>Ga0209640_10006774_pt1 | contig 10015 bp, 9 predicted proteins | sample RifCSP10_1_FD_184018 | JGI IMG/M metagenome (GOLD analysis project Ga0209640, IMG submission 184018) | Soil microbial communities from Rifle, Colorado - Rifle CSP2_sed 10_1 (SPAdes) (version 2) | ecosystem: Environmental > Terrestrial > Deep subsurface > Rock core/Sediment | place: Rifle... | reverse complement strand
ATATCAGGTTCTCTGGTGCTCTGGTGCTCTGGTGCTTGGGTGCTTGGGTGCTCAAGTTCAGCCGAACCCGAGCACCGATGCACCTGAGCACCCGAGAACCTATTTCTCCCCGTACGTGGGTATGAACGTAATCGTCCGTTGTTCGTTGAACGCAGGCGTGAACAGATCGGTGCGCGCGAATCCGTCCATGTCACGCGCCACGGGGAGGCCGAGGAAGTACAGCAGCGTTGGCGCTACATCGATGACCGCGCCCCGCCCCTGCCGGGCGGCCACGACGGGCGTCCCGTACGCCAGGAGAAACCCATCCGGACTGCGTTCGTGTGTGCCGCTGAACCGCGGGTTGCCGGCCACACGTTCCAGCACGCGTTTGCCCAGCGTCAGCGGCTCCATCCCGAAGCCGGAGATCACGAGCAGGAGATCGCCGTCGCGAAGCGAGGCCATCGCCTCACCGACGAGGGAATCGACGTACCCGTAATAGTCGACGAGGACCCGGCCGAAGCGCCGTCGTTCCTCCTCCGATACGTCACCGAAGGCCTCCGGCCGCGCGTAGCGCAGGTAATAGTGACCGACGGCATCGAGCCCCGCGTACCGCACCGCGAGCAGCCGCACGCGTTCGGACGCGTCGAGCTCCCGCGAGAGCTCGTGGTGCAGGCGATCCGCCTCGACAGTGGAGCCGCTTTCGCCGGTCCACGGCAGCAGGTCCAGGCTGGCGCGCAGTCCCTCGCTCCGCCGTCCGACCGCAAGGACGCTGCGGGCCACGTCGTCGAGCCGAGCCGGCGACACGGCCGGCTCCTCGTCGAGCGTGACCACGCGGTCCGATCGCCTGTGGAAGTGATCGCTGACGATGAAGCCGGCAGTGTCGGAGGCGGGGTGAGTCAAGGGCAGGCCAATGAGACCCGTCCGAACGCCGTACCCCTCGACGATGCGCCAGAGCGGCTGGGCTCGAAGGCCGCCGGAGGAATAGGGCTCTTCGACGAGGAGGCCGAACCGGACCAGCGCCTGTGAGAACAGGTAGTCGGGCAGCACCTCGAGTGCGGGGTCACGGCCGAGCGGGCGGTACCGGGACGCCGCGCGCACCCCATGAGCCGAGGGCCACATGCCCGTCATGACCGATGCCCACACCGGTTCGGGCTGTGTCGGGCGCGTGGTCGCCAGGTGCATCGACCCGCCGTGATCGAGCATCCGGCCAAAGTTCGGCAACCGGCCAGCCGCGACGGCTGGTGAGATGACGTCGAGCGAGGCTCCATCGAGACACAACAACACCACGCGACGGCCGTCGTCCGGCAGGAGGCCCGCACTGGCCAAGGCAGGCACCGCAGGCAACCGGCTGACGCCCGATCCTCGCAGCGTCAGCGGCGCGGCAATCGAATAGATCGTCGCGATCGTGAAGAGGATCGCCACCGTGGCCCGATGCCGCTGTCGCGCGGCCACCTGCGCGAAACCAAGGAGGAGAAAGGCCAGGGTGGCCAGAGCGAACGCCGTGGTCGTCCGTTCGAGCGCCGGCATCGCGCGGGGGTCGAGCGCGTTCCGCAGCGCCGAGCCGTGGAGCCACACCAGGGCCGTCGTCCCGCCGCTCAACACGGCCGCGCTCCACGTGAGCAGACGCAGGCTGATCCACCCGGGTGGCGAAGGCTCGAACACGGCGACCTGGCGGATGGCGTACAACGCGTACGAGACGACAGTGATGTGAGCGCCGTACGACACCACGACGACAGTCAGCACGGGGCCGGCGGCACCGAGCGACACCTCCGGATTGAGCAGCAGGAGCAGAAGCGTCAGATACGCAGAGGCGAGCAGCCCGGCAAACGCCGAGTTGCTCAGCATGCGGAGATAGCGCATGGGATTAGCTGGTAGCTGGTAGCTCGTAGCTCGTAGCAGCTGGTTCGAAAACGGTGGCAACTGTGAACCGGCTACTGGCTACCAGCTACCAGCTACCAGCTACCGAGTATACTCACGGTAATGCCCCTCGATGTCGAGGCAAAGGTCGTCCGCAACACACGCCTCTCACCGGACTACAACGTCATCGTCCTCGCCGCTCCCGAGATTGCCGCTCTCACCAAGCCCGGTCAGTTCGTGATGGTGAAGTCGAGCCGCGGAAGCGACCCGCTGCTGCGCAGGCCCTTCTCGGTGTTCGAGGTCGTCCGGACCAGCAGCGGCATCGAAGGACTCTCGCTGCTCAGCAAACGCGTCGGCGTGACGACCCGCATGCTGTTCGACTCGGTGGCCGGCGACGTCATTTCCTGCCTGGGGCCGCTCGGCCGTCCGTTCGATCCGGTCGCTCCTCCCCGGCAGGCGTGGATGGTCGCCGGCGGCGTGGGGCTCGCCCCATTCGCCACGCTCACCGAGGCCCTGCGCGAGCAGGGCACCCGCACGACATTGTTCTACGGAGCGCGCTCCGGGCGCGAGCTGTTCTACCTCGACTGGTTCGCCTCCCAGGGCGTCCGCGTCGTGCTGAGCACCGAAGATGGAAGCATGGGGGAGCGCGGGCGCATCACCGAGCCGCTCGATCGTGAGCTAGGTCGAGCCGCCGGCGACGTGATGGTGTACGCGTGCGGACCCGAGCGGATGCTCGAGGCCGTCGCGGCCGTCGCGGGCGCCCACGGGACGCCGGCTCAGCTGTCGGTCGAGCGCGTGATGGGGTGCGGCATGGGCGGCTGCTACAGTTGCGTCATTCCGGTGCGCGGGCCAGGCGGGGGCCATCACTACGTTCGCTCCTGCATGGCCGGACCCGTCTTCACCGCCGCCGACGTGGTCTGGGATCATGAGTAACTCCCTATGGATCTGTCCGTAGAGATCGGCTCCCTCCGGCTCGCCAACCCGCTGATGGCCGCCAGCGGGTGTTACGGCTACGGGGTCGAGTACGCGGAGGCCGTCGACCTGTCCTCACTGGGCGCCGTCGTCTCGAAAGGTCTCTTCCTGGCGCCGCGCGAAGGGCACCCGCCGCCCCGCATTGTCGAGACTCCGTCCGGGATGCTCAACGCCATCGGCCTCCAGGGCATCGGCGTGCACCGCTACGTGGCCGAGAAGCTGCCCGAGCTACGGCGACTCGGCGCGACGAACGTGATCAACATCTGCGGCAGCACACTCGACGAGTACGTGGAGCTGGCCCGGATCCTGTCGAACGCCGAAGGCGTGCACGCGCTCGAACTGAACATCTCGTGTCCCAACATCAAGGAGGGCGGCATCACCTTCGGCTGCAGCCTGCATGGGACCTTCGACGTGGTGAGCGCGGTGAAGAAGGTCACGCACCTGCCCGTCATCCCGAAGCTGACTCCCAACGTCACCGACGTGGCCTCGATCGCGAAGGCGGCCGAAGAGGCGGGCGCCGATGCGGTGTCACTGGTCAACACCTTTCTCGCCATGGCCATCGACATCGAGACCCGAAGGCCGAAGCTGTCGAACGTCGTCGGCGGGTTGAGCGGGCCGGCGATTCGGCCCATTGCCGTACGCATGGTGTACGAGTGCCGGCGGGCGGTGAGAATCCCCGTCATCGGGATGGGGGGCATCGCGAGTGCGGAGGACGCCCTGGAGTTCATCATCGCTGGCGCCACTGCGGTGCAAATCGGTACCGCGAACTTCGTCGACCCGTTCATCTGGCCGAAGCTCCTGCACGGGATCACGGAGTACATGGAGCGGCACCAACTGAGCCGCATCGCCGATCTCGTTGGATCGATCGACACCGGCACCCGGGAGAAAGAGTGGGTCAGCTCCTAGTCGCGCTCGACGTCGACTCGGGCGCCCGCGCTCTCGAGCTCACAACCGCCCTGCGCGACGTTGCGGAGGGGGTGAAGATTGGCAGCCGGCTGTTCACGCTCGAAGGCCCGGCCCTCGTCCGGCGGATCGTCGACGGCGGCACCAAAGTCTTCCTGGACCTCAAGTTTCACGACATTCCGAACACCGTGGCCCAGGCGGTGGAGGCCGCCACCGCGACCGGCGCGTGGATGATCAACGTGCACGCCTCCGGTGGCGTGGCCATGATGCAGGCGGCGGCGAAGGCGGGCGCCGAAGCCGCCTCACGGGCCGGTCGGCCGAGGCCGCTCGTCATCGCCGTGACGGTGCTGACGAGCATGGACGAGGCCTCGCTGCGGGAGGGCGGCGTGGAGCGGCCGCTCCTCGAACAGGTGCTCACACTGGCGCGGATGGCTCAACGTGCCGGCCTGGACGGCGTGGTGGCATCGCCTCAGGAGACGTCGGCGATCAGGTCCACGTGTGGTCCTGGCTTCACGATCGTCACGCCGGGTATCCGGGGAGCGTCAGCCGGGACCACCCAGGACGACCAGGCGCGAACCATGGGCCCGGCTGAGGCGGTGAAGGCAGGGGCCAGCTATCTCGTCGTCGGCCGGCCCATCATCGGGGCCGCTGATCCACGGAGTGTCGCGGAAGGGATCGTCGCAGAACTCCGAAGAGATCCTCAGGGCGATTGAGGCGAGTAAGGCAAGTGGGGCCCTATTTGGCTGTAATGATGAAATGCCCGCGGCGGTTCCGGTCCCAGCAGGGTTCGGTCTCCTCGGTACAGAGAGGCGCCTCCTCACCCTTGCTGATCACGACCATCCGATCGGCGCCGATACCGAGACCAGCCAGATAGTCCTTCACCGAGTTGCCTCGTCGCTCGCCCAAGGCGAGGTTGTACTCATTGGTGCCGCGGGAATCGGCGTGTCCTTCGATCGTCACACGAACGGACGTCCACCGGCGCAGGTAATCGGCGTTTCTCTGGAGCGCGGCGCGCTGATCCTCACGAATCAGTGACATGTCGTAGTCGAACGACACGTCGGCGAGCGGCATCTCGGCGTTGAGCTCCTCCAGCGTCTTTCGGGAAAAGACCTCTTCCTCACTGAGCGCCCGCGGCGGTGCCGCCTGTGGTGGCGGCGCCGGCGCTGGTCGCGGCGGCGGCGGCGGGGGCGGTGCGGGCGCGGCAGGAGGCTCCGGCGGAGGGGGCGGTGGTGGTGGCACGCGGCGCGAGCACGCTGCCACGGTCAGAACGACCAGCAAGACAATCGCGGTCAACCACACCCACCTGCGTGATCTCATCGGCATCTCCTGCGTGTGTCTGTCGTTGCGAAACGCGCCGCGTCGAGCTTAGCGTCCGATCGATCCCGTGTCAATCAAGTGGTGAGGGTATGGGAAGGAAAATCAGACGGGCTCGAGACGAACTCCTTCATTGAGACTGCCCATCCGGTACCCACGCGGATCGATCGTGACGTGCTGGTAGCCGACCGCCCGGATCTCCCGGACGATTCGGTCGTGAAGCTCCGGGTCGAGCGCCCGTGGCAACTCGTCCCGGCCGATCTCGAGCCTCGCCAGGGCCGGCGAAGAGCCCGCGACAGCGGAATCAAGGTCGTGGTGCCTGACACGGCAGACACGAAACTCCAGTGAGCGAAGGACCTCCTCCGCGCGCTCGATCATCTTCAACTTCTCGCGGGTGACTTCCGAGTGATACGGAATGCGCGACGACAGGCACGCGGAGGCCGGTTCATCCCACGTCCGAAGCCCGGCGCGGCGCGACAGCTCGCGAATCTCCGCCTTGGTCAGCCCCACCTCGTCGAGCGGGCTGCGAACCCCGAATTCACGAGCCGCCTGTCGTCCCGGCCGGTAGTCACCGCGATCGTCGGCGTTGCTGCCGTCGGCGACTTCGGCGAAACCCCGCGCACGGGCGATCCCCGTCAGCGACCCGTAGAGCTCGTGCTTGCAGTAGTAACACCGATTGGCAGGGTTGGCGCGGTACTCGGCCCGCTCCAACTCCGACGTGTGGATGAATTCGTGCCGAAGGTTGACGTCTCTGGCCACAGCCAGGGCGAGCTGCCGGTGGCGATCGGGATAGCTGGGGCTGTCGGCGGTGACGCACAGGACCGAGGGTCCGAGAACGTCGGTGGCCGCCCACGCGAGGTAGGCGCTGTCGGCGCCGCCGCTGAAGGCGACGATCAGCGACTTGTAGCCGGTCAGAAGGCGTCGAAGGTGCAGCCCCTTCGACTCCATCGGATCACTCGTCGAAGTCCTCCTCGTCCTCGGCGTCGTCATCGTCCTCGTCGAGATCGTCCTCGTCGTCTTCGTCCTCATCCTCCTCCAGGTCGTCCTCGTCCAGGTCCTCATCGTCGTCGTCGACGACGTCCAGCTCGTCGGCACCCACCAGGACGAGGCCCTTGCCGCACTCCGGACAGCTCAGGCGGTCGCCGTCCTCGAGGTCCTCGGTGTCGATCTCGTCGAATTCACACTCAGGGCAGGTCGCCATACGGGCTCCATTGTCGATCCGTCGCTCGAAGCTGAGCGGAACTGGCCCCTTCGCAGCCAAGATTTCGGATTATAGCGAGGACTTGAGGATTTGGGCAATGAACCCTAACGCTCGCCACTGGCCGTACCGATAGACCCGATAGACTCTCTATGACAGCTGCGACCAGCCTTTTGGCGCGCACCGTGCTCGTCGCCGACGACACGGCGTTCGTGCGCGACCGGTTCAAGACTGCGATCGAGGGAGCCGGGCACAAGGCGGTCACGGCTCGCACCGGCTCCGAGCTGCTGGCTCAGCTCCGGGCCAGCGTATCCAGGATCGATCTCGTCGTGCTGGATCTCCGACTCCCGCAAGGAAACGGCGTCGCCCTCCTTCGTCAGATCGGCAAGCTCGACCGTCGTCCGGCGATCATCGTGTTCAGCGGGACGATCGCCAGCGCCGACGAAGTGCGCCAACTCGAGACACTCGGAGTCGTCGGCTATGTGAACGAGTACACGGCAGTCCCGCACATCGTGCCCTCGCTCGTCCCCCACCTCTTCCCCGACATGCTGAACCGGCGGTCGAGCCCACGCGTGTCGCTGGGCATCCCCGTCTCCTACCGGTTCGGCAACACGATCGCGGCGGCGCTTACTCTGAACATCAGCCACGGTGGCCTCGCCATTCGTACGACGAGCCCCCTGGCCGTCGATACGCCGGTCAGGGTCCGCTTCCGCCTACCGGCAGGCAGGAACGAAATCGACGCGGAGGCCCGCATTGCATGGGTCGACCGCCGCATGGGGATGGGCGTGCAGTTCACGAAAGTGGCGCCCGTCGATCAGGCGCAGATCGACGACTACGTTCAGTCGCACTTCTTCTCGAATCGCAAAGCGTAGCCTGGAGGGCCACTCAGGTCGTGGCGCCTCGTCAGGCCTCCGCGTGTACGTCGACTTCCGTCACCGCCTCGACCAGGACCGGCTTTCTGTGCAGGTAGCGTGTCGTGCGGCGCTTGTTCCGAATGTCCGCGTAGATGAACTCCGCCCGTTGCGGGCTCAGACCAAGCACGGCCGCCAGATCGGCTGCCGGCACCTGGTGATTGAGTGCCCAGAGCGCCAGGTCCATCTCACGGTAGGGCAGAGCGAAGTAGAACTCATCCTGACCCTGCGGGAGGCTGTAAGTGTCGGTGGTAGGCGCCGCAGCGCAGATTGAGTCGGGCAAGCCCAGGTGCTTCGCGAGCGCATAGACCTGCGTCTTGTAGAGGTGAGCGATCGGCTTGACGTCAGCCGACCCATCCCCGTTCTTGACGAAGAAGCCCTGATCGTATTCGAGCCGGTTGGGAGTACCGACGACCGCATAGTTCAGGCGGTCCGCGTGAAAGTACTCGAGCGTCTTGCGTATACGCTGCTTGAAGTTGGTCGCGGCGACCACTTCAAGATACTCCCGCAGGCCGAGTAGGTGGTCGTGCTCGCTCCCGTCCAGGGCCACGGCCTTCACCCGAAAGTGGTTCACCTGGCCTTCGATGCCGCCGCGAATCACGATCTTCATGCGCCAGCCGTCGCCGTACTCGGGAATCACCCTGCGAATCGCCGCGTCGCGCCGCGTGTAACACCCGATCGCGGCCAGCGTGGGCGCGATGTCCTGCACTTCGTATGGGACCCCCAGGTGCTCGGCGAGTCGACGGCCCCGCACGGCGCTGTCGCTCGAGGAGTCCCGTTCGGGAAGAATCAGGGCGAACACGCGATCGGGACCCAGCGCACGCGCGGCCAGAGCCGCGCACACCGAGCTGTCGATGCCTCCCGATATCGCGACCACCAGACCCCGTCGGCGCAGTACGCGGGCCGTGGCCTCGCGCAGGCTGTCGGCGATCCGCGTCGCCGCCGATTCCAGATCGATGTCGAGGACTTGCCACGAAAGCTGCGGGGGTTCCGGTGTCACGAGTCTTCCTTTCGGCCGGGTGCGTGGCAGCGCCACTATCGTCGTTCATTATCGCTGGATCGCCTCCGGCGACGACGCCCTCGCCCCGATCACCGCGCGCGCAGCAGGCGCAGCGCGTTGGCGACGACGACGACCGAGGCGCCTGTGTCGGCCAGGACGGCCATCCAGAGCGTCGCCGAGCCCGTGATCGCCGCGACGAGAAAGACGGCTTTGAGGACGAGCGACACGACGAGATTGGTCTTGACGTTGCGCACCGTCGCGCGGGCGAGGCGCAGGGCATAGGGGAGCTTCAGCAGCTCGCCAGACATCAGAGCGACATCCGCCGTCTCGAGCGCCGCGTCGGATGCGGCCGCACCCATCGCCACGCCCACGTCCGCGGCCGCCAGGGCGGGTGCATCGTTGACGCCGTCGCCGACCATCAGGACGGCGCCCCCGGCCTCGCGCATCGCCAGAACCAGCGCGTGCTTCTCCTCGGGCAGCAACCCGTGGTGCTCCTCATCCAGGGAGAGGCTCGCCGCCACGGCCCGTGCCGTGGCGGCGTGATCGCCAGTGAGCATCGCCACGCGCCGAATCCCGTGAGACCGAAGCATCCCGATCGTCTCGCGCGCCGTCTCCCTCAGGGGATCCGCCACGGCGACCGCGCCCAGCATCCGCCCATCGGCTGCCACGCACACCACGGTGTTGCCGCGCTGACGGAGGGCGTCGATGGCGTCGGCCTGAATCCGGATGCCGCGCGCGGCCAGCATCCCATCGTTGCCGACGATCACGCGCCTGTCGCCGACATCCGCCTCTGCGCCCCTTCCGGGCGCAGAAATGAAGCCCGTCGCCGCCGGAACCTCCAGGCCCAAGTCGCGCGCACGAGCGGTAATGGCTCGCCCAATCGGATGTTCGGACCGTGCCTCCACCGCTGCCGCACAGCGCAGGATGTCGGCGGCGTCAGCTCCGCTGGTCGATATCACGTCACTCACGCGTGGCTCTCCCCGCGTCAGCGTCCCGGTCTTGTCGAAGGCCACGACGCGCACGTCCGCAAGCCGCTCGAGGTACGCGCCTCCCTTGATGAGCACGCCATTCCTGGCTGCCGCCGACAGCGCCGCGACGATGGACACCGGGGTCGAAATCACGAGGGCGCAGGGACAGGCGATCACCAGGAGCACGAGCGAGCGATAGAACCAGGTCTCAGGATCGGCGCCTGCGACCAGCGGCGGCCCGGCGGCAACGACCGCGGCCAGGACGATGACCGCCGGCGTGTATATCCGCGCGAAGCGATCCACGAAGTACTGCACCGGCGCCCGCCTGGCCTGCGCCGCCTCGACCAGATGGATGATCCGAGCCAGCCTCGTGTCGCGGCCGACCCGGGTCACTTCGAGCTCGAGCGAACCGCGCCCGTTGATGGTGCCCGCGTAGACCTCGTCGCCCGGACCCTTGTCCACGGGCAGCGACTCACCCGTGATCGGCGCCTCGTTCACGTCGCCGTGTCCGGCGAGCACGCGACCGTCGAGCGGGACCTTGTCACCCGGTCGCACGACGATTTCAGAGCCAACGTCAATGGCCTCGACCGGTACTCGCTGCTCCACGCCGCCCCTCTTGACGATGGCTTCGCGAGGCGAGAGCTCGACCAGCGCCTGAATGGCCAGTCGCGCCCGCTCCAGCGTCCGTGCCTCGAGCCACTGGGCAAAGGCGAAGAGAAACACGACGCTGGCGGCCTCGAGCCACTGCTGAAGCGCCAGAGCTCCCGACACGGCGATGACCATCAGGACGTTGATGTCGACCGTCTTCGTGCGCAGCGCCACGAGCGCGCGGCGAACCGGAAACACGCCGCCGGCCAGCGTCGCGGCGACCAGGAAGGCCGAAGCGACCGTGCCGTTCCACCCCCCCGCGGCC
>Ga0209640_10006773_pt1 | contig 10016 bp, 11 predicted proteins | sample RifCSP10_1_FD_184018 | JGI IMG/M metagenome (GOLD analysis project Ga0209640, IMG submission 184018) | Soil microbial communities from Rifle, Colorado - Rifle CSP2_sed 10_1 (SPAdes) (version 2) | ecosystem: Environmental > Terrestrial > Deep subsurface > Rock core/Sediment | place: Rifle... | reverse complement strand
TAAAGTATATTCAATTGAGACAGCAATAGCAGAAAAGTTTGAAGCAATAGTATCACTCCAGCTTCAATCCAGTCGTATGAAAGATTTTTATGATGTTTTGTTTTTCGCAGAGCACTATGAATTCAAAAAAGACTTATTGCTAATGGCTCTATCAGCTACATTTGGTCATCGCTCAACAAACATTGATTTGCGAAAATTGATCTTTGAAGACAAATTCAAAATCGATGAAAAGCTTCAAAAGCTATGGTTCGCTTTTCTAGATCGTAATAAATTAGTTGCTCCTGATTCATTCTCTGAGGTAGTTACTAAAATCCAATCATTCATTGAGCCAATATTTGACAAGAAAACAAAGAATAATTGGAACTTCGAAAAATGGGAATGGGAGTAAACTCTTAATCTTAATGTGTTTTGAGGGGAAATTTAATTTATAAATTACTTCTTTCTCCGTGAAAGAAAAGATGTCTCATTTCAAATATTTCTCATACCATTTCTTTCGCATCTCATCAACTTCTTTGCGATGCTTTTTAAGGTAATGGTCTCCTCCTTCAAACAGCATTAAACGATAATCATAATTCAGCTCTCTAAATTTTGCAGCAATATTAATGCTCTGTTCTACAGGTACTGTTCCGTCATTTTTTCCATGCATGATCAGGTAAGGAATATTCGGAAGTCTATCAATAAAATTAGTAATGGTTCTTTCTTCAAGTTTCTTTTCAAAATCTTTTTCACCTATAATTTTTTTGTAAATAGAATTCCTACTGTCGCTAGATTGTACATAATATTTGAAATTAGAAATAGCACCGACAAGAACTGCACACCTGAAGTTTGGATTTCTCAGTAAAGTAAGAAAAGTCATCATTCCTCCACGGCTCCATCCTTCAATTCCCCATCTTTCATTATCTGCGAAGGTAAAATAATTCGCAAGAGGAATAAGATTTAAAATATCATTTATATCGCTTCCACCCACTTTTTCTTTTCCTTCACTCCTCGCATTGCCCCTGTATTGCGAAGCAAAGACGACATAACCCCAGCTAGCAATTTGGCCAAACATACCTCTTGCCGAAAACTGATCAATCACACCTTTGTTTTCGTATCCGCCTCTGTTCCATATTATGCAGGGATATTTTTTTGAATGGTCATTTGGGTAAGCAAGATACCCGGTGATTTTTAATCCGTCTGAGAGGTAGCTCATTTTTTCAACTGTTGTATTTTTAAAAACATCTTCTCCCCATCCGCTAATAATCATTTTATTTTGTGAAGCTGTTAAGTGAATTTTTTCTTTGTGTAGAATTTTAGGATGCCCATTGCTCATTAACTTGTTGCCTGTTTGGTTATATTATATTTATACAAATATCGGAATTTCTTAAATGGGTAAAAAGAAGAGCAATAAAAGAACTGAAAATAAAATCCCATCGAAAAAAAATAGTCTATCAAAAAAATTTATCATTGTAATTTCGGTTGGAATTCTTGTCACAGTGTATTTTATTTATAATTCTTTTATTAAAAATACTGACCCGGAAGTGACCTATTATACTTTTAAAAAAGAAGGGGAGCTTACATTCACCGACGGCACGGGTAAGCAATTGGCGAAGATAGATATTGAAATTGCGGAAGATGATTACAGGAGACAGCTTGGTTTGATGAACAGGAAAAATATGGAAGAAAACCAGGGGATGCTTTTTATTTTTTCGATCGAACAATCGCAGTCATTCTGGATGCTGAACACACTTTTTTCACTAGATATGTTGTTCATTAATAAAGAGAAGAAAATTGTTACGATACATAAAAACACCACACCGCTTTCACAGCAAAGTTATCCTTCATCTCAACCTTCAATTTATGTACTTGAAGTTGTAGCCGGATTTACTGATAAGCATAATGTAAAAGTGGGTGATTCTGTTCACTGGATGGAAACAAAGTTAAAATTGTAAAAAATTATTTTTGTTTTGATTAAGATTACTCTTGTCACCCTGAGCGGAGTCGAAGAGTGATTGATTATTGCTGCTTATAGCTAAAGCTTAAATGACTGCTCTCATTTTTACAAGCTGCTAATTCTTTTAGCAAACTAAGATCTCCTTGAATCAAGGCTTCTTTCTTTTTTCTGCTCCAACCCTTAATCTTTTTTTCAAGAAGTATTGCATCTCTTATATCATTTAATCTCTCAGAATAAATTAATTTAACTGGTTTCCTCGTAATTGTATATCCGCTATAATTGCTAGCATCATGTTGTACAAATCTCTTTTCCAGATTTGATGTGACGCCGGTGTAGTAAGTGCCATCAGCACATTTAAGGATGTAAACAAAATAATCTCTTTTCATTTTCTGCTAATGAGTCCAGAGTAGCATCATCAGTCTTCGACTCCGCTCAGACTGACATTTGTTAAATTTCACATTTGCGATTTGAAATTAAGACTTACCGTACAGTTCTTCTTCAACAAGTTCACAAATTATGTGAGCAACAGTAATATGTCCTTCCTGGATTCGCTGAGTGTTCGAGGAAGGAATTACGATTGAGAGATCAACCAATGCTTTCAATTTTCCACCGCTGCCCCCAAGAAAGGAAATCGCTTTCATTCCTTTTTTGTGAGCCATCTCGACAGCTTTAATTACATTCGGAGAATTTCCGCTTGTTGAAATTGCAAGTAAAACATCTCCTTTGTTTCCAAGTCCTTCAACATTGCGTGCAAATATATTTTCAAATCCTATATCGTTGCCGCCAGCGGTTAAATTTGAAGTGTCAGTTGTTAGTGCAATCGCCGGTAGTGACGGCCGTTGAATGTGATGACTCAGTCGTATCATTAATTCTGTTGCGATGTGCTGGCAATCTGCAGCGCTTCCACCGTTACCGCAAAGTAAAAGTTTATTTCCATTTTTAAAACACCCAACCAACAATCCAATTGCTTTCAGGATATCGGATTTACAATCTTTAAGAATTTTAGTTTTGGTTTCGGCGCTTTCTTTTAAAGAATCTGTGATAAATTTTTCTTTATCCATATAAAAAATATTCTGGACTGTTTAGCCGGATGGAAGTGAATTTTAAGTTAAACTTCAACGGAATTTTTAAAATGAATGGCACTTGCAAAATCTTTTACAAGTCCCCAATTGTTTTCATTTTCGAAAAAATTACCTGTAACAATTAGACTTGCGCCATTTTCTACCTTATTTCTTGCCTCCGCAGGGGAACGAAGCCCACCGCCAACAATTATTGGTATTTTGCACACATTCGAAACCGCCTTTACCATTTCATCGGGCACTGGATTATCGGCACCGGAGCCGGCTTCAAGATAAATAAATTTCATTCCTAAATATTCTGCAGCAAGAGCCGTCGCCGCTGCTATTTCAGGTTTATGCCGTGGAACTGGCATACTACCGCTCATATAGACTGCGGTGGTTGTTACACCAGATTCAACGATGATATAACCTGTTGAAATGGGCTCAATTCCAGAGTTTTTAATTATTGGTGCAGCAATTACGTGTTTGCCGATAAGATGTTCGGCATTCCTGCCACTTATGACCGACAGGAAGAGTATTGCATCAGCCGTGGATGAAATCTGATTAAGACTTCCCGGAAAAATAATTGCCGGCAGGGAAGTTTCCATTTTTACCTTCCTTATAAAGGAATCGAAGTTTCCACTTGTCATAAGGCTTCCGCCGACAAGAAAAGCATCAACGCCGGAGTCTTCGCAATTGTTCAAAAATGGAACAAATTTTGCATCAGAAAGCTTATCAGGATCAAGAAGGACTAGATAAGCAGCGCCTTTTGTATGGATAGTATTTAACAGGTGACTGTATATTTTCATATCTGGGTTTTGAGCCGAATTTATCGGGATTGAAATATATGAAATTAGATTTATATAAGAAAGAAAAGCACCTGACAAATATGAAAATTAAAATATTGAAAAAATAATATCATTTCGCCTGATGGATAATTTTTTGAAACTAATTCAATCTGTAAAATAATTTTTTTAATTAATGAACCGATACCAATGAATCAATATATGCTGAAAAAAAATAATCATAACCTTTTTAGAAATGACATCCGATGGGGAAAATAATTGCCGTTGCCATACCTAAAGGAGGAGTTGGCAAAACAACAACAGCAGTAAATTTGTCTATTGCTTTCGCTCTGTCTGGAAAACGCACTCTCCTGATTGACCTGGATCCTGCAGGTTCTTGTTCAACCAGCCTGAGCTTTAATTCAGATGGAATCAAAGAAGATATTTTCAGTGTTTTACAGTTTTCAGCTTCGCTGCAGCAGGTCATTCACAAAACTGATGTTCAGAATTTAGAATTCATACCAATCAAGCAGCTTTCATTTACAGATGAAGTCAGGCTGGGAAAAATTTCTTCGAATGAGCAGCTGCTGAGCAATATACTCCGCCCTGAAGCATTCTCGTATGATCATGTAATAATTGATTGTCCACCTTACCTTGTCGGGACAACCAATGCAGCACTGATAGCTGCTGATTCAGTTATCATTCCGATTGCACCCGGGCAATTCTCTTTGAATGCAGTAAAGAAAATCATTGAACATTTAAAAACAATAAAACGGAGTTACAACTCCAAGCTGAAAGTTGAAGGCATACTTCTTACTATGTATGAGTTCAGTACGAAGGTTTCATTTTCGACAAAGAAAGAGTTATTTAAAAAATATCCGAATTTTATTTTTAACACTGCGATTCCAAAAAATGTTACGGTCGGCGAAGCAACACTCAATAATAAACCGGTTGTTTTGTATGACCAAAATGCACGTGCGTCACAGGCATATTTAAAATTAGCTGAAGAAATTACCAGGAACAGAGAAGTGTTTTATCTTAGTCCAACTTTTGATGAATAGATTAATCTAAATTTTAAATCAAGGTGTAATTATTAAACTTTATGAGTAGTGATCCGAATGCAGTTGAAAAGTGTATTAAGAAAAATTTGAGATACCTGTACATACAAAATGAGTGGGAAATCAAATGAATTGTTTCAATGATTGAAGAAATCAAGATTTCACTTTAACGAAAAAACGTCCCCCTCCCGTGCTCAATAAAGAGAACGAGATTTTGCGGGGGACTTTAGGGTGAGGGACAGTATTTTAAGCAAAGTTATTAAATGATGCAAGTAGCACATTAATTTAATTAAGTCAGCCACTCAGCAGAACGAATGAATAATCGGTATTATTTTTATATTTCCGATTAAAAAAGAGGCGCATTATGATTAGCAAAGAACTTTTAGACATTTTATGCTGCCCGGAAACAAAAGCAGATTTAGTTCTGGATGGCAACAAGCTGGTATCAACCGATAAAAAAACCCGGCGCAGATACAGGATAGAAGATGATATACCTGTAATGCTAATAGATGAATCAGAGCAGTTAACCATGGACGAGTGGAAAGAAATCATGAAAAAGCATGGTAAGCCGACCGATTAATTAATCATTTTGATAAAATTAAGCTGGCATTATTATTACACCAAATACTACTCTATTATTAAACTACTTTTTAATTATATTTTCATTTAAAAATTCTAAGATATGGATCCGATAAACATAGTAATCCTCCTAAATATAATTGCAACCTTTGGTGCGAATGTATCAGGCGCTAAGAAAGGATTAAAATCAAAGGTATCCGTAACGAAGGAAAAACCGAAAACGTTTCTTCAAAAGTTTCCCCTGTTTCTGTCAACATCCACTTTAATTGTACTGATTCTGGGAACATTCCAGATCGGAACATTGGAATATTTAAAAGATCACAATGCAATCAGGCTCATTGGCTTGCCGGTTTACCTGATTTTTTCATGGATACAGGTTTGGTCATTCAAATCTTTGGGGGATAATTATTCACAGGATATAATTATTAAAAAAGATCATCAGCTTATAACAACCGGACCATTCAGGTATATCCGCCATCCACAGTATTTTTCACAAATATTAATTAATATCGGCGGAACTACCGCAACATTAAGTTATGTATTAGGATTCTTAACTCTTATTGAAATTCCTATTTATATAATGCGTGCGCTGCTGGAAGATAAGCTGCTTGCAAAATATTTTGCCGACCAGTTTTCAGCATACAAGAAGAAAAGCGGTTTTATGATTCCTTTCATTGGATAGAATTTACCCCAATGAGATATAAACTAATTCACATTTTATTATTTGGTTTCATTCCTTCATTAGTTGCTCAAAACAAACTCTTAATTGTTTCTGAAGCAGGGACAAAGGAAATTTCCGCTTATGAAAGAGAAGAAACTCTTTACTTTCCTCTGGTAGAATTTGCCGAAGCGACAAACACAAACTTTTATGTAAGTGAAAAAACCGGGAAGATCGAACTCAAGTTTAAAGATCATCTCTTAAAAACTACTCCAACGAATCCTTTTATAATTGTGACACCGCGTGCAACAGGCAGAATAAAAGTTTACCAGCTTCCAACATCATCTTATGTGTTTAAAGATAAAATCTATATTCCGATTATAACAGGACTTGATGCACTCGAATCAGCTTTTGGAAAAGAAATAAATTTTCAGAAACCAAATAAATTAATAATTGGCAAAAATGTTACAGATAATAAGGAGTGGACTTATGACGATCCCGGGCTACCCCCGGTGATGGGTTATGATATAACCGGATTAACAGTTGATTCCAAAGCGAATGGAACTTTAATAACGATCCATTCTAAAAAAAGAATTCCTTCTTTCTTAAGTTCTTTTAAAGACGGCATGCTGACAATTATTTTCCGTAAGGTAAATGCTGATCTTAATAAAACTAATCAGGATAATATCGGCGAACTGGTCCGGAAAATCGAAACCCAAAATATCGGCACTGATACTGAATTCAGGTTTTTAGTTGGAGAGGAGTATTCAACCAATGAGGTAATGAATACTCCGGGAAGTAATGACATATTAATCACTATCCACAATAAAATTTTCACTCGCAGCGAAGAGACAACCAAGCTTTCAAAGAAATGGGAATTTAATACTATTGTTATTGATCCCGGGCATGGAGGAAAAGACCCCGGCGCTGTTGGAGTTGATAATTTAAAAGAGAAAGCAGTAAATCTCGGTGTCGCATTAAAACTTGGTAAACTAATCGGGAAGGAAATGTCGGATGTAAAAGTGGTTTACACACGCAAGACTGATGAATTTGTTGATCTTTATAAAAGAGGCAAAATCGCAAATGAACAGAATGGTAATCTGTTTATTTCAATTCATTGCAATGCAACAAAGAAAAAACCAGGTGATATAAATGGAATTGAAGTTTATTTGCTAAGACCTGGACGAACACAGGAAGCAATTGAAATCGCTGAAAGAGAGAACAGCGTCATTCAGTACGAGGAGAATCCGAATCGTTATGAAAAATTAACGGATGAAAATTTTATTCTTGTCAGCATGGCGCATTCATCTTATATGAAGTACTCCGAAAAATTTGCCGAACATCTTAACAAAGAATTTATTAATAATCTTAAATTAAAATCACGGGGAGTAAAACAGGCTGGGTTCTATGTTTTGGTTGGAGCTTCAATGCCAAGTGTACTTATCGAAACCGGTTTCATTACAAACAACAACGATGCTATATTCCTGAAAAGTTCCTCCGGACAGCAGAAATTAGCTGAATCTATTTTTAGTGCAATTAAGACCTACCGTGATTATTACCAAAAAGCAATGGAAGTAGAGTTGTAGATTAGTAACAGTAATTATTTAAAATGTGACAACGAGCATAATGCAGCGAATCTAATTGGTAATTATATCATCTTATCATTTGAGATATACAAAAAAAGGGAGTAAAAAATGAAAAATGTTATTGAAGGAACTGATTTTAATTTTGAACAGGAAGTTCTTAAATCTGAAACCCCGGTTTTAGTTGATTTCTGGGCGCCCTGGTGTGGTCCTTGCAGAATGATCGCACCGATTGTTGAGGAATTAGCGTTAGAATACCAGGGTAAATTAAAAGTAGTTAAACTGAATACCGATGAAAACCAGGACGTGGCGATTAAGTACGGTATCAGAAGCATTCCAACTTTAGGAATATTTAAAGATGGTCAGGTTGTTGATGCAGTCATCGGTGCTGTTCCTAAAATCCAGCTTGTTAATAAGATCAAACCATACCTATCAAGTATTAATTAAATCCCCACAGCTGCCTCTGAATAAAATCAGAGGCAGCTTTAATTTCCACCAGGTACTTGAAATAAAATTCACTTTTTATAACTATTTAAAAAAAAGAGGGTTTAAAAAACCCTCGTAAAAGTGGATTCTAAATCATCAACCGATTCTAATTCTTATCAGTACGAAGAAGAGTAACCGCTGAAAGCTGCACCTAACATCGATATAATAATTCCAAAGAATAAAATACTGAGCACTATCATAACGGCGAAAATTATTAATGTTGCCTGTGCCCAGGTTTTTTTGCTGGGATGTGCATTGCCGCCGAATGCCCAAACGAACAGCATTATTATTCCCACAAGAGGAATGTAAGTTATGATGAAAGTGATAATCCAATCACCAATTGACATCGGAATGTAAGATGAATTTTGCTGATCCATGTAGCCTCCTGAATTATTGATGTTGAAAAAGAATCAATCTTGTAGTAATAATTAACAAGTTGATATTTTAAAATAGTAAATAATTTAATTTCTTACCTTATAGAAAATCTGATTATATTTTTTTACTTATCTGATCAGATCAGTTGAAAAATTTTTTGTACTAAAATTTCTTTCAATTTTTTGCTGATCTGCAAACTAATTTCAATGACGATAATTTTCTATTCTTAGAATTGGGAATTCATTTTACAGCAAGCCGATTCGTTACCATTTTTGATAAAAAACCTTACTAAAATTACAATATTCACAATCATTCCGTTGGTATAATAGTTGGCTTTGGTGTAGCTACAGATTCACTTCTTCTCTAATAAACTATACGGTAAAAAAATAATGGAAAGAATTAAAGTTACAATTGATGGAAACGAAGCAGCTGCTTATGTGGCGTTCAACACTAATGAAGTGATAGCAATATACCCGATTACACCTTCTTCAAATATGGGTGAATGGTGTGATGCCTGGTCTGCAGTTGGTGAAAAAAATATTTGGGGAATTACACCAAGTGTAAGTGAATTGCAAAGTGAAGGTGGAGCTTCTGGTAGCATCCACGGTGCACTTCAAAGCGGAGCTCTTGCTACAACTTTTACTGCTTCTCAAGGTTTGCTTCTTATGATTCCAAATATGTATAAGATAGCAGGAGAATTAACTTCAACAGTATTTCATGTTTCTGCAAGATCTATTGCTGCGCATGCTTTATCAATCTTTGGAGATCACAGCGATGTTATGGCAACACGCCAAACCGGCTTTGCGTTAATCGCATCTAATAACCCACAGGAAGTAATGGACTTTGCATTGATAGCACAAGCAAGTACACTCGAATCGAGAATTCCGTTTATTCACTTCTTTGATGGTTTCCGAACATCTCATGAAGTAATGAAAATTGAGCAGCTAACTTTTGAAGATATGCATTCAATGATTGATGATAAACTTGTAATTGCTCACAGGAAAAGAGCTCTTAGTCCTGATAATCCTGTAATGCGTGGAACAGCACAGAACCCTGATGTTTTTTTCCAGGGAAGGGAAACTGTTAATCCCTATTACATTGCCTGTCCTGAAATTGTACAGAAGCAAATGAATAAATTTGCTAAAATCGTTGGAAGAAAATATAATCTGTTTGATTACATTGGTTCTCCTGATGCAGAGAAAGTCATAATAATGATGGGTTCCGGTGCCCAGGCTGCAGAAGAAACAGTTGAGTACATGGTTGATAAAGGTGAAAAAGTTGGATTAGTAAAAGTCAGACTATACAGACCATTCTCCATTAATCATTTTATGAATTCATTACCCAACTCGGTTAAATCTATTTCGGTTTTAGACAGAACCAAAGAACCCGGTTCACCTGGTGAACCGCTTTATCTCGATGTTGTTAATGCAATATCAGAAAAATTTGTTGCAGGAGAATTGAAATTTAACTATCCAAAAATTTACGGCGGAAGATACGGCTT
>Ga0209640_10006772_pt1 | contig 10016 bp, 10 predicted proteins | sample RifCSP10_1_FD_184018 | JGI IMG/M metagenome (GOLD analysis project Ga0209640, IMG submission 184018) | Soil microbial communities from Rifle, Colorado - Rifle CSP2_sed 10_1 (SPAdes) (version 2) | ecosystem: Environmental > Terrestrial > Deep subsurface > Rock core/Sediment | place: Rifle... | reverse complement strand
CTCCGAGCACCCGCTCGGCGAGGCGATCGTGCGGGGCGCGCGCGAGCGGGGCCTCGCCGTCGAGCGCCCGGAATCGTTCCACGCGATCCCCGGCCACGGTGTCGAGGCGGCGTGGGACGGACGCAAGATCCTCCTCGGCACGCGCCGGCTGATGGGACTCCGCGGGGTGGACACGGCAGCGGAGGAGACACGGCTCCGGGCGCTCGAGTCCGAGGGCAAGACCGCCATGCTGGTCGCGGTGGACGGCCACCTCGCGGGCATCGTGGCCTGCGCCGACACGCTGAAGCCGTTCGCCCGCGAGACCGTCGCTGCGCTGCGGCGGCTGGGCCTCGAGACGGCGATGATCACGGGAGACAACCGCCGGACGGCGGAGGCCATCGCCCGCCAGGTGGGCATCGATCGCCCCCTGGCCGAAGTGCTGCCCGAAGCCAAGGCCCAGGAGGTCGCGCGGCTCCAGGGCGAGGGCCGCCGCGTCGCGATGGTCGGCGACGGCATCAACGACGCCCCGGCGCTGGCGAGCGCGGATGTCGGGATCGCCATCGGCTCGGGAACGGACGTGGCCAAGGAGACCGGCCACGTCATCCTCCTCAAGGACGACCTGCGTGACGTCGTCGTGGCGCTCGAGATCGCGCGGGCCACGATGCGGAGGGTCAAGCAGAACCTCTTCTGGGCCTTCGCCTACAACACGCTGGCGATCCCCGCCGGCGCCGGGCTGCTGTATCCCTTCTGGAGGCTTGTCGTGAGCCCGGAGCTGGCGGCGGTGCTGATGGCGGTCAGCTCGATCACCGTGACGTTCAACACGCTCCTGCTCAAGGGGTTCACGCCCGCGTCCAAGGCCGCGGGGCGATCGGGGCCACGACCGTGACGAGCCAGGCCGGCCGCGTGACCGGACTCGGGGCCGCAGCCCTGTCGCTCGGCGCCGCAGGCGCATTCTTCGCCCTCGCGCGCTGGGCCGGCGAGGCGCCGCCGCCGGCGATCTGGGGCGGCAGCGTCTGGGTCTTCCTGCTCTCGATGATCGTCACGCTGCCGCTGCTCACGACGCTGAGAGGGCGACGGGACCCGACACGCGCCGATCGCCGCTCGTCCATGACGCTCGCGCTGGCCGTCTGGGCGTGCACGCTGCCGTTCGTCTTCCTGCTGATCGTGCCGCGCCTCGGGGTGCAGGCGGCGGTGACCACGGCGCTGGCCCTCCTCGCCGCGATCGCGATCGTGTGCTGGACGGTGTGCGCGTGGGGCCGGACGACGGGGGAGAGGGCGACGGGGCAGGGGGGCGCGTGAGACAGAACGAGCGGGAGGACGAGATGGCCGGGGCCTGGGCGAGCTTCGCCGAAGCGTACCGGCGGCGACGCGCTCCGGCGGCGCTGCGCGCGCGCATCGTGGCGGCGGTGGAGGAGGCGGCGCGCGCGGGGAGCTGGGGCGAGCTGCTCGACGGTCGGGCCCGTGGCAGGGACGGACGAGATGGAGGAGACGATGTCTGAAGGCGTCCTGTCCCGGGATCCGTTCGAGCGTCGCTCGCTCCTCAACTGGTTCATCGGCACGAGCGTCGGCGCATTTCTCGTCTCGGTCTTCTACCCGGTGACCCGGTTCCTGATCCCGCCGAAGGCCGGAGAGTCGGCGGCCGCGAGCGTGACCCTGGACGTCAAGGCGGCGGCGGTCAAGCCCAACACCGGCCAGATCTTCAAGTTCGGCAGCAAGCCGGGGATCCTGGTCCGGACACCCGCCGGCGAGCTCCGGGCGTTCACCGCCGTCTGCACGCACCTGAACTGCACGGTGCAGTACCGCGAAGACCTCCAGCACATCTGGTGCGCCTGCCACAACGGGCACTTCGATCCCAACACGGGCATGAACATCGCGGGCCCGCCGCCGCGGCCGCTCGAGCAGTACGGCGTGAGCGCGCGCGCCGACAAGATCGTCGTGAGCCGGAGCGCTCCGGCATGAAAGGCTCGACCATGACGCGGGGATGGCTCTGGCTCGTCGCACTCGCTCTTGCCTTCGGGGTGCTCTACCTGCCGCGCCTGGACGTCAGCTGGGGCCAGGTGCTCACCTTCCTCGTCCTGCTCCTCTGCCCGCTGATGCACTTCCTCGGCGGTCACAGGCACGGGGGTCATGGCGGTAACGGAGGGGGAGAGCCCGGAGCGTCCGGACCGGTGCCGCCGGAGACGCGCGAGGCCAAGGCCCCGGACCGTGAACGGGCGTAGGCGCTCGTGGAGATCTCCCTCGACGCTCTGAAGGAGACGCCATGACCGCGACGATCGGCTGGCTCGGCGTGGCGATCGCGTTCGTGCTGGCACTCGCGGGGACGGCAGCCCCGGCGGCGCTGTCCGGCCGTGATGCCGCCCGCAGCTTCAGGCTCGGCGCGATCGCGATCGGCGGCCAGCTCGTGCTGGTGACCGCGGCGGTGCTGGCCCTGGTCTGGGCCCTCGTGACGGCCGACTTCAGCCTGCAATACGTCGCCCAGAACACCTCGCTCCGCACCTCGCTCTACTACCGGGTCACGGGGCTCTGGGCGGCGCTGGAAGGCTCGCTCCTGCTGTGGGAGTGGATGGTGGTGGCGCTCGCGGGCGTCGTGGCCTGGCAGTACCGGGCGCGGCACCCCGAGCTGATGCCCTGGGTGCTCGCCGTCTTCTCCGGCGTGTCGGCCTTCTTCCTCGGGGTCCTCGCCTTCGCCGCGAGCCCCTTCGATCGGCTCTGGCCGATCCCGCCCGACGGACGGGGGTTGAACCCGCTGCTCGAGGACGCCGACATGTTCACCCACCCGCCGCTGCTCTACGCGGGCTTCGTGGGGCTCACCGTCCCCTACGCCTTCGCGATGGCGGCGCTCGTCACGGCCAGACTCGACGACGGATGGATCGCGACGATCCGGAAGTGGACGATCGCGGCCTGGCTCTTCCTCACGCTGGGCAACCTCTTCGGCGGGTGGTGGTCCTATCACGTCCTGGGCTGGGGCGGCTACTGGGCGTGGGACCCGGTGGAGAACGCCGCGTTCCTGCCGTGGCTGCCGGCCACCGCGCTGCTCCACTCCATCCAGATCCAGGAGCGCCGCGGGATGCTCAAGGTCTGGAACCTCTCGCTGATCATCGTGGCGTTCGCGCTCACGATCTTCGGCACGTTCCTCACACGGAGCGGGGTCCTCTCCTCGGTCCACGCCTTTTCCTCGGGGCCGGTAGGCGGTCTCTTCCTGGGCTTCCTGGGCCTCGTCCTCCTCGGCTCCTTCGCGCTCGTCGCCCTGCGCGCCGACCGGCTCCGCGCGCAGCCCGAGCTGGACTCGCTGCTGAGCCGCGAGTCCACCTTCCTCCTCAACAACGTGGTCCTCGGCGCCGTGACGTTCACGGTCCTGCTGGGCACGATCTTTCCGCTCATCGCCGAGGCGGTGACCGGGGTGAAACTCTCGGTGGGGGCGCCGTACTTCTCCCGGGTGACCGTCCCGCTGTTCCTTGCGTTGCTGCTGCTGATGGGCATCGGCCCGCTGATCGCCTGGCGGAAAGCCTCCCTCGACAACCTCCGGCGGAACTTCCTCTGGCCGGCCGGGCTCTCGCTTCTCGCCGGGATCGTCCTCGCGGCGAGCGGGGTGCGCGAGACCTGGCCCCTGCTGGCGCTCGTCATGTCGGCGTTCGTCCTGCTGACGATCGTGATCGATGTCGTCCGGGCCGTGCGGGCGCGCCGCGCCCTCGCCGGCGAGGGGCCCGTGGCCGCGCTGGCGACATTACTCAGGAGGAACCAGCGACGGTACGGCGGGTTCGTCGTCCACCTCGGCGTGGTCCTCATCGTCATCGGGATCACGGGCTCGATGAACTTCAGCCGCGAGCGCGAAGCGACCCTCGCGCCGGGCGAGAGCGTCGCCCTCGGGCGCTTCACGCTGCGCTTCGAAGAATTCCGCGTGACCGAGCGGCCGACCCACGCCCGCGTGGAGGCGGCCTTGAGGGTGTTCAACGACCGGCACGACCTCGGCCTCCTCAGCCCCGCGCTCAAGTTCTTTCCGACCCAGCAATCGCCGATCGGCCGGGCCGTCCTCAGAGCCGGCTGGAAGGAAGACCTCTACGTGATCCTCTCCGGATTCAGCGACGTGCGGGCCGGCCAGGCCACCGTCAAGGTCCTGCTGCGACCGCTGGTGAGCTGGATCTGGATCGGCGGAGGCGTGCTCGTCGCCGGCGCGGCCCTGGCGCTCTGGCCCTTCCGGCGCCGCTTGCGGGAGGCCTGACGTGGCCTGGAAGCGCCTCCTGCTCGTCTTCGGGATCGGAGCGCCCCTGATCGCGGTCCTCGCCTTCGGCTTCACGCGCGATCCGCGCGAGATCGCCTCGCCTCTCATCGGTCGTCAGGCTCCGCCGTTCGACGTCAGGCTGGCCGACGGGCGCGCCCTCGCGCTCGCCGATCTCCGCGGCCGGGTCGTGTTCCTCAACTTCTGGGCGTCGTGGTGCCCGCCGTGCCGGGCCGAAGCGCGGGCGCTCGAGGCCTCCTGGCGGCGCCACCGGGAGCAGGAGGTGGTCTTCCTCGGGGTCAACATGCAGGACCGGGAGGACGCGGCCCGGGAGTTCCTGAGAGAGTTCGGGATCACGTACGCCAACGGGCTCGACGGCGGCAACCGGATCGCCATCGATTACGGCGTCTGGGGGATTCCCGAGACGTTCATCCTCGATCGCACCGGGCGGATCACCTACAAGCACGTCGGCGCGCTCGGTGGGGAGACGATCCACGCCAAGCTGGAGGAGGCGCTCCGGGGCGAGGTGAGCCGGCTGGAGGGGAAGGGTGAATACCGCTCGATCCGCTAGGCGCCGGCTCGCCGGCATACTGATGGTGCTCGCGGGGCTGCTGCTTCTCGCGCCAGCGGCGGGAGCCGGCGGTGACGATCTCGAGGACCAGATGCGCGCGGTCGCCTCCGGGCTTCGCTGCCCCGTGTGCCAGAACCTCTCGGTGGCCGACTCGACCTCGGAGTTGGCGCTGGAGATGCGGGCGTTGATCCGGGACCAGCTCAGAGCCGGCAAGCGTCCCGACGAGATCCGCGCGTACTTCGTCTCGAAGTACGGCGAATGGATCCTGCTCTCGCCGACCCCGCGCGGGGTCGGCCTCCTCGCGTGGGTGCTGCCGGGGCTGGGAGCGCTGGCCGGGCTCGGCGGAGCCGCGTGGACCCTGCGGCGATGGAGCCGACGCTCCGCACCGCCGCCGGATGTTCCGGTGCCTGGGGCGGCGCTCGCGCGGATCCGGACGGCGGTCGCCGGCGGTGATCTTCCCGGCACGTTGTCGGCGGAGGAGCTGCGGCACGTCGAGGCGCTGCAGGAGCTCGAGCTCGATCATCACGCCGGGAAGCTCTCCGATCGTGACTACGCGGAGCTGCGCGCGCTCTACGAGGCCCGGGCCGCCGCCGCGCTTCTCTCGTCGGAGACGCCACGCCGGAGGGCGCCGGCGGAGGGCGGCCCCGTGCCGCGGCACGCCCCGGGGCGCCGCGGTCCCAGCCCTCGTGTCTGGCGCTGGGTGGCGAGCGGCGTTTTCCTCCTGGGGTTCGGGATGGCCGTCGGGTTCTTCCTCTCGGGGGCGGTGCGCGCGCGCGACGAAGGCGGCTCGATCACGGGCGACGCCCTTACCGGAACCGGCGACGCCGCTGCGCGGACAGACTCGCTCGACCTCCGGACGCTTCTCGAGCGGGGACGGCAGGCGATGGACGGGCAGGACCTCCGGCGCGCGATCGATTTCTTCACGCGCGCGCTCGAGCGGGATCCCGAGGAGCCGACCGCCCACGCCTCCCTCGGGCTCATCCTCCAGCGCGGCGGCCATCCGGACAAAGCGCTGAAAGCCTTCGACCGGGCGCTCGCGCGGGAGCCTTCGTTGCCTCAAGCGCTCTGGGGCAAGGGACTCGTCCTCCATGAGTCGATGGGCAGGACGGCCGAGGCCATCCGCGCGTGGGAGACGCTGCTCGCGCAGGACCTCTCGCGAGAGGACCGGGAGCGTGTGACGGCCATGGTGGCAGAGGCGCGCGCGCGGATCGCGGGGCGGACCTCGCCGGCCGAGAACGTCGCTCCCGTGACGCGCTGATACCGGAGGAGCACACCCAATGTATCCAGTGCTGCTGCAGGTGGGAGCGTTGAGGCTTCACAGCTACGGCGCGATGCTGGCTCTGGCCCTGCTCGCCGCCCTCTGGGTGGGCAGCCGCGAAGCCAGGCGCAAGCGTTTCCCTCCGGACCTTGTCGGGGACTTGGCCGTTCCCGTCGTGTTGGCGGGCATCCTGGGGGGGCGCCTCGCGTACGTCGTGGGCTGGGAGCCCGAGCTGTTCTGGCGCGATCCACTCGCGCTCGTCGCGGTCTGGCGAGGCGGGCTCGCGCTGCACGGCGGCCTGCTGGCCGGATTCGGCGCCGCTCTCTGGTACTGCCGGCGGCGCCGCCTTCCCGTGTGGACGCTGGCCGACGCGCTGGCGCCCGCGATCGTTCTGGGCCAGGGGATCGGCCGGCTCGGTTGCTTCCTGAGCGGAGACGCGTACGGGCGCCCGAGCGACCTGCCCTGGGCCGTCGTCTTCACGAATCCGGCCGCCCTGGCCCCGCGTGGGATCCCGCTCCATCCCGTCCAGCTCTACGAGTTTGCGCTCGACCTCGTCCTCTTCTGGGCGCTCTGGTCCCTCCGCAAGCGGACGAGCTTCGACGGCCAGCTCTTCCTCCTCTATCTCGCCAGCTACGGTGTCATCCGGCTCGTGACCGAGGTCTTCCGGGGGGACCGCGTCGAGGTCGCCTTCGGACTCTCACTCCTCCAGGGCGTGAGCCTCGCGCTCCTCGTAACAGCACTGGCCGCCCTCGCCTGGCGCCTGAGTGAACGGAAGCCATTCACGGAGGGGAAAACCACATGAGATCACGCACCAGGATCGCTCGCGGCGTCGTCATCGGCCCGCGAGGCTGGGCTCATCGACCCGGACTCAGCGTCATTCTCTCGCTGCTCGTCGTTGCCGGGGCGGCGGGTTGTGCCAAGCGGCCGGCGACCACCGCGGTGGCGGCGCCCGCCCCGGCACCGGCGGCAGGCGAGGCACGACGCGCGCCGGAACCCGTGAGCCCTCGCCCGGCTGAACCGCGCGTGAGCGGGCCGCTCGCTCCGCCGATCGCCGCGGCACCCGGCGTCGCGCCGCCCCTCAGCAGGGCCGTGGCACCGTCGGAGTTCCGCGCCTTGGCCGCGCTGAAGGATATCCACTTCGACTTCGACAAGTACGACATCCGGTCCGGGGACGCCAGGATCCTCGACGAGAACACCCGGTGGATGAAGGCGAATGCCGACCATCTGATCCTCATCGAGGGGCATGCTGACGAGCGGGGGACGAACGAATACAACCTCGCGCTCGGTGAGCGACGCGCCAAGACGACCATGAATTACCTCGTCGCTCAGGGCGTCTCCGCCAGCCGAATGACCGTCATCAGCTATGGCGAGGAGCGGCCGCAGTGCACCGAGAAGAACGAGGACTGCTGGGCCAAGAACCGCCGGGCTCACTTCCTGGTCAAGTCCAGGTGAGGGTTCCCGGGATCACACGCTACATGTTGGCGAGCCTCATGGCCGTGGGCCTGGTGCTCTTCGGGCTACCGGCAACCGCTTCCGCTAACCATCCCGCGGGGCGGACTGACATCTGGATCGCTCTCCTCGTGTTCGCGCTGACGTTCTTGGCGGCTTCGGTGGTTCTGGCGCTCATCGATCGCAGAAGAACGCTCCGGACCCGGGACACGCGAAAGGAGACCCGAACCCCTTGATGAGTCGCATCCTGGGCCGCCGGTCGTTGCCGGGCCGCCGGGACGCCGTCCAGCAGCGCATCATGCTCGTCGCCGCCGCGGTCACGGCGGCGTTCCTCGTCATCGTCGGCCAGCTCTGGTATCTGCAAGTCCTCGAGGGCGGGCGCTTCCTCGACGCGTCCGACAAGAACCGGATCCGCATCCGCCCGATCGCAGCCCCGCGCGGCATCCTGTTCGACCGCCACGGCGTGCCGCTCGTGGACAACCGTCCCGCGTTCACGCTCTCGCTGATCCCGCGCGAGCTCCCGCGGGAGGTCGCGAGTCGCGACGCCGTGCTTGGGCGTGTCGCCGCCCTCCTGCGCATCCCCTATCAGGAGCTCCAGGACGCGGTCGCGCGCGTCCAGCCCGACTCGTTCCTGCCCGTCCGCGTCCGCCGGGGCCTCACGATCGAGGACGTCGCGAAGGTCGAGGAGTGGAAGCTCGAGCTCCCGGGCGTCATCGCCGAGGTGGAGCCGCAGCGCGTGTACCCGACGAGCCGGTTCGCCGCGCACCTCCTCGGCTACGTGCGGGAGGTGAGCGACGAGCAGCTCCGCCAGGGCCGTCACCGCCGCGGGGAAATGGTGGGGCAGAGCGGCCTCGAGCGGCTGCTCGACGAGTACCTGCGCGGCAAGGACGGCGGCGAGCGCATCGAGGTGGACGCGATGGGCCGCCTGGTGCGCCTCGTGCAGCAGACGGAGCCGCACCCCGGCGCGCAGGTGGTCACGACCGTGGATCGGCGAATTCAGGAGGCGGCCGAGCGCGCGATGGAGGGCCACGCCGGCGCCGTCGTCGTCATGGATCCGCGGAACGGCGACGTGCTCGCGCTGGTCTCGACGCCCGCGTTCGAGATTGACCGCTTCACCGGGACGATCGACCGGAGCGCGTGGCTGCGCGTGGTGCAGGACCCGAGCTTCCCGCTCCTGAACCGGACCATCCAGAGCCAGTACGCGCCGGGCTCCGTCTTCAAGATCCTCGTGGCGGCGGCGGGGCTTCAGGAGGGCTCGCTCACGCCGGGCGACCGCGTACACTGCACCGGCGAGTTCCACCTCGGCCCCGTCACCTTCAAGGACTGGAAGGAGGACGGGCACGGCTCGGTGGACCTCTACCGCGCGATCGTGCAGTCGTGCAACATCTTCTTCTACGAGGCCGGGCTCAAGGTCGGCGCCGGCACGATCGCCCGCTACGCGCGGGCGTTCGGCTTCGGCGAATCCACCGGCATCGAGCTCCAGGGGGAGAAGTACGGCCTGATCCCGAACCCGTCGGCCCGGCGCGAGCGGCGCAGCTGGCCGGCGGGCGAGACCGTCAACCTGTCGATCGGCCAGGGCGCGGTCCTCGTCACGCCGATGCAGGTCGCCCGCTTCATGGCGGCGATCGCGAACGGGGGCGTGCTGTGGCGCCCGCGCCTCGTGCAGCGGGTCGAGCGAGCCGAGCGCGGCATCGTGTACAGCGACGCCGGCGAGGTGAACGGCCACGTCGCGCTCTCGCCGTTCGTCTGGGAGTTCCTCCGGCAGAGCCTCTGGGGGGTCGTGAACGACGGCGGCACCGGCGCCGGGGCGCGCATCCCCGGCCTCGACATCGCGGGCAAGACCGGCACCGCGCAGACGGTCGCGAAGTCGAAGGCGTCGCTCGGGCAGGACCACGCCTGGTTCGCCTCCTTCGCGCCCGTCCGGGATCCCGAGATGGTGGTCGTCGTGCTCGTGGAGCGCGGCGGCAAGGGCGGGCAGGTCGCGGCGCCGATCGCGCGGCAGATCCTGAACGCGATCTTCTTCGAGAAGGTCGCCGCGCTGGAGATCGGCGGCTGATGTTCAGGATCGACCGGCGGCTCCTGCAGAACGTGGACTGGTCGCTGCTCGCCGCGACGTTCATCCTGTTCGGGATGAGCATCGTGACGCTCGCGAACCTCAACGTGGGGCGGGCGGGTGGCGGCGTCGCGTGGCGGCAGGCGGCCTGGTTCGGCGTCGGCATGCTCGCCCTCCTCGCCATCGCGAGCCTCGACTACCGGAAGCTCGTCCGCGCGGCCCCGGCCGTGTACCTCCTGGGCCTCGCGGGGCTGGTCCTCGTGTCCATGCTGGGCCGCTCGGTGTCGGGCGCCCGGCGGTGGATCGTGCTCGGGCCGATGTCGGTCCAGCCGTCCGAGATCTTCAAGATCTGCTTCATTCTCATGGCGGTGTGGGTCATCACGTCCCGCTGGGCGCAGCCCATGGGCCGGACCACGCTCGCCCTGACGCTGCCGATTCTCGCGGTGCCCGTCGTGCTGATCGTCAGACAGCCCGACCTCGGCACCGCGAT
>Ga0209640_10006771_pt1 | contig 10016 bp, 7 predicted proteins | sample RifCSP10_1_FD_184018 | JGI IMG/M metagenome (GOLD analysis project Ga0209640, IMG submission 184018) | Soil microbial communities from Rifle, Colorado - Rifle CSP2_sed 10_1 (SPAdes) (version 2) | ecosystem: Environmental > Terrestrial > Deep subsurface > Rock core/Sediment | place: Rifle... | reverse complement strand
CCTACGTGCTGGAAGTCCAGCTCCGCCGTGGGGTCAAGTTCCACAACGGCGAGGAGTTCACGGCCGACGACGTGCTGTTCACGTTTTCTCCCGAGCGCCTGACCGGCCGCAATGCCGTCATCCCCGCGGGACGGCGCTACTTCGGCCATCTCGAGGCCGTCCAGAAAATCGATCCCTACACCGTGCGCTTCGTCACCACGAAGCCCGACGTCGTGCTCGAGCAGCGGCTGGCGACTTACTCGGCGTGGATCGTCAGCCACAAGCACTGGATGAAGTACAAGACCGACGACCCGAAGTGGATGCAGCGCGCGCTGCGCGAGGTGCACTGGAATCCGGTCGGCACCGGCCCGCTCAAGTTCAAGGAATTCAAGAAGGACCAGTTCATGGCCTTCACCGCCCACGACGGTCATTTCACTGGAAAGCCGGCCTTCAGATCGGTCACTTTCCGCGAGGTGCCGGAACTTGCGACCCGCATCGCGGGGCTGGTGAGCGGCGAGTTCGACATCATCGTCGATATCCCACCCGACCAGATTCCGGTCATTCAGCGCTACCGCGACATCGAGCCGCGCTCGGTGGTGCTGGAAAATTCCCACGTCGTGGTTTTCAACGCCAACGCCCCCGTGCTGAAGGACAAGCGCCTGCGCCAGGCGCTGAGTCTCGCCATCGACCGCAAGAAACTGCGCGATGCGCTGTGGCAGGGCAAGAACTACACGCCCAACGGCCACCAGCTCAAGTCCTTCGGCCCCATGTACGACGCCGCGCGCAAGGGCTACGTTTATGACCTCGAGCGCGCCCGCCGGCTCGTCAAGGAGTCGGGATACGACGGTCGAGCGATCAGCCTGCGCATGATCCCCAACTATTATCTCAACGGCATGGAGGCGGCGCAGATCCTGCTCGAGATGTGGAAGGCGGCGGGCATCAACGTCAAGCTCGATCTCGTCGACAACTTCAAGCAGGTGCGGGCGAAGGGCATCGAGATGCACCTGTGGTCGAACACCTACCGGCTGCCCGATCCCTCCGGCGCCATCAACATTCTCTACGGGCCGGGATCCGGAATGCAGCGCAGCTACAAATTCTGGACGGCGCCCGAAGCGTTCAATGCCGCCGCGGCGATCGTGGACACGAGCGAGGACATGCAGGAGCGCGCCAGGGCGTTCCGGCGCATGCTCGATATCTTCGAGGAAGAGATGCCGATCACGATGCTCTACAATCCGCTCTACACTTACGCCACCAAAAAGCGGCTCGACTGGAAGCCGTATCCGATTCTGTACATGGACTTCCGCGCCGATGTCTTCCGCATCCGGCGCTGATCCGGGCGGGCCGGCGCAGGCCGCGCCGCTGCTCGAGATTCGCGGTCTCGACGTGTTCTTCGACACCGAGGAGGGCACGGTGCACGCCGTGCGCGGGGTTTCACTCGCGGTGCGCGAGGGCGAAACGCTGGGAATCGTGGGCGAAAGCGGGTGCGGCAAGAGCGTGACCTGTCACTCGGTGCTGCGCCTGCTCCCGCCCAACGGCGAGATACGGGGCGAGATTCTCTTCGAGGGGCGCGATCTGCTCGCGCTCGAACCCGCGGCTCTCGACAAGGTGCGCGGCCATGATATCGCCATGATCTTCCAGGAGCCGGCGAGCTCGTTGAATCCGGTTCACACCATCGGCGCACAGATCGCCGAGAGCCTGGTCCTGCATCGCGGCATGTCGCGGCGGGAAGCCCGCGTGGAGGCGCTCCGGCTGCTCGACCGTGTCGGCATTCCGGAGGCAAGGCGCCGGCTCGGCGAGTATCCGCATCAGTTGTCGGGCGGCATGAACCAGCGCGCGATGATCGCCATGGCGCTCGCCTGCCGCCCGAAGCTGCTCATCGCCGACGAGCCGACCACCGCGCTCGACGTGACGATTCAGGCGCAGATTCTGGCCCTGCTGAAGGAACTGCAGTCCGAATTCGGCATGTCGGTGATTCTTGTCACGCATGACCTGGGCGTGGTGGCCGAAACGTCGGACCGCGTGGTGGTGATGTACGCCGGCTCGGTCGTCGAAGAGGCGGCGGTGAACGAGCTTTTCGCCACGCCCGCGCACCCCTATACGCTGGGCCTGCTGGAGTCCGTGCCGCGGGTCGACCGCACCGTTGACAGTCTCTCCCCTATCGAAGGGGCCGTGCCTTCGCTGCTGCGGATGCCGCCCGGGTGCGCCTTCGTTCCCCGCTGCCGATTTGGCGCAGCGCGATGCCGCGATGCCGCACCGCGCCCCGAGGCGCACGCCCCGGGTCGAAGGGTCGCGTGCTATTTTCCGCGCGCCCTGCAATGATGCCCGAATCCAGGTGAAACGTGAGTACCGTTTCACCCCTGCTCGCGGTCGACAGCCTGGTACGGCATTTCAGGATCGGCGGCGGCAAGCTGTTTGCGCGCCCCGCCGTCGTGCGCGCTGTGGACGGGGTGAGCTTCACCGTCGGGCCCAGCGAAACACTGGGGCTCGTCGGCGAGAGCGGATGTGGCAAGACGACGGTCGGCCGCCTGGTGCTGGGGCTCGATCAGCCCACACACGGGTGCGTAACGCTCGGAGCGCAGCCCCTCAACGATCTCGCACCCGCAGCATGGCGCGCGCTGCGGCGCGATGCGCAGATGGTGTTCCAGGACCCTCTGGGCGCGCTCGACCCGCGCATGCCAGTCGGCCGCCAGATCGCGGAGCCGCTGGAAATTCACGGCATCACCGGCGGCGGTGAGCGCGCCGAGCGTGCCCGGGAAATGCTCGCTGCCGTCGGGCTTTCACCCGATCTCGCCGCGCGGTATCCGCACGAGCTCTCGGGCGGGCAGCAGCAGCGGGTGGTGATCGCCCGCGCCTTGATTTTGAAGCCGCGTTTCGTGGTCTGCGACGAGCCCGTGTCCGCGCTCGACGTGTCGGTCCAGGCCCAGGTGGTCAATCTGCTCGCCCGGATGCAGCGCGAATTCCAGGTGGCCTACCTGTTCATCTCCCACGATCTCAAGATCGTGCGCCACATCTCGCACCGGGTCGCGGTGATGTATCTCGGGCAGATCGTGGAGTCGGCGCCGCGCGAGGAATTGTTCGAGCGCCCGCTGCACCCCTACACCCAGGCGCTGATCGCCGCCGTTCCGGTCCCCGATCCGACAGTGAAGCGCAAACGCCTCGTATTGCACGGGGAACCGCCGAGCCCGGTACATCCGCCCCCGGGTTGCCGCTTTCATACCCGCTGCCCGCTGGCCGAGGTCCGCTGCCGAAGTGAAGCGCCGGTGCTGAGAACCGTCGCCAGCGGACATCAGGTCTCATGCCATCTGGTAACCGGCCCGGGCGCCTCTGAACCGGAAATCACTCGATGCTCGTCATAGCCCATCGCGGTTTCTCCGGCCGCTACCCCGAAAACACGGCGCTCGCCTTCGAGCGGGCGATCACTTCCGGCGCGCACCTGATCGAAACCGACCTGCGCCTGACCCGCGACGGCTCGGTCGTGTGCTCGCACGATCCGGATCTCGCACGCATGACGGGACAACGGAAATCGATCGCCGACGCGACACTCGCCGAGCTGAAAGCGGCGCCTCTGGCGCAATCGCAGCTCCTGCTGACCCTGGGCGAGGTGCTTGCCATTGCGCGGGGGAAAGTGCGCGTGATGCTGGACGTCAAGATCGACTCGGATGCGATGCGCGCGGCGATTCTCAAGACGGTGCGGGCGGCTGGAATGGAGAGGGACGTCGTCTACGGCGTGCGCTCTGTCGACCACTTGCGCGCACTGCGTGACCTGAACGGCACATTGCCGGTGCTGGCGATGCCCTTGCGACCCGAACTGTTGTCCGGTTTTCTCGGTGGCGACATGCATGCCGCCAGGCTGTGGGAAGATGAGGTCAGCCCGCAGGCGGTTGAGTGCGTGCGCTCCAGCGGCCTGCGCCTGTGGGTGACCGCGGGGCGGCGCCCCGACGGTGAAGCCGCGGGATACATCACCGCCGGCCGACTGGAGCGCCTGATTGCGCTCGGCGCTGCGGCGGTGCTGGTGAACGATGTCGAACTCGCCGTGCGGGTAACGCGCGCCAGACAATGCATAACGTGACACCGGAGACACTTGTCCATGCGACTGCCCGCCAGCATCATTTTCGTGTTCGACGCCCTGCGCCGCGACATGATTACGGACGAGCTTGCGCCCAATCTGCGTGATTTCATTGACGGCGGCAGTGACTTTCCCTCGAGCCGCTGCGTGTTTCCATCGGTGACGCGCGTCAATGCGAGCGCGCTTGCGTGCGGCGCCGCTCCGGGCGCGACCGGCGTCGTCGCCAACAAGTTCTACGATGCCACGGTGTTCCAGGACAAAGTGGTGCACACCGGCCTCTACGACCACGTGCAGGCGGCGGAACAGGCGTATGGCGGCCGGTTCGTGAGCGCGGTGACCCTGGGCGACGTGCTTGCGGACCAAGGCAGGAAGCTTGCGGTCGTGAGTACCGGTTCCGCGGGCACAACCCATCTCCTGGATCCGCGCGCGGTGAAACACGGGCATGTGCGCCTGTGCCTCTCCGACTGGCGCGCCTCCTGTCCCGATTCGTATGCTGCCGACATCCTGCGCCGTTTCGGGCCCGTTCCACCGGCAGCGACACCAAACACGCAGCGCATCGGGCTGCAGACCCGCATCGCGCTGGAAGCGGTTGTGCCCGAGGTCGAGCCGGACGTGCTTGTCTTGTGGTTCTCCGATCCGGACTCGACTTACCACTCTTGCGGCATCGGGTCGCCCGAAAGCCGCGAGGCGATCCTCAATGTGGACCGCGAGTTCGGGCGTGTGCTGGAAGTGTGGCGGAGCGCATCCGACCGTGACCGCTGCCAGATATTCGTGTGCTCGGACCACGGGCAGGTCACCGCGCGCGAGCGCATACATGTGAAGCAGCAAATGCGGGAATCCGGCCTGCTGACCGGCACGGCCCTCATGCACGAGCAGATCTTTGCCGGCAGCACCGGCTACTACGGCGCCATCCGCGTGCGCGGCAACGATGCCCGCGAGACGGAAAGGCTGGCACGCTGGCTGCTCGCGCAGCCCTGGTGCGGCCACGTCTTTACCCCGGGCGGCAACGGCATGCTGGGCTCGGTTCCGGGTACGCTCGACCGGGCCATGCTCCTGCTCGGCGTGGACCGGGCGCCGGACGTCTACTACACCATGCGATCCGACGACGCGCGCAACGCCTGGGATGCGCCCGGGACCTGTTTTTTCGATTCATCGGAGGTGCCCGAGGGCGGCGGCGTGCACGGCGGGCTGCACGTCCTCGAGATGAACAACCTGCTTGCGGCGCAGGGGTCCCTCTTCCGCTCGGCGTACCGCTCGCCGTGGCCGGCAGGTCTTACGGACATCGTGCCCACGATCCTGCATGCGCTGGAAATGCCGCTGCCGCCGACCGCGACCGGCCGCGTGCTTGGTGAAGCGCTTGTCGAGCGGGGCTTCGAGCCGCCCGCTCCACAAAGTTCGGAACTCAGCGCCGAAACCGGGGAGAGCCGGCAGTGCGTAAAGCTCCAGCGCGTGGGTACGACCTGCTATATCGACCACGGCTGGGTCGAGGGCGTCAGGCGTTGAACGCGCGCTTCGTCGCCATCAAGATCGGCCGCGCGCTGGTGACGATGTGGCTCGTCACCACGTTCGCCTTTCTGATCCTGCGCCTCTCGGGCGACCCGATCGAGATACTGCTCGGCGACCAGGCGGAACCCGAGGTGATCGACCATTACCGTGCGCTATACGGGCTCGATCGCCCGCTCCACGAGCAGTATTTCAAGTACTTCGCAGGAATCGCGAGTGGGGATTTCGGCTTTTCTCTGGTAGATGAGCGTCCGGTCCTCACCGTGATCGCCGAAGCCGTGCCCGCCACCCTGCAGCTCGGCCTGACCGCGCTCCTGGTGAGCGTTGCGATCGGAATCCCGCTTGGCATCGTCGCTGCGCTCAACCGCAACAAGCCGATAGACCGCTTCGTGATGATCTTCGCCGTATTCGGTTTCAGCATTCCCAATTTCTTCCTCGGTATCCTGCTGATCCTGCTGTTTTCGCTCTGGCTGCGGGTGCTGCCGAGTTCCGGCATGGGCACGCTGTGGCACCTCGTGATGCCGGCGATCACGCTGGGCACGGCGGCATCGGGATCGCTCGCGCGCTTTACACGCTCATCGATGCTCGACGTGCTCAACAAGCTCTACATGCGCACGGCCGCCGCGAAGGGCGTGCCGCGTCTGCGCCGGATCCAATGGCACGCGCTGCCCAACGCGGCGATTCCGGTGGTGACCGTGCTGGGATTCCGCCTCGGCGACCTCGTCGCCGGATCCATCGTCACGGAAACCGTTTTCGCATGGCCCGGGGTCGGCCGCCTGCTGGTGACCTCGGTCTCCGGCCGCGACCTCGCGATGGTACAGGGCATCCTGCTGATGACGGCATTCACCATGGTGATCGCCAACCTGCTCGTCGATCTCGCCTACGGCTGGATCGACCCGCGCATACGCGCGAGCACGGCACAGGGCTGAGAAACGCGCGTGACACAGGCCCCATCCAGCGGCCTTGCGGACCCGGTGGCCTCGGCCGTGCGCTCGCGCTTCCGGCACCGGTATCCGCCGCTCGTGCTTGCCTCTGCCGCGCTGATTGCGGCCGTGCTCATTGTCTCCCTCGCCGCCGAACTGCTGGCGCCCTACCATTACACCACCCAGGATCTCGCGAACCGGCTCCGGCCGCCCGCATTTCTCGGAGGACCGGCGCTGTACTGGCTCGGCACCGACGAGCTGGGTCGCGACATCGTGAGCCGCCTGATTTACGCGACACGCTTCAGCGTCGTGATCGCCATACTTGGCACCGCGATCGGCGCCGCGATCGGCACCCTGCTCGGATTCATCGCGGCGCACTTCCGCGGCTTCGTCGAGGAAGCAATCATGATGCTGGTGGACGCGCAGGCTTCGCTCCCCTTTCTCCTGCTCGCGCTCGCCGTACTGGCGTTCTTCGGCAACAACCTGACGCTTTTCATCCTGATCCTGGGCATCAACGGCTGGGAAAACTACGCGCGGCTCACGCGCGGCATGGTGCTCTCGGCCAACACGCAAGGCTATGCGGTCGCCGTGCGCGCGCTCGGCGCCTCGCCCTTCATGATCTACTCGCGGCATATCCTGCCCAACATCGCGAGCGTGCTCATCGTGCAGTTCACGCTGAATTTCCCGCAGACGATCCTGCTCGAGACCTCGATGAGTTTCCTCGGGTTCGGCATCCAGCCTCCCCTCACCAGCCTCGGCCAGATGCTCGGCGCCGGGCGTGCCCACCTGCTTTCGGCGTGGTGGATCGCGGTGCTGCCCGGAACGGTGATTTTCCTCACGACACTCTCGATCAGCATCGTGGGCGACTGGCTGCGCGACCGCTTCGACCCGACCCTGCGCAACCGCTGATGCCACTGCACCGCGCCATCGCGCGGCCCCGGACCCTAGGACGTGTACATCGGCGCCGGCATGCCGCATACGCGGCGCGTGAGACCGGCGCGCAGGCAGCTTGCGTTACGCGTCGACCTGGGAAATCCGGAACTCCACCACTGTCGGCTCGCTCCGGAGCCGATTCGACAGCGCGAGGGCGGCGCCGGGATCGACGGTGCGCAGCACCATGCGGTACTCGAAGCGGCTGCCATCGTCGATCAGGGCGTAGTTGAGGTTCGCAATCGAGAAACCGTAGCCGACGATCAGGCCGCGCAAATCGCTTTCAGCCATGATCGTGTCGCGCTGAAACTGCACCCGGAAATGAGCGTACAACTCGCTCGCCATCCGGGCTTCGATCCAGCGGAACGCCGACAGCGTGCCGAGGGTGGCGGCAGTCGCCAGCGCCGCCGGCAGGAAAAAACCGATGCCGACCAGGATGCCGATCGCGGCGGTGATCCAGATCGACGCCGCGGTGGTGAGCCCCCGCACCGAGAGACCTTCTCTCACGATCACGCCCGCCCCGAGAAAGCCGATGCCGGTCATGATGCCCTGCGCCATGCGCGTCGGATCGACCACGACACGCTGCGCCGCACCGGCCGTGAACCAGTGGCTTTCGTACACGGTCACCAGCATCAGCAGGGCCGATGCAGTACACACCAGTGTGTGGGTGCGGAAGCCCGCCGGCCGTCCATGGTAGGTGCGTTCAAGGCCGACGACGCCGCCGGCGGCCACCGCCGCGAGCAGACGCAGAATGATATTGACGACTTCCTCGCTCATGGCGCCCTCCTGATATGCATTACCCGCGATAGATTACGCGTTGTTCACCCACCCTGCACCTTCATGCGACAGGCTTTCCGTCCCTCCCCTGCCCGTGAACCTGCCTTCAGCCTCGCGCCCCCTTCCTCATTGTTTCTGCATCGACCCGGCGTCACGCACGGAACCACGTGGCGACTGTGGCGGCGATAGATGCGAAAATCGATATCGGTGGTGAGGATGACGGGATCGGCGAGCGTTTCGGTCATGCGCACGAGGCACGCATCGGCACGACTCATGGGTACGCTTGCGTATTTCCGCATGAGTATCAGCACCGACTCGAGATTACCGGCCAGATCGAACGCAAGGACCACGGAACGGCGGCGAAGAAGCGCGCTCAGTCCGGGCCCGCCACGTCCTCCGAGAAGGTCGAACGATTCGGACAGAACGGCCTCGCAGGTTTTCCAGGGCCGTGCGAACTGCGGCGCCTGGGCCAAACGATAAGAAAATCAATCCGGCCGCGATCTCGCCGCACCCACCCCCGTGGGTCGGGAGCCAGTGCGAAAGCGCGCCCCCAGTGCGTATAATCGGCCTTATGTTGCTGGCTTCCACCTCCCCAAGGGAAAAAACCGCTATCGGCGCGAGTCGCGAGCAGGATCAGCGCTCAGTTGCCGAGCAATCCAGCCCACCGCTCAGAGCAAGGCAAGTGCATTCCCGTCGCATGGCTGTCTCGAGGGGTCTTTCCGTACGGCAGCTCAGGCGATATCGGGAACCGGATGATAGGTCAGTGGCAAGCTGACATGCCAGGGCCAGCTCGCGGGATCGACCGGTGGACTGCGCTCGGTGGGCAGCGGCGCCCACAATCCGAGGTGTTCGAGGATGCGCCGGATGACTCCCGGCTCCTCGGCCGGCGATTATCCCGACTTCTTCGCCATCGCTGCGACCAGCGCGCTCAGTGGAATCGCGGTCGTACGCCGATCGAGGTCGAACGTCTCGGTCCCGGGATACACCACATAGCGGTGGGTTGCACCGACATCGTCGCTCCCGACATCGAATCCCTTCGAGCGCACCGGGGCGAGCGAGCGCTTGATCTCGATCGCAAACACCCGTGCGCCCGGAAGCTGGAGTACCAGATCGATCTCGGCGCCCGCTGCGGTTCGATAGAACCATGCCTCGGTGCCACGCGGAGCGGCGGCGCACAGGTTTTCGATCGCGTAGCCTTCCCAGCTCGGCCCCGCCACGGGATGGGCAAGAACGTCGTCGCGCCCGCGCAACCCGAGCAGGGCGTGCGTGACACCGCTGTCGCGGACGTATACCTTCGGCGAACGCACCAGGCGCTTGCCGGCGTTGCGCGACCAGGGACGTAGCTGGCGCACGAGCAGCAGGTCGGTGAGCAAGTCGAGGTAACGGGTCACCGTCTGGCCGCTCACCGCGAGTCCCGCGGCGATACGCGAATGGTTGACGAGCTGCCCCTGCTCGTGCGCCAGCATGGTCCAGAAGCGGCGCAGCGTTTCGGCCGGAATGCGTGGCCCGAACTGTGGAATGTCGCGCTGCAGGTAGGTCTGGACAAAGGCCTGCCGCCACGCGAAACTCGCCGCATCGTTCGCGGCGAGGAAACTGTCGGGAAACCCGCCGCGCACCCACAACGACTCGCCTTTCGCGCGCTGCGGCGCAACCTCGCGCTCAAGCAACGCAGTGAGCTCCGCATAGGCGATGCGCCCGGCGAGCGTTTCGGATGACTGCCTGAGCAGATCGATCGAGGCCGACCCGAGCAACAAAAACCGGCCCGCCCGCCGGCCTTCCGCACGGCCCCGGTCGATGAGTCCGCGCAATACCTGGAACAGTCCCGGCAAACGATGGAT
>Ga0209640_10006770_pt1 | contig 10018 bp, 8 predicted proteins | sample RifCSP10_1_FD_184018 | JGI IMG/M metagenome (GOLD analysis project Ga0209640, IMG submission 184018) | Soil microbial communities from Rifle, Colorado - Rifle CSP2_sed 10_1 (SPAdes) (version 2) | ecosystem: Environmental > Terrestrial > Deep subsurface > Rock core/Sediment | place: Rifle... | reverse complement strand
CGGGACAGGAAGTTCTGAGTTCTGGGTTATGAGTTCTGAGTTCGAAGTTCCGAACACTTCAGCTTTCGGACTGCTTCACTTCCCCGCTTTTCCAGCCCGTCTCGCAAGTCTCGCGCCACGGTACGAGGCGGCGGAGGGATTTTTCAGCATCCTGCTACGGTGATGCCGTAACTGTCGCAATCGCACGATGCAAAATCGCCACCATGCGCGCGAGTGTCGAGGCATCGGTCGAGAGGGGAGGAATCAGCGCCATGATGTGTCCCAGCGGTCTTAACAGCAATCCGTGGCGTCTGGCCTCCGCTGTAACTCGGTGTCCCATTCGAGCTTCGAGTGGATAGGGTTTCCGCGTCTGCTTGTCCTCCACCAGTTCGATGGCCGCCATGAATCCACACTGTCGAATGTCACCGACATGGGGCAGTTGCCACAGCGGCTGTAGGAGCCGCGTCATCGTCTTGATTTTGGGTTGTAGCCGAGAGAGCGTCTTGTCTTCCTTGAACACCTCGAGGTTGGCCAGTGCTACGGCGCAGGCGAGCGGATTACCGGTATAGCTGTGGCCATGGAAGAATGTTTTGAAGTCTTCGTACTTGCCGAGAAAGGCCTGGTAGATTTCGTCGGTGGTGAGTGTGGCTGCGAGTGGCATGTAGCCGCCGGTAAGGCCTTTGCTGATCGCCATCAAGTCCGGCGTGATCCCCTCATGTTGGCAGGCGAACATCTTGCCGGTACGGCCGAAACCAGTGGCCACTTCATCGGCAATCAAGAGGACATCGTATTTGGTGCACAGCTCACGAATTCGCTTCAGATAGCCCGGAGGGGAGGTCAGCATTCCTGCTGCGGCTTGAACGAGCGGCTCGATGATGAAACCGGCTAGTTCACGGTGACGCTCTTTGAAGAGTTGTTCAATCGGATCGAGGCAGGCCATCCGGCACGAAGGGTAGGTCAGCCTGAGCGGACATCGATAGCAATAGGGCGGGTCGGCTTCGATGGTGGGGAACAGCAGCGACTTGAATCGCGAATGGAATAGTTCGATGTTGCCCACGCTGACGGCGCCGATGGTATCGCCGTGGTAGGCTAGCTTCAGATGCAGAAAGGTATTTTTTGGACCGGCTTCGGGACGTCGCTGCTGCCAGTACTGGAACGCCATTTTGAGCGCTACTTCGACCGCTGTCGACCCATTGTCGGAGTAGAACAGGCGCGTCAGGCCTTTGGGTGCGATCCGAATCAATGCTCGCGCGAGCTGAATCGCCGGTGGATTGGAGAGTCCGAACAACGTTGAATGCGCGATCTTTTCCAGCTGTCTCTTGATCGCACGGTCGAGTGTCGGATGGCGATGGCCATGGAGGTTGACCCAGATGGACGAGGTCCCGTCGAGATACCGCTTCCCTTCCGTATCGATCAGGTAGGGTCCTTTCCCTCGCTCGATTATGAGCGGCTTCTCCTGTTCCCATTCCTGCATTTGGGTGAAGGGATGCCAGAGATACTTTCGATCCCAGTCGCTCAATTGTTTCGTAGAAGGTTGTCGAGCCATAGTGGAAGAGTTAGAGGAGAGCTAATAGCTTATGGCGTATAGCACGAAATGAAGAAGCTTAGGCTTCTGACATAAGCCTTCGGCATTCGCTCCATGCTTCTTGCCATTAGCTATACGCTATCAGCCATACGCTCTTATCGGGTCTTGTGGCGCGGCGCGGAACGGATTATACGAGGGAGCGATTGCTTTGACAACCTCGGGGGCAGTAACTATAATAAACCGATTTCATTGGAGAATGAGTTAGGATTTGCAAAGCCTCATACGCAATTTCTCGATTATCGCCCATATCGATCACGGCAAATCAACTCTCGCTGACCGGTTCCTGGAAGCCACGGGCGCTGTTACGGCCCGAGAATCGAAAGAACAGATTCTCGACGCGATGGACCTGGAGCGTGAACGCGGGATCACGATCAAGGCCCATGCGGTCGCAGTCCGGTATAAGGCCAAGGATGGGAAGACGTACGCCTTGCATTTGATCGATACGCCAGGTCACGTCGACTTTACCTATGAAGTCTCGCGTAGTTTGGCGGCCTGCGAAGGCGCGCTCTTGCTCGTCGATGCCACGCAGGGGGTGCAGGCTCAGACGATTGCCAATGTGAATCTAGCGATGGCCAATAATCTCACCATTATTCCTGTTATCAACAAGATCGATTTGGCGAGTGCGGATGTCGAGGGGACGAAGCAATCTATCTCGGAAATCTTGCAGCTCGATGCCAGCGATGCGATGCCCATCAGTGCAAAAGTTGGAAAGGGCGTGCCGGAGGTGTTGGAGGCGGTGATTGCGCGGATTCCTCCGCCGTCCGGCGATCCTCAGGCGCCGCTCAAGGCGCTCATTTTCGACTCCTGGTTCGATAATTATCAGGGTGTGATCGTGCTGACACGACTTGTGGATGGAGCCCTGCGGCCGGGGATGAAAATTAAAGTCATGTCGAATGATCGGACGTTCGAAGTGATGGAAGTCGGCCAATTCACCCCGAAGAGGACGAAAAAGGCCGAGCTGTTGACCGGCGAGGTCGGGTACCTCTGCGCGAACATGAGAGAAGTCGCGGACGTCAAAATCGGCGATACGCTCACGGATGCCGTGTCGCCGACGAGTGCGCCCTTCCCCGGGTATAAAGAAGTGAAGCCGCTGGTGTTCTGCGGGCTCTATCCCACCGACACGGCCCGGTACGAAGATTTGCGCGATGCGCTGGTCAAACTGCGGTTGAATGACTCTTCGTTTGTCTACGAACCGGAGACGTCGCTCGCCTTGGGGTTCGGGTTTCGATGCGGCTTCTTGGGGCTCTTGCACATGGAGATCATCCAGGAGCGGCTTGAGCGTGAATACAACCTGACCCTCCTCACCACTGCGCCGACCGTGGTCTATCGCGTGCGGACGACTAAAGGCGAGGTGCTGGAGGTCAATAACCCGGCGCAGCTTCCGCCTCCCAGCAGTATCGACTCATTTGAGGAGCCGTTTATTCTGGCGTCGGTCATTACGCCCGAACGCTACATGGGGGCCATCCTCAAGCTCTGTCAGGAGCGCCGCGGTATTCAGCGGAGCATACATTTTCTCGATCCGACGCGGGTGACGATCAGTTACGAGATGCCGCTGAACGAAGTCATTCTCGATTTCTACGATAAGCTCAAGTCGCGCACGCAGGGCTATGCCTCGCTCGATTATGAGCTGATTGGCTATCGCGAGTCCGATCTCGTGAGGCTTGATATTCTCTTGAACGGCGAGGCGGTCGATGCCTTGTCCTTTATCACCCATAAAGATCGTTCCATTCAGCGGGGGCGTCAACTCGCCGAGAAAATGAAGGAACTCATTCCCCGGCAGATGTACGAGATCGCCATTCAAGCGGCGATCGGGAGCAAGATTATTGCGCGTGAGACGATCGGAGCCATGAAGAAGAACGTCCTTGCGAAATGCTACGGTGGCGATATTACGCGGAAACGCAAGCTTCTCGAAAAACAGAAGGAAGGAAAGAAGCGCATGAAATCAGTGGGGAGCGTGGAAGTGCCGCAAGAGGCCTTCCTCGCCATCTTGAAAGTCGGTGAGGAATGAGCGGGGAGACGAATCGACCCCCATCGGACGACCTCACGTCCGCGACCCCAAAGGGGAGGCTGGATGCCTCAGGAGCACCGGCGGTGTTCGGCGAACCGTCGGCGCGGGCACGTCTGGGCAGGAAGTCGCTCTTTCGTGAGTATGCAGAAGCCATTGTCGTGGCGATGCTCCTGGCCTTTGCGATCCGGGTGTTTGTCGTCCAGGCCTTCAAGATTCCCTCCGGCTCGATGATTCCCACGTTGTTGATCGGGGATCATATCCTGGTCAGTAAGCTGTCCTACGGCATTCAATGGCCGAGCCAGTGCAAGTTTCAAGCGGCCTTTCCTCCCGTCAATTGCTACGCTTCGCAGGCGCTCATCGAGTTCGGCAAGCCGCAGCGGGGAGATATCATCGTGTTTCGGTTTCCCGATGACGAGGAAAAGGATTTCATCAAACGGATTGTGGGGACTCCGGGCGACACCGTCCAACTTCGCAATAAAGCCGTGTTGGTGAACGGGGTCGTGCTCGACGATAAACCGTTCACCCAACGGATCGACCCGGGGATCATCGACGGCACGATCAATCCACGCGACAATTTCGGGCCGGTGACCGTGCCGGATGGCGCCTATTTCGTGATGGGCGACAATCGCGACCAAAGTCTGGATAGTCGGTTTTGGGGGTTCGTGCGCGAGGAGAAAGTCCGCGGGAAGGCGTTCCGTATTTACTGGTCGTGGAACGGGCAAGGTCAATTGACGGAGTGGGTCAGATGGGATCGATTCGGCAAAGCCATCCAATAGGTAAAGCCACGCGCCAAGCGTCGGGCTCCGGGGCTCCGGGCGGGGGGGCGGCTTCCCCTAAAGTGCTGCGGCAGTACATCTCGCGGTTTCCCCAAGCCTCCGTGCTCGTCATCGGTGACCTCATTCTCGATCATTATATCTGGGGCCGTGTGAGTCGCATCTCGCCGGAAGCCCCGGTCCCAGTGGTCCATGTCGACTCTGAATCCTTGCGGCTCGGTGGCGCTGCGAACGTCTTCAATAACATTCTGGCATTGGGGGGGAAAGCGGACCTCTGCGGCGTCATCGGTTCGGACGAAAGCGGCCGGATGCTCCTCAAAGAGTTGGGATCGACACGTTCAGGGCGTGGAGGGGTGGTGATCGACCAGGACCGCCCGACCATCAGAAAGTCCCGTGTCATTGCACACAATCAGCAGATCGTGCGGTACGATGTCGAGCGTCGCGCGGAACTGAAACCGGCGATGCAACGGCGGATTCTCCGCTACGTCGAGTCGCGACTACGAGAATTGTCCTGCCTCGTGGTGTCGGACTATGCCAAGGGGGTGGTGAGTGCCACGCTGATGTCGGAACTCACGCGGCTTGCCGCCATTCGCCATATTCCCGTCATCGTCGATCCGAAAGTCGAGCACTTCAGCTATTACAAGGGAGCGACGGTCATCACGCCGAACCATCTTGAAGCGACACAAGCCGCGGGGGTGCACGGCGATGACGATCAGGCCAGCAACGAAGCTGGCGCGATCATACGACAGCGTTTGGGGTGCCAAGCGGTGCTCATTACGCGTGGCGAAAAAGGGATGAGCTTGTACGAGGCTGATGGAGTCTCCTGGCATATTCCCACACAAGCCCGCCAGGTCTACGATGTTACCGGCGCGGGCGATACCGTGATCGGGACGTTGGCCCTCGCCCTGTCGACCGGTGCCTCACTGAGAGATGCGGCGATACTGGCCAACTATGCTGCGGGTGTCGTCGTCGGCATGGTCGGCACCGCGACCCTGTCGGCACAGCAGCTCTCGGAGTCTATTGGCAATGACTAAGGCCACACCATCCGTTATGGTGGTGATTCCGGCCCGGTACGGGTCTTCGCGTTTTCCAGGAAAACCCCTTGTCATGCTGGGTCGGAAGCCCATGATCCAGCATGTGTATGAACAAGCGGCGGCCTGTCGAGCGGTGACGGAGGTCTTGGTCGCCACCGACGACGAGCGGATCAAGCAGGCTGTGGAAGGATTCGGCGGGCGTGCCGCGATGATAGCTGGAGACTATCGGACAGGCACCGATCGAGTTGCCGGAGTAGCGCGCATGTTCGACGGGGACTATTTTGTGAATCTACAAGGAGATGAGATCCCGCTGCAGCCGGATTTGCTGGCGGATCTCATCGAGCCATTCATCAAGAGCGGCATAGGAATGGGCACGCTGATGCGCACGATCGATTCGACGGAGGATGTCCACAATCCCTCGGTGGTGAAGGTGGTCACGGACCATTTCGGTAACGCCCTCTATTTCTCACGGGCACCAATTCCATTAGTGCGGGACGACGCCAGCCGCCGAGCCGTCGGAGGGTTGCATTTCATTCACCTCGGTCTATACATGTATCGGCGCGACACCTTATTGAAGCTGGCGTCCCTTCCCACCGGACGGCTGGAGGATGCGGAAAAGCTCGAGCAGTTACGCGCGTTGGAGCATGGCATTCCGATCAGAGTCTGGGAAACCACACATGCCTCTTTGCGGGTGGATACGCCGGACGATGTCGAGTCGGTGGCGGAGAAGCTCCAAGAGTTTGACGTCATCAAGAGGGAGTTGGGTGCGCTGAAGGCAGCCCCTTCCAGGTAAGGGTGGTATGCGTGTCAGAATTGTACGATCCGACAACAAGATGGGGGCAACGATGAGCAAGTTCATTTTTGTCACAGGCGGAGTCGTTTCCTCCTTGGGGAAAGGGCTCGCCTCGGCCTCGATCGGCAACCTGCTCGAGAGTCGAGGGTTGAAGATCACGTTCCTCAAGCTCGATCCCTACATTAACGTCGATCCCGGCACGATGAATCCCTATCAACACGGGGAGGTCTACGTGACGGACGATGGTGCGGAAACAGACCTGGACCTCGGCCACTATGAACGGTACACGTCCCTAACCCTCACCAAAGAAAATAACTATACGACCGGCAGGATCTACCATTCGGTCATCACGAAAGAGCGTCGCGGCGACTACCTTGGCGGGACGGTGCAGGTGGTGCCCCATGTTACCGACGAGATCAAACAGTGCATCATGCGCATCTCCCAGGGGATGGACGTGACGATTGTAGAGATCGGCGGTACGGTCGGTGACATCGAGAGTTTGCCGTTCCTCGAAGCGATTCGCCAGATGCCGTACGACGTAGGCCGCGAGAACGTGCTCTATGTCCACCTGACGCTGGTGCCGTACATCGGCACAGCCGGTGAGCTGAAGACCAAACCGACGCAGCACTCTGTCAACAAGCTCCGGGAGATCGGTATTCAGCCGCATATCCTCCTCTGCCGGACCGATCGGTATCTGCCGCCGGAACTCAAGGGCAAGATCGCGATGTTTTGTAACGTTGAGAAAGACGCGGTGATCACGGCCAAGGATGTGGACACGATTTATGAAGTGCCGATCGTGTTCCGGAAGGAAGGGCTGGACGAGCTGATCGTGCGCCTGCTCCAACTCAAGACCGGTCCGCCGAACCTGCGTGAATGGGATGCGATGGTTCAGAAGATCAAGTATCCCAAGCATGAAGTCTCAGTTGCCCTGGTCGGCAAGTACGCGGGTTTGAAGGAATGCTACAAGAGTCTTGCGGAATCGCTCGTCCATGGCGGCATCGACCATGAAACGCGGGTGAACATCCAGTGGATCGAATCGGAGGAGATTGAACGGCAAGGGACTGAACGTATCCTGCGTGAGGTCGATGGCATCCTGGTGCCAGGAGGGTTCGGCGCGCGCGGGATCGAAGGGAAAATCGCTGCGATTCGATACGCACGGGAACACCAGATTCCGTTTCTCGGCTTGTGTCTGGGCATGCAGTGCGCGACGATCGAGTTTGCGCGGAACGTCGCCGGGCTGGCCGGCGCAAATAGCGCCGAATTTGACGAGGCCTCCCCCCATCCCGTCATTCATTTGATGTCGGATCAGCAGTCCGTCAGCGACAAAGGCGGGACGATGCGGCTCGGGTCTTATGTCTGTATGCTCGGGGAGGGAACCCTGGCCCAAAAGATGTATGGGGTGAGCGAAGTGCGTGAGCGCCATCGGCATCGGTACGAATTCAATAACGCGTACCGCGAGCAATTGCTCGCCAAGGGATTCGTGCTGAGCGGGCTTTCGCCGGACGGCCGGCTGGTCGAGATTGTCGAGTTACGCGATCATCCCTGGTTTCTGGCGACGCAGTTCCATCCGGAATATAATTCGCGGCCCCACCGTCCGCATCCGTTGTTTAGCGGCTTCGTCGGTGCCGCACTTAGAAGAAAGTGCGGCCACTAGAATGAGGATGCTGAAACTGCCTTTCAACGGCGTTCTCAACTCGACAAGATCCTCAACGTAGCCGAGAGGCTACGCCTCCGGTCTTGTCTCGTCTGCGGCCTTGTTGAAAGATCAGTTTGAGCATCCTCCAGATCGCATAGAGGCGAAGATGAGTCACGAAGTCCAAATTGGTCCATTCAAAGTCGGTGCGGGGAACCGGCCGTTTTTAATTGCCGGGCCCTGTGTCATCGAGAGTGCACAGCTTGTGCTGGAGACGGCGGCGCGCATCGCTGAGATTGCCAAATCTCTGGGCATGCCCTATATCTTCAAATCGTCCTTCGACAAAGCGAACCGGACCTCCATCACGTCGTATCGCGGGCCGGGTCTCGAAAAAGGCCTGGCGGTGCTGAAGCAGGTCAAGGATCAGCTGGGCCTTCCTGTCTTAACGGACGTCCATACGGAAGAACAGGCGACCGAGGCAGGGAAGATCGTGGACGTGCTCCAGATTCCCGCATTCCTCTGCCGGCAGACGGATTTGCTCATTGCAGCGGCGAAGACCGGCAAAGTTGTGAACGTGAAGAAGGGCCAGTTCCTCTCCCCGCAAGAAATGGGCAATGCGGTGAAAAAAGTGGAGGAGGCCGGAAACAGGCGGATCATCCTGACCGAACGAGGATCGTCGTTCGGTTACAACAATCTCGTCGTCGATATGAGATCCTTCCCCGTTCTTCGGAGCTTCGGCTACCCCGTGGTCTTCGACGCCACGCATAGTGTGCAGTTGCCGGGTGGCGGGGGAACCAAATCCAACGGCCAGCGTGAATTCGTCGAACCCCTGGCCTGCGCGGCAGCCGGCGCCGGAGTCGATGGCTTCTTCATGGAAGTCCATCCCAATCCAGACGAGGCCTTATCGGACGGACCCAATATGGTGCCACTCCATCAATTACAACCTTTGCTCGAACGGGTCATGCGGATATGCGACGCGTCGCAACCTCGAAAGTAACCAAGCCGAAGGGCGGAACCAGCCTCGACGTAGGCCGGCGAGTGTTGGGCATCGAAGCGCGTGCCGTCCAGGCCCTTGTTCAACGTCTCGACGGGGGGTTTTCGGAGGCTGTGGACCTGCTCTATCACTGCAAGGGCAAAGTCGTCGTCTCGGGCATGGGCAAGTCCGGGTTGATCGGGCAGAAGATCGCCGCCACGATGGCGAGTACCGGGACGCCGTCGTTCTTTCTCCATCCGGCCGAAGGGCTCCACGGCGACCTCGGCATGTTGGCGCGCCGCGATGTCCTGATTGCGATTTCGAATAGTGGAGAGACGCAGGAAATTTTGCAGCTCTTGCCCTTCATGGAACGCATGGGCATTCCTGTTGTGGCGATCGTCGGCCGCATGGGTTCGACGCTGGCCAAGAATAGCGCCGTCGTGCTGGATGTGTCTGTCGCAGAGGAGGCTTGCCCCATGGGACTTGCGCCGACGGCGAGCACGACCGCGACGCTCGCCATGGGCGATGCCGTGGCCGTCGCCTTGCTCGAGAAGCGCGGGTTCAAGGAACAGGATTTTGCGCAATTCCATCCAGGTGGGACGCTCGGACGTCGTTTGCTGGTGAAAGTGCGGGACCTTATGCACAAGGGGCAGGAGGTGCCACAAGTAATGGAGACGGTCTTAGCCTCGGTGGCCATTCTCGAAATGTCGGCCAAAAAACTCGGCATGACCACGGTGGTCGATCGAGCCGGCGCACTCCTGGGGGTCATTACCGACGGCGACCTCCGTCGCTTTCTCCAACAGGGCGGGGATTTCTCCAAGATCACAGCTGGGTCCTTGGCCTCGCGCCGCCCCAAGTTGATCGGACCGGATGAGCTGGCAGCCAAATCGGTCGAAATGATGGAGCGCTATTCCATTACCACGCTCGTCGTCGCCGACAGCGCCAAGCGAATTGTCGGGGTCGTGCATCTGCATGATTTGCTCAAACATGGAATTGTCTAGCAGGATGCTGAAAAAAGAGCGGGGTGGCCAGGTGCCCTCCTTGCTCGCAGAACGCGCACGGTGAAACTGTGCTCGTTCGATGCGCGCAGTTGAGGGCAGCCTTGGCCGCTCCCCTAAAGAGAGGGAAAGAGAGGAAGGCCCTCTCTCGGGTAGAGCGCGTCTTGGCGCGCTGAGGGCTGGGTGGGTGGAATATTGCGCGCAGTTGGGATCATCCCAGCCACCCCTTAAAAAGTGATAGC
>Ga0209640_10006769_pt1 | contig 10019 bp, 4 predicted proteins | sample RifCSP10_1_FD_184018 | JGI IMG/M metagenome (GOLD analysis project Ga0209640, IMG submission 184018) | Soil microbial communities from Rifle, Colorado - Rifle CSP2_sed 10_1 (SPAdes) (version 2) | ecosystem: Environmental > Terrestrial > Deep subsurface > Rock core/Sediment | place: Rifle... | reverse complement strand
TGGTCCACCGCGCTGGTGGCCGGGACGCTGATCCTGGTGGCCGCGGTCTACGTGCTGCAGCGCAGCCTCGTGCTCACCGCGCGGGGGCCGCGCCTCGCGGCGGGGGCCCGGACCCACCTGCTCGGCCTGGCCGCGGTGCTGCTCGTGGTCCGCGCGGTCGGCTTCTGGCTCGACCGCTTCGACCTGCTCTACGCGCCCCGCGGCTTCGTGTTCGGCGCCTCCTATAGCGACGTGCACGCCTCCCTGCCGGTGCTCCAGTGGCTGATCGTGCTCGCGGTGCTCTGCGCGGCCGCCTGCGTCTTCCAGATGTTCCGGCCGGGGTGGCGCTTCCTGGTGGCGGGGCTGGTGGTGCTGGTGGTGCTCTGGGTCGCGGGCCTCGGCATCGCCCCCGCGCTGCTGCAGAGCTACCGGGTCAAGCCCAACGAGCTGGTCTACGAGCGGCCCTACATCGAGCACAACATCCGGATGACCCGGCAGGCCTACGCGCTGGACCGGATCGTGGAGAAGGACTTCGCCGCCGAGGACAACCTGAACGCGGCGGCCCTCGAGCGCAACAACCTCACGATCAAGAACATCCGGCTCTGGGACCACCGCCCGCTGCTGACGACCTACGGCAAGCTGCAGGAGATCCGGACCTACTACAAGTTCCGCGACGTGGACGTCGGCCGCTACACGCTCAACGGTGAGTACCGCCAGGTGACGCTCTCCGCCCGGGAGCTCTCCTACCGGGATCTGCCGAGCAAGAGCTGGATCAACGAGCACCTCACCTACACGCACGGCTACGGGCTCGTGGCGGGGCCGGTCAACCGGATCACCGCGGAGGGTCTCCCCGAGTTCTTCATCAAGGACATTCCTCCCGCGGTGGCCGGGGGGATGCCCAAGATCACCCGGCCCGAGATGTACTACGGCGAGATCGGCAACGAGTACGTCTTCGTGCGCAGCCGGTCGCAGGAGCTGGACTATCCCTCGGGCGACCAGAACGTCTACAGCCGCTACGAGGGGCGCGGCGGCATTCCCGTCAACTCGATCGTGCGGAAGGCGGCCTTCGCGGCGCGCTTCGGGGCCCTCACCGTGCTGCTCTCCAACGACCTCGGGCCCGAGAGCCGCGTGATGATCTACCGCGACATCGGGGCGCGCGTCCAGGAAGCGGCCCCGTTCCTGAAGTTCGACCGCGATCCGTACCTGGTGATCACGAGCGACGGTCGGCTGATGTGGATGGTCGACGGGTACACCACGAGCGAGCGCTATCCGTACGCCACGCCGGTGCGGGGCTTCAACTACATCCGCAACTCGGTGAAGGCCACGGTGGACGCCTACCACGGCACCGTGAGCTACTACGTCGCGGACGCCGAGGATCCGGTGATCCGCACGTACGCGAAGGCATTCCCGGGCCTGCTGAGGCCGCTCGCCGAGATGCCCAAGGACCTCCAGGCGCACATCCGGTATCCGGAGGATCTCTTCACGGTGCAGGCGCGGATGTACGCGACCTACCACATGCAGGACCCTCAGGTCTTCTACAACAAGGAAGACCTGTGGGTGCTCCCCCGGCTGCCCCAGGAAGGCCGCGATCGCGAGATGGAGCCCTACTTCACCGTGATGCGGCTGCCCGGGGAGGCCAGGGAGGAGTTCGTGCTCCTGTCCGGGTTCAATCCGAGCGGGCGCGACAACATGATCGCCCTCATGGTGGCCCGCATGGATCCGCCCCAGTACGGACAGATCGTGGCCTACGCCTTCCCGAAGCAGAAGCTCGTCTTCGGGCCGCGGAACATCCAGGCGCGCATCAACCAGGACCCGATCATCTCGCAGCAGATCGCGCTCTGGAACCAGCAGGGCTCGCGCGTGATCACGGGCAACCTCCTGGCCATTCCCATCGACCAGTCGCTCATCTACGTGCAGCCGCTCTACCTGGCCGCGGCCGAGCAGGGGGCCCTGCCGGAGCTGCGGCGCGTGGTCGTGGCCTACGGCAACCAGATCGCGATGGAGCCGACCCTGGAGGCCGCGCTCGCCCGCATCTTCGGCGGGCGCGTGCGCGGGGACGAGCAGGCGGCGCGTCCCGCCGAGCGGGGCGCCGCCCCGGCGCCCGGCGGCCCCGCGGCGGCCGTTCTCAGCGCGGGCGTGCAGCGCGCCTGGGAGGCCTGGCAGCGCGGCCAGGAGGCGCTGCGCAAGGGCGACTGGGCCACCTACGGCCAGGAGCAGAAGCGCATCGAGGAGGCGCTCCGCCAGCTTCGCGAAGCACGGTAGCGTCGTTGCTCTCGCGGCGGTGGGCCGGCCGGGCGCCGCCCTCCCGGGAGCACGCTGACTCGCATCTCGGGGTGCCGTCTCGATCGAGCCACGAGATGGGCCGTCGGGGGCTTCGATTCCCCGCAGAAGACACGGCTCCCGGGAGGGCGGCGCCCGGCCGGCCCACCGCCGCGAGGGCGATGGACGTTCCTTCCCCGCGAAGCCGGCGCTCGAACGAAGGGTACTCGGACGCGCTACAGCCGGTGAAACGGTCCACTTTCGAACGCGGGCTCCGCCCGCGCAATCTTGGTCTTCGGGGGGAGGTTCGGAAGGGGGGCGCAGCCCCCTCCGGGTCAAGTCCGGGCGCTGAGGAAGAGGGCGGTGCCGATGCCCGCGAAGACGATGTTGGCGGTCCACGCGGCGAGGGCGGCGGGCAGCAGGTCGGCCTGCGCGAAGGCGATCGCCACCGAGTGCACGACCCAGTAGCCCACCGCGATCACGATGGCGACGCCGACGCCCATCGCGCGCCCCCCGCTGCGCGGGGAGGCGAGGGCGAACGGAATGGCCACCAGGGCCATGATCACGTGCACCAGCGGGAAGGACAGCTTGGAGTAGAGCTGGACCAGGTAGCGGTTGACCCGGTGGCCGCCCTCGCGCAGCTTCGTCACGTAGGCGCGCAGCTCCAGGAAGCTCATGGTGTCGGGGGCGTTCTGCACCTGGATGAAGTCGTCGATGTGCTCCGGCATCGGGACCCGCCGCGCGGTGAACGGCTCCGAGGTCACCCGGTTCTGCGCGCCGACCCGCCGGAAGACGCCGTCGGTGAGCTGCCAGCCCTCGGGTGTCCACTGCGCGGTGCGGGCGTCCAGCCGCTCCAGCAGCCGGAAGTCGGGGCCGATATCCACGACGGTGAGGCCTTCCATGGACTTGCCGACCGGGTCGAGCAGGGCCATGCGGAAGAAGCGCGTGTCGGAGGAGCGGTACCAGATCTGGGTCTGGCGCTGGAGGTGCCGCGGCAGCTGCCCCCGGATCTTCACGCGGTCCACCTCGTCCGCCTTCGCGTTGATCTCGGGCAGCGCGACCTCCTGGAAGACCACCGCGAGCACGCTGATCGCGCCCGCCACCAACAGAATCGGCAGGCTCGCGCGGTAGAGGCTGATGCCCGCCGCCTTCAGGGCGTCGAGCTCCCGCTGGCGGGTGAGCGACAGGAAGAGGAACACCGTCGCGATCAGCACGATCATCGGGAGACCCTTGTACAGCTCGCCGGGCAGCCGGTACGCGAAGTGCTCGAGGATCGTGAGGAGCGGCGGCTTGGAGCGCAGGAAGCGATCGAGGGTCTGCAGGAGATCCACCACCACCACCAGGGTCGTGCCGATCCCGGTGCCGATGCCGAGGAAGACCAGGTACTGCCGGATCAGGTAGCGGTCGATGACGAAGGTGGATTCCCGCGGCCCCGCGATGCGTCCGAGCCGCCGCCGCCGGCGCTCCTCGAGGGGCTTGACCACCCGACCGGATCGCCGCTCGCTCGCCCTGGCCCAGAGCCGCCAGAAGAGATCGACCCAGGCTCCCGACACTCCCGCCACGCTCGCGCGCAGGAGCGCCGCGCCCACTACCGCCAGGATCGCGTTGGGTATCCACACCGCGATCCCCGCGGGCAGCCGGCCGCGCAGGGCCATCCCCTCCATGGTCGAATACAGGATGTAGTAGGCCACCGCGATGCCGAAGCTCAGGGCGAGCGCGCCCGCGCGCCCGCCTCGCTGCGAGCGGACGCCCAGCGGGAAGGCCACGAGGGTGAAGACGAGCGCGGCCACCGGCAGGGCGAAGCGCTTGTGCAGCTCCACGTAGTAGGGCCGGTAGATCTGGCCGGCGCGCCGGAGGCTCTCGGCCTCCGCGATGAGCTGGCGCAGCGGCAGCTGCTTCTCGGGCTTCTCCTCGCGGGCGACCGCGGCGAGGGGCGAGTCCACCGGCATGGTCATGTCGTAGAGGCTGAAGTAGGTCTGGCGGAACCGCCGGCGGTCGCCCACGTCGGACTCGCTGATCGAGCCGTCCAGGAAGCGCAGGGTGAGGCGGCGGGTGGCCTCGTCGCTGAGAAGGCGCCCCTCGCGCGCCACGATGATGCGGGACTGCTCCGGGTTGCGCTCGTCGGAGACGAGGAGGCCCTTCAGGCGCACCTGCGAGGGGCTCACCTCGTCCACGTAGATCACGAACTGGCTGAAGGTCGCGCTGAAGGTGCGCTCCTTGATGCCGGTGGTGGCGCGCGTCTGGAAGATCCGGAAGAGCTGGCGCTGGAAGGCGCCGCTCGACCACGGGCCCACCACGAGGGTGAGCCACGAGATGAGCAGGGTGACGATGATCCCGACCGCGAGGAAGGGCCGGAAGAGCCGCAGCGGGCTCACCCCGGAGGCCTTGAGCGCGGCCACCTCGAGATCGCCCGCGAGGCGCCCGCAGATCAGCAGCACCGTGACCAGCAGGGCCATCGGCAGGGTGAGGGCCAGGAAGGCGGGGAGCATGTAGATCAGGAGGGGCAGCACGAGCGCGAAGGGCACGCTCTTGGTGATGACGAGGTCGGTGAGCTGGTAGATGCGGTCGATGACGAGGAAGAACGTGAAGACGCCCACGCCGATGAGGAACGGCGGGCCCATCTCCTTGTAGACGTAGCGGTCGAGGATGCGGGTCATCCGTGGCCATTGTACGCTAGCGCCATGGGCCCACGATGGTTCCGGGGGGCGCTGGTGGCCGCCCTGCTCGCGGGCGTGGTCGCGCCCGCCCTCGCGGCCGACCGGCTGGACCGCTTCCGGACGGTGGCCCGCGAGCGGCTCGCCGTCGCGGCGGAGGGGCCGGCCCGCGAGCGGGCGATCGGTGAGCTCTACGAGGTGGTGGACGCGGAGGTGCTCGACAGCCTGCGCGTCGACGAGCCCTTCTCGTCGCTCGTGTTCCTCCGCGAGCGTCTCGACGCCCTGATGGAGGCCTGGGGCGGAGCCACCCTGCGGGTGCTGCGCGTGCCCGGCGCGGGTGGCCGCGCTGCCCTCACGCTCGGTCTCTACAGCCTCACCGGCGTCGAGGGATCGGGCTCGCTCCGCGTCTACGCGGGCATCGGCCCCGGCGCGGTCCTCGCCGCGTCGTCGACGCAGGACGGCCTGCTGGACGCCCAGGCCTGGCCGGTGGGGCCGGATGGCGTGGCCCGCGTGCTCGCGCTCTGGAGCGGCCCGCCCTCGGCGCACGGCGCCCGCGCGCTCCACGTGGAGCTGTGGGAAGGGCGCGCGCCCGCTCGCGTCCAGCGCGCCTGGAGCACGGCCGCCCAGTGGCCGGACGGGCTGCGGGTATCGGACTGGCGCGCCCGGCCCGGCGAGCTGGTCGTGCGCTACGAGCCGCCCTATCCCGGCTGGAAGCCCGGCTGCCCGGGCCAGGCCGAGTACGAGGAGCACTACCGGCTCGCCGCGGGGGGCGGGCTCGCGCTGGCCCGGCGGCAGGTCTCGAACGGCTGGCACCGCGAGCTCGGCGCGGCCGCCGACCGCTTCTTCCGCGCGCTCGCCGACGGCGACGCGCGGGCGCTCGGCGTGCTCGTGCCCGCGCCCGGCCTGCGCGCGCGGCTGCCGCGCGGCCTCGTGCCGGAGCCGGTCTGCGAGGAGGCGGGGCCGGCGGGCCCCCGCGGCCCGGTGACGGTGGCGGCGACCGAGGTGCGCGACGGCCGCCGCGTGCCGTGGGCGCTCGCGTGGACGCGCGCCCCCGCCGGGTGGCGGCTCCACGCCGCCGCGCCCGTGCTAGAATGACGCGATAACATGAGCGAAATCGCCGACCGCTACGACCCGACGCGCGTCGAGCCTCACTGGTACGCCGTCTGGGAAGAGCGCGGCTATTTTCACGCCGACGCGGCCTCGCCGAAGAAGCCGTACTGCATCGTCATCCCGCCGCCCAACGTCACCGGCTCCCTCCACCTGGGTCACGCGCTCAACAACACGCTCCAGGACATCCTGATCCGCTACAAGCGGATGGACGGTTACAACGCGCTCTGGATGCCCGGCACCGACCACGCGGGCATCGCGACGCAGTACGTGGTCGAGCGGCAGCTCGAGAAGGAGGGTAAGACCAAGGAAGACCTGGGCCGCGAGGCGTTCATCCAGCGGGTCTGGCAGTGGAAGGAGGAGTCGGGCGGTACCATCATCCGCCAGCTCAAGCGGCTCGGCGCCTCCTGCGACTGGGCCCGCGAGCGTTTCACCATGGACGCGGGCCTCTCCGCGGCGGTGCGCGAGGTCTTCGTGCGCCTCTGGGAAGAGGGGCTGATCTATCAGGGCGATTACATCGTCAACTGGTGCCCGCGCTGCCAGACCGTGCTCTCCGACCTCGAGGTCGAGCGCGAGGAGCAGGACGCCGAGTTCGTCTACATCAAGTACGGCCCGCTCACGCTCGGCACCGTGCGGCCCGAGACCAAGCTGGGGGACACTGCGGTGGCCGTCCATCCCAAGGACAAGCGCTACCGCCGCTACGTGGGGAAGACCCTCGAGGTGCCCTCGGTGGAGGGGACCATCACGCTGCAGGTGGTCGCCGACGAGGCGGTGGACCCCAAGTTCGGCACCGGGGTCATCAAGGTCACGCCCGGCCACGACGCGACCGACTTCGAGATCGGGCGGCGCCACAACCTGCCGGTCCGCAGCGTCATCGGCTTCGACGGCCGGATGACCGCGCTGGCCGGCAAGTACGCCGGGCTCGACCGCTTCGAGACCCGGAAGCGCATCGTGGAGGACATGCAGGCGCTGGGGCTCATCGACCGCATCGAGCCCTACCGGCACGCGGTCGGAGTGTGCTATCGCTGCAAGACGGTGGTGGAGCCGCTGGTCTCGAAGCAGTGGTACGTGCGCACCAAGCCCCTCGCGGAGCCCGCGATCAAGGCGGTCCGCTCGGGCAAGATCAAGATCGTCCCGCGCGCGTGGGGCAAGACCTACTTCCACTGGATGGAGAACATCCGCGACTGGGCCATCTCCCGGCAGCTCTGGTGGGGGCACCGGATCCCGGTGTGGTACTGCGACCGGGACGGCAGCATGCACGTCTCCCGCACCGATCTCAGCGCGTGTCCGCAGTGCGGAGGCCCGCTGCGCCAGGACACGGACGTGCTGGACACGTGGTTCTCGTCCGGCCTCTGGCCCTTCTCCACGCTCGGGTGGCCCGAGGACACCCCGGAGCTGAAGGTGTTCTATCCCACCTCGGTGCTGTCGACCGGCTTCGACATCCTGTTCTTCTGGGTGGCGCGGATGGCGATGCTCGGGATCAAGTTCATGGGCGACGTCCCGTTCCGCCACGTGTACATCCACGCCCTGGTCCGCGACGCCGAGGGCCAGAAGATGTCCAAGTCCAAGGGCAACGTGGTGGACCCCCTGAGCGTCATGGACCGGTACGGCACCGACGCCTTCCGCTTCACCCTGGCCGCGCTCGCCGCGCAGGGGCGCGACATCCGGCTCGCCGAGGAGCGCATCGAGGGGTACCGGAACTTCGCCAACAAGATCTGGAACGCGGCCCGGCTGGTGCTGACGAACCTCGAAGGCTACGATCCGGCGCTCGCCCGCCGCGGGACGCCGTCGGTGGCCGACCGCTGGATCAAGAGCCGCCTCACCGAGGCGATCGCGCAGGTGCGCAAGGCGATCGACACCTATCGCTTCAACGACGCCGCCTCCGCGGTCTACCAGTTCCTCTGGCACGAGTACTGCGACTGGTACCTCGAGATCGCCAAGCGGACCCTCTACCAGCCGGAGAGCCCGGAGGCGCGCGCGGTGACCCAGCGCACCCTCGTGGAGACGCTCGAGACCACGCTGCGGCTGCTCCACCCGTTCATGCCGTTCATCTCGGAAGAGCTCTGGCAACGCCTGCCGCGCGAGGGCGAGCCGGTCCCGGCCCCCGCCAGGTCGATAATGATCGCGCCGTTCCCGAAGGCCTCCCGCAAGGGGCGAGACCCGGAGGCGGAGCGGCTCATGGCGCCGGTGCTCGACTTCGTGAGCGCGATCCGTACCGTGCGGAGCGAGAGCCGCATCTCGCCCGCGGTGGAGCTCGTGGTCAGCGTGAGGCCGGCGGGGCCCGAGGTGGCGGCGGCCCTCGAGGGGAGCGCGGCGGTCATCGGCAGCCTGGCTCGCGCCGCCATCACGGTGTCGGGCGACGGCGCGCGGCCCGCCAGCTCCGCGGTGGCGACCACGCCGAGCGGCGACGTCTTCGTGCGGCTCGAGGGCGTGGTGGACTTCGACGCCGAGCGACAGCGGCTGCGCAAGGAAGTGGAGCGGGCGCGGAAGGAGATCGCTTTCCTCGAGGGCAAGCTCGGCCGGCCGGAGTTCGTGGAGCGCGCGCCCGCCGAGGTGGTCGAGCGCGAGCGGGTGCGCCTGGCCGAGCAGCGGCAGACCGAGCAGAAGCTCGCGGCGAGCCTCGCCGCGCTCGGGTAACGAGGGGCCGCCCGTGCAGTTCGCCGTCCACGCGCGGGACCGCATCGACTCCACCCAATCGGAAGTCCAGCGCATGGCCGCGGAGGGCGCGCCCGAGGGCACGGTGGTCACCGCCCGCCACCAGCGGGCGGGCCGGGGCCGCCGGGGTCACGAGTGGTGGGACGCGCCCGGCGAGAGCCTCCTCGTGTCGGTGCTGCTGCGACCATCCGCCCCGCCCGCCGCGGTGCCGCAACTGTCGCTGGTGGGCGGGCTCGCGGTCGCGGAGGCGCTCGCGACCGCCGGAGTGGCCGCGCGCATCCGCTGGCCCAACGACCTGCTGGTGGACGGACGCAAGGTGTGCGGGATCCTGGCCGAGGCCTCGTCGGACGGGGCGGGGAGGGTGCAGCACGTGATCCTGGGCATCGGCATCAATCTCAACCAGACCGAGTTCCCGGGCGCCCTCGCGGAGCGGGCCACCTCGCTCCGGCTCGTCACCGGTCGCGTGCACGACGCCGGGGCCGTGCTGGCCGTCGTGCTCGCCCACCTGGAGCGCCGCTACGCGGCGTGGCAGGCCGGCGGCTTCGCGGCGCTGCGGGCGGCCTGGCTCGGGCACGCGCTGCTGCCGGGACAGATCGTGCGGCTGCCGGACGGCACGCGGGGGGTGGGCGAGGACGTGGGAGAGGACGGGACGCTGCTGGCCCGCGCGAGCGACGGCCGGCTGGTCGCGGTCGTCTCGGGCGAGGCGATCGAGGAGGCGCCGGCGCATGCTGCTGGTCATTGACGTCGGCAACACCAACACCTCGCTCGGCATCTACGACGACGGCCGTCTCCGGGCCTCGTGGCGCCTCACCACGCGCCGGGAGCAGACCGCGGACGAGTGGGGCGTGTTCATCCAGACCCTGCTGGCCACCCGCGGCATCGAGCAGCAGCACATCACCGGCGTCGCCATCTCCAACGTGGTGCCGCCCATCCAGCAGGCGCTCGAGTGGATGTGCGACCGCTACTTCGGGGTGAACCCGCTGACCGTCGAGCCGGGCGTCACCGCGGACCTGCCGCTGAACGTGGAAACTCCGCGCGAGGTAGGAGCCGACCGCGTAGTCAGCTGCGTGGCGGGCATCGCGCTCTACGGCACCCCGCTGATCGTGGTCGACTTCGGCACCGCCACGCGTTTCGACTGCGTGAACCGCCGCGGCGAGTTCATCGGCGGCGCGATCGCGCCCGGCATCAACACCGCGGCGGAGGCGCTGGTCTCGCGCGCCGCGCGGCTGTTCCGCGTCGAGCTGGTTCGCCCGAAGGAGGCCATCGGCCGCCACACCGTGACCAACATCCAGTCCGGGATGATCTACGGCTGGGCCGGGCTGGTGGACGGGCTGGTCGAGCGGATGCGGCGGGAGATGGAAGGCG
>Ga0209640_10006768_pt1 | contig 10019 bp, 7 predicted proteins | sample RifCSP10_1_FD_184018 | JGI IMG/M metagenome (GOLD analysis project Ga0209640, IMG submission 184018) | Soil microbial communities from Rifle, Colorado - Rifle CSP2_sed 10_1 (SPAdes) (version 2) | ecosystem: Environmental > Terrestrial > Deep subsurface > Rock core/Sediment | place: Rifle... | reverse complement strand
TGACCTCTGGGTACTCGATGTCGGCGCAGATCGCGACGCCGACCGGGAGCGGCGGTCGGTCGGCCCGGAGCCGGAGCGCGAAGACCGGGTACGCGTCGCCCGCCGTGAACGCGTTGTGTTCGGCCCCGTAGAGGTGGGTCTTCCGGTAGACCCCGGCGAGCCGCCCGTCGCGTTCGACGACGAGTGCTGAGTTGTACGGCCGGCCCGGGTTCGCCGGGTTCGCCTCGATGAACCCGGCGATCACAGCGATCCGGTGACGCGCCGCGAGGGCCCGTAGCGCCGAGGCCGACGGATCGCCCGCAGCCTCGGCGGTAGCGAGGGCGTCCGGCCGGACCGTGTAGCCCTGGACGAAGCACTCCGGGAAGACAACGAGGTCGGCGCCGTGGCCGGCCGCATGGCGAAGGTATCGGCCGGCGAGAGCGAGATTCGCTGCCACGTCGCCGACCCGCGCCCCGACCTGCGCGACGGCGACCCGTAACCCGTCGAGCACCGGCGGAGCGGCAGCCCGGCTCATTCGGTCGGCCACGGTCGGGCGCGGTCAGCCGCCGTGGCCGACCTCCTCCGGGAGCTCGTACCAGGCGACCTTGTCACCGACCATCGCGCGGAGTTTCCAGCGGGTCGACTTCGGCGCGGCGTCGATTGCCGCCCGGAGGTCAGCGATCTGGGCATGGAGGTCAAAGCGCGAAGGTCGGCCCGTGTCAAGGTCGTCGTCCCCCAGCTCCACATCGACGTAGAGGTCGAGCTTGGCGAGGTTCTCGGTGATCGTCCGCCACCAGCCCCAGTCGGTCGAGGTGTGGGCAACGATCCGCGGGAGGCTGATGCCCTCCCGGTCGTCGACCGCGAGCGGGTACTCCTGGAGCAGGATGAGTACGTCGAGAGCGTCCTTCCGGTTGATCCTCACGACCTGGAGCTTGGACATCAGGAGATCGGCGAGCGGGAGCGTCGGCCTGTCGACCGAGAGCCGGCTGCCGAACTCGAACATGTGGCACATCTCAAGCCGGTCGACGAGGACGTCCACCGGGCGCGCCCAGGCCGGGTCGGTGAAGTAGAGCTGCTTGTGGCCAAAGGTCGCGTTGTAGTGCCTGTCGGGGACATAACCCTCGGCGACAAGGAGCGCCGAGAGCGCCTTCCGGTCCTTCGAGCGGGTGGTCAAGTCGATGTCGCGGCCGGACCGGTCGATCCGGGCGGTCCACTCGGGGGCGCGGGCATGGAACGCGAGGCCGCCCATCAGCCGGACCTGGAGCCCCGCGCCGTCGGCGAGGTCGATGATCCGGAGAGCCTCCGCGAGCGGATCCTCGAGCGTCCGGCCGGCCATGACAATCACGCCCTCGCTTCCTCTGCGAGACAGTCCGTCGCCGGTCTGCTAGATCCCATCGCGAAGCCGGGTACGCACCCGTTCCCCACCGGTGGCCATACCACCCAGGAGGTGCATGATCATATAGCCGGCAAGCCTGAGCGAGATCATGGCGGGGTTGTCGTAGGCTGGGATCAGTTCGACGATGTCGAGGACCGCCGGTCTTCGAGCCCCGATGAGCTCGCAGGCGCGGAGGATCTCGATGGCGGTCAGTCCTCCCGGTTCGGGCGCGTCGGTGCCGGGCATCGCCGACGCGTCGACGACGTCGCTATCGAGGCTGCAGTAGAACGTGTCCGTCCCGTCGGTGACGATGTCGAGCGCCTCGTTGACGACCTCCCTGATCCCACGCTCCTCGATCTCGATCATCCGGTAGACCCGGATCCCGTGCTCCTCGACGAAGTCCCACTGCTCGGGGGGATTGAGCGCACCTCGAGCACCCACGATCGCGACGTTCTTGGGGTCCACATTGTGGAGCTCGATCATTCGCGCGACGTGCGACCAGTTCGTGAACCGCTCGCCCGCGAAGTTCGGCTGGCAGTCGATGTGCGCATCGAAGTGGATGTAACCGAACCTGCCCGACACGCGCTTCGACAGCGCGGCCCCGATCGGGATCGGGATCGAGTGGTCACCGCCGATGCAGATCGGGATTGCATCCGCCTGGAGGATCTGGTCGACGTACTTCTCGATGTAGGACCGCGACCGAGACGCATCAGCCGGGATCATCGGGACGTCGCCGACGTCCGCGATGTGAAACTCGTCGAAGACATTGATGTCGAAGTCGCCGAGGTACGGCAGGAACATCTCCGAGATGTAGCGCAAAGCCCGCGGAGCGTGGCTCGACCCGGAGCGGTAGACGGTTGCCTGGTCGAATGGCACGCCGAGGAATACGGCCTTCGCGCCCATGTCGCGGAGGGTCTCGGTCCGACACGGGACCCACGGAGCGCCCATGAAGGACGGCAGGTTCGACTGTGGCAGCCCCGGCCCCTCCCAACCATCGGGCCCGAGCGCGTACGGCTTCCGAGCGGCCATCGCGGAACTCCTTTCCTTGAACGACTGCCGGCCCGCAGCCCAGGAGGCGGCCGCGTCCGATGGCACGTCCGGCTCGACGAGGGAGCCATACACCTCTGGTCGGCGTCGGGTGAGATACGACAGGGCTGGGTCGCCGGAACGGGCCGGCTCGATCTCGGCGATGAGCAACTCCTCCTGTGATCCGGCCTGGGCAACAATGCGCCCGCGTTGATCGGCGATGAGACTCCGGCCGAAGTACGTCCAGTCGTTCTCGCTGCCGACGCGATTGGCGACGACGACCGGGCACTCGTTCTCGAGGGCGCGCGTCGGAAAGACGAGGTCCTGGTCGGCCTCGTAGGGGGTCATGTTCGTCGTCGCCACGACGATCAGCTCCGCACCTGCCAGGCGCGTGATCCGCGGGATCTCCGGGAATTCACCGTCGTAGCAGGTCGTCAGGCCGACGCGGACGCCACTGATCGTTCCGACGGCGGGTCGATCCCCGGCCAGCCACCAGCCGCGCTCCTCTCCGAACAGGTGGATCTTCAAGTAGACGATCCGGGATCCGTCGGGTGCAAGCGCGAGAACGGCATTCGCGAGTGCCGGCCTGACGCCCGCCGGCGGCAGCTCAACGGGGACGGCCAGCGGTCCGCCGACGACGATCCCGAGCCCGTGTACGGCAGCCGCCCGGGCGAGGGCGGGCAACGCCATTGCCTCCACTGCGGCGGCCATCTGCATTCGCAGCTCGGGGTCACGGAGGGTCCAGCCGGTGAGGCTCATCTCCGGAGCCACGAACAGGTCGGCTCCAGCCGCCGCCGCTCGATCCACTCCGGCGAGGATCGAGGCCAGGTTCGGCTCCAGCATGCCCAGCTTCGGCGCGAACTGGAAGACTGCGATCCGCATCACCCGCCCCTCACCGACCGCGGGTGGGGTCAGTAACCCCAGCGGATCGGCAGATCCTCGGTGAGGATCTCCACGGTGCCGTCGCGACCGACGACGACCATGTCCTCGAAGCCGGCGGCGTGACCGTTCCGGCCGACCTGGATCTCGATCGACCAGACCGTCCCCTCGGCGACCGGCACGTTCTCGTCAGGCGTGCCCCGGGCCAGCCAGGGGTCATCGAAAGCGTGGCCATCCTGGTGGCCGAAGCACGGGAAGCTGGTGTTGAAGGCGACCTCGTCGGTGAAGCCGTTGGCGATGAGGTAGCCCTTGCCGACGTCGAAGAGCTCGCCTGCGGTGATCCCTGGCCTCATCGCCGCGATGACCGCGCGCACGCAGCCCGCGGCGCCGTCGATGATCTCCTTTTGCCACTCCTCCGGCCGGTCGCCGGCCACCCTGGTCCGGACGATGTCGTAGATGTACCCGTTGGCGTAGCCGTAGTTGTCCGGGTGGACGATGTCGCCGGGACGGTAGGGCGTGGCCGCGTCCCAGCTCGGCAGGCGCCCGTACTGAAAGTGGCCGGAGCACCCGCCAGAGGCCAGCGGGATGTCCCACTGGGCGACCCCGGGAATCCTCGCGCCGAGTGACAGACCCGCCGCCGCGAGATCGCCGTCGGTGTTCCCCGGAACGATCTGCTCCATCATCGCGCGGGTGATCGCCGTGCCCACCTTCGCCGAGTAGCGCAGCATCTCGATCTCGGCGTCGCTCTTGTGCATCCGCAGGCCCATGACGAGGTCGTCGGCATCGCACAGGTTCGCCTTCGGCAGTTCCGCGGCGAGGACTCGATAGGCCGACGCCGGCATCGCCTCGAGCCCGACGACCCCGATGTCGCCCTCATCGAGCCCGTGCCGTCGCGCGACCTCGATGAGGCCCCGGTAGAGGTTCCGGTCGACGTGGACGGCGTCGACGTGGACGAGGTCCGAGCGCCAGTCCGTGATCTCGGTCACGAGCTCCGACGCGCCGTCCGCCGTGACCACGACGACCGAATGGCTGCGACCCGTCCACAGCGGGGGCTTGTCGTTGATCCACGGGAACGGCCCGTAGTGATTCGTGAGGTAGAGGACGTCGCCGAAGTTGTCGTACGTCGCCCCGCCCCGCGACCAGACGATGAGGCCGCGATACCCGAGCTCCCGCGCCTTGGCCGCGGCGCGAGCCCGTCGCTCCGCGAACTCCGGGGCGGGAATCTTCGGCTGGACGTCGGCCTGGCTCATCTCATCGTCCTCCTCGCCGTCGCACACACGGACGTGCGCTTTCTGAAGTAATGACGCGCACAATAGCACCCTTCCCGTCTACCAACAACCAGACCTTGACGGTATCTGACATCACAGGGTAGTCTCTGCAACCGAAAGTAAACTCTACAGAGGCTGGCCAGCTCGATGCGCGTCGTCTACAGCCCGCGCCACCACCTCCACGATCCCGATTTCGAACTGACGGGTGGGCGGCGGATCGCTGGCTACGAGGTGGCGGCACGCGTCGAGTCCATCCGGCACGGGCTCGAGGGCGATCCCGTCTTCTCATTCGAGCCACCGGGCACGTTCGGGATCGACCCGATCCGCGCGGTCCACGACAGCGGATTGATCGAGTATCTCGAGAACGCCTGGCAGGACTGGCGGACGCGCGGGACAGGAACCTCGGCGATCATGCCCGATGCGTTTCTCCACCCCGGGGTCAGGGTCGGAATGGGCGACGCACCCGTTCCAGCCTCCCCGTGCGGCCAGGCCGGCTACTACTGCTTCGACACTGCAACGCCGATCGTCCCGGGCACCTATGAGGTCACACGGGTCGCGTGTGACGTGGCACTCACGGCGGCGGACGGCGTGCTCGGCGGCGAGCGCATTGTCTACGCCCTTACCCGCCCCCCGGGGCACCACTCGGCTCGCGCGGTGTTCGGCGGCTACTGCTACCTCAATCAGGCGGCGGTCGCGGTGGAATGGCTCGCCGGGCGAACGCACGACCGGGTCGCCGTCCTCGATGTCGACTACCACCACGGCAATGGCACCCAGCAGATCTTCTACGACCGGGCGGACATCCTCTACGCCAGCATCCACGCCGACCCGTCGCGGACCTTCCCGTATTTCGCCGGACACGCCAACGAGACGGGAGCCGGCGCGGGGGCCGGCGCGACGCTCAACCAGCCGCTGCCAGCGGGCACGGGCGACGCCCAGTACCTCGAGGCGATCGAGCGCGCGCTCGCCCGGATCGCAACGTTCCGGCCAGCGGTCGTCGTCGTGAGCCTCGGATTCGACACGTACGGCCAGGATCCGATCGGCGACTTCGCCCTGACCACGCCCGTCTACCATGAGGTCGGCCGGCGCACCGGGGCGCTCGAGCTCCCGTTAGTGATCGTCCAGGAGGGCGGCTACGACATCGGGACCCTCGGGCGGAACGCCCGCGAGTGGCTTCGAGGGGCCGCGGGACTCGCGCCGGCCTTCGCCGCCGAGGACATCAAGGAGACGGTGACCTCGTGAGTGCCGAGGGGCGTGTCCTGGACGACGTCGATTCGATCGACCTCGCGATCATCCGACTGCTGCAAGAGCAGGGTCGGACCACCAACGCCCACATCGCCCGGGTCCTCGGCGTCTCCGAGCCGACCGTCCGCAAGCGCATCGACAGGCTCACCCTGGACGGGATCATCAAGGTCGTCGCGGTGCTCAACGCCGGCACGACCGGCTATCGAACCGACGTGATCATCGGGATCCGCGTCGAGCCGGGCAGCCTTCTCTCGGTGGGCGAAGCTCTATCGCGACGCGAGGAAGTCGTCTATCTCGGGTACACGACGGGTCGGCACGACATCCTCGTCGAGATGCTCTTCCGGGACAACGAAGCGCTTTTCGAGTTCCTCAACGGGCACCTCCCGGAGCTCGGCCCGATCGTGAGCACCGAGACGTACCACGTGCTTCGGACCGGGAAGATCAACTACGACTGGAAACTGCCGGCCGACTTTGGAGGGAACACGGCAAAGACCGGACGGTCCGCGGCTCGGCTCCAGGAAAGTGTCGCCACCGCCGGTTCAAGCAGGGGCGAATCAGCGGCTCCGCCGCTGGGACCAGCAACAGGAGGAGTGACGTGAGCGGCAGCTCGGTTCCGGGCCAAGCGCCCGGCGGCAATGAGCGGTTCTTCACCAGACAGGCGACCGGCCTCGTGCGCGAGGTCTCGTGGGTGGATGCGGCGATCTACAACCTGATCTGGTCATCGGTCCCCCTGTCGATCGCCTTCATCCTCGCGTTCGGCACCGCGTTCTATGTCGGCGGGAACCTGATGATCGCGACGGTCATCGCGTTCGTCCTCGCTCTCCCGTGCGCTGTCCTCTACGCAGTCCTGAGCGCCGCGGTGCCGCGCTCAGGCGGCGACTACACCTGGGTCAGCCGGACCCTGCATCCTTCGCTCGGGTTCGCGAGCAACCTCGGCTTCAGCTTCTGGGCGACGTTCTTCATCGGCATCTACGCGGTCTATCTTGGCTTCTATGGGATCGGCCCGGTGCTCCGCGTCGCCGCGGTCTACACCGGCAACAGCAGCATCCTGAGCGCCTCCGATTTCTTCTTCAGCACAGGCGGCGTGGTCACCACTGGCGCGGTCCTCGTCGTCCTGTCGGCGCTGGTCCTGTCGTTCGGGCGCGGCCTGCGTGGCTTCATGCGCTTCCAGCGCTGGGCGTTCGTCGTCTGGCTCATCGGGTCGGTGCTCCTCCCGATCGCGATCTTCGCGCTCGCCGACCAGAATTCGTTCAAGGCGAACTTCGACAACTACGCGCAGAAGCTCGGGGGCACGCCCGGGGCGTACGACGCCTACGTGGCCGCCGGCCAGTACGCGGGCGCCGCAATGGATCTGGGTGCGACCTTCCTCACGGTGACCCTGGCCTACTACACGCTCGGCTTCATCTTCCAGTCCGCCTACTTCGGCGGCGAGATCAAGCAGGGCAAGCGGAACACCCTGCTGTCGATCCCGGGCGCTCAGGTCATCGCGGTCCTGATGATCCTCGCGAGCATCGCCGTCTTCCTGTCGAACGCAGGCGCGGGTCTTCTCGCCGGGACCGGGGCGCAGCTGTTCGGGACCGACCTCAGCGCGACCGGGTTCACGTTCGCCCCCCTCTATACCGAGCTCGCCGCGATCGCGTCGGGCAACCTGCTGGTCGGTCTGTTCATCACGGTGGGAATGCTCCTGCTCTTCATCCTGTTCGTGCCCCAGACGATGATCCTGCTCAGCCGGAACCTCTTCGCCTGGTCGTTCGACCGGCTCATGCCCGACCGGATCGCGGAGGTGAACGAGCGGACTCACTCGCCGATCAACGCGATGATCGTGATCGTCGTGCTCAGCCTCATCAGCGTCGCCATCGTCGCGACGAACCAGAACCTGACCTTCATCGTCGGTCTGTTCGGGTTGACGGTCACCTACCTCTTCGTGTCGGTCGCCGGCATCTTCTTCCCCTACCGGCAGCGCGACACGTTCGAGGCGTCCCCCTACAACGCTCGAGTCGGCGGTGTGCCGGTCGTGTCCATCATCGGCGTCCTCAGCCTCATCGGGATGGCGCTGATCTCGTACGTGCTGCTCAACGATCAGAATTCGGGCACCGCGCTGGGGGTCAACCCCGAGCGCGTCGCGCTCGCCCTGGCCGTACCGACCATCGGGTTCGTGGCGTACTTCATCATCAAGGCCATCCAGAAGACGCGCGGAGTCAACATCGATCTGGCCTATCGCGAGATCCCTCCGGAGTGATCTCGCCCGACTCGAGAGGACCGCACGGGTTCCCCACCGCACGCCCGCGCGGTCCACTCGGAGTTCGCTGACGAAGCCATCCCGCCACGGAGTCGCTCGTGCCGTTCTGGAACCGCTCCCCGACACCTCGTTACAGCCTGTTCTACGTCGCGGATCTCCACGGGTCGGAGAAGTGCTTTCGCAAGTTCGTGAACGCCGGGAAGTTCTACCGGGTGGACGCGCTCATCCTCGGCGGTGACGTCACGGGCAAGGCGCTGGTGCCCCTCGTGCGTCTCGAGGACGGATCGTACGAGGCGCGGTTCCTCGGCCGCACGGAGATCGCCCGTGACGAGAAGGAGCTCGTGACCCTCGAGGGGCAGATCCGCTTCAACGGCTTCTATCCATTCCGGACCGACTCGGAGGAGCTCGGCCAGCTTGCGGCTGACCCGGTCCGTCGCGAGGAGCACTTCCAGCGGGTCATAAGCGCGGCAGTCCGGCAGTGGGTAGCCCTGGCCGACGAACGACTCCAGGGCACCGGGGTCGCGTGCCTCGTGATGCCCGGGAACGACGATGGCGAGTTCGTGGGTGAGATTCTCTCGGAAGGTCGGACCCTCATCAACCCGGAAGGCCGCACGATCGAGCTTGGGCCGTATCAGATGCTCAGTTACGGCTGGTCGAACATCACGCCCTGGAACAGCCCCCGCGAACTGCCGGAGGATCAGCTCGAGGCGCGGATCGAGGCCCTCACGTCCGACCTCGAATCCGGTCGGCCGACGATCTACAACCTCCACGTGCCTCCATATGGGACCCGGATCGACGACGCGCCCGAGATCCGCGAGGATCTCTCGCTCGTTGGAGGGTCGAGCGCGACGATGGTGCCGGTCGGGAGCACCGCCGTCCGACGCGTCCTCGAGCGCCACGCCCCGATGCTCGGCCTCCACGGGCATATCCACGAGTCGAGAGGGAGCGCCCGGCTGGGCCCGACCGTCTGTCTCAATCCCGGGAGCGATTACAACACAGGGATCCTGAAGGGCGTGATCGTCCGCCTCCGCGGATCGGACGTCGAGGACGTGCAGTTCGTCGCAGCTTGAGGTGAACATCCAAGCAGTCGCAGGGCCGTGATCGCCGGCGACTCCACGCACCGGGGAACGAGCGCTACGACCCCATCTTGGAGGCCTGCGCAGGCGCGACTTTCCCAACGGCTCGGGCGCGAGCCCGGCATCATCGGAGGCACTCATGACCTCGTGGCCCCAGTACGACGCCCCGGCCCTCCGCGCTGCGCGCGCAGAGCGGGTCACCGGGTTCATGCGAACGCGCCGTCTCGACCACCTCTTGTTGACCGGGTTCGACTCGATCCGTTACGCCCTCGATGCCCGATTCCAATTGATCTCCGAAGGCTTCGACTGGTTCGTCGCGCTCGTCGATAGATCAGGCGAGGGCGAGGTGTTCGTGCCCTGGGTGGACGAGGACGTCGTCGGCCCCGACCCGGACGCACCCGCGGTCCGGATCGCTCATCCGCTTCCGTCATGGGCACCCGCGCTGTCGCAGGTCGAATACTGGTCCGAGGCCGTCGCCGCCGCGCTCTCACGCCTCGGGGCCAGGCGGGTCGGCTTTGAACTGGTGGATGCGACGCTCCTCGAGGCGCTCCGCGGGCGGTGCCCCAAGGTGGAATTCGTGGGCGTCGCTCGCGACCTGTACGACCTCCGGGCGATCAAGCTGCCGACCGAGGTCGCGCTCCTTGAGGCTGCATCGACCGTGAACTGCGCTGCCGCCGACGCGGCGATCGACCGGGCGCGTCCCGGGATGACCGACCATGACGTCCTGGCAGTGGCGATGGCGTCACTCCAAACGGCGGGGGTCGAGTACCTCACACATTCGCTGTGCAACATCCGACGCGGGACCGGGACCTGGTTTGCCGTGGGCCAGACGCTCCGGGAGGGGGATGCCTTCTTCTTCGACATCGGCTGTTACGGTCGGGGCGGCTATGCATCCGACATCGCGCGCGTCGGATTCGTTGGGCAGCCGCCGGCCA
>Ga0209640_10006767_pt1 | contig 10020 bp, 7 predicted proteins | sample RifCSP10_1_FD_184018 | JGI IMG/M metagenome (GOLD analysis project Ga0209640, IMG submission 184018) | Soil microbial communities from Rifle, Colorado - Rifle CSP2_sed 10_1 (SPAdes) (version 2) | ecosystem: Environmental > Terrestrial > Deep subsurface > Rock core/Sediment | place: Rifle... | reverse complement strand
TCCTGTTAGAGCGCCTAGTACGAGTTCGGTGCGCAGGTGGGAGGCCATCGCCCAGCCCACGATGCGGTGGCTCCAGACATCGAGCACCGCCGCGCTTCTGAGCACCAGCCACAGGCCCGCGGCTTGCAGAATCCGCAGCGCCCACAACGCTGCGCCATCCGCCTGCCATGCCACGCCGGCCACCGGCTTCCATCCCGCGCAGATGACGATGAAGAGGAGACTTGCGATCCAGATGTAGAACGAACGCTCCAGCTCCGCCGGCAGCGTCCGTGCGACCCACCGACGGACGCGCTCGCGTGCGAAGACGCTGTGGTGCACCGCGAACACCGTAAAGAGCGTTACGTTCCACGTAACGGCGGCCGCGGCGTTGCCGCGCGCCGGAACGGCGCTGAACCGCACGAGGTAGGTGAAGAAGAAGTAGACGAGCGAGATGACGAAGATCAGCGCGCCGCCCCAGCTGACAGCGCGTCCGAAAGCCGCCGGGTCGACCCGCACAGGCCGATATTATAGTGACCGCATGTCCGCCAACGGCCAGCCCGGCATCGTGATCACCGGCATTGGCGTCGTCTCGCCCTTTGGTGTCGGGCGCGAATGCTACTGGGATCACGTCAGCCAGGGCATCAGCGGCTCGAAGGCGATCACCCAGTTCGATGTGTCGTCCTACCCGTGTCGTGTCGCGGCGTGGGTGCCGCCCGTGTCGATCGACGATGCGCTTGCGCTGGAGGGCGAGAGCGAAGACGGGCGCGCCGACCCGAAGCGGTATTCGCGGGCGGCGCTCTACGGCGTGATTGCCGCGCGCGAGGCGTGGCGCGATGCGGGACTGTGCGCGGGCGCCCCGAACGCCGCCGTGCTCATCGGCAGCGGCGGCGGCGGCATCGATGTCGGTGAGAAACAGTACGAGGACTTCTTCCTGAGCGGCGGCCGCCACGTCACGCCGTACGCCATCGCCATCGGCATCTGCGGCATGGTGTCGAGTGAAATCTCGATCGCGCTGCGGCTCCGCGGTCTCAGCCACGTCCTGTCGTGCGGCTGCACCAGCTCCACCGACGCGATTGGGTACGCGGCGTCGCTCGTCCGTTCGGGCGAGTACGACGTGGTGCTGTCCGGCGGCGCCGAGGGCTGCGTGCTGCCCGGGATGATCTTCGGCTTTTCGCGCATGCGCGCCGTCTCCACCCATTACAACGATCGTCCGGCCGAGGCGTCGCGCCCCTTCGATCGCGGCCGCGACGGGTTCGTGCTGGGCGAGGGCGCGTGGATGATGGTGCTCGAGCGGGAGGATCGCGCGAGGGCCCGCGGCGCCTCGCGCTACGCCCGCATCGAGGGCTACGCGTCCACGTGCGACGCCTACCACCGGGTGCAGATGGATCCCGACGGCGCGGAGATCGTCCGCTGCATCGACACGGCGCTCGCGAAGGCGCATCGCAGGCCCGAGGACATCGGCTACATCAACTACCACGGCACCTCGACCCAGCTGAACGACGCGGTGGAATCACGCTGCGTGCGGCGGGTCTTTGGCGATTACGCGGACCGGGTCCCCGGCTCGTCGACCAAGTCGATGATCGGGCACCCGCAGGGCGCCAGCGGCGCGGCGGGCGTGGTCACCACGGCGCTCGCGCTCACGCGCGGCCTGCTGCCGCCGACCATCAATCTGCGCGATCAGGATCCGGCGTGTGACATGGACTTCATTCCGAACACCGCCCGGCCGGCCGACATCGACGCGGCGCTCTGCAACTGCCTCGGGTTTGGATCGAAGAACAGCGTGCTGGTCCTCGGGCGAGCCCAGTGACCCCCGACGTGCTCGTGATCGGCGCGGGCCCCGCCGGCTGCGTCGCCGCGCTCGCGCTCGCGCGCGCCGGCGTGAGAGTGCGGCTCATCGATCGTGCCTCGTTTCCCCGCGCCAAGCTGTGCGGCGATACGCTGAACCCCGGGGTGCTGGCCATCGTCGATCGGCTCGGCGTCGGCCGCGACGTCCGGGCACGGGCACGGCCGATCACCGGCATGCTCGTCACCGGTCCGGGCGGCCGGGCGATTGCGGCCGACTATCCCGGCGATCTCCCGGGCATGGCCATCGAGCGCCGCGATTTCGACAGGCTGCTGGTGGAAGCGGCCGTGGCGGCCGGGGTCGAGTTCATGCCGGGCGTTCACGCGACCGCGCCGCTCCTGGCGGCGCGCGGCGCGCGCGTCGCAGGCGCCCGCATCGGGCACGGACGTCGTGAGACCGCGATGCGCGCATCGCTCGTCATCGCGGCGGACGGGCGCTATTCGCGACTCGCGTCCGCGCTCGGGCTGGCGCGGTTTGCCGCCGCGCCGAAGCGCTGGGCGTTCGGCGCGTATTTCGTCGACGTCGACGGCCTGACCTCGCGCGGGGAAATGCACATTCGGGCCGATGGATACACGGGCGTTGCGCCGCTGGGCCAGGGCGTGACCAATGTCTGCGTCGTGCGGGAGCGGCAGCATCTCGCCCCTGGCGGTCCCGCATGTGCGGACCGGGCGATCGCCGACGCACTCGCGCGCGATCCGATGCTGCGCGAGCGTTTCGCGCGCGCGCGCCAGGTCTCGCGCGCCGTCGCGCTGGGGCCGCTGGCCGTCGATGCGTCCGCGGCGGGATGCCCGGGGCTGCTGCTGGCCGGCGATGCGGCGGGATTCATCGATCCGATGACCGGCGACGGGCTGCGGTTTGCGATGCGCGGCGGCGAGCTGGCGGCCGAGGCGGCGCTCGCCGAGCTCGAGACCCGGACGCCGGCCCACGAGCGTCTTCGCGCGGCGCGGGCGCGGGAGTTTTCGGGCAAGTGGCGCCTGAATCGTGCGCTGCGGGCGCTCGTCGCCTCGCCACGCGCGGTTGAGCTTGCCGCCGCGCTCGCCTCATGCTGGCCGGCGCCGGTGCGACTGCTGGTCGCGCTCGCCGGCGATCTGCGTGTCGCGCGCAGGGCGCGGCTTCCGCCAGGCGGGCCGTAAAGGCCCGCCTTACCGATATGTCGCCTCTGGTCGTCGCATCCGCGTCGCTCGTCGTCGTGCTGCTCGTGATGCTGGCCGAATTGCGACAGTCGCGGCGCAACGAGCGCTGGCTGCGGGCACGCGGCGCCGTGGAGCCGTCTGCGGATGTGTTTTCGACGATGCGCTGGGCCTACCCGGCGGCGTTTGTCGTCATGGCGGCCGAGGGCGCACTCGCCGGACCGCCGGCCGGGCCGGCGACGCTGGCGGGTGCCGTGCTCCTGCTGGCGTCGAAGGCGCTCAAACTCTGGGCCATGGCCGCGCTGGGTCCCCGCTGGACCTTTCGTGTGCTGGTGCTGCCGGCCCAGCCGCTTGTGACGCGCGGCCCGTATGCCGTGGTGCGCCACCCGAATTACATCGCTGTCGTCGGCGAGCTTGTGGGCATGGCCCTGCTCGTCGGCGCGCGGGTCACGGGCCCAATCGCCACACTGCTGTTCGGCCTGCTGCTGCGCCGGCGAATCGATGTCGAAGACCGGGCTCTGCGCCACCCTCCTTGCTCCTGAGCTGCGGCGGAACGTGAACTATACTTACGACACTGCGATGACAGATGAGCGCGCAGGTCACACGCGGCCGCCGCAACTGCTGACGTGGCAGCGGCTTGTCGCGGTCTGCGCGGCGCTGCTCGTCGCCATCACTACCTCCTCGTCGGGCCAGACTCCCGCCGCTGACACGTCGCCGGCGGCTGCGGCCGCTCGGGCCTTCAATCTCGGGCAATACGATCAGATCGACAACCTGCTGGGCTCCGCCGCCGACCAGCGCTCAACCGTTCTCCGGGCGCGGGCGCACATCGCGCGCGGGCGCTACGCGAACGCCGAGAAGCTGCTGGCGGGCGCTGCGGCGTCGGCGCCGGCCGGCGAGGCTGCGCTCGAGCTGGGCCTGCTGCAGCTGTACCTCGGACGACGGCAAGAGGGGACGCGCACGCTGCAGGGCTTGCTCGCGCGTGGAACCGAGAACACGCCCCTCGACCTGATGCGGCTCGGCCTGGCCGCCCGCGCGCTCGGCCGCTTCCAGGACGCGAACGGCTTTTTCCGCGGCGCCGTCGCCCGCGCGCCGGACGACCCGTTGATCAACACGGCGTGGGGCGAGCTGTTTCTGGAGAAGTACAACCGTGCCGACGCGGTGAAGTCGTTTCAAGCCGCGGTGAAAGCGAGCGCCGATTACGTGCCCGCTCTCATCGGATTGGCCCAGGCGACGCTCGAGGAGAACCCGCCGGCGGCCAGGTCGGCCGTCGAGACGGCGCTCAAGACCAACCCGAACTCCGTCCCGGCGCACCTGCTGCTGGCGGAGCTGGCGCTCGACAATCGCGAGCGCGGCGAGGCGCGCGCCTCCCTGCACAAGGCGCTCGAGGTCAATCCCAACAGCCTCGAAGCCCGGGCGCTCGAGGCCGCGATGGCGTTTCTCGAGGGCAGGACCGCCGAGTTTCAGGCGCTGGTCGACGGCGTGCTCACGATCAATCCGGCCTACAGCGACGTGTACCGCGTGGCCGGCGATCACGCGGCGCGCAACTACCGGTTTGACGAGGCGGTCGATCTGACCCGCCGCGCGCTGGCCATCGACACGGACAGCACGCGCGCCCAGGCGGACCTCGGCATGCACCTGCTGCGGACGGGCGACGAGGCAGGGTCGAGGCGGGCGCTCGAGACGTCCTTCAAGGCCGATCCCTATGACGTCGTCACGTTCAACCTGCTGGCGATGCTCGACACGGTGGACAAGTTCGAGACGATTCGCGACGGCGATCTCATCGTGCGGCTGCATCCCGATGAAGCCGCCGTGATGCGCGAGCACGTCGCGCCGCTGGCGCGGCAGGCGCTCGACACGCTCTCGAAGCGGTATCAGTTCAAGCCGACCGGGCCCATCCTCGTCGAGATGTTCCCCAAGCACGACGACTTTGCCGTCCGCACGATCGGCTTGCCCGGGTTCATCGGCGCCCTCGGCGCCTGCTTCGGGCGGGTGGTCACGCTCGATTCCCCGCGGGCGCGCCCGCCGGGGCAGTTCAGCTGGGCCGCCACGCTGTGGCACGAGATGGCGCACGTCATCAGCCTGCAGATGTCGAACAACCGCGTGCCCCGGTGGATCTCCGAGGGCATTTCGCAGTTCGAGGAGCGGCGCGCTCGTCCCGAGTGGGGGCGCGAGACGGAAATCGCTTTCGCGCAGGCGCTCGACGCCGGAAAACTGCTCAAGCTGAGGGACATCACCGAAGGCTTCAGCGACCCGCGCATGATCTCGCTCGTGTACCACCAGGCCTCGCTCGTCATCGAGCACCTCGTCGACACGTACGGCGAGCCGGCGCTGTGGCGGCTGCTCCGGGCCTACGGCAAGGGGCTCGAGACCGACGCCGCATTCACGGAAGCCTTCAACGCGACGTTTGACGACATTCAGGCGAGCTTCGACGCGAAGCTGCAGCGCGACTACGCCGATATGCGCCGCGCGCTGAAGGCGCCGGCGATTCCGCGAAACGCCGGCCTCGACCAGCTCAAGGCGCTCGCCTCCGACAACCCCGGCAGCTTCGCCGCGCAGATGGCGCTGGCGCAGGCGCTCTATGAAGGGGGCGACGCGCCCGGCGCGATCCAGGCGCTCGAGCGTGCCTCCATGCTCGTGCCGGCGGCCACCGGCGATCAGAATCCAAACGCGATGATCGCGGCCGTTGCCACCAAGCAGGGCGACACGGCCCGCACGATTCGCGCGCTCGAGGCGGTGGTCAAGGTCGATTCCTCCGACGTCGAGGCCGCGCGGCGCCTGGCGGGGCTCGTGGCGCCGCTCGGGGATGCGGCGCGGACCGCGGCGGCCTACGAGCGCGTCGCCGAGCTGGACCCGTTCGACGTGCAGGCCCAGTCGTTTGTCGGGCGCCACGCGCTGCGGCAGAAAAACGCCGCGCGGGCCGTCCGGGCGTTCCGTGCCGCGCTGGCGGGCGGGCCGGCCGACAAGGCCGTGGCCCACGTCGAGCTTGCGGAGGCGTATCTGCTGAGCGGACAGTTCGGCGATGCCAAGCGCGAGACGCTGGCGGCGCTCGAGATTGCTCCGGCGTTCGAGCGCGCGCAGGATCTGCTGCTCAAGATCATCAGCGCGCAGCCGGCGGCCGGCGGAGGCACGCCGTGAGGCGGCCCGCGGCGGTTGTCCTGAGCGGACTGCTGGCGGCGCTGCTGCTTCTCGAGCCGATGCGGATGGCCGAGGCCATCGCGCAGGTGCCCTCGCTGCGGGACGAGCGCTTCGCGGGGCTGCAGTGGACGTTCGTGCGCGTTCGCTACACCGCCTTTACCGTCGACAACCGGTACCGTCTTGACTACTGGGGCGAGCCCTGGGCCATCGACGCTCCCGCCGCGGAGCAGAACCTGTCGCGGCGCCTCCGCACGGCCACCGCGATCGAGGTGAACGATCCCATCGTGCTGACGCTCGACGATCCCAAGCTCTGGGACCACGCGTGGCTCTACTTCGTCGAGCCGGGGAATCTCCGCCTGCAGGATGCCGAGGTGTCGATCCTCCGTGAATTCCTGCTGCGCGGGGGCACGGCCACCTTCGACGACTTCCACGGCCCGTACGAGTGGGACAATTTCGCCAGCGAGATGCGGCGCGTGTTCCCCGATCGGCAGATTGTCGATCTCGAGCCGCCACATCCGATCTACTCGTGCTTCTACAATCTGACCGGCTACCCGCAGGTGGCGGGCCTTGGCTCGTTCTTTGCGGGCCGGTCGTGGGAGAAGGGCGGGTTCGTGGCGCGCCTGCGCGCCGTCCTCGACGACCGCGGGCGTCCGATGGTGCTCGCCAACTGGAATACGGACATGGGAGACGGCGTCGAGTGGTCCAACGCGGAGGAGTATCCCGGCTACGTCAAGTACACCGCCGAGGCCTACCGCATGTTCATCAACGAGATCATTTACAGCCTTACGCACTAGAGATTCAGAGGCATTGTCCACTTCCGCCGTCGTTCCCAACTTCGCCGAGCGCGTCCAGCAGGGCCGCGAGCGTATTCTCACGGAACTGCGCCGCGTCATCGTCGGGCAGGATGAAGTCGTCGATCAGGTCCTCATCGCCCTGTTTACCGGCGGCCACTGTCTCATCACGGGCGTGCCGGGGCTCGCCAAGACGCTGCTCATCAAGACGATCGCCGAGATTCTCGACCTGCGCTTCAAGCGGATTCAGTTCACGCCCGACCTGATGCCGTCCGACATCACGGGCACCGAAATCCTCGAGGAGCAGCACGGCACGCGCTCGCTGCGCTTCGTGCACGGCCCGATCTTCGCGCAGATCATCCTGGCGGACGAGATCAACCGGACGCCGCCCAAGACGCAGGCCGCGCTGCTCGAGGCGATGCAGGAGTACCACGTCACGGCGGCCGGCCGGACCTACCCGCTCGAGCGCCCCTTCTTCGTGCTCGCCACGCAAAATCCCATCGAGCTCGAAGGCACGTATCCGCTGCCGGAGGCGCAGCTCGACCGGTTCATGCTCAACGTCGTCATGACGTACCTTCCCGAGGATGACGAGGTGCGCGTGGTCACCGAGACGACCAGTGTGGAGATGCCGGCGGTGGCGCGCGTGCTGACCGGCGCCGACATCCTGGAGTTCCAGCGCGTGGTCCGGCAGGTTGTCGTGAGCGACGAGATTGCGCGATACGCGGTGCGCCTGGCGGCCGCGTCACGGCCCGGGCAGAGCGGCACGCCGGAGTTCGTGGAGAAGTACGTGAAGTGGGGCGCCGGCCTGCGCGCCTCGCAGGCCATGATTCTCGGCGCCAAGGCGCGGGCGCTGATGCACGGCCGCCACCACGTGTCGATCAAGGACATCCAGGCGCTGGCCGTGCCCATCATGCGCCATCGCATCGTCACCAACTTCTATGCCGAGTCGGAGAATCTGAACGCCAACGGGATCGTGGCGCGGCTTCTCGAGACGGTACCGGTGCCGCGGAGCGGGCTGGCTGTATGAGTGGCTCTGTCGCTTCCGGCGTAAGCCGGAAGCCACCACAACCGGACCGGAAGCCACAACCGGCGAGCGAGCTGCGGTTCCTCGATCCGACGATTCTCGCCCGCCTGGGCAGCCTGGAGCTCAAGGCGCGCACGGTCGTCGAGGGGTTTCTCTCGGGGCTGCACCGCAGCCCGTTCAAGGGCTTCAGCGTCGAGTTCGCCGAGTACCGGCAGTACCTGCCGGGGGACGATCTGTCCACGATCGACTGGAAGGTCTACGCCCGCAGCGACCGGTACTACGTCAAGAAGTTCGAGGAAGAAACCAACGTCGATTGCCACCTGCTGCTGGACGTCAGCGGGTCGATGGGGTACGGGTCGCGCGAGGTCACCAAGCTGCGGTACGGATCGATGCTGGCGGCCTCGCTCGCCTACCTCATGAACCGGCAGCGGGACGCCGTCGCGCTCACGACGTTTGACGAGGCCATCGTCACGATGCTGCCGCCGAGCGCGCGCCCGAGCCATCTCCGGGCGGTGCTCGTCGCGCTCGACCGAATCGCGCTCGGAAAGAAGACCGACGTCTCGAAACCGCTGCACCTGCTCGCCGACGGCATCGGCAAGCGGGGCATTGTCGTGCTGATCTCGGATCTGCTCGATGAGCCCGAGCGCGTGGTCGACGGGCTGCGCCACTTTCGGTTTCGCGGCAGCGAGGTCATCGTCTTTCATCTGCTCGATCCCGCCGAGATCACGTTTCCGTTCGAGCGCGCGGCGCGCTTCCGCGATATCGAGCTCGGCGACGAGTTGATGGCCGTGCCCTCGGTCGTGCGCGCGCAGTACCTGGACGCGCTCCGGCAGGCGCTCGAGCGCTACAAGCGGGAGCTGGGATCGGCCGGCATCGACTACCGGCTGATGGACACGTCGACGCCGCTCGAGTTCGCGCTCATGTCGTACCTGTCGACGCGGGGGCGGGCGCGGTGATGTTCGGCCTGTCCTTCCTCTCGCCGCTCTTTCTGGTCGGGGCTGCCGCGGCGGCCGTTCCGATCGCCATCCATCTCTTCTACAGGCGCGCGGAGCCGGTGATTGAATTCGCGGCCATGCGGTACCTGCGCCAGGCGCCGGTGGAGCAGTCACGCCGCCGCCGTCTTCGGGAGCTGGTACTGCTGGCGCTCCGCGTGGCCGCGCTGGCGCTGCTCGCGTGCGCGTTTGCGCGTCCCTATCTTCCCGGCACGGTGGTGGCGGCCGACGGCGCCGCGACCGTGGTGCTGCTCGACACCTCCGCGAGCCTGTCGGCGCCCGGCCTGTTCGCCCGCGCGCGCGCGCGGGCGGCGCAGATCGTGCGCGAGGCGCCGTCAACGCACGCGGTTGGCGTGCTGGCGTTTGCGCAGGCAGCCGACGTGGTTGCGCCGCTCTCGTACGACCGTGCCGGTGCGCTGGCCGCGATCGCGCAAGTGAAACCGGGCGCGGCGGCCACGCGCTATCGGGCCGCGCTGCAGCGCGCCGGCGAAGAGCTTGCCGGACGATCCGGGCGCATCGTGGTCGTCACCGACCTGCAGCAGACCGGTTGGGACGTCGCCACCGAGGGTGGCGTTCCCGACAATCTCGTCGTCGAGGTCGAGGCGATCGACGGACCCGCCGCCAACCTGGCCGTCACCGCCCTTCGCGTCGAAGCCGGCGAGGCAGTGGCCGTGGTGCAGAATTTTTCAACGCGTCCCGCGACCGAACAGGTGGTGTTTGCGGTGGACAACCGCCGGACTGGCGCGGTTCCGGTGACGGTGCCGGCGGCCGGGACCGCCGAAGCGCGGCTGCCGCTGGCGCCGGTGGAGTCGGGCGCGCTGTCGGCGTCGATCAGCGATCGGGACGGCTACCTGGCCGACAACGTGCGCTACAGCGTGCTCGACGCCGGCAACGCCATCTCCGTGCTGGCGGTGACCGCCTCGGGTCACCCCTCGGAGGCGCTGTACCTCGAGCGCGCGCTGGCGACTGTCGACGGCGCCGGAGGCTTCCGGTTTCGGCGGGTCGGCGGCGCGGCGTTCTCGACCCTCTCGGCCGAGGTGCTCGGCGGCGTCGATGTCGTCGCCGTGCTGGGTACGCGCGGCCTGGAGCAGCGCGGGCGGGAACGGCTGGGGCAGTTCGTCCGGTC
>Ga0209640_10006766_pt1 | contig 10021 bp, 9 predicted proteins | sample RifCSP10_1_FD_184018 | JGI IMG/M metagenome (GOLD analysis project Ga0209640, IMG submission 184018) | Soil microbial communities from Rifle, Colorado - Rifle CSP2_sed 10_1 (SPAdes) (version 2) | ecosystem: Environmental > Terrestrial > Deep subsurface > Rock core/Sediment | place: Rifle... | reverse complement strand
TCACCGCCTCGCCGGCCTCGGGGAGGCGGCCGAGCGGGATCTCGTCGAGCACACGCGTGCGCTCGGGCTCCGTCATCGCGTCCCACATCCTCTGGAGGCGCGGGCCGGACAGGAAGAGTCCCGGCGCGACCGCGTTCACGCGGATCCCGAGGGGCCCGAGCTCCAGCGCCAGCCGTCGTGTGAGGCCGAGCACGCCCGCCTTCGCCGCCGCATAGGGGGCGCCCGTCACCGGGCTCACGCTCCGACCGCCGATCGACGACGTGTTCACGATCGCGCCACCGCCGCTCTTCACCAGCAGCGGCACTGCCGCCTGGCAGCAGAGGAACGTGCCGCGCAGGTTGACGTTCAGGACGAGGTCGTAGTGCTCGGGCGTGATCTGGGATAGGTGGCGCGGAGTGTCGAGACTGCCCCCAGCGAGGTTGACGAGGACGTCCAGGCGGCCGAGCTCCTCCTCGACGCGCGCGAAGGCGGCATCGACCGACTGCTTCTCGCTGACGTCGAGCTCGAGGGCCAGGGCGCGCGCGCCCTGGCGGCGCGCCTCCGTCCCAGCTTCTTCCGCACTGCCCGCTGCGACGTCCGCGACGACGACGGTCGCGCCTTCCGCGGCGAGGGCGACGACGACCGCACGGCCGAGCGCGCCGCCCCCGCCGGTGACGAGTGCGACCCTGCCCTCGAAGCGCCGCGTGCTCATTCGGAGCGCCGCGTGCTCACTACTCGGGCCGGAATCGAGCGAAGTCCGGGCTCCGCTTCTCGGCGAACGCGTCAGCGCCCTCGCGCGCCTCGGGCGTCGTCGCGTACAAATCGAGACCCGCGTACGCGACCCGCGAGATGCCGCCGATCTGGGCGGAGTCCGCGTTGAAGGCGTGCTTGAGGAAGCGGATCGCGCTCGGCGAGAAGGACGCGATCCGCTCGCCCCACTCCTGCGCCACCTCGTGCAGCTGGTCGAGCGGGACGACGCGGTTCACGAGACCCCAGCGCTCGGCCGTCTCCGCGTCGTACTGCTCCGTGAGGAACCAGATCTCCCGCGCCCGCTTCTCCCCGACGACGCGAGCGAGGTAGGCGGCGCCGTAGCCGGCGTCGAAGCTGCCGACGCGTGGCCCGGTTTGCCCGAAGCGCGCGCTGTCCGCGGCGAGCGTGAGGTCGCAGAGAACGTGCAGCACGTGCCCACCGCCGATCGCGAAGCCGTTCACGGCAGCGATGACGGGCTTCGGCACGTCGCGGATGATCGCGTGCAGGCCCTGGATGTCGAAGACGCCCCACTCGGATTCGCCGTAGCTGCCCGTCTCCGCGCGCTCTTTCTGATCCCCGCCCGCGCAGAACGCCTTGTCGCCGGCGCCGGTGAGCACGATCGCGCCGACGTCCGTGTCGGCCCAGGCCCGTTTGAAGCAGGCAATCAGCTCGTCGACGGTCCGCGCGCGGAAGGCGTTGTAACGCTCGGGTCGGTTGATCGTGATCCAGGCAACGCCGCGCCGGACCTCGTACAGGACGTCCTCGTACGCGCGTTCGCTCATGGGGGCAGACTGACGGTCGACGCGACGGGGCGCAACCCGAACTTCGACCATTCGGCTGAGATCGCGCGCGGCGAGCTCGTGGAAGGGAAGCGATGAAGAAACCGTTCGACGGCATCACTGTCCTCAGCTTCGAGGTCCAGATCGCGGGCCCGTACTGCGCGATGATGCTCGCCGACCAGGGCGCTGACGTGATCAAGGTCGAGCAGCCCGGCTCGGGCGACCCGGCCCGGGGCCTCGCTCCCAGGGTCAAGAACGAGCGGGGCGAGGAGCAGAGCGGGTACTTCCTGCGCTTCAACCGCAACAAGCGCAGCCTTACGCTCAATCTGAAGAGCGAGCCGGGCCGGCGCATCTTTCGGGACCTGGCCCTGAAGTCCGACGTCCTGATCGAGAACTTCCGCCCCGGGCTCCTCGACGAGCTGGGGCTCGGCTACAAGGAGCTGTCCAAGGATCACCCCGCCCTCGTGTACGCGAGCATCACCGGCTTCGGCAGCATGGACGGCTATCTCGGCCCTTACAGCAGGCGCCCCGCGTACGACATCGTCGCCCAAGCGATGGGGGGAGTGATGCAGACCTGCGGACAAGCGGGTGGGCCGCCGACCTGGGTCGGCGTGTCGCTCGGCGACATCATCACAGCGATGAACGCCGCCTACGCCATCACGGCGGCCCTCTACGAGCGCGAGCGGACCGGCCAGGGCCAGTACGTCGACGTCTCCATGTACGACACGATCGTGGCCCTCTCCGAGCGCTCGCTGACGGCGTACTCGCTGACGGGTCACGTCTTGGAGCGAGGGCATGAGCCGTACCTCGCTCCGTGGGGGCCGTTCGAGTGCAGCGACGGCTGGGTCGCGCTTCTCGTTGCCACCGAGCGGGACTGGGGCCGCTTCTGCGAGATCATCGAACGGCCCGATCTCGTCGGCCGCGAAGGCGCCACCTCCGGGCCCGAGCGGGCCACAAACATGAGCGGCTGGCTCGGCGAGATCATCGCCGGGTGGTTCCACCGGCACACGAGGGCTGAGGCGGTGGAGAAGCTGGTCGTCGCCGGCTTGCCCGTCGGCCCGGTGCAGAACGCGCAGGAGATCTTCGACTGCCCGCACGTCGCGGCGCGCCAGCAGCTGATCGACGTGCCCGACCCGATTCTCGGCACGGTCAGGCTCGTTGGGCCGCCCATGAAGTTGTCCAGGAGCCTCGAGCCGGTGACCAAGCCCGCACCGCTGCTCGGCGAGCACACGGCGGAGATCCTGCGCGAGATGCTCGGATATTCGACCGAGAAGGTGGAGCGGCTGCAGGCGGAGGGGGTGCTCTAGTGGGCGAGTCGAGTCACGTGGCGGTCGTCAGCGCCGTGCGGAGCCCATTCGGGAAGTTCGGAGGCGCTCTGAAGGACTTCACGTTGCCGGAGCTCGGCGGCCTCGTCGTTGCGGAGGCGATGCGCCGAGCCGAGGTCGACCCGGCCGACGTCGAGGAGGTCGCCACCGGTGTGAACCTCCCGGGAGCCGACCGCTCCATCGCCCGGCAGGTCCTGATCCGAGCCGAGATCCCGCCGCACCGCGTCGCCTACACGGTGGATCGGGCGTGCTGCTCCTCGATGGCGGCGATCTCGATGTGCTCGCGCGCGATCCGCTTGGGCGATGTCGACGTTGCGGTGGCCGGCGGCACGGAGAACATGAGCAAGGTCCCGTACTTCCTGACCACGCAACGCTTCGGACACGCTCTCGGCGACATCGTCCTCAGGGATCAGCTGGTCATCGCCTGTCCGATGACCGGCAAGCCGCGAGCGGTGCAGGCCGGCGAGGAAGCGGTCGAGCACGGGGTCACCCGCGAGGAGCAGGATGCCTGGGCTCTGCGCAGCCATCAGAACTACCTGGCGGCGAGGGACGCCGGCAAGTTCGACGACGAGGTGATGCCGATCGAGGTGACTCCCGAGAGAGGAGAGCCGTTCGTCGTCAGCCAGGACGAGTCGGCGCGCCCCGACACGACGCTGGAGAAGCTCGCGAAGCTCGGGACCGTCTACGGCAGCCCCACGGTCACGGCCGGCAACGCCCCAGGCCTCAACACCGGCGCCTCGGCAATGGTGCTGATGTCACCGCGGGAAGCGGAGCGGCGCGGGAAGAAGCCCCTCGCCACCCTGATCAGCTGGGCCATGGCGTCGGGTCATCCCGATCGGATCGCCTCGATTCCGGCACAGTCCGCCCAGCTCGCGCTCGAGAAGGTCGGACTCAGCATCGAGGAGATGGACCTGATCGAGGTCAACGAGGCGTTCGCCGCGGTTCCGCTCGTGTCCACTCTCGTCATGGCGGACGGTGATCCAGAGCGAGCGGCCACGATCAGGGCGAAGACCAACGTCAACGGGGGCTCGATCGCGATCGGGCACCCCACCGGCGCGACGGGAGCGCGGCTCGTCATGACCTTGATCTACGAGCTCCGCAGACGCCGCGAGGCAGCCGGTGACAGCCGCCCGTACCACGGTGTCGCAACGATCTGCGGTGGGGTCGGGGAGGCCGAGGCGATCGTCGTCGAGGTGGCGGATTGACATCTGGATGGACTCTCCGCCGGCAGCGCGAGCGGGACGCATGACCGTGAGCCCGTTCGGCGGGAACCAGGCACCGAACGGCGCCGAGCGGCCCGGTGAGTACCCGTACACGCGTGGGATCAGCGCGGAGCCCGGCCCGTGGATCATGGGCCAGTACGGCGGCTTCGGCACGCCGGCGGAGACCAACGCGCGCTTCCGGACGCTGCTCGAGGCCGGAACGACGGGCTTCTCGGTCGCGCTCGACTTGCCGACCCAGATGGGCCTCGACTCCGACGACCCGCTGGCCCAGGGCGAGGTCGGCCGCGTCGGCGTCGCGCTCGACAGCCTCGCGGACGTCGAGACGCTGATGGAGGGGATCCCGCTCGAGTCGATCACGCAGGTCCGCACGACCGCGAACGCGATCGGCTACATCTGGGCCGCCTGGTTCGTCGCGCTGGCGGAGAAGCGGGGCGTCGACCCGAGCCGGTTCGGGATCTTCATCCAGAACGACGTGCTCAAGGAGTTCATCGCACGCGGCACGCAGATCTTTCCACCGAGGCCGTCACTCCGGCTGAGCACGGACGTGATCGAGTACACGACGCGCACCGTCCCGCGCTGGGTGCCGCTCGCGATCTCCGGCTACCACATCCGCGAGTCCGGCGGCGACGCGGCGCAGGAGATCGCCATCACGTTCGCCAACGCGATCGCCTACCTCGAGGCCGCCCTCGAGCGCGGGCTCGCGATCGACGAGGTGGCCCCGAGCCTGTTCGCTTTCGTCTCGGTCGGGATCGAGCTCCTCGAGGAGGTCGCGAAGCTACGAGCCGCGCGACGCGTGTGGGCGCGTCTGCTCAAGGAGCGATTCGACGCACGGGATCCGCGCTCACTGCAGCTCCGCATCTTCGCCTTCACCGCGGGCTCGAGCCTGACGGCGCAACAGCCGCTGAACAACGTCGTCCGCACGGCGCTCGAGGCGCTCGCGGGGGCACTCGGCGGCGTCCAAACTATGCACGTCTGTGCCTACGACGAGGCCGTCGGCGTCCCCACCGCCCGCGCCGCGACGCTCGCGCTGCGCACGCAGCAGATCATCGCCGGCGAGACCGGCGTCGCGGAGACGGTCGACCCGCTCGGCGGCAGCTACCTGGTCGAGACGCTGACCGACGAGCTGGACGACCGGATCACAACGCTCTTGAAGGAGATCGAACAGCGCGGCGGCGCGCTCGCCTGCATCGAGTCCGGCTGGTTCCAGGACGAGATCGCGCAGTCGGCCTACGCACACACGCTCGCGGTGGAGTCCGGCGAGCGCGTCGTCATCGGCGTCAACCGCCATCGCTCCGATCCGGAGCCGATCGAGGTGTTCCGCGTCGACCCTGCCGTCGAAGCCGCCCAGGCCGAGTCGCTCCGGACGGTGCGCGAGCGGCGCGACGGCGCTGCGGTGGCGCAGGCGCTCGAGCGACTCGGTGAGGCCGCCGGAGCGGGCGAGAACGTGCTGCCCGCCTGCATCGAGGCCGTGAAGGCGTACGCCACAGTCGGCGAGATCGTCGGCGTCATCCGCGCCGTCCACGGTGCCTGGCGCGAAACCGTCGCCCGATGACCCTCATTCCGCGCCAGCACACGACAGCCCAAGGAGAGCCCATGCACGGATCAGAGACCCCCCTTGCTCCGCACGCGCCCGAGAGCTTCGCCTTCGAGGACATCCTCTACGAGAAGGAGGGCTGGGTCGCCAGAGTCACCATCAACCGGCCCGAGGCCTACAACGCCTACACGGCGGCGACACTCGTCGAGCTGCGAGAGGCCTTCCGCGACGCTGCGGTGGACGACGGGATTGCCGTGGTCGTGCTGACCGGCGCAGGTGACAAGGCCTTCTGCACCGGCGGCGACGTCAAGGAGTACGCATCGCGCTACACGCAACGGCCGCGCGACTACTGGAAGTACATGAGCCTCTTCACCGGTTGTGTCGAGGCCATGCGCGACGTCGGCAAGCCGACGGTGGCGCGCCTCAACGGCATGGTCGCCGGCGGAGGGAACGAGCTCAATCTCGCGTGCGACCTCGCCGTGGCCTCAGACGACATCACCATCCGGCAGGTCGGTACCCGCGTCGGCAGCGTGGCCGCCGGAGGAGCGACCCAGTGGCTCCCGATCACGATCGGTGACCGCCGGGCACGCGAGATGCTGCTCACCTGCGATCCGATCAGCGCGCCGCAGGCGCTCGAGTGGGGCCTGGTCAACCGCTCCGTCCCGCGGGAGGATCTCGACGGGGCAGTCGCCGAGCTGTGCGAGAAGCTGATCGACAAGTTCCCGGAGTGCATGAGGTACACGCGCCAGCAGGTCGGCTTCTGGAAGGACCTCGCGTGGAACATGACGATCGGCCACGCCCGGGACTGGCTCACCCTCCACTTCGCCAGCCTCGAGCCCTGGGAGGGGATGACCGCGTTCGTCGAGAAGCGGCCGCCCGACTACCGCGGCGTGAGGACGCTCGGTCGCGACGGAGGATCCTCCGAGCTCCTCTGGGGGCCGCCCGCGAAGACGTGCCCGTCGTGCGGCACCGGAGGCCTGCCCGAGAACATGCGCTTCTGCGGCCTCTGCGGCCACGAGCTCTAGGTGGTCGTGGCAAGCCGTATCGTGAACGTCGAGGAGGCGGTCTCGGGCCTCGTGCCCGCGGGCGGCACGGTCGGGATCGGCGGGATGCACATGACCGCGGCGCCGATGGTGCTCGTTCGCGAGCTCGTCCGCAGACGGGTGCGGATCGGGCGCCTCGTCACGAGCCCCTCGACGTCACTCCAGGCCGACCTCCTGATCGGCGCCGGGCTCGTGGACGAGCTCGTCTCGCCCTACGTCGGCTTCGAGGACCTCGGGCTCGCGCCCTCCTTCCGGCGCGTCGCGGAGGAGGGGGCGCTGACCGTGCTCGAGTGCGACGAGGGCGGACTCACCCATGCGCTCTACGCAGGCGCGGGCGGCATCCCGTTCGTCCCCCTTCCGAGCAGCATCGGGCGCAGTGACGTGCCACGCTCGAGCCCCGAGCTCTACCGGGAGGTGCAGGACCCGTTCAGCGGCGAGCCCCGTTGGGCGATCCGGGCCCTCCGGCCCGATGTCGCGCTGATCGCGTGCGCGGAGGCGGACGAGGAGGGCAACGTCGCCTTCGGCCGCGTCCCCTTCACGGATCGCGTGCTGGCGCTCGCGAGCAGGCGGGTGATCGTCCAGGTCGAGCGTGTCGTCTCCTCGGCCGAGATCGCTTCTCACGCTCCGGGCACGACGCTGCCTGCGTTCCTCGTCTCGGCCGTCGTCGTCGCCCCGGGCGGCTGCCGTCCAACCGCCTTCCCCGGCGAGTACGAGCGCGACGAGACCGAGCTGCGCGCCTATCTGGACGCTGCCCGGACTCCCGAGGGCCTCGACGGCTACCTGAGCGCGATGGGGGCGCGGTGAGCGAGGATTGGGCACCGGCAGAGCTCGTTGCCGTGACGATGGCCCGTGCCCTCCGTGACGGCGAGGTCGTCATCATGGGCGCCGTGCCGACGATCCCCCTCGCCGCCTGCCGGCTCGCCCGGACGCTTCACGCCCCCACTCTCTCCTACATCGTCGGCGGCAGCGGTACCGTCAACCCCACGCCGGCCGCTCTGCCCGTCCAATCCTGCGACGCAGAGCTCGAGGGCGGCCCGTGCACGCTCCCGCTCCCCGACGTCGTGCTGCTCGAGGGGCGCGGCGACGTGCTCGACGTCTTCTGCGCCGGCGGGCTCCAGATCGACGCGCACGGCAACTGCAACCTCGTCTGCGTCGGTGAGCGCGAGCGCCCGAAGCTGCGCGGGCCCGGGAGCGTCGGACTGCCGTTCCTGCCGGCGGTCGGGCGCACCGTCATCTACACGCTCGCGCACAACCCGCGGACGTTCGTCGAGCGGGTGGACTTCGTCAGCGGCGCCGGGGACCGCGCGCAGCTGGTCGTGACGCCGCTCGGGACGATGGACTTCGATCCGGAGAGCCGGCGGATGCGCCTCGCCTCGACCCATCCGGGCGTGAGCGTGGACGACGTCGCGGCCGCGACGGGCTTCCAGCTCCTCCTGCCCCCGTCGGTGCCGGAGACGCCGCCGCCGACCGCGGAGGAGCTGGCGGAGCTCCGCCGGCTCGATCCCGGCGGCAGTCTGCGCTGAGCAGGGGCGCTGCTCGCGGTCTCAGGCCGTGTACCAGCCGTGCAGGTCGAGCTCGTGTCGGATCAGCTGCAGCTCGACCTCTGTCGGGGCAGGGGTCTCGTGAGCGCCGCTCGCCTCGAGCGGCACGGGCGTGTCGGCGACTACGGCGCTCGCCTCTTCGCCGGCGTGAACGCTGCGCAGGACGAGCCCGTCCTCGAGGACGTCGATCACCGCGCGGTCGGTGACGATGACGGTCGTTCCGAGCCCGGGCAGGCCCGCCTCCGCGCGCGGCCGGCCGTCGACGAGCCGTCCGGGGTTGGTCAAGAAGTCGACCCGCTGCTTGAACTTGCGCGGCTCGTGTCGCATGACCACCATCACCCGCCTCGCCAGCGAGGCGACGTCGTTGGCGCCGCCCGACCCCCGGAAGCGGCGCACGCGGCCGTCTTCGAGCACCACCTGCGAGGAGTTGATCGAGCCGGCGACATCGACCTGGAGCGCGCCGAGGATGCCGAGCGTGACGCGGCCGCCGTGCAGGAGCAGGCCGAGCACGTCGATCATGCCGCCGAACGCCTGCGCGCCCGTCCACATGCGCGGGTCGGCGATGCCGAGCGACGGCTCGGTCGAGGACGCGCCCGTGACGCCGATCTCGAGCACAAGCGTCGCCCCCGGGGCGTGCGTCTTCTTGGCGAGCAGCGCCGCGATCTGCGGCAGGCCGAGCCCGACCACGACGACGTCGTCACCGACGATCTCGTGCGAGGCGGAGACGGCCATCATCTCCGCCGGCGTCCAGGAGCTCACACCGCCACCCCCGCGCGTTCGAGGAACTGATCGTGCGAGTCGACGCCGTAGACGAACTCGTCCAGGTAGCGCGCGTACGCGTCGCCGCCCTCGGCTGCAGCGGCTACGTACCGCTCCAGGTGGGGTGTGTCGTAGTCATAGAGGCCGAGGGCGGCGGTGGGCCAGGCGCCACGCGGCACGTAAACGACCGCCGTCACGAACGGCGCCGGGATGGTGATGGCGTCGGGGTCGAGCGCGCCTGGGGCCACGACCTCCTCGGCGAGCAGCACCGTCTGCCGCGCCGCGCACGCGATCTCGCGCAGGCTCCAGGTCGGGCCGCCGATGACGGCGTTGCCGTCTTCGTCGGCGACGTCGACGTGGACGAAGGCCACGTCGGGGTTGAGCGGCGCGAGCGCGACAACGGGCTTGCCGGTGAACGGATCCCGCTCGAGCCGGACGGCGTCCTCCTGCTCGAGCAGCGTGTCGAGCAGCCCGGAGCCGAGCATCGACCGCATGGGCACGAAGGGGAGCCCCAGCGCGCCGGCGTGCAGCCGCAGCGCGATGGCGAGGTTCGAGTACTCGTCGGCCTGGATCTGACCGGCCAGCACCGCCCGGTTGACCGCGTGCAACGGCCCGAAGCGGTCGAGCGAGCCGCCGGAGCCGACGATGCGCTTGATGCAGCCGCCGCCGGCGAGTAGATCGGTGTCGAGCCCGCCCGTCGTCTGCGTCACCTGGAGGTCGCGTCTGCCGTCGCGCACGAGCTCGTGAGCGGCGGCGACGACGCACCGTGTGATCGCGAATCCGCCGAGTGCGACGTGGCTGCCGTCCTCGACCCCGGCGACCGCCTTCGCAAGCGAGACGACCTTACTCAGCGTCAAGCCTCCAGCGGCTCGAGGCCGAGCAGCTTCGCCGGGTTGTCCCGCAAGATCGTCGTCACGTCCTCCGGCGAGATGCCGAAGCCGATCAGGGCGCGGATGAAGATCCGCAACCCGTCGACGGTGTTCACGTGGAGGACCTGCCCGAAGTCGCTGCCGGCGACGCAGCGCTCGGCGCCGATCGCGCGGATCGTGTCGACGGTCTCGAACGGATCGCAGACGGGCTGGTAGAGC
>Ga0209640_10006765_pt1 | contig 10023 bp, 13 predicted proteins | sample RifCSP10_1_FD_184018 | JGI IMG/M metagenome (GOLD analysis project Ga0209640, IMG submission 184018) | Soil microbial communities from Rifle, Colorado - Rifle CSP2_sed 10_1 (SPAdes) (version 2) | ecosystem: Environmental > Terrestrial > Deep subsurface > Rock core/Sediment | place: Rifle... | reverse complement strand
CGCTGATCTGGCTGGTCCGCAAGTACCCGGACACCCTGGAACGACTCGAGTCTTTGAGCAGGTAGGTTGCCCTTGGCCCATGTTCCTACCGGGCCTCGCGCCTTCTTCACTTCGGGAGTCGGGCGACGCCGCATGGGTGAAGAGGCGGTCGAAGGCCGTCTGGATCTCCTGGAAGGCAGCGGGCGTCGGCCTTCACGACCGCACGGTAGTTCCACTCGATGCCGGTGAGGAGCGCCGACTCGCTGAGGTTGGAGCTGCCGACGAAGGCGACGCCGGTGCCGTTCGCGCGCTCGAAGACGTAGGGACGGCGGCGAGAGCATCGTAGGATAGGGGTTATGCGAGACGAGCTGCCGTGTCTCGGCCTGCTCGAAGCGACGCCGGCGATCTTGCGCGGGCTGATGTCGGAGATTCCGGATGAGGACGCGCGGTGGAAGCCGGCGCCGGACCGCTTCTCGATCGCCGAGGTGCTGGCGCATCTGTCGCACAGCGAGGGTCACTGTTACCGCGCGCGGGTGGATCGATTCTTGGCAGAGGAGATGCCGGAGCTCGAACCGGACGATGCGCAGATGCACCTGGAGCTGTACAAGAACGGAGACCCGGAGGAGGACTTCGGGCACTTCGAGGACCAGCGCGAGACGAACATCGACCTGCTGCGCGGACTGCCGGCGGAGGCCGGGTCGCGCAAGGCGATGCATCGCGCGGCGGGCGAGATCACGCTCTCGCAGATGCTGCACGAGTGGGCCCTGCACGACTTGGGACATGTGCGGCAGATCGCGGAGCTGGTGCGGGCGCGGAAGTACCTGCCGGGCGCGGGTCCGCTGGGGGAGGACTATCGGTTGAAGCCATGACACTACGGGCCCAGGACTGCGTCCCGTCCTTGCGCACGCGCCAGCCTTCGTCTTCGAATCGTCCTTCCGCCCGTCTTCAGGCCCTCCGTCGCACGAGACCTGCGACATCACAGCGACCGCGAGTCGATCTTGCTTGAGGAAGACAACCGGCCCCCGGCATAATTCGGGGGGAGCGCGCCCGGTCGCGGCGGCGCCCGGTGAACCCGCGATGAGAAAGGTGACCCTCTTCGTATCGGTTTCCCTTGACGGCTTCTTCGAGGGGCCCCAGAAGGAGATCGACTGGCACATGGTCGATGACGAGTTCCACGCCCATGTCAACGAGGTGCTCAAGGCCGCGGGGGGCTTCCTGAGCGGACGGGTCACCTACGAACTCATGGCCGGATTCTGGCCGACCGCCGACGCCGACCCCGCGAGCACTCCTCGCGTGAAGGAGTTCGCCCGCATCTGGCGGGACATGCCCAAGGTGGTCTATTCGAGGACCCTCACCTCGGCGGGGTGGAACACCACGATCGCCCGTGAGGTGGTGCGGGAAGAGGTCGAGGGGCTCAAGGCCCGGGCCCGTGGGGATCTCGTGGTCGGGGGAGGGGACCTGGCCGCGGCCTTCATGCGCCAGGACCTGATCGACGAGTACCGCATCTACGTCCACCCGATCCAGATCGGGGAGGGGAAGCGTCTCTTTCCCCCTTCGAAGGAGAAGGTCCTCCTGCGCCTCGCCGAGACCCGGACCTTCGGGAACGGGGTCGTCCTTCTCCGGTACGAGCGTCTCCGACCCGGTGGGGGGAGCTAGCCCTCGCGCTTCATGCGCTCCTGGCGGGCAATCTCACGTTCGCTGGGGGAATCGAGCGTAGTGTCGCCAATCTTGATCTCACCCTCTCGCTCGTAATGGCCGGCGATCAGGCCATTTGGAGAGACGCGGGACCTGGTCAGCTTGAACGAATGCGGTGCCGAGCCGTCGGCGAACAGCTTTTTGCCGCCGCCAAGCACGACCGGCACCGTGAAGAGGCTCATAGCGTCGACCAGGTCATTGGCGAGCAGCGCGTGCACGAGTTCGGTACTGCCCTGGGTGACGAGGTTTGGGCCGTCTTCCTGCTTCAGACGCTTCACGTCGGCGATGTCACGCAGGAGCACGGAGCCCGCCCAGCTCGTATCGACCTCGCCTGAGCGCGAAACCGCGTACTTCTTGATGTTCTTGAACAGCTTGGCGATGCGGCCATGGGGAGCGTCTTCGTCCTGGTAGGGCCAGTACGCGGCGAAGATCTCGTAGGTCCTGCGGCCGAGCAGGAGGTCGAACTTCTCCTCGAAGACGCGGCCGAGCTCTTCGCCGCCCTCTCGACAGCGGTAGGGCATCACCCAGCCGCCGAACTTGAAGCCCTTGGTCGGATCCTCGGTCGGCCCGCCGGGCGCTTGCATGACGCCATCCATGGAAACCTGGGCGCCGACGGTAATCTTCCGCATGGGTCACTCTCCCTGCTTGAGCCTAGGACGAACGGCCCGCTTCCGATGTTCCACATCAACGTCTTGGCGAGCGGTTCACGGGGAACGATATGAAGAAGGCGCATAGGAGAGGGCAGCGAGAGCCGTCGAAGCGGTCCTTGCGCGAGATTCCCGAGATGGACTTCCGCAAGGTGCGCGTGAAGCGGAACCGCTACGCGCGGCGGATCGTCGCGGAAGGCCTCGTCGTCCAGGTGGGCCGTGGCCGGCCGAAGCGGCTTCTCGAGTCGGGGGGCACTACGCCGCGCTCGGTGCGGTTTTCGGACGAGATCTGGAGGCTGCTCGAGCGGCGAGCGAAGGCGAAAGGGCTCACGCTCCACGCGGCGCTGCGCGAGGCCATCATCGAGTGGGCACGGCACGCGGCCTGAGGTCGCCGCCTCCTCTAGAGGCGGGGCAACACTCTTCGAGAAGCTTGCCCGGTTTGACCTACATTCTACAGAACTGTAGACTTCTCTAGGATAGCTGGGAGGGAACGTTGGAAAGGGAGACGCAGATCTCGGCGATCGTCTCCGTGACGACGAAAGAGCTGCTCGAAAAGCACGTGCGCGCCACGGGAATCAAGAAGGGCCACCTCGTCGAGGAGGCCCTGCGTCATCACCTGCAGGCGCTCCATGAGCTCCCGACGGACGTGATCATTCCGGCCAAAGTAGTGGTGTCTCGTTCCTCCGGCGAGGAGCTGGCCAATCGGTTGGCCTCGCGGCGGCGGCCGACCAAGGCGCTCCGGAATCTGATGTCCTCCGGTGGAGATTAGGGTCCTCCGGAGCTCCGACGACCGCTCCACCTTCCGTTCCGGCGATCCCGATCTCGACCGCTTCCTCCACAAGTACGCGGGCCAGAACCAGTTCCGCCACCACATCGGCACCACGTACGTAGCCGCCGAAGGCGGCCGGATCCTCGGTTACGCGACGGTCGCACCCGGCCAAATCGAAGTCGACGACCTGCCGGCTGCCCTGCGGCGGAAGCTGCCGGCGTATCCCCTGCCGATCCTCCGCCTGGCGCGCTTGGCCGTGGACGAGTCCGCGCGAAGCCAGGGCCTGGGGACCGAATTGTTGCGCTTCGTGCTCGAACTCGCGCTCCTCCTAGCGGACGACTTCGGGTGCACGGGCGTGTTGGTCGACGCGAAGGGTGGCGCCGTGGCCTACTACCGGAAGTTCGGGTTCACTCCGCTCGAGGTCGTCGCGGGTCAATCAGAGGCGCGACCGGCGCCGACGCCGATGTTCCTTCCACTCTCGGAGATCGCAGCAGCCCGCAGACGCTCACGGTAAGGTCATTCAGCCGGATGCTCCCTCGGCGCTGGACTCAACGCTCAGGATCCGCTCCAGCTCCTCGCCCCACTTCTGCAGCATCTCGCGGGCTTCCTTGAGGGGCAGGGTGGGCAGGTCCGCAACAGCTTCGGCCGGGCGTGACCCAGGACGACGTGGTCCACGACCCAGGGTTGGGCGCCGATGCGGTTGAACAGGGCGTCGGCCACCGTTCGGCGGATGTCGTGGATGGTCACGTCGTCCGAGAGGCCGCCACCCGCTTCTTGGCCAGCCTGTGCTGCGAACCGGGCTTGCCGCTGGGTCGACGGCCGCGGAGGTCATAGAGGATCGGCTTCAGGGCGTCCCAGGGGCGGCCGCCGGTGCTGGTGGCAAAGACGAACTCCGAGCTGACGCCCCCCGCGGACAGGGCGGCGCGCTGCTCCGTCAGCAGCGTGACGGCTATGGGACAGAGGCCGGCGCGGCGGGGTTCGTCGCGGATGCGGCCGACCTTGTCGGACTCCGGCCACCGGTTGACCGTGGCCGGCTTCCCCGCCCGCGAGATGAAGTGCTCGCGCTCCCGGGTCGTGATCTCGCTCAGCAGCTTCCTGCCGAACTCGCGGTCGAGACGCTTCGTGTGGTGAAGCGAGGCTCGCGCCGAGCCGCCCTGGCCGACGTACTGTCTGCGCTGCGGGCGGCGGCATGGGCTCGGGGAGCTGAACTCTCCCTGAGGTGGGCGGCCCTCAGGACGCCTCGTCGGCCTCCGGAGCCGGAGGTCATAGGTTCGAGCCCTAGCGGGCGTACCAATAGATCAACGACCTGCAGCCAACGCACGCCGTCAGTTCTTCGCGAGTCGACTCCATGAGAGGCTCAGGTCCTTGCTCATGCGGCCCACACGGATCTCGAGCAGGCCAGTCGAGCCCGAGGCGACATCGACCACCTTTGTACTCGCGCGGCGGCCCTGATCCCACGTCACCTCGACCCGCACCTCGTGCGGGCCCGGCTCGACGTCGAGCAACTTCTCCGCGCGCCCCTCGCGGAGCTTGAAGGCGACGATCTTCCTGGAAACCGGCGCCTGGAGCTTCGTCTCGTAGACGAGCACGCCGTCGATCCAGACGATCAGGCGGCCGCTCTCGAACGGATGCTCCAGGCTCAACCGCATGCGGCTCTGCGCGGCGTCGCTCGAGGACGTCGCGCCGGCGGCCCGCTCGCCCGCATCGGATGCGGTCGTCGGCGGCGATTCGATGATCGAACTGGCCATCCCGGCCTGCCCTGTCGGCCGGACGACCGGGACCGCAGGCGTGGCTGCTGTCGGAGCCGTGGTCGTGGGTGCCCTCGGAACAGTGGTCGTGGGTGCCCTCGGAACCGGAGGCACGGGCGCGCTCTCCGCGACCGCGGTGGGCGCCTCGTCGGACAGGACGGGACCACTCGGCAGGCGCGCCGACTCGCGCACGGAGGAACGGCGCCACGAAACGAGCGCGCCGGCCGCGAGCACCACCAACACGAGCGCACCGCCCGGCACCAGCCAGCGGCGTCGCGAACCGGTCGTGACGGTGGTCGAGGCTCCCACCGGCGTGGTCTGCGCTGCGGGAGCGGCGGCACCCCCTGCAGGCAGCGACCCCGCCTCGGGCGCCGGCGACTCATCGAGCAACGAGGCCAGCGGGTCGTTTGCCGGCAACCCTCGCGGGCCACCCGCCGGGGTGGTCAGACCGGCGAGCAGCCCCTCCTCGACGGACGCGCGGCCGGGAGACGAAGGCACAGCCCGGACGGCATGTTTCGCGGTCCTCCCGGCCAGGACATCTTCGAGATCGTCGGCCATGTGGGCGGCGCTTGCGTAGCGATCGTCCTCGCGTTTGGCCAGGGCCATGGCCAACACGGCGTCGAGCGACGCAGGCAGGCCGGGTCGCAGGCCCGAGAGATGCGGCGGATCATCATGGACCACGCGGTCCACGACCTTGGGGAGGCTCGGCGCATCGAACCAAGGCCGGCCGAGGAGCAGCGTGCACAGGACCGAGCCCAGCGAGAAGATGTCCGAGCGGGCGCTGCTGGCCTGACCCAGCGCCTGCTCCGGCGACATGTAGAGCGGCGAGCCGAAGGCCTGCCCCGTGCGGGTGAGCCGGTTTCCGAGCGTTTCGAGACGGGCCACGCCGAAGTCCATGATCTTGACGGCCGCCTCGGCGCGTGCGGCCGAAGCTCCGCTCGTGCCCGGATCGAGGAGCATGATGTTCGCCGGCTTGAGGTCCCGGTGGACGACGCCGTGCGCATGCGCGTGGTGGATCGCGCGGGCCACCTGCCCCACGACGTCGAGCGCGCGGCGCCACTCCATCGGCCCTTCGGCCGCGCAGTCGGCGAGGGTCCGGCCTTTCAGATATTCGAAGACGATGAAGAGCTTTCCGCTCGCTGGGTCCTTCCCGACATCGTGGCAGACGACGATTCCAGGATGCGAGAGCCGGGCCGCGACCCGCGCCTCCCTGAAGAACCGCTGCTCGAACTCGCTGCTGGCGGCCTGACCGGCGGCGAACGTCAGGTCGATGGTCTTGACCGCGACGGTCCGAGCGAGCAGGCCATCCTCGGCCTCGTACACGACGCCCATCGTCCCGCGGCCAAGCTCACGCCGGACGACGTAGCGCCCGTCCCCGAAGCTCGGCTCGCGGCCCACCAAGACGGCGACAAGTGTACCTGAGACCCTCGAGGCGGATAACCAGGGGCCGGGCCTTGGGCTATCATTCTCCGCCGTGCGGACGAGGGTCGTCTGGTCCCGGTGGCGATCCTGCGTCCTCATGGCCGCCGCGCTGCTCCTCGCCACCAAACCCCTCAGCGCCGACGACACTCCCGAGCAGGCACGCCAGAAGGCGATCAAGAAGGCTCAGGACGCCCTCTTCGCCGCCGCGAAGCAGGGCGACGTCCGCCAGATCCGCGCGCAGCTCCAGGCGGGCGCGGACGTGAACGCGCGTGACAGAGGTCAGCGCACGGCTCTCCTGCATGCCGTTCGCGGCGGACAGCTCGCCGTCGTCCGTGCATTGATCGAGGCCGGGGCGGCCCTGGACATCCGCGATCAGGACGGCAGCACCGCCCTGATGGAGGCCGCAAGACGGAAGGAGGCGATGCCCGCGCTGGACCTCGTCGCTGCGGGCGCGGACGTGAACGTCGCGGACAAGAACGGCTGGACGGCCCTCATGTTGGCGGCCAGGGAAGGCACGCTGGCCGCAGCGCGCGCCATCATCCGGTCGCCCCGGCAGTCGAGCCTGGACACGCTGGCGAAGGAGACGAGCGCCCTGAGCCTCTCCGCCGAGCGGGGCCGTCACGCCCTCGTGCGCGCGCTGATCGAGGCGGGCGCCGGTGTCCGCAAGCCCGAGATCGGCGGGCGGGCGCTGCAGCTCGCGGCGCAGGAAGAGCATGCCGACGTCGTGCGCACTCTGATGGAGGCGAAAGCGCCGCTCGGGTTCTCCGGGTGGGAGAACGAGCCGCCCCTGCACGCCGCCGCTGCCCGTGGCCAGGGGCTGGTCGTGGAGGCGCTCCTGGACACGGGGCTCGATCCCGACCAGGTCGACCGTAGAGGTCAGACCGCTCTCATGAAGGCGGCGGCCGGCGGCCACGAGAAAGCCGTGGCCTCCCTGCTGCGGCTGGGTGCTGCGCCCGATCTCACGGACCGCGACGGCTGGACCGCTCTCATGCATGCCGCCGCCAACCCTTCCTCGGGGTCGGTGACCGTGATCCGTGACCTCGTGCGCTCCGGCGCCGCCGTGGACCGCCGTGCCGGGCTTAACGGGAAAACGCCTTTGATGATCGCCGCCGAGAAGGGAAACGAGCTCGCGACCGACGAGCTGTTGCGTTCCGGCGCGCAGCCCGATCTCAAGTCCGGAGGCAAGTCGGCCCTCGACTTCGCCCTGGCCGAAGGCAACAAGCGTTGCGCCGAGAGGCTGGGCTACGCCCAGAAGCCCCCGTAAGCCGGCAGGGGCCTTACGAGGTCCCGTGTCGTCGACGGCGCCTCAGCCCCATCAGGAACTCCGAGACGGGTCCGAGGTGCCCGAGCTTCTCCGGGTTCACGACGGACCGCACGCACTGGACCCGGCCCTCGGCGGTCTCTAGAGCGACCACACACCGACGAGCCGGTCGCTGGCATCGACGAACTTCGCGCCCGGCTGGCCGTTGACCTCGGCGCGCACGATCCGGATGCCTGCCGATTTGAACTTGGCGAAGACCCCCGACAGGAGGCGCGCCACGCGGTCCGCCCCGGCCACCGGGCGCGTGAAGGCGGCCGCCTTGCCGCCGCCGTCGCCGTAGAAGGCGGCGTCCGTCGCGAGCAGACGGACGAGGCCGTCGAGATCTCCCCGGATCATCGGGATCGACCGGTTCACCGCCGGTTACTACGCAGCGAAGGTCGCCCACGAGAAGGCCATGCTGTCGGGCCCCATCCCGGTCCGCATCCTGCGCGCCGCGCAGTTCCACGAGTTCGTGGGACAGTTCGTGGAGTGGGGCCGGCAGGGCGACGTGAGCTACTTGCAGAAGATGCGCACACAGCTCGTCGCCGCCCGGAGATGACGGCGCTGGCCACCCTCGCGAGCTTCAGGAACCTCGACGCGGCCCTCGCGCTCACCAACCGGCTCCGCACCGAGGGGACGGATCACCTCCTGGCCGCCGCCCGGGCGGGGGGGCGCGGCGGTTCGTCGCTCAGAGCTTCACCGGCTGGCCCAACGCGCGGGAGGGTAGCCGAGTCAAGACGGAGGAAGACCCACTGGACTCGCACCCGGCCCCCACCATGGTGCAAACGCTGGAAGCGATTCGCCGGTTGGAGGGAACGGTCCTCGACGCCTCCGAGCTCGAGGGTGTCGTGCTCCGCTACGGCGCCTTCTACGGACCCGGTACCTCGCTGGCGCCGGGCGGCAACGTCGTGGAAGCCGTCCGCAAGCGCCGGCTGCCGATCATCGGCGGCGGCACGGGGATCTGGTTGTTCATCCACATCGCGGATGTTGCGGAGGCCACCCGCCTCGCGATCGAGGGCGGACCGCCGGGACTCTACAACATCGTCGTCGACGATCCGGTCGAGGTGTCGGTCTGGCTTCCGGAGCTCGCGCGCGTGATAGGCGCAAGAGCGCCCTACCGCATTCCCGCCTGGCTCGGCCGGCTCGCGGCCGGCGAGGTGGGCGTCAGGATGATGACCGAGCAGCGGGGATCGTCAAACGCCAAGGCGAAGCGCCTGCTGGGCTGGCAGCCCGCTTATTCGAGCTGGCGTGACGGATTCCGCGGCGGCCTCGGAGCGGAGAAAGCCGCGTGAACACCGCACGGAGGTTCCCATGAGCACGACGACCATTCGCACTCGCATCCTCAGCTCAATGGCCGCCGCGACCTTCGTCGTCGTCGCGGGCGTCATCCCCGGCCGGCGCGCGGCCGGGGATGTCGCCCGAGCCCATGCCGCCTGACGGCAAGGACCGCCCCCGTTCTCTTCCTCGCCGCTCTCGGACGACCGCCAGGCGGGCGTTGCCCGCGCCTCGACATACATAGAAGAACAATGTATAAGACTTCTACGTATGGACATGAACAAGGACTTGGTTGCTGCGTCTGCCACGCCGCTCGTGCTCGCCATCCTGGCCGAAGGCGATAGTTACGGCTACGCCATCATCAAGCGAGTGGCCGAGTTGTCAGGCGGGCGCCTACGGTGGACCGACGGCATGCTCTATCCCGTGCTGCACCGGCTCGAACGCCAGGGTCTTGTCGCGGCGAAGTGGTCCGCGTCCGAGAACGGCCGCAGGCGCAAGTACTACCGGATCACTCGAGAAGGCCGCGCGCAGCTGGCAGCGCAGCGGCAGCAGTGGCAAGTCGTAGACAGTACTCTTCGGGGTGTCTGGATGCAGGCGTGCCCGGCATGACGACCTTCGCCGATCAACCGCTCGAGGAGCAGATCGCCCAGTGGCGGGAGTATCTGCGCCGCCGCCAGGCCTTCCACGGTTCCGACATCGAGGAGCTCGAGGGACATCTGCGCGACCTGCTGACGGCGCTGACCGAGGCCGGCCTGGCCGGAGAAGAAGCCTTCCTGGTCGCGGTCAAACGCATGGGCAGCCTCGATGCGCTGTCGCGCGAGTTCGCACGCGAGCATTCCGACCGGCTGTGGAAGCAGTTGGTCATCGGCCCCGGCGCTGCCGATGAAGCGGCGCACACCGGACACACCGAGATGCTTGTCGTCCTGGGCCTTGCCGCGGCCGCGGCCCTGGCCATCAAGGTGCCGGCGCTGTTCGGTCTTCGGCCGGACGACGATGGCGCCGAGATGTTCTACTTCCGGAACGGCAGCCTGTTCGTATTGCCGCTGCTCACGATCTACTTCATCTGGAAGCGCGTGTCCGGCGTGAAAAGCGCCCTCTGGCTCGCCCTGCCCTTCGCGGCCGCGGCTGTGTTTGCCAACATCTTCTCCTTCCGCACGAACAGCGACACCGAGACGCTGACCGTTCTGC
>Ga0209640_10006764_pt1 | contig 10023 bp, 7 predicted proteins | sample RifCSP10_1_FD_184018 | JGI IMG/M metagenome (GOLD analysis project Ga0209640, IMG submission 184018) | Soil microbial communities from Rifle, Colorado - Rifle CSP2_sed 10_1 (SPAdes) (version 2) | ecosystem: Environmental > Terrestrial > Deep subsurface > Rock core/Sediment | place: Rifle... | reverse complement strand
GGGAGCGGCTCACCGAGGAGCAGCGGCGGGAGCGCTCCCGCCGGGGAATGGCCCACATCTCGGAGCTGCTCACGGCGGCGGGCCTCACCTCGGTGCACGACGCCGGCGGCTCCACCGACCACATCTCGGCCTTCCAGGACGTGTACCGGAGCGGCGAGCTGCGGCACCGGAGCTACTTGATGGTCCGGGGGAGCGCCTTTCCCCAGCTACGCGACGCCGGGGTCTCCACCGGCCTGGGCGACGAGTGGGTGAGGATCGGGGGAGTGAAGTTCGCGGCCGATGGCTCGGCCTCGGAGCGGACGATGCGGATGAGCACGCCCTACGTCGGCACCGAGGACTACGGCATTCTCACCATGACCCAGGAGCAGATCCACGAGGCGGTGGACGACGCCCACAGCCGAGGTTGGCAGATCGGGATCCACGCCAACGGCGACGTCACCATTGACATGGTCCTCAAGGCCTATGAGCGTGCGCTGGCCCGCTGGCCCCATCCCGACCGCCGCCACCGGATCGAGCACTGCTCCCTGGTGAACCCCGACCTGCTCCGGCGCATCAAGGCGACCGGCACGATCCCGACCCCGTTCTGGACCTACGTGTACTTCCACGGGGAGAAATGGTCCGAGTACGGGGCGGAGAAGCTCCGCTGGATGTTCGCCCACCGCTCCTTCCTCGACGCCGGAATCCGGGTTCCCGGGGCCTCCGACTACGGGCCCGGCCCGTTCGAGCCGATGATGGCGATCCAGTCCATGGTGACCCGGCGGGATTACCAGGGCCGCGAGTGGGGCCCGAACCAGAGAGTGACCGTGGACGAGGCGCTGCGGATCGGCACCATCCACGGCGCCTACGCCTCCTACGAGGAGCGGATCAAGGGCTCGATCACCGCCGGCAAGCTCGCCGACTTCGTGATCCTGGAGAAGGACCCGCACGACGTGGACGCCGGCACCATCAAGGACATCAAGGTGGTGCGCACCGTCGTCGGGGGCCGGACGATGCACCCCAAGGGGGAATCGTGAAACAGACTGCCCGACCACTGTTGGCACTACTGATTGCTGCCGGCTCGGCCCAGGCCCAGCAGCTCGGTACGATCTCGTTCTCCAACTCGGGGAGCCCCGCGGCCCAGGCCCCCTTCATCCGGGGCGTGCTCTATCTCCACAGCTTCGAGTACGACGAGGCCGCCTCGGCGTTCCGGGAGGCCCAGACCAAGGACCCCGGCTTCGCGCTCGCCTACTGGGGCGAGGCCCTGAGTCTCACCCATCCGGTCTGGAACGAGCAGGACCTCGCCGCGGCTCGGAGCGCACTCGCTCGACTCGCTCCGACGGCGGCGGCGCGCCGGGTTAGGGCGCCGACCCACCGCGAGCAGATGTACCTCGACGCGGTCGAAATCCTCTACGGCGAGGGGTCCAAGCCCCGCCGGGACACGCTCTACGCCCAAGCGATGGAGCGCCTGACCGGCGCCCATCCCGAAGACGATGAGGCGCGGGCGTTCTACGCCCTCGCGCTGCTGGGTCTCAACCAGGGGGTGCGCGACGTCCCCGCCTACATGCGGGCCGGCGCGATCGCCCAGGAGATCCTGTCCCGGAAGCCCGATCACCCTGGGGCGGCCCATTACGTGATTCACGCTTTCGACGATCCGGTCCACGCCCCGCTGGGGCTCCCGGCCGCGCGGGCCTACTCGCGCATCGCCCCGGCGGCGCCGCATGCCCAGCACATGACCACCCACATTTTCCTTGCGGTCGGGATGTGGGACGAGGTCGTTTCGCAGAACATCATCGCTTCCGGACCCGACCGGTCCAGGTGGCGGGCCGGCCACTACCCCTCCTGGCTCGCCTATGGCCTGCTCCAGCAGGGACGTTATCGGGACGCCGCGGAGCTGCTCGATCTCGTCAAGGCCAACCTCCGCGAGGGCAGCTCCGCCGGGGAGCATGGCTACCTCCAGGCGATGCGCGCCCATCACATCGTCAATACGGAGGAGTGGGATGGGGCCGTGGCGCGCTGGGAGCCGGACCTGACCCGGGGCTCGGCGGTCACCCGCGCCATGAGCCTGTTCGCGAGCGGTTACGCCGCGCTGAAGCGCGAGGACCGGGCGGGGGCCGAAGGTTTTCTGTCCCGGCTCGGGGAGCTGGCTCGGTCGGCGCCACCGGCCGAAGTGCGCATCATGGAGCGCGAGCTGGCGGCCATGCTCCTGCTGGCCGGGGGAAAGCGGGACGAAGCCATCGCGATCCTGAAGGAGGCCGCGAAGGCGGAGGACGGGATCCCGGCCGAGTTCGGCCCGCCCGCCATCGTGAAGCCGACCCACGAGCTGCTCGGGGAAGTGTTGCTGGCGGCCGGGGATGTGGCCGGGGCGGTTCGCGAGTTCCGCCGGGCCCTGGACCTCGCTCCGGGCCGGTCGCGGGCGCTGCTCGGACTAACCCGCGCGACCAGCCGCTGAACTGCCAGCGCCCAGCAAAAAGGCCCCGGGGTTGCCGGGGCCTTTCGAGTTGGCGGAGCCGAGGAATCAATCCAGGAAATAGCGGATCCCGAACTGGGCGCGCCACCGGGAGTAGAGCCCGGGATCGTCAATGAACGTGGCGGCAGGCCCCGTGAAGTTGAATACCGGGGCTCCGGCCGAGTTGAAGCGAACGAAGGTAAGCGGCGAGGTCGCCGAGGCGCTCGCCACTTTGCGCACGCCCCAGCTCGAATTGATCAGGTTCCCCGCATTGAGCAGATCTACGCTCAACTGGAAGGTATGCCGGTTGGAGCCGCTCCCCAGGCTGAAGTCCTGGAGCACCTTGAGATCCAAGTTGTTGTACCACGGATTGAGCGCCCCGAATCGCTCGGCGATCTGGCCGCGGTGGCTCCTGAGGTACTTGTCCTGCTGGATGAACTCATCGAGCCGGGTCCACTGCTCCTCGGGGGTCAGCGTAGTGCTGCCGCTGGTGTAGGGGTCGAACAGGATCTCGTCCTGGCTCGCCGGGATGTAGATAAGGTCGTTCCCGCCCTGGCCGTCCCCGTTCACGTCGCCGGAGTAGATGAAGGAGTAGCGGTTGCCGCCGGCCCCGGCGAAGCGGTTGCCCTCGCCCACTTCCAGAAAGATCCCGACCTGGGTCCGAAGTGATGAGGACCAGGTCTTGCTGAAGGTCGCGGCGCCGACGATGCGATGGCGCTGCCCGAACTCGGAGTGGCTCAGCTCGGGGTTGTTGGGGTCGCCCCGGACCGGCTGATTCTGCCAGAGCACGCTCGCGATCTCGGTCGACTTGAGGGTGTTCCGGGCATCCGTGAAGCTGTATCCGAGAATCACGCTGGCGTTCTCGCTGAAGGCCTTCCGGAGCTGGGCGGCGAGGTTCAGGGATCGGCCCTTGCTGGTGTTGTCGATGACGTAGATCCCGGCCCCCGAGCCGTCGGGATTGAGCTCGTTGTTTCCGAACCCTCCGTAGTAAGGCCGCCCATCCGGCGCCGGGAGGTTGCGCAGCGGAGCCTTGAGATCGGCATTCCGCATGAAGACCGCATTCAGGTCCTTGCCGTAGATCGCTTCGACGGTCCCCAGGAGCTCCCAGGGAAGCTGCTGATCCACCGCCAGGCTGCTGGTCCAGACCTGGGGCCATTTGAAGTCCGGATCCATCGCGTTGAGGTCGAACGACTGGGCCAGAGTGGAGCCCTTCCGGGTCGGGATCTCCGGCCCGGAAGGGGAGAGATTGGGGTTGGCGCCGGGATTCGAGATCACGTTCCCGATCCAGACGAAGGGAACCCGCCCGGTAAAGATGCCGGTCCCACCGCGTATCTGGGTCCGCCGGTCCCCGCTGGCGTTCCAGTTGAACCCGACCCGCGGGGAGAGCAGCGGGGCGGCTCCCGCCAGCTTGCTCTGGTCCACGACTTCCGGCTGGCCCAGCTCGTTCCGCGCCATCCGTTGCCGGGAGAACGGATTGTCCACCGGGTCGGTGAAGTAGATCGGGAGGTCAACCCGCATCCCGAGGATCAGGTTGAGCCGGGGCGTCGCGACGATCTCGTCTTGCATGTACGCCGACAACTGGCCCACCGAGATAAGCTCGCCCTTGTAGGGCGTTTCGGCGGGCGTGATCATCGCCCGGAAGTCCTTCTGATCGGGGCCCGGCGCGGTCGCGGCGAAGAACTCGTCGAGCGAGGAGAACTGGCTCCCCACCGGGATGAAGGCGGGCAGGAAGAAGACCCCGTGGCGGAAGATGTTGAACGAGTTGAAGAACGAGAACAGCTCGAAGTTGGCCCCCAGCGTCACTACGTGCTTGCCGCGGAAGTAGCTGTAGTTGTTGGTGAGCTGCAAAACATCCTGGTCGAGGATGTTGTGGATCGAGAACGGCTCGTGACCCAGCGTGGTATAGCTGACGCCGTCCTCGCCGATATCGATGGTCGGGAAGTCCTCGCTGAAAGGCTCCCGGAAATCCCGGAACCGGTTGTAGCTCGCGAAGAACCGGTTGGCCGATCCCGTGAACCGGGAGTTCACTTCGAGCGCGAAGGAATGGAGGTTGTTGTTGATCGTGTAACCCGCATTCCGGAAGGGGAGACTGGTCTGGTTGGGTCCCCGGCCGGAGTTGGCGAAGCTCAGCACGAACGGGTGGGGTCCGAGGTCGCGCTTGGCGTCGAGGTAGTCGTACCGGAACGAGAGGTTGTGCTTCTCTCCGATGTTCCAGTCGATCTTGGCCAGGAACTTGTTGTTGTCGGTTTCGTGGATATACCCCTCGTAGGGACCCGGATCGTAGTCGTACTGCTCGATCATCCGGGCCCGGATCGCGTCCATCACCGAGGCCTCCACTCGGGAAATCCCGAAGCCGCCGGTACCGGTGCTGGCGGCGAAACTGGTGCCCGGATCGTCGGTGCGCTCCAGCTCCGCGTTGACGTAGAAGAAGAGCTTGTTGCGGGCCAGGGGCCCGCTGACCGCCACCCCGGACTGGATGTAGCCGAGCGACGGGTTGGCTACGACTTGCGATCCCCGGACGGAATTCCCCTGGAAGGCGTCGTCCTGGAAGAAGCTGTACACCGAGGCCCGGAAATTGTTGGTCCCGCTCTTGGTGACCGTGTTCACGTTGGCGCCCGTGAACCCGCCCTGTCGCACGTCGAAAGGCGCCACCGACACCTGGACCTGCTCGACCGCGTCGAACGGGATCGGCTCGGCGTTGGTCTGTCCGCCCGGAGCCGGGTCGTCGAGGCCGAACGGGTTGTTGAAGTAGGAGCCGTCCACTGAGATGTTGTTGTAGAGCCAGTTGCGCCCCGCGAAGCTGAAGTTCCCGTCGCTCCGCGGGTCGAGCCGGATCAGGTCGCGGGTGCTGCGCTTGATCGAAGGGAGCAGGGCCACCTTGGTGGGGTCAATGAAGGTTGCCGGCCCGGTGCGGCCGGCGTTCAGCACCTCGTCCCGGGCTCCGGCGACTCGCACTTCGGGCAGCTGGACCGCCTGGGGAACCAGCTGGAAATCGAGCCGCAACGACTGGCCCAGCGAGAGGAAGACGTTCTCCTCGACCTTGGGTTGGTAGCCGACGAACGTCACGGTGACCCGGTAGGGCCCGCCGACCCGCATGTCCGGGATGGTGTAGGCGCCGCCGGTCCGGACCACCGCCCGATACTGGGTTCCGCTCGGAAGATGCTCCGCGACCACGTTGGCCTGGGGCAGCGCCGGCCCCTGTTCGCTGGTTACCAGGCCGTTGAGAGCCGCGGTGGTGACCCCCTGGCCCGCGAGGACCTTCGGGATCGCAAGAACAACCCCACAGAACAGCAAGCCGAGATAGCGGTTTCGCCGTCGGTGAGAAAACATGTTGCCCTCGTTTGAGGTGAGGGGGAAGGGTCCGGACCAACGATGCAAAAGCCTACTCCGGAAATCTCCGCCGTCAAGCCTCCGGGTGGCGGTCCCGGCGCGGGCCGGTAGATTCCGGCGTTTCCCGCTGACCAGCCCTCGATCCGGAGCCCCGATGAAGTCTCCCGTCGGCCGCCTCTCGTTGATGATGCTGCTCCAGTACGCCGTCTGGGGGGCCTGGCTCCCGCTCGCCGCGCGATACCTCACGGCCAGCCCGGCCGAGGGCGGGTTAGGGTTCACCGGCACCCAGATGGGCATCATCCTCGGGCTCGCCGGCTCGATCGGCGCGGTCGCGGCTCCGTTCATCGCCGGCCAGTTCGCCGACCGCCGCTTCAGCACCGAGCGGTTCCTCGCCCTCCTCCTGGTTGGGGGCGGCTTCGTGAAGTGGGTCACCGCGTCTCAGACCGCCTTCGAGCCCTGGCTCTTTCTCTCGATCGCCTACAGCGTGGTGTACATGCCCACCCTGGCCCTCTCCAACTCGATGGCCTTCGCCCATCTCCCCGACCAGAACCAGTTCGGAAAGATCCGGGTCTGGGGCACCATCGGCTGGATCGCGGCGAGCTGGATCTTCCCGATGATCTATCTCCAGACCGACCTCCGGCTCCAGTGGATGCCGCCCTTCCTGGTGGGCCCCGAGCTTCCCAACGTCACCGGCCGGCTGGCGGACTCGCTCCGCTTCTCGGCGATCATCTCGTGGGGCTACGCCCTCTTCTGCCTCGTCCTCCCCCATACGCCACCCAAACGCGAGGGAGTCGAGCCCCTCGCCTTCGCCAAGGCCTTCCGACTCCTCCGGGAGCCTTCGTTTGCGGTCCTGGTGGCCGCTAGCCTTCCGATCAGCGTCATCCACCAGGTCTATTTTCTCCAGACCCCGCCGTTTCTCTCCCGGCTCGGCCTGCTCGACAGCCAGATCGGTCCCGCCATGACCATTGGCCAGTTCAGCGAGATCATCCTGATGGCGGTGCTGGGGGTCCTCCTGAAGCGGTTCGGGTTCCGCAACGTGATCGCGATCGGGGCCCTGGCCTACTTCGCGCGGTATAGCATCTGGAGCTTCCCGACCCTTCCGGTCGGAATTCTGGTAGCGAGCCAGTTCCTCCACGGGATCTGCTACGCCTGCTTCTTCGCGGCGGCCTACATCTACACCGATCGGGTCGCCCCTCCGGACGTCCGCCACTCGGCCCAGACGGTGTTCGGGATCCTGATCCTTGGCGGCGGGCCGGTGCTGGGTGGCTTTCTCTCGGGCTGGCTGGCCGACAGCTACGCCAACGTCGGCGGCCAGGTGGAGTTTGGCGCGCTCTGGCGGGTCGTGGCGCTAATCGGACTCGGGGCGGCGGCATTCTTCTGGACCCTGTTCCGGGAGCGCCGGCCCGCCCCGGCTCCCGGGGTGTAAACCCCGGGCCGGCCCCCGGCATCCCATGGAGGTGTCGACTGCCGCCGCCGACTTCGCCGCCCGCCCCGCGCTCCAAGTTCGGGTCCGGCGCGCCATGCCGACCCGTCCGATGACGGAGCTGGTGGAGCGGGCCCAAGCCGGCGACGACGCCGCTTTCGAAGCGCTCTACCGGACCCATCTCGGCCGGGTCCACGCGCTCTGTCTCCGCCTTTCCGGCGAGGCCCAGGCCGCGACCGAGCTCACCCAGGATGTCTTCGTTCGGGTCTGGCAGGCGCTGCCGTCGTTTCGAGGCGAGAGCGCGTTCACGAGCTGGCTGCACCGGGTCGCCCTGAATGTGTTTCTGGGGCAGCGCCGGGCCTCCGGTCGCCGGGAGCGCCGGGTCTTCGCCACCGACGAGCCCGCCGGGCTCGAACGCCCGGGCGAGAGCGACTCGCCCGAGACCGGTTTGGACCTTGAGCAGGCGATCGCCGGCCTGCCGGAAGGAGCCCGCCTGGTCTTCGTCATGCACGATGTTGAGGGATACCAGCATGGAGAGATTGGCCGAATGATCGGAATCGCCGAAGGGACCTCGAAGGCGCAGCTGTTCCGCGCCCGCCGCCTCCTGCGGGAGGCGTTGTCGCGATGACCTGCGCCGAGTTGCGGGCCCGGCTCGACGCCTATGCCCGGGATGCCCTGTCCCGGTCCGAGGCCTCGAGGTTCGAGGAACACCTGAACGGTTGCGCCGAGTGCCAGGCGTTTCTCGAAGCGGCCGAGCCTCGGCTGGCCCGAACCGAGTCTCTGGCCCGGCAGATCGAGCCGGCTCCCGATCTCTGGCCGGGGATCCGCTCCCGGCTCTTGCCCCGCGGGGCCGGGTCGAGGCGGCGTTTCCTGGTGCCGGCCTGGATGCTGGCCGCTGCTGCCGTCCTCATCGTCGCCCTCTCCTCGGGGGTCACTTTCTTCCTCAGCCGAGGCCCCGCCAGCGGCCCCGCAGCCTCGGCATCTATCCGAGCCGCCGAGCTCGAAGCCCAATACGCCTCCGCGGCCGCCGACCTCGCTCTCGCCCTGGAGGCGGCCCGGACCCGCCTGGCCCCGGCCACGGTCGCCACCATCGAGCGCAACCTCGCGGTGATTGACAGCGCCCTCGCCGAATCGCGTCGGGCGCTCGCGGGCGACCCCGGGAACGCCACTCTCGAGCAGCTGGTGGTGGCGGCCTGGCGGCAAAAGGTGGAATTCCTCCGTCGCGCCACGGCGCTAACCACGGAGTTGTGATGCGCCGTCTGGCCGCCGGCCTCGCCATCCTCACCGCCATCGCCGTCACCGGCGTCGCGGCCCAGCAGAAGATCGCCCGCCGGATCCCGATCGCGCCGGACGCGTCGATCCGGATTCAGAATCTGCCCGGTACCACCCGGGTGATCGGCTGGGACCTCGACACGATCGCGGTGACCGGTTCGGCACCCGCCGGCACCACGTTCTATATGGGAGGCGCGGGCCGGGTGGCTAAGCTCGGGCTCGAATCGGACGAGAAGACCGGCTTCGTTCCGGGAACCGGGCTCCTGGAAGTGCGGGTGCCCCGGGGCGCCCGGGTCTGGGTCAAGTCGGCAGTCGGCTCGATCGAGGTCGAAGGGCTTTCCGGCGAAGTAGACGTGGCGAGCGCGAGCGGCTCGATCCGGATCACCGGATCGTTGCGGCTGGTCACCGCCGAGACGATGGAGGGAGATCTCGAGGTCTCCGGCGGCTCCCAGCTGGTCAGGGTCAGGACCGGAAACGGGAAGATCGTACTGTTCCGCCCCACCGGAGATCTCACCGCGTCCACCGTGGCCGGCCCGGTCCAGCTCCTCGATGCCCAACCCGCGAGCGCCCGGATCGAGACGGTTTCCGGAGCGGTGACCTACGACGGGACCCTTGACCGCCGGGCCAGCCTCGAAATCCAGACCCACAGCGGCGAGGTGGACCTCCGGCTGCCGCCATCGGTGTCGGCGGAATTCGACCTCTACTCGGTCGGGGGGACCGTTCTGGTTGCGCTTTCCCCCAAGGGCCCCGCGCCCAAGGCGGCCAAGGGCAAGCCCCAGTTCTTCACCGCGGGTGGAGGCGGTGCCAACGTCGTGGTGCGCTCATTCAAGGGGAACATCCGGCTTCAGGGCCGCGACTAACTCCAAACCCGCGCCCGGCCCGCGGCATCTCAGGAGAAACCAACTCTCCCTGGAGGTGCCCATGATTCGACGATCCGCTCTCGCATTGCTTCTGGCCGCAGCGCTCCCCGCCACCGCCTTTTCCGGCCCGGCCTGGATCTCGATCGAGCTCCCCGCCAATCCCTGGGACCGGAATACTCGGGGCGCATTCCTGGTGGTCCACGCCTACCATCACGGCACTTCGATCTCCGCCCCGGTCACCGGTATTGCCGAGGGTGTCGTCGCCGGCCGGCGCAGGAGCATTCCGCTCACATTCGAGCCGACCGGGCGGACCGGGGCCTTCTCGCTCCGGAACCAATGGGGGAATGAGGGCCGGTGGGTCCTGGTGATTACGGTCAGCCAGGGCGGTCCCGACGACATCGCCCAGGCCGTAGTCCAGATTGCCGAAGGCGAAGTCACCGGCATCCAGGTGCCGACCCGGTCGGCACGGGAAGGGCCCATTCCTCGGCGGGTTACTCAGGGCGAGATCGAAGCGGCCTTGCGTTCCGGGGATTGAGGATTCCCTCGGAGGAGTTATTATCGCTGGGTAGTGCCTGACAACCGTCCCTCTGACCGCCTGACTACCCTGGAATGAGCCGGAAGGTCCGGCTCATTCTGTTTCTCATCGGCGCCGCGATCGTCGCGCTGATGGTCTGGAAGGCCGATCCCCGTCATCTCTGGGACGGCCTCCGCGG
>Ga0209640_10006762_pt1 | contig 10026 bp, 8 predicted proteins | sample RifCSP10_1_FD_184018 | JGI IMG/M metagenome (GOLD analysis project Ga0209640, IMG submission 184018) | Soil microbial communities from Rifle, Colorado - Rifle CSP2_sed 10_1 (SPAdes) (version 2) | ecosystem: Environmental > Terrestrial > Deep subsurface > Rock core/Sediment | place: Rifle... | reverse complement strand
GCCCTCAACACGGGCACGCGAGAAGTCCCGCTCCTCGCAGAGAAATCGGAGCACAGCGTCATCCTGGACACCGTGCGGCGTCGGAATCGGGCTCTCGTCCACGGGCGGTCGCAGGAAGAACTCGCGGATGTCCGCCAGGTTCGCTGGGAGCTGGGCCCTGATCGGTTCGGGCGCCGCCTCGAGGGAGCCCCAATCCCGGACCTTCTTCACCGCACCCTTCGGACCGATCCCCTTGACACCAGGAGCGAAATCCGTACCGACGAGGATGGCCGCATCGATGAGCCGCTCCCGTGTGAGGCCCAGGGCCGCGAGGTTCTCCTGCAGGTCGAGGACCTCGGGCGGGACATTCCGGAAGCGGCCGCGGCTCGGGAGGAACTCCTTCCCGCCTATTGCGAGGAACCGCACGAGCCGCGGCGCGCCAAAGAGCAGCGAATCGTAATCCTTCGAGCTCGCGGCCCAGACGTCGCCGCGGCGCGCGAGGAACGCGGCCTGGGCTTCCCCCTCGCTCGGCGCCTGAACCCACGGAATCCCGAGGAACGAGAGCAAGGACTTCGCCTCCTCCACCATGGGCCGCGTGAGGCGCGACGTCATCACGGCCTTCGACCATGCGGCCGCAAGATCGCCCGCCGCCATGGCGGCCTCGTACTCCCGCTGAGACTTCTCCCGCGCTTCGCGTCTCTTGCGGATCTCGTCCCGCTTCAGTTCCGGCGGCGGCCCGTCGAAGACGAAGACGGGGCGGATGTCGTAGTCCGCGATCAGACGCGTCGTCCGGAACATGAGGCCGTTCAGGTGGGACGTGATGCGTCCCTTCGAGTCCTGTAGCGGCTGACCGTCCCGGGTGCGCATGATCGAGAGGAACTGGTAGAGTTCGAGGTTGCCGTCCACGGCGACCGTGCGGCCCCTTAGCGCCTCGAGTGTCGTCGGGTGGCGGATCATGATCGGCGTGAGGAAGACGCCCATGGCCGTCGGCGCATCGACGTCCCCCGTTAACCTTTTCTCCGCGTGGCCCTGGGGACCGGCGCGTGCCCGGCCGTGTCACAAATCACAGGCCATGTGCCTGATCGCGTTGCTTCGATCATGTCGCAGGAACGATGAAGGACCACCCGTCTCGGTCTGCGGCGATGGCCTCTAGGTAGGTGACGGCTTCTTCGCGAGGCAGACTCAGGAAGAACCGCCCGACGTGCTTGCAGAAGTCTTTGCGCGTTGCGGTCTTCGACCAGTCCTCGCAGTCATGGACGATTGTCCGCGCGACGGGATCGAGCTCGACGCGATATTCCTTGACCCTCGCGAGGACCTGTCCGCCGTCGCGGGTGATCTCGACGTCCCGCGGATCGATACGCTTCGCCCGCTCGAGGCGGTTCGCATCCATGCAGCGTCCGAGGGCGCCGAGTACCTTCGAGTCGGAGGGCACGTCGGCCCCGAAGTCCTCGAGGGTGAGGGCTTTGAGCCGGACTTCCTCGCGGGTTGCCTGTCTCCGGAAGGATGCGATCCGCTGCAGGGCCCTCGAGTATTCCTGATTCTGGATTCCCAGCATCCGGAGGACCTGAAGGCAGTTCTCCGGCGCGTACCCGTGGTAGTGGTTGTTGAAGAAACCGTAGACCGTGCCCGCCTGGGACGCTACCTGCTCGACGCGCGGGACCCAAGTCTTCAGTTCGTCCTCCGAGTAGCGGTAATTGTACCACGGGTCCGTCCCGTGGCCGTGCCAGCGGAGGTACGCGATCGGGGCGGTCACGTGCAGGTCCGGCGGCAGGAGCGGCTCGTCGACGATCGTGTACGCGACCCCCGTCGACCGGAGCAGATCGAACGCCTCCATCGTCATCCATGACTTGTTCCGCGGCTCGAGGGCGAATGTGAAGTCGCGGGGCAGAATGTCCAGGAACCGGTGGATCGCCGGCCCGACGAACCGCAGCCGCGGGGGCAGCTGCAGGAGGAGAGGGCCCAGCTTGCCCGCATCGAGGAGGGGGCGCATCAGCTCGCAGAACGCGAGGAGGTCCTTGTCCGCGCCCTTCGCCACGTCGAGCAGCCGGTCGTGTGTCACGGTCTGCGGGACCTTCGCGGCGAAGACGAAGTCCTCCGGCGTGAAGCGGGCCCACCCGAGCACCATCCCCGGGTCCGGGGCGCGGTAGAACGTCGAGTTGATCTCCGCCGTGTCGAAGACGCGGGAATACGCCCGAAGCTTCGACTCGCTCCCGCTGCGGTAGAAGGGACCGATCCACTCTTGGTAGTCCCAGCCGCTGCATCCGAATCGGAAGCGAGCCATACCCGCCGATGTATCGATTCGTCGCTACATTATCGTATCCCGGGGCTTTGCGGAGGAACAGGCGTTGCGCCGTCCCGACCGACCCCTCGTCGGGTCGCGTCCGGGGCCGGCGAGGGACCGCACGTCGAAAGGCTCATTGCGGCGGACCCGGTTCGGAGAGCGGCCGTGCCGTCCCGCATGTCGAGGAGACCCGGCTTCCGGGCGGAGGACCGGAGGGAGACCGTCGAACGCCTCCGGCCGTACGTGGAGCGAGCCGCACGGTTCTCCGGCTGGGCCTTCCGAGGCGTGGCCGTCACCCCGTTTGGCGCCGGGCCGCCCTGGGATTACGAGCGCAGGGCGACGCACCTGCTCCGCACGGCCCGCGCGGTCCTCGACCTGGGGACAGGAGGCGGCGAGGCCTTCGGGGACCTGTGCCGTGGGTTCGGCGGTCGGGCCGTCGCCTCGGAGGAGTGGGAGGTGAACGCCCCCGTCGCGGCGAGACGACTCGGCGCCCTCGGGGTCGACGTCGTACGCTGTCGCAGCCTGCGCCTGCCGTTCCGTGATGCCTCCTTCGAGCTCGTCCTCGATCGGCACGAGGAACTGGACCCTTCGGAGGTCGCCCGCGTCCTCGCGCCGGGCGGACGGGTCCTCACGCAGCAGGTCGGGCGCAGCGACTGGACGGAACTCCGGAGATTCTTCCCACGGATGCGGGACTTCGGGTCGTTGTTCGAAGAGTATCAGAAGGGATTCCGGGAGGCCGGACTCGTGATCACGGAGGCGGCCACCCACGACCGGCCCGTGGCCTACCGGACCCTGGAGGACCTCGTCTTCATGCTGTGTGTCGCGCCGTGGTCGATCCCTGGGTTCTCCCCCTTGGATCGGGACCTGGACGCCCTCTTGGAGCTCGAGAGCGCTCTCTTGACGAAGGACGGGATCGTGTTGACGGAGAGTCGGTTCCTCGTGGAGGCGGAGAAACCGGGGCAGCCCCTCGCCATCCGGACGTCGGTGCCGGAACGTTCGCGCCTCTCCCCCTAAGCTCCTTAAGTCCCCGACGCCTGCCTCCGCTCCGTGAGCGATCCCTGGATCGGCGCCGGGGGTTGGGGGTACTTCGCCGGTGGACTCGAACCGTATGCGCGGGCCTTTCGCTTCGTCGAGGTGAACGCGACCTTCTACCGCCGGATCCCGGAAGGCCTCGCCCGTCGGTGGCGAGCTGGCGTCCCGCAGGAATTCGTGTTCGCGGTCAAGGCGCACCGGGACGTGAGTCATGGAGACCGTCTCCGGGCGAGCGCTCCCGCGCGAGCGGCCTTCGCTCAGACCCTCCGCGTCGCTCGGATCCTCCGGGCCCCGTTCGTCATCCTGGAAACCCCTCCGGGCCTCCCCTTCGACCGGGACCAGGTCGACGGACTCCGCGAACTTGCGGGAATGACGGACCGCGAGATGCGGCTCGGCCTCGAGGCGCGCGCACATCGCATGGGTCCGTTGCCGGGCCCGTTGCGGAAGGCCATGATGGATCTCCGTGTCCTCGACGTCGTGGACTTGTCCCAGACGAAGCCGCGCGTCGCGGACGACACGGTGTACACGCGTCTGTTCGGCCCGGGGCCGCACAACGTTCACGAATTCGACGACGAGGAGCTGCGGGAGATCGACCGCACGGGCCGGGACGCGGTCCGCGTCGCCTTCACGTTCCATGGCGTGCGGATGTACAAGGACGCGGCGCGCTTCCTGACGTTCAAGCGGAAGGGTTCGTTCCCCGCCGCGACATCGTCGCAGGGTCTCGCGTCCCTCGCGGAGGTCCTCCGACCCGACGCGGCGTTCCCCGCGACGCGTGAAGACCTCGTCCGGGAGCACGGCTGGAAGGTCTTCGACGTGGATCCCACGACTCGGGCCCACGCGCAGGGCGTGCTGGGAGCCCTTCCGCCGCGAACGTTCGCGGGCCTCGATGACGTGCTCGCGGCCCTCGCGGAGACGCGGGTTCTCCGGGGCCCCGCGAGGGTCCGTTTTCGGCCATCCGAACGCGCCCCTATCGGGAGGAAGACCCCCTGAGAATCTTGTAGTAGCATAAACTACAAAACGATTATTATCCTCCCTCAGAATACTCGCGGAACAAGAGGTACCAAGATGTCACTCTGCGGAACGGACTACGCGATCGGCGCAGTCCGCAACATGTACCGCGAATCGCGGCAGGACAACGCGATGGTCGTCATGCCATCGAAACTCCAGAAGGGGCTTCCCCGCCGCACCGGATCCTTGTGTCCGGAATGCCTGAAGGTCATCCCCGCGACGCTGTACATCGGCGACGGCGCATTGAAGATGAAGAAGACGTGCAAGGAGCACGGCGAGTTCGATGAGGTCTGCTGGTCCGATGCAGAAATGTACCTCAAAGCGGAGAACTGGGCCTTCGATGGCGTCGGCCTGGAGAACCCCCAGATCGTCGACGCCAAGGTGTGTCCGTACGAATGCGGCCTCTGCAACCTGCACTATTCCGCCACATCCCTCTGCAACATCGACCTCACGAACCGATGCAACCTGAAGTGCCCGATCTGTTTCGCGAACGCGAACGCGGCCGGGTACGTGTTCGAGCCGACGTTCGAGCAGATCGTCTACGAGTTCGCGGTCCTGCGCGCGCAGCGGCCGATCCCCGTCGCGGCAATCCAGTTCGCCGGCGGCGAGCCGACGATCTATCCGCAGTTCCCGGAGATCGTGAAGGCGGCGAAGGACATGGGCTTCGCCCAGGTCCAGGTCGCGACGAACGGGATCCGGCTTGCGACGGAGGACGGCTTCCTCGACAAGGTCGCGGAGTCCGGGCTGAACACGATCTACCTGCAGTTCGACGGTCTGCGCGAGGAGAACTACATCAAGGCGCGCGGCCGGCCGCTCCTGGACATCAAGCTGAAGGTGATCGAGCGGGTCCGCGAGCGCAAGGCGAAGGGCATCATCACCCCGACAATCTGCTTCGTGCCGACGATGGTCAACTCGTTCAACGACGACCAGGCCGGAGAGATCCTGAACTACGCGATCAAGAATCGCGACGTCGTGAAGGGCGTGAACTTCCAGCCGGTCAGCCTGACGGGCCGCATCCCCGAGGAAGACCGCCGCAAGCTCCGCTACACGCTGAGCGACCTGGCGTACGACCTCGAGGAGCAGACGGGTTACCTGACCCGCGATGACTGGTACCCGGTGCCCTTCGTCTCCCCGATCTCGGAGCTCGTGTCCGTCCTGACAGACACCGCCAAGCCGTCGTTCACGTCGCACCCTGCGTGCGGCCTCGCGTCGTACCTGTTCCTCGAGAACGGGAAGGACCCCGTGCCGATCACGCGCTTCGTCGATGTCGAGGGCCTCATGGAGGACCTCTGGCTTCTGGCGCAGGACACGAAGGAGAAGAAGATCAAGTTCACGTCGAAGATCAAGGCCCTCCAGCTCCTGAAGCGGCACTTCAGGGAGGACGAGGCACCCGAGGGCATGGGCCTCTCCAAGATGCTGAAGATCCTGAACCGGATGTTCACGAAGGGCGACAAGGCCGGCGCCGCGGAGTTCTCCTGGTCCACGATGTACGTCGGCGGAATGCACTTCCAGGACAACTACAACTATGACATCGAGCGCGTGAAGCGCTGCGTCATCCACTACGCAACGCCCGACGGGAAGGTCATCCCGTTCTGCGCGTACAACACGGGGCCGAACTTCCGCGAAGAGATCGAAAAGAAGTTCGCGGTGCCGATCGAAGAGTGGCGGAACCGGCATGCCTGAACAGGTTTTCGCGATCCGTCCCTCCGTTCGGGACAACGGCATCATGGTGATCGACGACATGCTCTGCATGCACTGCGGGGCCTGCGTCGGCACGTGCCCGACGAACGCGATCTTCCTAAACGAGGTCTACCTGACCTTCAACGAGGACTGCACCCAGTGCGGGATGTGCGTGAAAGTCTGCCCGGTCGGGGCGATCGACTATCCGCGCGGGCACAAGCTCCACACGATGAAGTGAGTCCGTCCCGGCCGACGGGTCGCCTCGATGACTAGTTTCTTATAGCCTCGGCGGATGGACGGAGTCGGCTACGGGAATGCCTTCCTACGAGTACGACGTCGTGGTCGTCGGCGCGGGGCCCTCCGGCTCCATGACGGCCCGCTATGCGGCCCTGGGCGGCTGTCGCACCCTGCTGATCGAAAAGCGCCAGGAGATCGGCTCGCCTGTCCGGTGCGGCGAGGGCCTCGCGCGGCACTTCGTGGAGGACACGAAGCTGCCGTTCGATCAGAAGTGGGTCGGCCGCGAGGTCAAGGGCGCGAAGATCTTCTCCCCGAACGGCACGGAGCTCACGATCGAGGAGAAGCACGCGGGGAACGAGGTCGGCATCGTCCTCGAGCGGGATGCGTTCGACAAGGCGGTCGCGAAGGAGGCCGCAAAGGCAGGCGCGGAGATTTGGCTCAAGACGACCGCCACGGCGATCCTCAAGGACGACGGCTGGGTCCGCGGCGTACGGGGGAAGCGCCTCGAGGACGAATTCAACATTCACGCGAAGTGCGTCGTCGCGGCGGACGGCTACGAGAGCCAGGTCGGCCGCTGGGCCGGCTTCAAGACCCTCCTCCGCGCGGGCGACATCACGGGCACGCTCCAGTACCGTCTCACGAACATCGGCCCCGGACACGACTTCCCGGACTACTGCGAGTTCTGGCTCGGGACCTGCGCGCCCGCGGGCTACATCTGGGTCTTCCCGAAGGACGAGGCGACCGCGAACGTCGGGATCGGTGTGTCGCTGGACCGGCTCAAGAGCCGGATGGACATCATGGGCTTCCTCGACCGCTGGATCGAGAAGGATCCGCGAATGAAAAAGGCCCAGCCCCTCGACATGGTCACGGGCGGCGTCTCGACGGCTCCTCCCGTCAAGAAGTCCGTCGGGAACGGGATCGCCATCGTTGGCGACGCCGCGAGGATGATCGACCCGATCACGGGGGGCGGAATCGGGAACGGCATGGTCGCGGGCATGTTCCTCGGTAACGTCTTGTCGAAATGCAACGAGACCGGGGACTTCAGCGAGGCCGCGCTCATGGAGTACGAGAACGCGTGGCGCGCGAAGCTCGAGGAGAACCTGTACCGCAACTGGCTCGCGAAGAACAAGCTCGTCACCCTCTCGGATCAGGAGTTCGACGATATCATCAAGGTCCTCGCCGAGGTCGGCGTCACGAAGCTCAGCGTGCGCGCGATCCTGAAGGTCCTCAAGGAAACGCGGCCGGAGCTCGTCGCGAAGTTCGCGGAGTTCATCTGAGCCCCGGATCCGCTTCTGTCAAGATCACTTCGACTTCCAGGAGAGCCCGCGGGCGGCGACCACGAAGAAGACGAGGGCGAACGCCGTCGTCACGAGCAGGTTCGTGAAGGCGGTCGACTCGTTCCCGATGACCATCGTAGCGCGCAGCCCTTCGTTGATGTACGTCAGCGGGAGGCCCCGCGCGATCGTCTGGAGGAACGGCGGCATGACGTCGAGCGGGAAGAATGAGCCCGCGAGGAACATCATCGGGAAGCCAATCGCGTTCGCGACCGCCGCGCCCGTCTCCGGGTCTCGGACGAAAATTCCGAGGACCATCCCGAGGGACGTGAATTCGAGCGTGCCGGCGATAATCAGGAGCGCGGCCATGGGCGTCAGGACCGTCTTCGTCGAGAACACAATCACTCCGACAACGAGCATGATCGCGACCGAGAGGAACATGAGCAGCACGTAGAAGACGACCTTCGCGGCGAGCCATTCCGACTTACTCAGTTTCGTCGTCGCGAGGAGCTTGAAGAAGCGACGCGTGCGATATTCCGCGCAGACATTCGTCATGCCGAAGAGGGGCGTCGTGAGGACCGTGAAGCCGATGATTCCTGGCAAGAAGAGGTCGATGTATCCGAGCTGGCGGAAGCTGACGGGGGCCTGCGTCATCCCGACGACGGGACGGGCCCCTGCGAGACGAAGGTTGAACTCCGTTGCGACCGCGTTGACCGCGGACGCCACGATCCCGTAGGAGGATTGGGTCACGTCCCCCGCCAGGGTTACGTTCGTCCTCACGTCCGGATCGCCCGTCTGCGCCCGGACCACGTCGGCCTCGAATCCCGCGGGGATCTTGAGGGCCACATTGATCGTGTTCGCGCGGATGTATTCCTGGAAGTCGACGTCCACGGGCATCGCCCGGTACGCGACGACGGTCGTGTTGTTCAACGCGGAGAGGAACAACTGGCTCGTCTGTGTGTCGTCGAGATCCTGCACATAGAGCGGGATCTGGGGCGAACCGCTCTGGCTGAAGATGGACCCGAAGAGGAGAATCAGGATCACGGGGAAGGCCAGGGCAAAGAACGTCCCGACGCGGGAGCGGATGTATTGGCTCCCGAACGCGCGGACGTCCGCGAGGATACGCTTCATTCCGCGAGCACCCCCTCCTGCATCCGGGTGCCGACGACTTTGAGGAAAACGTCCTCGAGGGTCGCCCTCTTCGTGTAGATTTCCGTTGGGGCGACGTCAATCGACGCGAGCTTCGCAAGCATCGTCCGGACGTCGTTCGCCATGGCGACGTGGACGAAGAGGTCGGATCCGCGCAGATCCGCGGGGATCCCGCGCGCCGCCACGGCGCTCAGACCCTCGCGGCCCACGCCCACAAGAACAATCGTCGTGCCGCCTCCGTGGCGAGATATCAGGGCGCTCGGCGGTCCGCGGACGACGATCTTCCCGTGGTTCATGATTGCGACGTCGTCCGCGAGATGCTCCGCCTCTTCGAGGTAATGCGTGGTCAGGAGAATCGTCGTGCCCTTCGCCTTGAGCGCGCGGATCAGGGACCACATCTCCCGTCGGGCGCCCGGGTCCAAGCCCGTCGTTGGCTCATCGAGGAACAACAGCTCGGGTCGCCCGACGAGGGACATCGCGATGCCGAGGCGCCGCTTCTCCCCGCCGGAGAGGTTCATCGCGAATGTGTCCGCCCGACTCGAGAGGCCGACCGTCTCGATGACGTCCGAGATCTCGCCCTTTGTCAAGGTGCGGTCGAAGAGGCGGCCCCAGTAGCCGACGGCCTCCCGCGGCCGCAAGCGGTCGAAGGGCTCGAAGTCCTGCGGCAGCACGCCGACCCGTTCGCGGATCCGCCGGTAAGCGGTCCGAACGTCTTCGCCGAAGACTCGGGCCTCGCCCGCCGTCGGGTCGCGCAGGCCCTCCAGGATCTCGACGGTCGTCGTCTTGCCGGCACCGTTCGGCCCTAGCAAGGAAAAGATCTCCCCAGGCTGGACCTCGAAGTCGATCCCGTCCACCGCGCGGATGTCCTCATAGTGCTTCGTGAGTCCACGAACCTCAATGACCGGGCCGGCCATGGGAGTCCTCCTCGCGCCACCCGGATGAACGCGAGCAGATAGCCTTTTTCGTCATATCGTTCGTCCCCACCTCCGGACCTTTCACCCCTGATAACCTCGGCACCGGCCTTATATAAACCGAGGGACGGTGAGCGCAATCCGTGAAGATCGCGGACTGGCGGAAAGCGCGAGCGCTCCTCTGGGTCGTCATCACAGCAATCGTGATGTTCGCCCTTTTCGTCATGGCGGGCGTGATCCAGATCCCCGGGCTGCCGACGGCCCGAGTGGACCTCGTTGCCCTCGGTCCCTGGGTCTACATCATCCCCCTCCTCATCGCAACGAAGGCCCTCCTCGAGGTCCTCCGTCCCGTGTTCCGCTCGGCCCTCCGTACTCACGTTCGCTATGAGGCGGACATCTTCGCGCATTTCCAGATCGTGTCGTACGCCGTCTGGGGCACGGCCTTCGCGCTCGTGCTCTACGTACTGGTCGGCGG
>Ga0209640_10006761_pt1 | contig 10027 bp, 8 predicted proteins | sample RifCSP10_1_FD_184018 | JGI IMG/M metagenome (GOLD analysis project Ga0209640, IMG submission 184018) | Soil microbial communities from Rifle, Colorado - Rifle CSP2_sed 10_1 (SPAdes) (version 2) | ecosystem: Environmental > Terrestrial > Deep subsurface > Rock core/Sediment | place: Rifle... | reverse complement strand
TCTGCGGCGTTGGCGCCCGCCGCCGCACGCTCAACGTACAGGGAGTACGCCTCGCGTGCGGCCATCGGGCGCCGCCTTGCATCTGGACCTTTTTGAGCAGCCTGCAGGGTTTCAGCGCCCTGAGAGCTGTATCGGTTCGGATTCTTTCCGCCGCGCGAGCCCTTCGCTATACTCGGGCGCCCGAGGATGAAACGTCTTCAACCGGGCGACCCCGACTATCCCGCGCTGCTCGACGTCGTGCCGGCGCCGCCCGCGCTCTGGGTGCGCGGCGCGCTCGTCGCCGACGATGCCCTCGCGGTGGCGATCGTCGGCTCGCGCCGCCCCACGCCGTACGGCCTCGAGGTCGCCGAGCGCCTGGCGGCGGAGCTGGCGGCCCGCGGCGTGACGATCGTGTCGGGCCTCGCGCGTGGCATCGACGCGGCCGCGCACCGGGGCGCGCTCGCGGCGGGCGGCCGCACGCTCGCGGTGCTCGGCTGCGGCATCGATAGGGTCTACCCGTGGGAGCATCGCGCGCTGGCGCGCGCGGTCGAGACGCAGGGCGCCCTGGTCTCCCAGTTCGCGCCCGGCGTGCCGGCGCGCCCCGGCCACTTCCCAGCGCGGAATCGGACGCTCGCCGGGCTCGCGCTGGGTGTCCTCGTCGTCGAGGCGGCGGAGCACAGCGGTGCCCTCATCACGGCCGGTTTCGCGGGCGATCTCGGCCGGGAAATGTTCGCCATTCCTGGCCGAATCAGCTCCGAGCTCTCGGCCGGAACGAATCGGCTCATCCAGGACGGTGCTAAACTGGTTACGTGTTGGCAGGACATCGTGTCAGAATTACCGGAACCGTGGCGGCGTGCGGTTCGCAGCACTGGAGCGAATGAGCGCGCGCCGGCGCGGCCAAACATGGAGAGTGACGAGGGCAGGATGCTGAAGCTGTTGACGCCGGACGAGCCTCAGCACATCGAGCAGTTGATCGCGCGCGCCGGGCTCGACGCCGGACGTGCGGCGGCGACGCTCGTGGCCCTCGAGCTGGGCGGGTGGGCCCGGCAGCTTTCGGGACAGCGGTGGGTCTCGATCACGGCCGGAGCAAGGAGAGCGTAGTGGCCAAGCGTTCGCTGGTGATCGTCGAGTCTCCCACGAAGGTGAAGACGATCCAGAAGTATCTGGACTCGAACTACATCGTCAAGGCCTCGATGGGCCACGTGCGTGATCTGCCGAAGTCCCAGCTCGGCGTGGACCCGAAGAAGGGATTCAAGCCGAAGTACGTCGTGTCGCCCGGCAAGAAGAAGGTCCTCGATGAGCTGAAGAAGGCCGCGGAGAGGGTGGACACCCTCTACGTCGCGACCGACCCGGACCGGGAGGGAGAGGCGATCGGCTGGCACCTCGCCCAGGAGCTGGACGTCGACAAGAAGAACGTCTATCGCATCACCTTCAACGAGATCACCGAGCGCGCGGTCAAGGCGGCCTTCGCGCGGCCCGGAAAGATCGACCTCAAGAAGGTGGACGCGCAGCAGGCGCGTCGCGTCCTCGACCGGCTCGTCGGCTACAGCCTCTCGCCGCTCCTCTGGGAGAAGGTCCAGCGCGGGCTCTCCGCCGGGCGCGTCCAGTCGGTCGCGGTGCGGCTGATCGTGGACCGCGAGCAGGAGATCCAGGCGTTCGTGCCGGTCGAGTACTGGTCGCTGCACGCCCGGCTCGCCGCGAAGCTCCCGCCCGAGTTCGTGGCGACGCTCAAGGAGGTCGGCGGCGAGAAGGCGTCGCTCACGACCGAGGCCGAGACGCGCGCGCTGATGGCGTCGCTCGACGGCGCGCGCTTCGTGGTCACGTCGGTCACGCGCGGCGAGCGCCGCCGGAACCCGGCGCCGCCGTTCATCACCTCGACGCTCCAGCAGGAGGCCGGCCGCAAGCTCGGCTTCACGGCCAGGAAGACGATGACGGTCGCGCAACAGCTCTACGAGGGGATCGACCTCGGGGCCGAGGGCGCCGAGGGCCTCATCACGTACATGCGGACCGACTCGGTGCGGGTGGCGCGCGAAGCCCAGGAGGAGGCGCGCGCGTGGATCACGGCCCGCGTGGGCCGGGAGTACGTGCCCGAAGCGCCGCCGGCGTACCGCTCGCGCGGCAGCGCCCAGGAGGCCCACGAGGCGATCCGGCCCTCCGAGGTCCGACACGACCCGAAGCGCGTGGCGCGCTTCCTCACGAAGGACCAGCTGGCGCTCTACCGACTCGTCTGGGAACGCTTCCTCGCGAGCCAGATGATGCCGGCGGTCTACGACACCGTGAGCGCGGATATCGAAGCCACGCGCACCTCTCCGAAGGCCGCCGGGCCGTGCCTCTTCCGCGCCCAGGGCGCCGTGCTGAAGTTCAAGGGGTTCACGGCGGTGTACGAGGAGAGCCGCGAGGAGGACGCCACCCGGGCCGACGAGGACCCCGAGGGCGCGATACCCCAGCTCGAGGAGGGCGAGGTCCTGCGCCTCCTCGTCCTGGACCCGAAGCAGCACTTCACCCAGCCACCGCCGCGCTACACCGAGGCGTCGCTGATCAAGGCGCTCGAGGAGCTCGGCATCGGGCGTCCGTCCACCTACGCGTCCATCCTGGGCACGATCATCCACGATCGCGGCTACGTGCACCGCGAGCGACGGGCGCTGTTGCCGACGGAGCTCGGGATCGCGGTGACGGACAAGCTCAAGCCGTACTTCCCCGAGATCATGGACGTCGAGTTCACCGCGCAGATGGAGGACCACCTCGACAAGATCGAGGAAGGGAAATGGAAGTGGGCGGACGTCGTCCAGGAGTTCTACACCCCGTTCAAGCGCGATCTCGAGCGGGCGCGGAAGGAGATGGGGAGCGACAAGGCCGGCGTCGAGATCGGCGAGGACTGCCCGGAGTGCGGCGAGCCCCTGCTGAAGCGGCGCGGGCGCTTCGGAGAATTCATCACGTGCTCGGCGTACCCGACGTGCAAGTACAAGCGCAACCTGAACGGCGGCGGGCGCCCCGAGGACCAGCCGACCGACGAGATCTGCCCGACGTGCGGCAAGCCGATGGTCATCAAGCACGGGCGCTTCGGGAAGTTCATCGCGTGCTCGGGCTATCCGGAGTGCAAGACGACGAAGCCGATCACGCTCGGGATCGCCTGCCTCGAGCCCGGCTGCTCGGGCCAGCTCGTCGAGCGGCGCTCGCGGCGCGGGCGGACCTTCTATGGCTGCTCGGCGTACCCGAACTGTCGGTTCGTCGTCTGGCAACGGCCCGTCTCGGAACCGTGCCCGAAATGCGGCGCCCCGTTCGTCACCGAGCGCGCGGCGCGCGGCCGTGTGGTGCGGCGGTGCGTGCGCGAGGGGTGCGACTTCGAGCGGGAGGCCGAGATCCCGGTCGCATGAACGACCCGCTGTCGGCGTTCCTGCGGCACCTGTCGTTCGAGAAGGACGCCTCGCCCCACACGGTCAAGAGCTACCGGAGCGACCTCCTCGAGTTCGAGAAGTTTGTCGGTGGGGACCGGACGCTGGACGGCGTCGATCAGCGCACGGTGCGGGCCTATCTGACGCACCTGCACGCCCGCGGCCTCGACCCGGCCTCGGTGGCGCGGAAGCTCGCGGCGCTCAGGAGCTGGTTCCGGTTCCTGGTGCGGCGCGGCGTGCTCGCGAAGAACGCCGCCCGCGAGGTGCGGAGCCCGCGGCTCGCGAAGAAGCTCCCCTCGTTCCTCCCGATCGACGAGGCGACGGCGCTGGTCGAGGCGAAGGCGGTCGGCGGCGGCGAGCGGGCCCGCGACGTCGCGGTGCTCGAGCTCCTCTACGCCACGGGCCTGCGCGTGTCCGAGCTCGTGGGGCTCGACCTGGACGCCGTGGACCGGAGCGCCAGGACCGTGCGCGTGCTCGGCAAGGGGCGCAAGGAGCGGATCGTCCCGTTCGGCGGCCAGGCGGCGCGGGCGCTCGAGGCGCACCTCGGGCGGCGCGGGGAGTCCCCGGGCCCGCTCTTCCTGAACCGCCGCGGCGGCCGGTTGACGGTGCGCGCGATCCACACCATCGTGCGACGGAGCGCCGCCGCGGCGGGGATCACGCGGCGGGTGAGCCCCCACACGCTCCGGCACACGTTCGCGACGCACCTGCTCGACGCGGGCGCGGACCTCCGGGTGATCCAGGAGTTCCTCGGCCACAGCCGCCTCTCGACCACACAGCGCTACACCCACGTCGGTGCGGACCAGCTCATGAAGGTGTACGATGCCGCCCACCCGCGCGCCCGCGCGCGGGACTGAGCCGCCATGCAGCCCGTGCACGCCACCACCATCGTGTCGGTGCGCCATCGGGGCCAGGTCGCGCTCGCCGGCGACGGCCAGGTCTCGATCGGCCAGACGATCGTCAAGGCGGGCGCCCGGAAGGTCCGGAAGCTCTATCACGACCGGATCCTGGCGGGCTTCGCGGGCACGGCCGCGGACGCCTTTACGCTCTTCGCGCGCTTCGAGGGCAAGCTCGAGGAGCACCGGGGGAGCCTCGCGCGCGCCGCGGTCGAGCTGGCCAAGGATTGGCGCCAGGACCGGGTGCTGCGGCGCCTGGAGGCGCTCCTCGCCGTGGCGGATCGCGACCAGTCTTTCATCCTTTCGGGCGCCGGCGACGTGATCGAGCCCGACGACGGCCTGATCGGCATCGGCTCGGGCGGCCCCTACGCCCTCGCGGCGGCGCGCGCCCTCGTCGCCCACTCGGACCTCGACGCCAAGGCGATCGTGACGGAGGCGATGCGCATCGCCGCCGCGATCTGCGTCTACACCAACGACCGCATCACGGTCGAAGTCCTGTGAGCATGAACCTCACGCCGGCGGAGATCGTCGCCGAGCTCGACCGTTACATCGTCGGCCAGGAGCGCGCCAAGCGCGCGGTCGCCATCGCGCTCCGCAACCGGTGGCGACGCCAGAGCCTGCCGGCCGAGCTCCGCGACGAGGTCGCGCCGAAGAACATCATCATGATCGGCCCGACCGGCGTCGGGAAGACCGAGGTGGCCCGGCGGCTCGCGAAGCTCGCCCATGCGCCGTTCCTCAAGGTCGAGGCGTCGAAGTACACGGAGGTCGGGTACGTGGGCCGCGACGTCGAGTCGATGATCCGCGACCTCACGGAGCTCTCCGTCAGCATGGTCAAGGCCGAGATGATGGCCCGCGTCCGGGAGAAGGCCGAGACGCTCGCCGAGGAGCGGCTGCTCGACCTCCTGCTGCCCCGGCGGGCGCAGGAGCCCTTCTCGTCGAGCTCGCTCGAGCAGGTGACACCCGACGCCTCCTACGAGGCGACGAAGGACAAGCTGCGGGCGCAGGTCCGGGCGGGCCGGCTCGACGAGCGCATGGTGGAGCTCGAGACGCAGCAGCAGGCGATGCCCATGATCGAGGTCCTCTCCGGCCAGGGCCTGGAGGAGATGGGAATCAACCTCAAGGACATGCTGTCGAACCTCATGCCGACGCGGACGAAGAAGCGCCGGGTCCGCATCGCCGAAGCGCGCCGGCTCCTCGTCCAGGAAGAGGCGCAGAAGCTCGTCGACACGGAGGAGGCCGTCGCGGAGGCCATCCGCAGGGCGGAGAACTCCGGGATCGTCTTCCTCGACGAGCTCGACAAGGTCGCGGGGCGGGAAGGGGGCCACGGCCCCGACGTCTCCCGGGAGGGGGTCCAGCGCGACCTGCTCCCCATCGTCGAGGGCTCGTCGGTGACGACCAAGTACGGCATCGTGCGGACCGACCACATCCTCTTCATCGCCGCCGGCGCCTTCCACGTCGCGAAGCCGTCGGACCTCATCCCGGAGCTCCAGGGGCGCTTCCCCATCCGGGTGGAGCTGGACCCCTTGACGCGCGAGGATTTCGTCCGCATTCTGACAGAACCGCAAAACGCCCTGATCAGGCAGTACGTGGAGCTCTTGAAGACGGAGCAGGTGACCCTCCGGTTCACGCCGGACGCGGTGGAGGCGGTGGCCGAGATCGCGATGAAGGTGAACGCGGGCACGGAGAACATCGGCGCGCGGCGCCTGTACACGATCATGGAGAAGCTTCTCGAGGAGATCTCCTTCAACGCCCCCGGGCTGCCCGGCAAGGAGCTCACGATCGACGCGGGCTACGTCCACGAGCGGCTCGGCGAGATCATCCGCGACCAGGACCTGTCGAGGTACATCTTGTGAGCGTGGCGGTGCGGACCTCCGGATTTCGCGGGGCCGCAGTGCGAGCCGCAGCACGGCCTGGGGCTGGGGCCCCAGCGTGCGAGGCGAGCGAAATCCGGGAATGCCCGCCGTCCGAGGCGAGCCTATGAGCGAGATCCGGCGCGCGGAAGTCCTGCTCGAGGCGCTCCCGTACATCCGGGAGTTCCGCGGCAAGACCGTCGTCATCAAGTACGGCGGCGCCGCGATGGAGCGCGCGGACCTGAAGGAGCCGTTCGCCCTCGACGTCATCCTGTTGCGCTTGGTCGGGATGAAGCCGGTCATCGTGCACGGCGGCGGCCCGCAGATCGGCAGCCTCATGAAGCGGCTCGGCAAGGAGCCGAAATTCGTCGGCGGCATGCGGGTGACCGACGAGGAGACGGTCGAGATCGTCGAGATGGTGCTGGTCGGCAAGATCAACAAGGAGATCGTCGGCCTCATCAACCACCACGGCGGGAAGGCCGTGGGGCTCTCCGGGAAGGATGCCGGCCTGCTCCGCGCCCGGAAGCGGAAGCACCGGCTGCCGACCGGTGAGGAGGTCGACCTCGGCCTCGTGGGCGAGGTCGAGCTCGTCAACGTCGAGCCGATCCGGCTCCTCGAGGACAACGGGTTCATCCCCGTGATCGCACCGGTCGGCGTCGGCAGCGAGGGCGAGACGTACAATATCAACGCCGACCTGGTCGCCGGCGAGGTCGCCGCGGCGCTCGGCGCCGAGAAGCTGATCCACCTCACCGACGTCCAGGGGATCCTCGATTCCGCCGGGAAGCTCGTGAGCACGCTCTCCCGGAAGGAGGCGGAGCGGCTCGTGACCGCGGGCGTGATCGAGGGCGGGATGCTCCCGAAGGTGGAGTCGGCGCTGCGGGCGCTCGAGGGCGGCACGGCGAAGGCGCACATCATCGACGGCCGGGTGCCCCACGCGATCCTGCTCGAGCTCTTCACGCGCGAAGGCGTCGGGACCGAGATCGTTCTCTAGGGAAGGACGGGGCGGCCATGGACACGAAACAGCTCCTCGAGTGGTCGGCGAAGTACCACACCCCGAACTACGGGCGGGTGCCGATCTGTCTCGTCCGCGGCGACGGCGTGCGCGTGTGGGACTCGGACGGCCGCGAGTATCTGGACTTCGCCGCGGGGATCGCCGTCGTGGCGCTCGGCCACTGCCACCCGCGCGTCACCGGCGCGATCCGCGAGGCCGCGGCGACGCTGCTCCACGTGTCGAACCTCTACCACAGCGCGCCGCAGATCCACCTGGCGAAGCTCCTGTGCGAACACTCGTTCGCCGAGCGGGTCTTCTTCTGCAACTCGGGCGCCGAGGCGAACGAGGCCGCGCTGAAGCTCGCGCGCAAGTATGCCAAGGAGCGCTACGCGTCCGATCGCTACGAGGTCATCGCCACGCGGAACTCGTTCCACGGCCGGACGCTCGCGACGGTCACCGCCACGGGCCAGGAGAAGTACCAGCACGGCTTCGAGCCCCTGATGCCGGGGTTCAAGCATGTGCCCTACAACGACCTGCGCGCGATGGAGCGCGCGATCGACAACCGCACCGCGGCGATCCTCGTGGAACCGATCCAGGGCGAGGGGGGCGTCAACGTCCCGGACGACGACTACCTGCCGGGGCTCCGCAAGCTCTGCGACGAGAGCGGGGCGCTCCTGATCCTCGACGAGGTCCAGACGGGCGTCGGACGGACGGGGCGCCTCTGGGGGTACGAGCACGCCGGGGTCGAGCCCGACGTCATGACGCTCGCCAAGGCGCTCGCCAACGGCGTGCCGATCGGCGCGATGCTGACGCGGGAGGAGTTCGCGCGCGTGCTCGGGCCCGGCACGCACGCGTCCACCTTCGGCGGCACGCCGTTCGTCGCCTCCGTGGCGCTGGCGACGCTCGGGACCGTGATCGGCGAGAAGATCCCGGAGCGCGCGGCCGCGATGGGGCGCCACCTGATGGACGGGCTCCGGGCGCTCGGCAAGACCTCGGCGGCCGTCCGCGCGGTGCGGGGCCGGGGGCTCCTCATCGGCGTCGAGCTCGACCGGCCCGCCGGCCCCGTCGTGGACGCCTGCCGCGAGGCCGGGCTCCTCGCCCTGACGGCGGGCGAGCGCGTGCTCCGGCTGGCGCCGCCGCTCATCGTGGACGAGCGCGACTGCGACCGGGCGCTCGCGATCATCGCGCACACGCTCGAGCCGAAGGCGTGATGCGCCACTTCCTGTCCTCCGCGGATCTCACGCGGGACGGCGCGCTCGGGCTGTTCCAGCTGTCGGCGGACCTCAAGCAGCGCTGGAAGGCGGGGCGCCGCGGGACGCCGCTCGCGGGCCGGACGTTCGCGCTCATCTTCGAGAAGCCCTCGCTCCGGACGCGCGTCACCTTCGAGGTCGGCATCATCCAGCTCGGCGGCCGCGCCGTCTACCTGTCGGGCCAGGAGATCGGCCTCGGGACGCGCGAGTCGGTGCCGGACGTGGCGCGGAACCTCTCGCGCTGGGTGGACGGCATCGCGGCGCGCGTGTACGCCCACGACACGGTCGCGTCGCTCGCGCGCCACGCGACCGTGCCCGTGATCAACGGGCTCTCCGACTTCGAGCACCCGTGCCAGGCGCTCGCCGACTTCTTCACGCTGTGGGAGCGCGGCGTGGACTTCGGCTCGATGCGGCTCGCGTGGCTCGGCGACGGCAACAACGTCTGCCACTCGATCCTGCTCCTGGGCGCCCTGCTCGGCGCCTCGATGGTGGTCGCCTGTCCGCCGGGCTATGCGCCCGACGCGCGCGTCGTGGCCGCGGCGCGGCGCCTCGGCGGCAGGCTCGAGATCACCGAGGACGCGCGCAAGGCGGCCACGGCCGCCGACGCGATCTACACCGACGTGTGGACGAGCATGGGGCAGGAGGCCGAGCGGGAGCGGCGGCTGGAGGCCTTCAGCCGCTACCAGGTGAACGAGACCATCGTCGGGTTCGCGAAGCCGTCCGTGCTGGTCATGCACTGCCTGCCGGCCCACCGCGGCGAGGAGATCACCGACGCGGTGCTGGACGGGCCGCACTCCATCGCGCTCGACCAGGCCGAGAACCGCCTCTACGCTCAGAAGGCGATCATCCTCCAGCTCCTCGAAGGCTCGGCCGACGATGTCTAACCCCAAGCGGGTGGTGCTCGCGTACTCGGGTGGGCTCGACACCTCCGTGATCCTGCGCTGGCTCATCGAGCGCTACCGCTGCGAGGTGGTCGCCTTCTGCGCCGACCTCGGCCAGGGCGAGGAGCTCGTGCCGATCCGCGAGAAGGCGCTGCGCACCGGCGCGTCGGCCGTCCACATCGTGGACCTCCGCGAGGAGTTCGTGCGCGACTTCATCTTTCCGATGCTGCGCGCGAACGCCGTCTACGAGGGCGCGTACCTCCTCGGCACCTCGATCGCGCGGCCGCTCATCGCCCGCGCGCAGGTGGAGGTGGCCGCGCGGGAGGGCGCCGACGCCGTCGCCCACGGCGCCACGGGGAAGGGCAACGACCAGGTCCGCTTCGAGCTGACCTACGCGGCGCTCGCGCCGCACCTCAGGGTGATCGCGCCCTGGCGCGAGTGGGAGCTCGACTCGCGGACCGCGCTCATCGAGTTCGCGAAGCGGCACGACATCCCGGTGCCCGTGACGGCCGAGCGGCCGTACAGCACCGACCGGAACCTGTTTCACATCTCGTACGAGGGCGGGATCCTCGAGGACCCCTGGGCCGAGCCGCCGGCGAAGATGTTCCAGCTGACGAACGACCCGGAAATGGCCCCGGACGTGCCCGTGCAGGTCGAGATCGCGTTCGAGGCGGGCGACCCGGTGGCGGTGGACGGCGCGCGCCTCGGCCCGGTCCAGCTCCTGACCCGCCTGAATCGCGTGGGCGGCGAGCACGGGATCGGCCGGGTGGATCTCGTCGAGAACCGGTTCG
>Ga0209640_10006760_pt1 | contig 10028 bp, 8 predicted proteins | sample RifCSP10_1_FD_184018 | JGI IMG/M metagenome (GOLD analysis project Ga0209640, IMG submission 184018) | Soil microbial communities from Rifle, Colorado - Rifle CSP2_sed 10_1 (SPAdes) (version 2) | ecosystem: Environmental > Terrestrial > Deep subsurface > Rock core/Sediment | place: Rifle... | reverse complement strand
TTCCCGGCGATCGTACGGCCGTCGTTCACGCTCGGCGGCGTCGGCGGCGGCATCGCCTACAACATCGAGGAGTTCCGCGAGGTGGCGGGCCGCGGGCTCAATCTGAGCCCGGTGCACGAGATCCTCGTCGAGCAGTCGGTCATCGGGTGGAAGGAGTTCGAGCTCGAGGTGATGCGCGACGTCGCCGACAACTTCGTGGTCATCTGCTCGATCGAGAACGTCGACCCGATGGGGGTCCATACCGGCGACAGCGTGACCGTCGCGCCGGCGCTCACCCTCACCGACAAGGAATACCAGCGCATGCGCGACATGGCGCGGCGCATCATCCGCCGCGTGGGTGTGGAGACCGGCGGGTCGAACATTCAGTTTGCCGTCAACCCCGACAACGGCCGGATCGTCGCCATCGAGATGAACCCGCGCGTGTCGCGGTCGTCGGCCCTCGCGTCGAAGGCCACCGGGTTTCCGATCGCGAAAATCGCGGCCAAGCTGGCGCTGGGCTATCACCTGGACGAGATCCCGAACGACATCACGCGTCTCACGCCGGCCTCGTTCGAGCCGACCATCGACTACATCGTCGTGAAGTTTCCGCGGTGGAACTTCGAGAAGTTCCCGCAGGCCGACCGCACGCTGACGACGCAGATGAAGTCGGTGGGCGAGGCGATGGCCATCGGCCGCACGTTCAAGGAGGCGTTCCTCAAGGCCGTGCGCTCGCTCGAGCTCGGCAAGCTCGGCAGTCTCTTTCCCTCGGGGCCCGACGACGGCTCCGACGACATCGAGGATGAAACCGCGCTCAGAAAGCGGCTGGTGGTGCCGAACGACCGCCGGATGTGGGCGCTCTTCCGCGCGCTGCGCCGCGGCTGGACCGTGGACACCCTGTACGAGTTGACCAGGATCGATCCGTGGTTCCTGCAGCAGTTCGCCGAAATCGAAGCGCTGCGCACGATGGCGGCGCTCGGCGAGTTCCGCGACATGTCGCCCGACCTGCTGCGCACGCTCAAGCGCACCGGGTTCAGCGACGCCGACATCGCCGCCACGCACGGCGTCGGCGAGGAGCTCGTGCGGCAGCGGCGGCTGGAGCAGGGGCTCGTGCCGGCGTACAAGCGGATCGACACGTGCGCCGCGGAGTTCGAGTCCTTCACGCCGTATCTGTACGGCACCTACGAGCAGGCGTGCGAGGCCGATCCCACGCCGCGCAGGAAGGTCGTCATCCTCGGGAGCGGGCCGAACCGCATCGGCCAGGGCATCGAGTTCGACTACTGCTGCTGTCACGCCGTCTTCGGGTTCCGTGAGGAAGGCTTCGAGACCGTGATGGTGAACTGCAATCCCGAGACGGTCTCCACCGATTACGACACCTCCGACCGCCTGTACTTCGAGCCGCTGACCTTCGAGGATGTCATGGCGATTATCGAGCGGGAGCGGAGCGCCCCTCGACCCGGCTCGGGGCAGGCCGGCGCCGACGTCTCGTGCGTCGTCCAGTTCGGCGGGCAGACGCCGCTCAAGCTGGCGCTGGCGCTGCAGGAGGCCGGCGTGCCGATCCTCGGCACGTCGCCCGATTCCATCGATCTGGCCGAGGACCGGCGGCGCTTCTCGCAGCTGCTGTGGGACCTCGGCGTGCCGCAGCCGGCCAGCGGCACCGCCACCTCACGCGAAGAAGCCCGCGAGGTGGCCGAGCGCGTCGGCTATCCCGTCGTCGTCCGGCCGTCGTACGTGCTGGGCGGCCGCGGCATGGCCATCGTGTTCGACGCGGGCGCGCTCGACCGCTACATGACCGGCGCCGTGGACGTGTCGCACGATCGGCCGGTGCTCGTCGACCGGTTCCTCGAGGACGCCTTCGAGTTCGACGTCGACGCCGTGGCCGACGCCGCCGAGGCGGTGGTGATCGGCGGCATCATGGAGCACATCGAGGAAGCGGGCATTCATTCGGGCGACAGCTCGTGCGTGGTGCCGCCCTTCATGGTGGCCGAGCGGCACCTCGGCACGATCCGGGACTACACGCGGCGGATCGCGCGCGCGCTCAAGGTGGTGGGGCTGATGAACGTCCAGTACGCCATCAAGGACGAGGTCGTCTACGTGCTCGAGGTCAACCCGCGGTCGTCGCGCACGGTGCCCTACATTTCCAAGGCCACGGGCGTGCCCCTGGCCAAGATCGCGGCCCGCGTCGCGGCGGGGAAGACGCTGGCGGAGCTCGGCCTCGTCGACGACCTCGAGCCGCACGGCGTGTTCGTGAAGAGCCCGGTGTTTCCGTTCGTGCGCTTTCCAGGCGTCGACACGATTCTCGGCCCCGAGATGAAGTCGACAGGCGAGGTCATGGGCGGCGCCGACAATTTCGGGGTGGCGTTCAGCAAGGCGATGATGGGCGCGGGGCAGCGGCTTCCCGAGCAGGGGTGCGTCTTCATCAGCGTCAACAACAGCGACAAGCAGACGGTGTTGCCGATTGCGCGGGACCTGGCCCAGCTCGGCTTCACCCTGGCGGCCTCGCGCGGCACCGCGGCGTTTCTGCGCGCCCACGGCATCGACGTCGACGTCATCTACAAGGTCAACGAGGGACGTCCCAACATCGCCGACCACATCGTCAACGGCAAGATCGACCTCGTCGTCAACACGCCGCTCGGGCGGGACTCGTTCTTCGACGATCTGTCGGTGCGGCGCGCGGCTACAATGGCGCAGGTGCCGTGCATCACGACGCTGACGGGCGCCTCGGCGGCGGTGAGCGCGATCAGGGCGCTCCGGTCGCAGGTGCTGACGGTGCGATCGCTGCAGGACTATTACGCGGGGGTGGAAGCCGGGGCGTAACCCGATATGAACCACGAAGTGCACGAAGGTCGCGAAGAACACGAATCTGCAAGAGGTGTCGTGACCTTCGTGATCGTCGTGTTCTTCGTGGTTGCCGGAGCGGGCGCAGCCGCGCAGACGTTCAGGGCGCGCGTCGACATCGTCCAGGTCACCGTGACGGTGACCGACGCCAACGGCCGGATCATCACCGGTCTCTCCAGTGACGATTTCGAGATCTTCGAGGACGGCGCGCCCCAGCGGATCACGCTGTTCACCAACGAGCGGGTGCCGGTGAGCCTTGGCGTCCTCGTCGACGCCAGCGACAGCATGCGGGGCCAGCCGATGGCCGACGCACGCGCGGCCGTGGATCGCTTTCTGGCCGACCTGCTGGAGCCCGGGGACGAGGCGTTCGTGGCCGCGTTCAATCACCTGCCACGGCTCGTCGCGCCGTGGACGCAGCCGCCGAAGGCGCTTGCCGGGGCGCTCGGGGTGCAGGCGCCGTCGGGCGGCACGGCCCTCTACGACGCGCTCGTCGCCTCGACGTCGCTCTTCGGCCGCCGCGCGCACGCGCGGGCGGCGCTCGTCGTGATCTCCGACGGTGTGGACACGGCCAGCGACTGGACGCTGCTGCGGGCGCGCGACGCGTTGCGGCGGAGCGATCCGCTCGTCTACGCGATTGCGATTGATTCGACAGGCGTAGCCCTCAATCGTCGTGTCAATCCCGAGGCGCTGCGCGAGATTACCGGACCGAGCGGCGGTTACACCGAAGTGGTCAAGGGCGCGGCCGAACTGGGCCCGGCGACCGAGCGCATTGCGGACGAGCTGAACAGGCAGTACACGCTTGGATACGTGTCGTCGAAGGCACCCGATGGCGGCTGGCGAGGGATCCGGGTACGAGTCAAGGAGCGCGACTATTTCACGCGCGCCCGGCGCGGCTACTATGCGTTCCCTCCGGGACGCTGACGAGCCGTCACGCGGGCGGCCTGATCACCTCGAGAGGAGAAGATGATGGCCGAGGGCGGAAAAGTGCTGATCGTCGATGACGAGCCGCCGATTCGCGTGCTCCTCACGCGGTGGCTCACGGGATGGGGGTACGGCGTCCGGGATGTCGGCAGCGCCGCCGAAGCCCTGACCGTGATGGCGGCCGACCCGGCCGACATCGTACTGTGCGACATCAACATGCCGGAACACGACGGCCTGTGGCTGGCCGAGCAGGTACACGCGCAGTGGCCCCAGACCGCCATCATCATGAGTACGGGGCGTGCTGACCCTCCAACCGTCCAGACAAGCCGCAAGCTGGGCGCGGTCGCCTACGTCACGAAACCGTTCGACCCTGACTTGCTGCGCCAGGCGGTTGACCATGCCTCCGGTCGCGTGCAGTTTCGTCCTTCGGCTGAGTAGGGCGAACGGCACTCTGAATCGCTTGCGCGGTTTCGGGCTACGGTCACGTTGACACGAACGCGAACCCTGTGGACACGTGCGGTCGTGTTATTGGCCATGAGCCGAGAGCAGGATGTCCCCGTCGATGGCAATCACCCGCACGTAGACATCCGGGGCATCCGGTTGCGCAGGCAGCAGCTCGCTGAGCTTGATGACCTTCACCTGCGCGTACGGTAGAGCCGGCGCAACCATCGCGGGAGCTTCCACCGCGACCTGTCGTGCCGCGCCGCTCAGCGCGAACACCGAGGCCGCGATGAGCACGACGCTCATGAGTGGCGCCAGCACTGACGTGTGGATCCGGGCTGTCATTGGCTGATCTCCTGCGTTCACGAGTCAACGCCCCTGGCGGAGCGTGCGGGCGTTGCGGACGGCGACGAAGGCGGCCACGCCGTTGGACGCCACGAGCACCGCAATGGCCGCGGCCTTCTTATCCTGCTTCCACAGCCGTTCCGCGGCGACGATGGTGCCGACCGTCGCCGAGGCTTTCAGGGCCCAGAAGGCGCCCTGGTTGCCGACCACCTGGCGCATCACCGGGTTCGCCTCGCGGGCGCCGCTGGCGAGGCCTTGCCTGGTGGCGTAGACGTCGTACACCTGGAGCGCCGCGTAGCTCGCATAGAGGGCGGGTAACACCCTCGGCCGCGAGAGCGATTCACTGACCCTGACCCTTGTCGGCACCACGATCGCCGGTGCGGCGGCGGCCACGCTGCTTTCGTCGGCGGCGGCAGCGGGGAGAACCGACATCGTGAGTCCCAGGATGGCTGCGGCGGCGGCGGTGGTGCGGAACATGGTGTCGACCTCTCGTGAAACCGTCCGTGCGAAGTGCAGCAGACACCCCTCACAAGAGCGAACCCGATGCCGCCCTTGGCAATGTTCGTAACTGATTGGAGAGGATGACGTTAGGGGATTTGACTGGGTGCCCTTCTGGGTGTGCGGTGTGCGGGAGGCGACTGTGCGGTCAGACAGGCGCACAGGTGGGGGTTGTGCCGCCGGTTCTTGCGGCCGATGAAACCACAGAGAGGGGATTTTCGCGCGTGCATGGACGAGTATGCGACGCGACCGGAATTGTTCTGCCACGAACGTACACCGAGACGAATCGAGCCCGAGGAAGGACGCTGATTAGCGTACACAGCGCGCGCACGGGCGCTTAGACTGGTGCCGTCCGGAAGACAGGAGTCATGAAGAAGGCCGGCACGCTCGTCGTGGCCGACGATGTTCAGGCCAATATCGATCTGCTCACCGGCCTGCTGGTCCGCGACGGCTATACGGTACACGCCGCGCTGGACGGCGGCGCCGCTCTCGAACTGGTCGAGCGCGAAGAGCCCGATCTGGTGTTGTCGGACGTGCTGATGCCGGTGCTGAACGGGTTCGACCTCTGCCGGCGATTGAAGGGCGATCCGGGCACGCGCCTGATTCCGGTCGTGCTGATCACGGCACTGGGGGCGCGCGAAGATCGCATCCAGGCGATTGACGCGGGCGCCGACGACTTCCTGACCAAACCGGTTGACGCGCACGAGCTGAGGGCGCGCGTGCGCTCACTCGTTCGTCTCAAACGATTCACCGACGATCTCGATTCCGCCGAGTCCGTCATTCTCAGCCTGGCGCTCACTGTGGAGGCGCGTGACGCGTACACGAGCGGCCACTGCGAACGCATGGCGGTCTACGCGGCAGCATTCGGCAGGCATCTCGGCCTGTCGGACGAGGACGTGGCGGCGCTGCACCGCGGCGGCTATCTCCACGACGTCGGCAAGGTCGGCGTGCCGGACGCGATTCTCTCGAAGCCCGGTCCGCTCACGGCTGACGAGTTCGCCGTGATGAAGCAACACACGATCGTCGGGGACGCCCTGTGCGGCGATTTACGGCTGCTGCGGCCCGTCAGGCCGATCGTTCGCCACCACCATGAGCGGCTGGATGGCAGCGGCTATCCGGATGGATTGCGCGGGTCTGATGTCCCGTTTCTCGCGCAGATCATCGCGATCGTAGACACGTACGATGCCCTGACGACCGAGCGCGTCTACCGGCGGCGGGTGACGCCCGAGGCGGCCCGCGCTCAGCTCCGCGAGGAAGCCCGCCGCGGCCGCCTCAGTCCTGAGTTGGTCGGGAAATTCGCGGCGCTCTGTCGCACCGGACGCCTGGAGGAGCTTGCCGAGGAGCAGTCAGGTCCGCGAGGGCGTGCCGGCGTTGCGTCAGCAGACAGTCCGCTCGCCCAATGACGCAGCTCGTGGTGTTCCGCCTCGACCAGCAGCGGTACGCGCTGCCGCTCGCGGTCGTCGAGCGCGTGGTGCGCGCCGTGGAGGTGACGCCGCTGCCCAGCGCGCCCGCCATCGTGCTCGGCGCGATCGACGTGCACGGTCGCGTGCTTCCCGTACTCAACGTTCGGCGGCGTTTCCTTCTACCCGAGCGTCGGATCTGTCCCCGAGATTGGTTTCTGCTTGCCCGCATGACACAGCGCACGGTGGTGCTGGTCGTCGATGAGTCAGACGGCGTGATCGAAAGATCTCCGGACGACATCGTTGCGTCGACGCAGATCGTTCCAGGTCTCGAGCAGTTTCCCGGAGTGCTCACACTCGACGACGGGCTGGTGTTGGTCCACGACCTGGAGAAGTTCCTTTCGCTGGACGAAGCACGCACCCTGGACGACGCGATGGATGAGAGGCCCGGAGTGTCATAAGCGTGCCGTTCATGACTCCGTCGGCTCGAAGTCACGATACGCGATGGGAGCGACTGAGCGAGCTCATCGCCGAGCGGATGGGCTTGCACTTTCCGCGCGAGCGCCTGCCGGACTTGCAGCGCGGAATAGCCGGCGCCGCCGAGGAGCTTGGGTTCCAGGACCTCGCGGCGTTTATCGACATGCTCGTCGCCACGCCCCTCTCCCGACCCCAACTGCACGTGCTGGCAACCCACCTCACGGTTGGCGAAACATACTTTTTCCGGGACCCGCAGATGTTCGAGGTCCTCGCCAGCCAGGTGCTGCCAGAGCTGATTCGCTCCCGCCGGGGCCGCCGGCAACGGCTGCGGCTCTGGAGCGCGGCGTGCGCGACGGGAGAAGAGGCGTATTCGCTCGCGATACTGCTCCAACAGATCGTGCCCGATCTGGCCGGCTGGCACGTCACGATTCTCGCCACCGACATCAATGCCCGCGCGCTGCGCACGGCGGTCGCGGGCGTCTACGGGAGCTGGTCCTTCCGCGGGGTTCCAGAGGGCGTCAAGGAGCGCTATTTCAGCCTCGCCGGCGACGGCCGTCACAGCGTTCGACCAGAAGTGCGGCACCTGGTGACCTTCGAGCACCTGAACCTCGTGGAAGACGTGTATCCGTCGCTGGCGACCGACACCAACGCGATGGACGTCATCGTCTGCCGCAACGTGCTGATGTATTTCACTGCGGCGCAGATCCACAAGGTCGTGGGACATCTTCGCCGCGCGCTGGTTGACGGCGGTTGGCTGGTCGTGAGTCCCGGCGAGGCATCGGCGCAATGGTTCCCGCAGTTCGCCACGGCGAGCTTCCCGGGAGTGCTCCTTTACCAGAAGCGCGATACGGAGCGGCATCCACAGGACAGCGGCGCTTCCGCCTCCCTCCACGAGCACGAGCCGCTGGCCACGCCTATCGAGATTCCGCTGCCGTTGGCGCCCGCGACGGTTGTGCAGCCGGCCGAACCACCGCCGAACGAGTCGCCGGAGATGCCGCCGCCGGACACGCATGTGACGGCGGGGGCAAGGGCGTTCTACGAGCAAGGCCGCTACGGAGAGGCGGCCGACACGCTGCTGTCCTTGTGTGCCAACGACTCGGGGGCGCCGGAGGCGTTCTCGCTGCTCGCGCGCGCACTGGCGAACCAGGGCAGGCTGCAGGACGCGCGTGCGTGGTGCGACCGGTGGATCGCGGCCAACAGACTCGACCCGGCCGCGTATTACTTGCGGGCGGTCGTCCTCCTGGAAGACGGACAGGCGGACGAGGCGCGACGCTCGTTGCAGCGTGCCGTCTATCTCGAGCCGGACTTTGTGCTGGCGCATTTCGCTTTGGGCACCCTCGCGCGCAGTTCCGGCAGGCACGAGGAGGCGGGCAGGCACTTCGGCAACGCCCTGCGGCCGCTCGCTCGCCTGCAGCCGGACGACGTCCTGCCCGAGTCGGACGGTCTGACTGCGGGGCGCCTTGCGGAGACGATCACGGCTTTGACCGCCCTAAGGACAGACGATGACGAACGACGGGCACGACGTCGTCATGCATGACGACACGCAGATCCTCCGCGCCCGCGCCCGGGCGCTGGCCACGCCGCCCGAGCCGGCTCCGGCCGCGGCGCTCCTCGACGTGCTGGAGTTCCGTCTGGCGCAGGAACGCTATGCGCTGGAAACGCGGTACGTGCGCGAGGTCTACCCGCTGAACGACCTGACGCCCCTGCCGTGCACGCCGCCCTGTATCCTGGGCATCGTCAATGTACGGGGCCGGATCCTGCCGGTGCTCGACCTGAAGACGTTCTTCGACCTGCCCGCGGAGGGATTGACGGACCTGCACCGCGTCATCCTCATCGAGGGAAACGGGCTCGAAGTGGGTGTGCTGGCGGATGCCACCCTCGGTGTGCGGTCCATACCGGCGGACACGTTGCAGCCCTCGCTGCCGACCCTCACTGGCATCCGCAGCGAGTATCTCAAAGGCGTCACGGCCGAGCGCCTCATCGTCCTCGATGTGAGCCGCATCCTGGTGGACCCACGAATTGTGGTGCAGGAAGACGTGGAGAACTGACCACCCCCTGGCAGCGGAGAGTGTCATGAGCATGAGATGGAGTGTTGGAACGAAAATCGGCACCGGGTTTTCCTTCGCACTCGTGGTGTTTCTGGTTGTTGGCGTTGTGTCGTATCGGACCACAACCCAGCTCGTTGCCGCGGCGGACGTGCGCAAGCAGACGAGCGATCTATTGAGGCAGCTCGATGGCGTGCAGTTGGCCATGCAGGAGATCCAGGTCGGTCAACGCGGGTATGCACTGACAGGCGAAGAGAACTATCTCGAGCCGTATCAGACCGGCCTCGGCAGCATCAACTCGCACCTGCAAGAAGTGAGAAGACTGGCCGCCGGTAATCCTGGTGACGAGCGTCGCCTCGACGCGTTGGAGATGCTCGTGAGGAACTACATCGCGCACGCCGGTGAAGTCGTCGGCACCATTCGCGCCAAGGGTCCGGAGGCTGGCGTGGCGATCATTAGAAGCGGCGAGGGCAAGGCGCTGATGGACGGCATCCGGACGGCGACGGGCGAGATCGAAAGTCAGAAGGACGAGCTGCTCCAGCAGCGCGTCGTTGAAGCGCAGGCCACCGCCGACCGCACCGCGTGGACCATTGTGCTCGGCACGTTAACGGCCTTGATGATCGCCGCGGTGGCGGGGGTGGTGATCACCCGGAACATCGCCGGGCCGCTGCAGGAGCTCACGGGCGTCGCAGCTCGGATTACCGTCGGCGATCTGAACGTGACCGTGTCACCAGATGCGCGCTCCGACGAAGTGGGCGTGCTGGCGCGGGCCTTCGGCCGGATGACGCAGTCTCTCCGCACGATGGCCGGTGCCGCGGAGCAAATCGCCGCCGGCGACCTGCGTTCCACTACGACCCCCCAATCGCCCGACGACCTCCTGGGACACGCGTTTGCGCGGATGGCCGAGAATCTGCGCCAGCAGACGCGAGAGTTGGTCGAAGGCGCCAACGTGCTCGGGGCGGCGGCGAGCGAGATTGTGGCGTCGACGACGCAGTTGGCCGCCAGCGCGAGCGAGTCGGCGACGGCGGTGAGCGAGACGACGACGACGGTGGAAGAAGTGCGGCAGACGGCGCAGCTGGCCAGCCAG
>Ga0209640_10006757_pt1 | contig 10029 bp, 11 predicted proteins | sample RifCSP10_1_FD_184018 | JGI IMG/M metagenome (GOLD analysis project Ga0209640, IMG submission 184018) | Soil microbial communities from Rifle, Colorado - Rifle CSP2_sed 10_1 (SPAdes) (version 2) | ecosystem: Environmental > Terrestrial > Deep subsurface > Rock core/Sediment | place: Rifle... | reverse complement strand
TGCATCCGGCCATCGGCAAGCGCGTCACCGAACTGCAAAGCTTCATCCGCGGTATGGATTGCTACGATCAGATCCCGCAACTCGAAGTCGCCATCGGCGATAACGTTACCGCCCTGATCTTCCGCCATCTGGTCGAGCTGACGGCGGCTGACCGCGAGCGGCTGGTAGCCTTCCAGGCGCAGTCACAGATCGCGGTGTATTTACAATCCGGCGGCCCGGAAACCGTGGTGCCGTTGAACGACCAGACTGCCACCGATCTTAGCTACCGCCTGGAACAATACGACATCGAGATCCATTTCCGTCCGGACGATTTCACCCAGGTGAATTTTGATATCAACAACGCCATGGTCGCCCGGGTCATCGAACTGCTCGCCCCACAGCCCGGCGATAACGTGCTGGATCTGTTCTGTGGCCTGGGCAACTTCTCCCTGCCGATCGCAAAGCAGGGCGCCGCAGTCACCGGCATCGAGGGATCCGAGCGCCTGGTGCAGCGCGCCCGCGAGAACGCCGTCCGCAACGGCATCAGCAACGCCGAATTCCTGACCTTCAACCTGATGCACGCGGACCTGGATATCCCGGTGTTTAAAAAAGCCTATAACAAGATCCTGATCGATCCGCCCCGCAACGGCGCGAAGGAGATCATCGAGCACCTGTCGTTTGACGGTGTGGACAAGCTGCTGTATGTCTCCTGCAATCCCGCCACCCTGGCCCGGGACGCCGGCATCCTGGTCCGGGACAAGGGCCTGCGCTTGCAACAGGCGGGCATTATGGATATGTTTCCGCAGACGTCGCACGTGGAATCCATCGCCCTGTTCGAACCTCGCTAAACCATGACGAAGACGATAGACATCAATATAGCCGACCAGACCCTGATGCTGAAATCCGGGCGCAAGGTCCTCAAGCGCTATCGCATCTCCACGGCGAAAAACGGCCCCGGTGAAAAACTGGGAAGTGAATGCACGCCGCGCGGCCAGCACCGGATCGCCGAAAAGCTCGGCGCCGGCTGCGCGGTCAATACTGTATTCGTGGAACGTAAACCGACCGGTGAGATTTATACGCCGGCACTGCGCCAGCAATTTCCAAATCGCGACTGGATCATCACCCGCATCCTCTGGCTGGACGGCTGTGAACCGGGCCACAACCAGGGCGGTGATGTGGACACCTATGAGCGCTGCATCTACATCCACGGCGCCCCGGACGACGTGCCCATGGGCCGGCCCGGCTCGCGGGGCTGTATCCGCATGCGCAACGCCGACCTGCTTGAATTGTTCGATGAGGCAGAGGTGGGCATGGCAGTCAGTATCTTGGACCTGCCGCAAAACAAGGCCAATCTGTAACCCACACGGTCATGATTGCGCAATAATGCGCAATGTATTTTACTTATCCATTGCGCATTATTGCGCATTAGTGCACAATAACCCCTCCAGAACCCAGAGTTCATAGGCATGCTGTCATTCGAACCCGACCCGAAAATCCTCAGCCAATTGAAGTCCCTGCAGGAGCAGGTGGTCGAGATATATCAGGAAGTACAGGCCGCTACCCCGGAAGAGCGGGCGTATTTGAACCATTGCGCGCTGATCAGTAATGTCGGCGCCACCACCCGGATCGAAAACGCCGTCCTGACCGATGTGGAGATCGAATGGGTGGATACCGAGCTTTCCCGTGACGGCCGCACCACTGCCTTTGATGAAAAGAAAGATTACATCCTGGATAAACTCTCCAAAGATCGCCAAAGGAGCCTGGAAGAAGTAGCCGGGAGCCGGGCTGTACTGTCGGTAATTTATCACCAGGCGTGCGAAATGCCGCCCCTGTCGGAGACGATTATCCGGGGGTTGCATCATGAGTTGCTGCAGTTCTACCCTCCCGCGCAACGTTACGCGGGCGTCTATAAAACTGTAATTAATAAGGTCATCTCCAGAAACAAAGCAACCGGTGAAGAAAGAACGGTGCTGGAGCCCACCGATCCGGGCGTCATGACCGAGACGGCCATGCACGAACTGGTCACCTGGTACAACGGCACGATCCGGGAACAGCCCTGGCCGTTGCTGGCCGCCGTGGAATTCACCTTTCGGTTCCTGGCCATCCATCCATTTCAGGACGGCAATGGACGTATGGGGCGGGCACTGTTTCTATTGATCCTGCTGCAAGCGGGAGACAAATATCTGGAGGGCGTGGTTCCATGCATGGCCATGGATCGGCATATCGAACAGAATCGGGCGCGATACTACAGCGTTCTGCACCAGGCATCCGAAGGTAGATACCGGCCCGATCCCCACGACTACCAGTATGCCGGACTGGTCACTTTTTTCCTGAAGATATTCGCAGCGGCCTTACAGGATATCCGATTCTATCGGGAAAGATTCAGGAGTCTGAATGAATTATCCGAAGCGAGCGTGAAGGTGCTGGCCTGTTTCAAATCATTGCCGGAAAGACAAATAAAAGTAGCGGAGATCGAAGTCCATACGAAACTGCCCCGGCGCACCATCCAGTTTGCATTAAAGAAATTAACCGGCGTGGGATTTCTGCAGCGGCAGGGCAAGGCCGCCGGCGCCCGCTACCGGCTGGTATTTTAAGATTACATCCCGACTCAAGGCCATTTCCCACGCTATTTGGTTTTCCCCGACGTTTGCCCCTGACGCCATGCAGTTAATCGTCTTATAATCGAACAAACTGGAGGGGAATATGGCAAGGGGGAGAAAAAACAAAAGGGTCTGCTGGTAATGGCAGCGATACCGGTGCTAATCTCGGCTTTGAAGCCAAGCTCTGGGCCGCCGCCGCCGCGCTCCGCAACAACATGGACGCCGCCGAATACAAGCACGTCGTCCTGGGTCTGATCTTTCTCAAGTATATCTCCGACGCCTTCGAGGCCAAACACGCCGAACCCGAATCTCAGAAAAAGCAATATCCATGTTCTTCATCCAGGATCGCGACGGCCTGCCGGATCGCTACGTTGGTTATATCAAGACTAAGTATCAGAATCATGGGCTTGATGTAAGTATTCTGGGGCGACATGAGGTGGAGAATTATCTGCTTGATGGCAAGATAATTCGGGCTGCCCTAAACGGGAAGGGCATGGATGTATCTCTCAAGGATTGTCGGGTACTGCTGGTACGAGCCGCAGAGAGTATTCAGGCAGAAACAAGGGGAGATATACGGCGCAAGTGTAAGCAGGTGAATCATTTCTGCGATAATCCAGATAATTTGAATGATAACGCTGTAGAAGCGGAGGTTGACCAATGGTTTGACAGTCTGATGCTCAACGAGGAGACGGTACTTCGCGTATTCCCGGGAAAGGAACTACTTAAGACGCTACGCAATTTTGTAGCAGAACAATACGCTGTGGATATTCGCGAACCAGACCTTCGGGACGTGCTCACAAAAAACCGCTTGTCGGACGATATCAAGACAATATTCAAGCAGACAGCTCAAGAAAAAGAGAACCCATGAGACTGCTCAATTAATTGGTTACTGATGCCCACCTACTTTTCATTCACCGAATCCATCGTCGAAGAGGCAGCCCTCGGCTGGCTAGAATCGCTTGGCTATGCCGTCCTCCTCGGCCCCGATATCGCAGTTGGTGAACCCGCCGCCGAGCGTAGCGATCCGAATTATCGCGACGTAGCACTCGAAGGCCGCCTGCAACAGGCGCTAGCGCGGCTCAATCCCGATCTACCCGCCGAAGCACTGGAGGACGCTTATCGCAAGCTATCGCGCACCGATGCGCCGTTACTACTGGAGCGCAACCGCGCCGTACCGGCGAAGCAGTAAGTTGGCGCGGGTAGCGATCACAAGGGCGTGTCACCATGTCTTGATACTGATCGATGCCTCACGCCCTTCGGTACTTCTCGACGGCCATCGGTTATAGGTAAAACCAGCGAATGACCGGGTGCAGCTTTTCAGAATCCGTCGTTGAAGACGCGACTCTCGGCTGGCTGGAAGGGGTGGGCTATAACGCAATTCTGGTGTTTGGCCGCTTCATATTTTAGCGTTCAGCCGACGTAAATTCTTGCGTTCAGCCGACTCCGGGGCTACTATTCCCCATGGCCCGTAACACTACATTCTTCCCCCGCTTACTGGCGCCACGTCTCCGCGAGGCTCTCCGGGATACGCCGGCCGTACTGATTCATGGTCCGCGGCAGAGCGGCAAGACGACGCTTGCGCGCACTATCGGTGAGCCCTTGGGATACCGCTACGTGTCATTCGACGACACGGACATTCTTACGGCCGCGCGGCGAGACCCGGTCGGTTTCGTCTCCGATCTTGCGCCGAAGACCATTTTGGACGAAGTGCAGTATGTCCCCGAAATATTTCCTTCCCTGAAGTCAGCAATCGACAAACGCCGGACCGCGGGCAGGATTATCCTGACGGGATCGGCTAATGTTCTTCTGGTTCCACGTTTAACGGAGTCGCTCGCGGGACGCATGGGGATATTACGGCTTCATCCGCTTGCCCAATGTGAAATCGAGGGTAGGCAACCGCGCTTTATCGATGCATTGTTCACCGGCCGCTTCAAGACCGGGATCGGCGAACGCCTCGGCAGGCATCTACTTGAACGCATCGTCGCCGGCGGCTATCCTGCGGCGCTCGTACGCCGGACAACCGCCCGCAGAGCCGCCTGGTATCGTGACTACATTGAAACCCAGATCCAGCGGGACGTGCGCGACTTATCGCGCATTCATTCACTGGATGCATTGCCCAAGCTGCTAACGGTAGCCGCGGGCCACACCGGAACACTGATCAACGTGGCGGATCTCGCGGCCCCACTGGAGTTGACTCGCCAGACCATTCACGACTACATCACGCTGTTGGAGCGAGTATTTCTGCTGGAAAGATTGACTGCCTGGCATACAAACCGTCTGTCTCGTCTGGTCAAGCGCCCAAAACTGCATGTTGGAGACACTGGTGTTGCCTGCGCGTTGCTCGGGATTGACGCAGTGGCACTCAGCCGGGATGGCCCGGTACTTGGCTCTCTGCTGGAGACGTTCGTGTTACAGGAGCTTCGCCGCCAGGCGAGTAACCAGCCGTCGCCAATCAATTTTTTCCATTTCCGTGACCGTGATGATTTCGAAGTGGACATCGTGTTGGAGCGTGGCCATTCTGCTGTCGCCGGTATTGAAGTGAAAGCGGCGGCGAGTGTGAACGAAGGTGACTTCCGCGGACTTCGCAAACTGCGGAGTATCGCAGGCAAGCGCTTCACGTCAGGTATTGTGCTTTATGATGGTACCGCGACCATCCCCTACGGCGACGGCTTGTTTGCCGTGCCGATTCGATCGCTCTGGGAGGCCTCGTGAGCCGTTTCACCGAATCGGTCGTTGAAGACGCCGCTCTTGGTTGGCTGGAGTCGCTTGGCTATGCTGTTCTCCACGGCCCCGACATATCACCTGACGGTGATTCCTTTACCCGACGTGAGAGGGCGAAATATTCTGATGTAGTGCTGGAAGGCCGCATACGCCAGGCGTTAATTCAGCTCAACCCGGGCCTGCCCGTTGAAGCACTCGAAGACGCTTACCGCAAATTGCGAACAATTAATCAATTGAGGACAGGCAACGGTTATCTGATGCGACAAATTAAAAAATCCGCGTGAGTACTGAATCTCACTTCATCGAAGTCAGCGGCATTCAGATAGAGGTCGTGCGCAAGTCGATCAGGCATCTGCGCCTGGGCGTGCACCCGTCGTCCGGCCAGGTGCGTGTGGCGCAATAAACCTCTTAAACCCGCTATCCGCTTGGTCATGCCCAATATGGGCATGAATAGTGAGCCGTTTCCCTATAGTTCCGATTTCTGCAAGTTGGACGGGCCAAAAATAAATAACTCGCCATTATTTACGAAATACGCCGTATAAACTTAATATATCGTCATAATAGACGATTTGATATATTCTAATAGTTCTGCTATAAGTCGTCATAGATTTCGATATATATAGTATTTAACCTATTAAATCGTCAAAAGTAACGACTATGAAGATATCCAGATTTCTCACAGATGAGGCCATTCTTGCGGAGATTGGTGGGCGTATTGCGCGTCGCCGGATCGATCTGCAAATGACTCAGGAAGATGTGGCAGGACAGGCAGGTGTGGCTAAGCGGACGGTAGAGAGGATTGAAGCCGGCGCCTCGGCGCAAATGCCGAGCATCATCCGGATTTTCCGGGTACTGGATCTCTTGCAGAATCTTGATCAGATGATCCCGGAGGCCGGGCCAGGTCCGATGGAATTACTGCAACGAAAGAGTAAGACGCGGCAACGCGCTTCAAGAAGCCGCAAGCCGGATGCTGCCGGGAAGCCGTGGACCTGGGATGCAGAGACATGAGTATTGTTGCCGAGGTCAGGCTTTGGGGACGCAGGATTGGCGCAGTCTCACTGGCGGAAGGTGATGATGTGGCTACCTTTCAGTACGACCCGGCGTTTGCCCGCAGTGGTATTGAGATTTCACCGGTCACGATGCCCCTTTCCAACCGTGTTTATACCTTTCCGGAATTATCCCGAAAAACCTTCTACGGTTTACCTGGTCTGCTGGCCGATTCCCTGCCGGACAAGTTTGGTAACGCCCTGATCGATGCATGGCTGGCGAGACAAGGCCGGACGGCCGAATCATTTAACGCAGTTGAGCGTCTTTGTTACACCGGCCAGCGTGGCATGGGAGCACTGGAGTTTGCACCTGCTATCGGGCCTGCAGCACGGAAGTCAACGCGTATAGAAATCGACAAGCTGGTCGAACTTGCCTCGGAGATTCTGTCGCATCGAAATAATTTCAATGTTTCATTTGCTGATGAAAGCAGGGACCAGGCATTGACCGGGATTCTGCAAGTGGGGACTTCGGCCGGCGGCGCCCGGGCCAAAGCGGTGATTGCCTGGAATCCGTCAACCAATGAGGTGCGCTCCGGCCAGGTTGCGACAGAAAAAGGGTTTGAATACTGGGTACTGAAATTTGACGGTGTGCGTGGTAACAAGGACAAGGAGCTTGAAGATCCGAAGGGGTATGGGGTGATCGAGTATGCCTATTCCCGTATGGCAAAGGATGCGGGTATTACGATGAGCGCATGCCGTTTGTTTGAAGAACACGGACGGCGGCATTTCATGTCCCGGCGTTTTGATCGTCTTGCTGGCAGTGAGAAGCTGCACATGCAATCACTCTGTGCCCTGGCGCATTATGATTACAACGTGGCCGGGGCATGGTCCTATGAACAGGCACTGTTAGTCATGCGCCAGCTTGAGTTGCCGATGAGCAGTATTGAAGAGCAGTTTCGCCGGATGGCATTTAATGTCATTGCCAGGAATCAGGATGATCATGTTAAAAACATTGCCTTTCTGATGGACAAATCCGGTGTATGGTCGCTGTCGCCTGCGTTTGATATGACTTACAGTTTTAATCCGTCAGGGGCATGGACCGCCACTCACCAGATGACCATTAATGGCAAAAGGGATAATTTCACCATGGATGATCTCAAGGCATGCGCGAAGACAGCGTCCATGAAACGCGGACAGGCTAAAAAAATTATTGATGAAGTCAAACAAGCCGTATCCCACTGGAAGAAATATGCTGATGATGCCGGTGTTGATTCCACACAGCGCGATCAAATTCAGCATCTGCTAAGGCTGAAAGATTTTTAGGCAGTCTCAGGGACAGACCCTGGTATTTTAAGGTGACGAATTGAAAATCCGCGTGAACACTGAACCACACTGCATCGAGATCGGCGGCATTCAGGTAGAGATCGTGCGCAAGGCGATCAAGCATCTGCGCCTGGGTGTGTACCCACCGTCCGGCCGGGTACGCGTGTCGGCGCCGCTGCATGTTCATGATGCCGAGGTACGAGCGATGGTGATATCCAGGCTCAAATGGATCCGGCGGCATCAAGCACAATTTGAAGGGCTACCGCCTCAAACAGTTTACGACATGGTGACCGGCGAGGATCACTATTATCAGGGGCAGCGCTACACACTGCAGGTTATCGAAGTGAAAGCGCTGCCCAAAGTCGTGTTGAATGGGAATGACACGCTGGAATTGTATGCGCGGCCCGGCACCGATGTCGCCCGGCGCACGGCGATCCTGGATGGCTGGTATCGCCGGCAACTCAAGGCCTTGTTGCCGGGCCTTATCGCCAGGTGGCAACCCGTGCTTGGTGTTGAAGTGGCGGCATGGGGTGTTAAAAAGATGAAGACCCGCTGGGGTTCCTGCAATACCAGCGCCCGCCGTATCTGGCTGAATCTGGCGCTGGCCAGGAAACCGCCGCAGTGCCTGGAATACGTCGTCGTGCATGAGCTGGTGCACCTGCTGGAGCCCAACCACAACGCCCGCTTCAAGGCTCTGATGGATCGCTTCCTGCCGCATTGGCGAAAGCATCGCGCCGAACTGAATCGTGCGCCAAAGCGAGAGTAGTTTGAGCTGAGGCATGAAGCCCAACAAGGATTTTTAGATAAGTTGGGTTTCATTTCATTCAGCACAACCGAAGTTGACTCTATAACCCCTCACCCTAACCCTGGAAAATCAATTCCCGACATTTTCGACCGACTGCATCCTTGCAGTCGTCTCCAGCAGGAGAGGGAATGGGTTCATTGGCTTTTTCGGCAGCCTCGAAATGGGAGAGCCCTGATCTTTGTGACGTATTTCACATACGTCATGTCAACGGAATGGCGGCCATTGCGTTATCAGGCTTAACCAATTCCATTTTGATGTGTTGGTTTTCCTGAAACTTACAATTTAAGAGGAGCATTTCATGAACTTTCAATTTACCAATTTAACGAGATTTGCGGTGATCGCGGGCCTGGCCCTGAGCCTGGGTCTGCCGGTCCTGGCCCAGGATACCGGCAACGACCAACGGCCGACGCCGGAAGAGCGACAGGCGCAACGCGAACAGCAGCGCAAGGAGTTCCTGGCCAAGAATCCGGAACTGGCACAACGGCTGGAACAGCAACGCCAGGAGCGCGAGACCCGGCGCGCGGAGTTTCTGCAAAGCAATCCGGACGTGGCCAAACGTCTGGAAGCACGACGTAATGAACGGGAAACCCGGCGCGCGGAGCAACGGGTGGACCGGGAAGCGCAACGGATCGAGCGCGAGCAGCGCCGAGAGGAATTTCTGGCCAACAACCCCGAACTCGCCGAAGAAATCCAGCAGCGCTGGGAAGACCGGCAGGCGGAGCGTGAGGAATTTCGTGATAAACATCCCGAGCTGGCCGATCGTTTTGACAGACGCCGGGAACATCGCCCCTTCGAGGGTCGCGGCAGGGACCGGGATGGTCGCCACAACCGGGGCGATAGATAAGGACGGCTGCAATCCGGCCGGTCCAACACCATGACCGGCCGGATGGTCTGCGCTACAATGGCCGCTAACAGATCCATATTGCCTGGGAGCATGTTCTGGAAAATACTCTGGCCCTGGACAGGTTTCTCGCCGGCGTCGAGCGGCGGGCGTTCCGTATGGCGCGTATCGCCGCCGGTAACACCGACGATGCGCTGGATATCGTCCAGGATGCCATGTTCAAGCTGGTGGAAAAGTATGCCGACCGCCCGGAAACCGAGTGGGGGCCGCTGTTTCACCGCATTCTGCAAAGCCGGATCCAGGACTGGCACCGGCGCAGCAGCGTCCGGGAGCGCTTCCGTAGCTGGCTGGGTCTGGCGGATGAAGATGCGGATCCGATACAACAGGTTATTGACGAACGCGACGGCGATCCGCAACATTTGCTACAAACGCAGCGCAGTATCGCGGAACTGGAGCAGGTGATCCATGAACTGCCGATCCGGCAACAGCAGGCCTTCCTGCTTCGGACCCTGGAGGGGCTGGACGTCAGCGCGACGGCGCGGGCCATGGCGTGTTCGGAAGGCAGCGTCAAGACCCATTACTTCCGCGCTGTGCATGCATTGCGAGACAAACTGGGTGAGCATTGGCCATGATAAATAAAGACGACAGTAACTGGCTGGAACCGGTCCGCAGGAAACTGCAACAAAGTGTTGATACCATCGATGCCGCGACCCGTGCGCGGCTGGCGCAGATCCGGCAGCAGGCCCTGACGCGGGCGCCGGCCCGGCAGTTCCC
>Ga0209640_10006755_pt1 | contig 10031 bp, 10 predicted proteins | sample RifCSP10_1_FD_184018 | JGI IMG/M metagenome (GOLD analysis project Ga0209640, IMG submission 184018) | Soil microbial communities from Rifle, Colorado - Rifle CSP2_sed 10_1 (SPAdes) (version 2) | ecosystem: Environmental > Terrestrial > Deep subsurface > Rock core/Sediment | place: Rifle... | reverse complement strand
CCACCCGAGGCCGAGCATCCAGCTCACGCGGATGCCGCAGAGCCGGCTCGAGACGGGGTTCTGCGCGGCGGCGCGCATGGCGAGCCCGAGCGTCGTGTAGCGAAAGAAGAGGAAGAGGAGGAGCAGCACGATGAGGGTGATGCCGATCGCTCCCAGGTCATGGGCGCCGAAGACGATGTTGCCGATCTTGATCGGCTTGGCCGGGAAGGGGCTCGGGAACGGCTTCTGGATGTAGGAGTAGATCCAGCCCGCGACGCTGGTGAAGATGACGAGCAGTCCCAGGGTCACGATCACGATGGTGAGGATGGGCGCTCCCTCCACCGGTCGGATCACCACGCGCTCGATCAGGAGCCCACCCACGAAGGCGATGATGACCGTCGCGCCGAACGTCACCCAGTAGGGCACGCCAGCCTGCAGCAGAGACCAGGCGAGATAGGTGCTGAACATCGCCATGTTGCCCTGAGCAAAGTTCACGACGTCGGTGGCCTGGTAGATCATCACGAGAGCCAGGGCCAGACTCGCGTAGATCCCCCCGGTCGCGAGGCCGGAGACGACTTGCTGGATGAAGATATCCATTTGCCCTCAGTACCCGAGGTAGGAGCGACGGATCGCGTCGTTCTTCTTCAGGTCGGCGGCGGGGCCGGACATGACGACCCTTCCCGTCTCGAGCAGGTAGGCCTGGTCGGCCAGGTCGAGGGCCATGGCTGCGTTCTGCTCGACCAGCAGCACGCTCACACCCTCCTGCTGGTTTATGGTCTGCACGATGCGGAAGATCTCCCGGACCACGAGCGGGGCCAGGCCGAGCGACGGCTCGTCCAGCAGCAGGAGCCGTGGGCGCGACATGAGGCCGCGGGCCACCGCGAGCATCTGCTGCTCGCCGCCCGACAGGGTGCCGGCCTGCTGCCGGCGCCGCTGTGCGAGCACCGGGAAGTACTCGTAGATCCTCTCGTAGTCCGCCGCGAGGCTGGACTTGTCCCGGCGCGCGTAGGCGCCGAGTCGCAGGTTCTCCCCCACCGTGAAGTCGACGAAGGTGCCGCGCCCCTCGGGGGTGTGCGCGATGCCGAGGCGCACGATGTCCTCGGTGGTCTTGCCGTCGATGCGCCGGCCGTCGAAGCGCACCTGGCCGCTGGTCCGGACCATCTTGCAAACGGCCCGGAGCGTCGTCGTCTTGCCCGCCCCGTTGGCGCCGAGGATGGTGGTGATCCCGCCCTCCTCCACCGCGAACGAGAGCCCGTGCAGGACCTTGGTCCACCCGTACTGCGCCTCCAGGTCCTGCGCCTCCAGCAGGGCCGCCATCAGGCCGCGCTCCCGAGGTAGGCGCGGATCACGTCGGGATCGCGCTGCACCGCCGCGGGGGGGCCGTCCGCGATCTTCCGGCCGAAGTCGAGCACGACCACCCGGTCGGACACCTGCATGACCAGGCTCATGTGGTGCTCCACGAGGAGCACGGTCACGCCGCGCCGGTCGCGGATGGCCCGGAGGATGTCGCCGAGCGCCGCCACCTCTTCGTGGTTGAGCCCGCCCGCCGGCTCGTCCACGAGCAGGAGCTTGGGAGTGCCCGCCAGCGCGCGGGCCAGCTCGACGCGCTTGAGGGTGCCGAAGGGCAGCCCGGCGGCGGGATGCGCCACCACCCCCTCGAGACCGAGGAACGCGATGGCCTCCATGGCGCCCTCGCGCATCATCCGCTCCTCGCGGGCCACCGACGGCAGGCGCAGCGCGTTGCTCAGGAAGTCGCTCCGGGTGCGGGCGTGCACGCCCACCATCACGTTCTGGAGCACGGTCATGGTCGGGAAGAGGGCGAGGTTCTGGAAGGTGCGGCCGATGCCGAGCGCGGCCACGTGATGCGGGCTGTCGCGGATGATCGACTGGCCCTCGAAGACCAGGTCGCCGCGGTTCGGCGTGTAGAGCCGGCTCACGCAGTTGAACAGCGTGGTCTTGCCCGCCCCGTTGGGGCCGATGAGCCCCAGGATCTGCCCGGCCCCCATGTCGAACGAGACGTCGTCGAGGGCGACGATACCCCCGAAGCGCATCGAGACGTTCCGCACGGAGAGGATGTCGGCGCCCACGGCCGGCTTCACGGTGCGTACCTTATAGGGGTGGGCGGCGCTTTTGTCAATCCTAAACGCTACTTCGCCGGTATAATCCGGAGTCTATGGCGCACCAGTACATCTTCGTGATGAAGGACCTGAAGAAGATCGTCCCGCCCAAGCGGGAGATCCTGAAGGGCATCTGGCTGTCGTTCTATCCCGGGGCCAAGATCGGTGTCATCGGCCCCAACGGGGCCGGCAAGAGCACGCTGCTCCGCATCATGGCCGGTGTCGATCGGGACTTCCTCGGCGAGGCCTGGCCGGCCGACGGCGTCCGGGTGGGCTACCTGCCGCAGGAGCCACGGCTCGACCCCGCGAAGGACGTGCGCGGCAACGCCGAGGAGGGCGTGGCGGAGATCCGCGGCCTGCTCACCCGCTTCGACGAGATCAACGCCAAGCTGGGCGAGCCCCTCGACGACGACGCGATGGAGAAGCTGCTGGCCGACCAGGCGCGCGTGCAGGACGCCATCGAGGCGGCCAACGGCTGGGACCTGGACCGGACCGTCGAGATCGCCATGGACGCGCTGCGCTGCCCGCCGGGCGACGCGGACGTGGCCACGCTGTCCGGCGGCGAGGTGCGGCGGGTGGCGCTGTGCCGGCTCCTCCTGCAGAAGCCCGACCTCCTGCTGCTCGACGAGCCCACCAACCACCTCGACGCCGATTCGGTGGCCTGGCTCGAGCGGTTCCTGAAGGAGTACCCGGGCACGGTGGTGGCGATCACCCACGACCGTTACTTCCTCGACAACGTGGCGGGCTGGATCCTCGAGCTCGACCGCGGCGCGGGCATCCCGTGGGAGGGCAACTACTCCTCGTGGCTCGACCAGAAGAAGCAGCGCCTGGCCGTCGAGGAGAAGCAGGAGACGGCCCGGCAGCGCACGCTCGAGCGGGAGCTCGAGTGGGTGCGCATGTCGCCCCGAGCGCGCCAGGCCAAGTCCAAGTCCCGGCTCCAGGCCTACGAAGAGCTGCTCGCGGAGGGGGGCCGCGACCGGGACGGCCAGGCGGAGATCGTCATCCCGACGCCCCCGCGCCTGGGCGACCTCGTCGTGCAGGCCGAGCGCCTGGCCAAGGGCTACGGCGACCGGCTGTTGATCGAGGACCTCTCGTTCAGCCTGCCGCGCGGCGGCATCGTGGGCGTGATCGGTCCCAACGGCGCGGGCAAGACCACGCTGTTCCGGATGATCACCGGCCAGGAGAAGCCGGACCGCGGAACGCTGCAGGTCGGGGAGAGCGTCCGCCTGGCCTACGTGGACCAGAGCCGCGACGCCCTCGACCCGGCCAAGAACGTGTGGGAGGAGATCTCGGGCGGTGCCGAGCAGCTCCAGCTCGGGACGCGCCAGATCGCCTCGCGCGCCTACGTGGCCTCGTTCAACTTCAAGGGCTCCGACCAGCAGAAGCGGGTGGGGGACCTCTCGGGCGGCGAGCGCAACCGCGTCCACCTGGCCACCATGCTGAAGAGCGGCGGCAACCTGCTGCTCCTCGACGAGCCCACCAACGACCTCGACGTGGACACGCTGCGGGCGCTGGAAGACGCGCTGCTCTCCTTCGCGGGCTGCGCGGTCGTGATCAGCCACGACCGGTGGTTCCTCAACCGGGTGGCCACCCACATGCTGGCCTTCGAGGGCGACAGCCGGGTGGTGTGGTTCGAGGGCAACTACGAGGACTACGACGCCGACCGGCGCAAGCGGCTGGGCGCGGCGGCCGACACCCCGCACCGGATCCGCTACAAGCCGCTGACGCGCGGGTAGAAGCTCGAGGAGGCGCCCCATGTTCAAGGACACCGTGACGTCCCGATCGGAGCTGCGGGCCATCTTCGGGGCGCCGGGCGAGCGGGCCCTGCTCAAGGAGCGCGCGAGCCTCGACGTCCACTCCCGCGCCTTCATCGCGAGCGCGCCCTTCGTGCTGCTGGCCACCTCGGGCGCGTCCGGGCGCTGCGACGTCTCCCCCAAGGGCGACGCGCCCGGCTTCGTGCTGGTGCTCGACGATCGTCACCTGGTGGTGCCGGACCGCCCCGGCAACAACCGCATCGACGGCCTCACCAACATCCTGGAGAATCCCCACGTCGGGATGATCTTCCTCATCCCGGGGCGCGAGGACACCCTCCGGGTCAACGGGCGCGCGAGCATCGTCCGCGACGAGGAGATCCTGGCCCGGCTCGAGGTGCAGGGCAAACGCCCCAAGGTCGCGATCGGGGTGGAGGTCGAGGAGTGCTTCCTGCACTGCGCGAAGGCCTTCAAGCGCTCCGGCCTCTGGGAGCGGGAGCGCTGGCCGGACGTGGCCGGGCTGCCGTCGATGGCCCGGATGCTGTGGGAGCAGATCGAGGCGAAGCCGGCCGGGCTGTCCTGCGTCGAGGACTACGAGCGCGATCAGCAGGAGCGCTTGCGGAAGACGCTCTATTGATCTGATCATCGCCCGCGCGGGCGCGGTCGTCACGGTCACGCTCGACCGCCCGGAGCGCCGGAACGCGCTCGACGGCGCGCTGCTGTCCGATCTCACCGCGAGCCTGATCGCCCTCGAGGCCGACCCGTCCACCCGCGTGGTGGTGCTCACCGGCGCGCCGCCCGTCTTCTCGGCGGGCGCCGACCTCGGGCGCGGCCCGGGCGCCCCGCCGCCGCCCGGCCGCTTCGTCCGGCTGTTCTCCCGTCTCGCGGGCACCCTCGATCGCCTCGAGTTGCCGGTGATCGCCGCCCTGAACGGCCATGCGGTCGGCGGCGGGTGGGCGCTGGCCCTCTGCTGCGACTTCCGCTTCGCGGCGGAGGGCGCGCAGTGCTGGATCCCGGAGGTGGACATGGGCATCGCGCTCCACCCGGTGCTCACCACCCCGTTCGTCCGGCTGGTGGGGCCCGCGCGCACCCGCGAGATCGCGCTGGAGGCTCGGCGCTACACCTCGCGCGAGCAGCACGCGATGGGCCTCGTGCACCGGGTCGTCCCCGGTGACGCGCTCGCCGCCGCGGCGGCGGAGTACGCGGCCCGTCTCGCGGCCAAGCCCTTCCGGGCGCTGGCCGAGGCGAAGGCGCGGATCAACCAGATCGCGCGCACCGCCTATCCGGAGATCGGTGCCTCCGCGGAGGCGATCGGGGAGCGGCCGCCGGGTTGACTTCAAGGCGGTGAGCCGATACGCTCGCCGCGTCGTGCCGATTCCACTGCGCCCGCACCCCTGACCAGGAGGCTCCTTCAATGCTGAAGCGTATCGCTCTGCTCGTCTCGCTGTTCGCGCTCGCCGCCACGCCCGCCGCAGCCCAGCCGGCCCCGATCAAGATCGGAGCGATCCTGCCGCTGACCGGCTCGGGCGCCTCCTACGGGGTGTGGATGAAGGGCGGCGCCGAGATGGCGGCCGAGGAGATCAACGCGGCGGGCGGCATCGGCGGCCGCCGGCTGGAGGTCATCTACGAGGACCACGCGGCCGACGCCTCCAAGGCGGTCAACGCGATGCGCCGGCTGGTCGAGGTGGAGAAGGTCCCGTTCACGCTCACGTCCTACTCGGCGCCGACCCTGGCCATCCAGCCGATCGGATCCCAGAACAAGGTGGTGATGATGAACGGGGGCGGGCAGTCCGACAACCTCGCGAACAAGGACTACCTCTACAACAATATTCCGGTGGTTTCCAACGAGGTCGGCGTCTTGTGCGACTGGCTGACCAAGGAGAAGAAGTTCAAGGCCGCGGTCATGATCGTGGCCAACGACGAGGCGGGCCGCAACTCGGCCAAGTCCTTCCGCGAGCGCTTCGGGGCGGGCGGGGGAAAGGTGCTCGCCGAGGAGCAGATCGCGCTCGACGGCAACGACTTCCGCGCCCAGCTCGCCAAGCTCAAGGCCCAGGGCGGCGACCTGCTCTTCATCTCCTCTTACGGGCGCAACGTGGCGATCGTGGCCGACCAGGCGCGCGAGCTCGGCATCACCCTGCCGATGGCCGCGACCTCGTGGGTGCAGATCCCCGAGGTGCTGAAGTCGAAGGGCGCCCAGGGCCTCCTGACCACCAGGCTGCCGTTCAATCCGGAGTCGGCCTTCGCCCGCAAGTTCAAGGAGCGCTACAAGACCGACGCGGGCTTCTTCGCGGTGCAGTACTACAGCGGCACCCGGATCTTCGCGGCGGCCGCCGACGCGGCCATGAAGAAGAACGCGGGGAAGCTGGACGGTGAGGGGGTCAAGAACGCGATCGAGTCCATCAAGGCCTTCGACACCATCTCCGGCAAGCTGGTCTTCCAGCCCAACCACGCCGCGGTCATGGACATCGAGGTGGGCGTGCTCAAGGGCGGCAAGGTGGAGGTCGAGAAGGTCATCAAGGCCGCGCAGTAGGCGCGGTCCGCCGTGGATCTCGTACTCCAGCTCCTCGCCACGGGTCTCGTGGTGGGGAGCCTGTACGCCCTCTGCGCCATCGGCTGGGGGCTGATCTACGGCACCACGCTGCACTTCCACGTGGCCCACGGGGCGGTGTTCGCGCTCGCCGCCTACTACGCCTACGCGGGCCAGACGCTCCTGCACCTGCCGCTGCCGGTGGCGGTCGTCCTCGCCATCGCGGCGGCCGCCCTCTCCGGCCTCCTGATCGATCTCCTGCTCTACCAGCAGCTCGAGCGGCGCGGCGCCTTCCGCACCAGCATCTTCATCGCCTCGCTCGGCCTGCTCATCCTGCTCGAGAACGTGCTCGCCATCGTGTTCACCCCGGATCCGATGCGCATGGACATCGGGGCGCTCAACACCGCGGTGATCATCGGCCCGGTGTTCCTCACCTACCTGCACATCCTCACGGTGGCGCTCACCATCGTGGCCTACGGGGCCCTGATGCTCTTCCTCAAGCGCTCGCGCTGGGGGCAGGCGATCCGCGCGGTGTCGAGCGCCCCCGAGATGGCCCGCACGGTGGGTATCGATCTGAAGCGCGTGCACCTGCTGGCCTACGCGATCGGATCGGCCCTGGCCGCCCCCGCGGGCATCCTGGTGGCGATGGACGTGGGCGCTGAGCCCTTCCGGGGCACGCGCTTCGTGCTGCTGGCCTCGGTGGGCGTCATCATGGGCGGCATCGGCTCCATCCCGGGTGCGATGCTCGGCGGCGTCTTTCTGGGCCTGCTCGAGAACCTGGGGATCTGGAAGCTGCCCTCGGAGTGGCAGTCGGCGATCAGCTTCGGGGTCTTCCTGGTCTTCATCGTGCTGCGGCCGCGGGGCTTCTTCGGCCGCACGATCCATTCCGCCGAGATCTGACCGCGATGACCGCCTACTTCGCGCACTACCTGGTCATGGTCGGGATCTACACGATCCTCGCCACCTCGCTCAACCTGCTGGTGGGCTACTCCGGGATCTTCTCGCTCGCCCACGCCGCGATCTACGGTATCGGCGCCTACGCCTCGGCCCTGGCCGCGCTCAAGCTGGGCCTCGGGTTCTGGGGCGGGCTGCTGGTGGCCGCGGTGGTGGGCGCGCTCGCGGCGGCCCTGGTGGCGATCCCGTCGCTACGGGTGGCCGGCGACTACTACATCGTCGCCTCCTTCGGGCTGCAGGTGGTGATCCTCACCGTCTTCATCAACTGGACCTCGTTCACCAACGGCCACGCGGGCCTGCCCGGGATCCCCCGCCCGAGCCTGTTCGGCCTGGTGATCGACAACCCGTTCAAGTACGTGGTGCTCTCGCTCGCGCTCGCCGCGGTGACCTACGCGATCTGTCACCGCCTCACCGCCTCCGCGTTCGGGCGCATGCTGCGGGCGGTGCGCGAGGACGAGATCGCGGCCCAGGCTACCGGCAAGAACGTGGTGGCGGTGAAGATCACGATCACCACCATCTCCTCGGCGCTGGGCGCCCTCGCCGGAAGTCTCTACGCCCACTACATCACCTACATCAACCCCACCAGCTTCACCCTCGACGAGTCCATCTTCATCACCTCGCTCGTGATCCTGGGCGGGACGGAGCGGCTGGCCGGGCCGTTCGTGGGGGCCCTGATCCTCCTCGCGGTTCCGGAGGCGCTGAAGTTCCTGGCCATCCCCGATACGGTGGCGGCGCCCATGCGCCAGATCCTCTACGGTGCGCTCCTCATCCTGTTCATGTTCGTGCGGCCGGAGGGCATCCTGGGCCGCGCCCGCACCCGGCCGGCGGCCTGAGGAGAGCAGCGCGATGGCGGCCCCGATCCTGACCGTGCAGGGGGTGTCCAAGGCCTTCGGCGGCATCCAGGCGGTGGAGGACTGCACCTTCGACGTGGCCCCTCGCCTGATCACCGGGCTGATCGGCCCCAACGGCGCCGGTAAGACCACCGTCTTCAACCTGATCACCGGCTTCCTGCGCGCGGACGGCGGCTCCATCCGCTACAAGGGCGAGGAGCTGCTCGGGCTTCACCCGCACGAGGTGGAGACCCGCGGGGTGGTGCGCACCTTCCAGCACCTGCGCCTCTGGGGCAAGATGACGGTGCTGGAGAACGTCCTGCTGGGCTGTCGCACTCCGCTCGGCGACAGCGTGGTCTCGCTCTTCCTGCGGCCGGGCCGCGTCCGCGACGAGGAAGCGGCGGCGCGGCGGCGGGCGCTCGAGGTGCTGGAGTTCTTCGGGCTGGCCGGCCGCGTCCACGAGATGGCCGAGGACCTGGCCTACCCGGAGCAGAAGCTCCTGTCCATGGCCCGCATCTTCGCCACCGACGCGGAGGTGCTGCTCCTCGACGAGCCGACCTCGGGGCTCGACACGGACTCGCTCGGCCGCCTCGTGCCGATGGTGCGGCGGCTCATCGAGCACGGCAAGACGGTGCTGCTGATCGAGCACAACATGGAGCTCATCGCCCAGCTCTCCGACGAGGTCGTCTTCCTCCACCAGGGCCGCGTCATGGCGCGCGGCCGCGCCGAGGAGATCACGCGCGATCCCGCACTCACCGAGATCTACTTCGGGGTCTAGGGCGATGCCGCTCCTGGAGGTCGTGGGGCTCGAGGCCGGCTACGGCAAGAAGACCGTGCTGCAGGGCGTGTCCTTCCACGTGGACGAGGGCGAGGTGGTGGCGCTCCTGGGTCACAACGGTGCCGGCAAGTCCACCACGCTCAGGACCATCCTGGGCCTCCTGCCCGCGCGGGCGGGCCAGGTGCGCTTCGGCGGCGAGACGTGGGCCAACGGCGATCCGGCCGAGAACGTGCGCCGGGGACTGGCCCTCGTACCGCAGGGCCGGGGCGTCTTCCCCGACCTCACGGTGGTGGAGAACCTGGCGCTGGGCGCCTACACGCAGTCGGACCGCGCCGGGATGACCAGCCGGATGAACGAGATCCTCGAGCTCTTCCCGATCCTCGCCGAGCGGCGCGCGCAGCCGGTGGGGACCATGTCCGGCGGCCAGCAGCAGATGGTGGCGGTCGGCACCGCGCTCATGCAGCGGCCGCGTCTCATGATGATGGACGAGCCGTCCATCGGCCTGGCCCCGGTGCTGGTACAGCGGGTGCTGGCGACCGCGGGGCAGATCAACCGGCGCTTCGGCACCGCCATCGTGCTCGTGGAGCAGAACATCAAGACCGCGCTCGGCATGGCCCGGCGCGCCTACGTGATGAAGTCGGGCCGCATCGTGCTCGAGAAGCCGGCCGCCGAGCTGCTGGCCGCCCAGGAGTCGTGGTGGGAGCTCTACTGATCGACGGGCCCGAGCCGACGTCCCGCGCGCTGCTCGCGTGGGCGGCCGCGCGCTACCGCGACGCGGAGGCGCTCGCGCACGGCGACCGACGGTGGAGCTTCGCGGGGCTGCTGGACCAGGCGAGCCGGCTCGCGGCGGGGCTGCGCGCCCGCGGGATCGCGCCCGGCGACCGCGTGGGCCTGTGGCTGCCCAACTGGCCGGAGTGGGTCTTCGCGCGCCACGCGCTCGGCATCCTGGGCGCGGTGGTGGTGCCGATCAACACGCGCTACAAGGCGGACGAGCTCGCCTACTGCCTCCGCCAGGGCGAATGCCGGGCGCTGCTCTCGGCCGACCGGTTCCTGGGCCTCGACTTTCGCGCCACCGTGGAAGCGGTGCGCGGCGGG
>Ga0209640_10006754_pt1 | contig 10031 bp, 7 predicted proteins | sample RifCSP10_1_FD_184018 | JGI IMG/M metagenome (GOLD analysis project Ga0209640, IMG submission 184018) | Soil microbial communities from Rifle, Colorado - Rifle CSP2_sed 10_1 (SPAdes) (version 2) | ecosystem: Environmental > Terrestrial > Deep subsurface > Rock core/Sediment | place: Rifle... | reverse complement strand
ATGGAGATTCTCTTCTGGGTAAGCGCGTTCTTCGTGCTCTACCCCTACGCGGGCTATCCGCTCCTGCTGTGGCTGCTCGGCCTGGCCCGCAAAAAGCCGCCGGCGCCGGACGCGGGGCGGGAGACATCGGTCTGGGTTGTCATACGCGTCAGAGCAGCACGATCCCGTTGTCGCCGGGGTCTCGGCCGCTCGTGAGCGCGGCCAGGGTCGCCTTCGTGCCGAGCGGGAAGGTGGTGGCCAGGACGTCCCCGGCGACGGAAAGCGCCCGTCGGTTGGCGTCGCTCGCCCGTATAACGATCACCAGGCGCGCGATGCCACTGTCCCGCTGTTTCAGGGTCGCTGCTCGCAACTGGGCCTGGGCGTCGTGGAGGCGCGTGATCGCCTCGATGGCGACGGTTGCCCGGTCGTTGCGGAGGAGCGCGTCGAAGGCGCGAAGGTCCCTGGGGAGGTTGATAGGCGCCTCGAGCTGCCAGCGGAAGGCGTCGCCGATCCTGGCGCGAAGGCGGCGGAGAAGGTCCAGCTGGCCCTCGTCCCGGAGGCCGCTGCCGGTCGGGTAGAAGCGCGCTCGCAGGCGCAGCCCGACGACGGCGCCGTGCCAGGACAGATCGGCCAGACCGGCCTCGGCGAGCACGCCACGCTCGAGGCGGCTGACATGGGCGTGGGAGGAGCCGGCGACCCGGGCGACATCTGCCTGACGGAGGCCCTGGCCCAGGCGAGCGTTGCGGAGCTCGGCGCCGAGCTCCACCTGGAGGCGGCGGCTGGCGACCTTCGCCTCGTCGAGGCGGCTCGTGCGGCCGGGCATGGGGAGATGGTGCGTAATGCGCCTTATCGGCTGATTATCCGGGGCCGTGCTCGCTGAGGGAGCATAAAGCCCGAGTTGGGTCGTGACGGGGTTCCAGGTGCTCGCCCAGCGAGCAGCACGACCAAGAAACCGGGGTCGGGAAGCCGCAGGGAGTATGAAGTCGGGCATTGTGCTCGCTTGGCGAGCACGCGTCGCCGCGGACTGGGGGCGGACTAGGGCTGGGAGCTGGCGCGGGTCGTCACCCGCACGGGTCGGCGCGCGGGGGAGGACGCCGAGGAGGAGGCGGTGCGCAGGTAGCGGCGCAGCTTGGCGGCCGGCATCGCGGGGGCGAAGTGGAAGCCCTGCCCGAAGGTGCAGCCCATCTTGCGCAGCTGGGCGTGCTGCTCCTCGTTCTCGATGCCCTCGGCCACCACCGGCATCCCGAGCCGGCGGGCAAGGTCCACGATCCCGGTGATGAGCGACTCGCCGCGCGAGCCGGGGAAGAGCCTGGCGACGAAGGAGCGGTCGATCTTGACGAGGTCGAACGGGATGCGGCTCAGCTGGCTGAGGGCGGCGAAGCCGGTCCCGAAGTCGTCGATGGCCAGCCGCACCCCCAGCTTCTCGAGCTCGACCAGGTTGGCCGATGCCGCCTCCTGGTCCAGGCGCGACGTCTCGGTCAGCTCGAGCAGCAGCCGGTCGGCGGGGAGGCCGACGGAGGCCAGCACCGCCCCGACGTAGGTGCCGAAATCGGGCTGCACCAGCTGCACGGCGGACAGGTTGACGGAGAGGTACCGATCCGGTGGCGAGGTCCAGCGCGCGGCCTCGCGGCAGGCCTGGGTCAGGATCCATCGGCCCAGGGGCACGATCGCCCCGGTCGACTCGGCCAGCGGGACGAAGTCGGCCGGCAGCAGCAGGCCGCGGGTCGGGTGGCGCCAGCGCACCAGCGCCTCGACGCCGACCACCTCGCCGCTGGCCAGGTGCACGATCGGCTGGTAGTGCATCTCGAACTGCTGCTCGCGCAGGGCGCGCTCCATGTCGCCGCGCAGCTCGAGGCCGCGCACGACGTGCTCGTGGGTATCGGCCTCGAAGACGACGAAGGTGCCCTTGCCCTTGCCCTTGGCGACGTACATGGCGATGTCCGCGTCGCGCATCAGCTCGGCGGCGGTGGCCGTGGCGTGCGTGCCCAGGCTGACCCCGATGCTGACCCCGGTGGCGTGCCAGTTGCTCCCCACCGGGACCGGCGACTCGACGGCGGTGATCAGGCCTCCGGCGACCTGGCCGGCGGCGTAGATGTCGGGATGATCCTCGAGCAGCACGGCGAACTCGTCGCCGCCCAGGCGCGCGACCGTGTCGCCCGAGCGGACGCTGCGGCGCAGCGTCTGCGCCACCTGGGTCAGGAGCGCGTCACCGGCGGCGTGACCCCAGGTGTCGTTCACCGTCTTGAAGTCGTCGAGGTCCAGGAACAGGACCGCGACCTGTCCGTCGCGGCGCGCCAGGGCGTGCTCCAGCCGATCGCGGAAGAGGACGCGGTTGGCGAGCCCGGTCAGCGGGTCGTGGAGCGCGCGACGCTCCAGCTCCGCCTCCAGCGCCCTGCGCTGGAAGAGCGTGGCACGCAGGTCGTCGACCACGCCTCCAAGGCGGGCGATGACCAGCAGGAAGAGGACGACGCAGCCGGTGGCGATGACCGGGACGTCGATGCGCGCGCCGGTCCAGGCCTGGACCACGAGCACGGCGGGAGCCATCAGCGACGCGCCGGTCAGCAGCACCAGCCGCCAGGCGGAGAGGCGCAGGTCGCCGGGCTCGGCCGCGTCGGCGACGTGGCGCATCGACGGGTGCAGGGCGGCGGCGCCCCACAGCGCGGCGCCCAGCAGCCAGCCGCCGTCGATGAGGTTGCCCGACGCGTAGGTGCCCTCCAGCGCCATGACGGCGTAGGGCAGGTCGGCCAGCAGGAAGGCGGCCAGCGCGCCGATCAGGAAGCGCAGAGAGGCGACGCGACGGCCCGGCGCCAGGAAGAGGCGCACCACCACGCCGAGCAGCAGGATGTCGAGCACCGGGTAGGCGAGCGCGACGCCGATCTCGGTCACCGACTGGGTCGGGTCGGCCACGATGGGCGCCATCAGGAAGATCCAGCTCAGCAGCCCGAAGCCGACCGCCACGATCAGCGCATCGAGCAGCCCCGCGCGATCCCCGCCGGGCACGCGGCCGCGCAGCAGCGACAGCAGCGCGACGGCCACAAGGCCCATGCCGGCCAGGTAGAAGACGTCGGCGACCGACGGGAACGGCTCGAGCCCGTAGACCCGGTCCAGGATCACCCAGGTCCAGTCACCGGCCGCGGACAGGGCGAGGCCCAGCGCCAGGGCCCACCACGGGCGGGCGTCGAGGGGTCGATGGATGGCGATGCCGGCGACCACGGCCACGACGGCCAGCATGCCGGGCACCTGGTACAGGTAGTCCTGCAGGGCGACCGTGGGGAGCAGGAAGTAGCCGACCACCATGGCCAGGCCGAGGCCCAGCCACGGCTTCCACGCGTCGTCTCCGCGCACCAGGCGCGGCGCGCGCGGGCGCTCCGGTTGGGCCCCTCCGCTGGTCATCGAGCTCAATCCTAGGTAGGGGGGACCGCCAAGTCAGGTGGCCGATGGTCCCATCGGCGCGGCGAAAGACCCACCCCTGGCACCGGTGGCAGGTCAGGCGCGGCTCGCTCAGCCTGCGATTTGCGCTCAGCGGGAGTAACTGCCAACCAGGAGCGTGGATCCGCGGGCGAATCCCTCCTTCTTTGCCCTCCTTCGCGCCCAGCGGCAAGGGCAGCCACGTTGGGGCCGGAATCGGAGGCCCGGGCGGGGCTGGAGTCCGCTGCTTGGTCGTTACTCCCGCTGGGCGCAAACGCCGAACCGGGGCCGCGGGCTCACGGAACGGTGTAGGTGGCCACGTCCGACTCGGCCACCACGAAGGCGCCGAGGTAGGTGGAGCGGATGACCTGCGCCCGCAGGTAGTAGGTCTTGCCGGACTGGAGCGCCTCGCCGGTCGGCGAGACGAAGGAGCTGGCCGACGGGTCGCCCAGGGCGGCCAGGTAGGGGTCGCCGCCGAGGTACGAGGGCGACGGGTTCTCCTCGGAGTAGACCAGCTTGTAGTAGGTGAAGCAGGCGCCCGGCCCGGCGTACGCGGTCCAGGTCAGCTTGGTGCCGCCAGCGTCGGGCGTCACGCCCAGGGTGCCCAGCGAGCCGACCGGCTGGGGCACGGCCGACACGATCGCCGAGGCGCCGATCACCCCGTCGTCCGCGTCGAAGGACATCGCGCGGTAGTAATAGGTCGTGCCGGCGCTGAGCTCGGTGTCGACGGCGGACGTCTTGTCGATCACCGTCGTGTAGGTGCCGCCCGGATCGACCGCGCCGCCCTGCGGCGGGTACGCCTTCGGGATGGAGTCGACGGTGTTGCGCAGCGTGGTGTAGTGGTTGAAGACCGCTCCCCCGTCGTACTTCGACCAGTCGAGCACGACGCCGCCGGGGCAGCCGGTCGCGCTGGCCGACATCATGACCAGCGGCGGAGGCGTCGGCACCGGCGTGGGCTTGGGCGTCGGCTTGGGGGTCGGCACGGCGGTCGGCGCCGGCGTCGGGACCGATGTGGGCTCGGGCTCCAGCGACGGGGCCGATGTCTCGACGGGTCCCTCCGTCAGCTCGGCCGAGGCGGCAGCCGTCGGCTCGAGGCTGGCCGCCACGCTCGGCTGCGGCGTGGGCGTGGGGTGGTTCCCGATGGCGGTGTACAGCTCGCGCGCCCCGACCACGCCGGCCAGCAGCAGGACCCCGGCGAGTGCCACCGGCACCAGGCGCGGCATGCGGAACAGGTTCGGCAGCGACCAGCCGACCCGCGGCTCGTGCGCGCGGTCGGGCAGCTGGGCGAGGAGCCGGTCGCGCAGGTCCGCGGCGAAGGCGCGGTCCGGGTGCGCGTCGGACGCGGAGCGGGCGCGGTCGCCGGCGGCGGCGAGGCGGCGGTCGAGGTCGCTGTCAGGCTGCATCGATCGTCTCCCTGGCGTCGCGACCCACCGCCGGCGCCGGGACGGCGCGCTCGAGCTGCATCGCGCCGCGCAGCGCGGCGATGGCCCGGTGCAGGCGCACGGCGAAGGTGCCGCGCGAGCAGCCGAGGACGGCGGAGGCCTCATCGGCGTCGAGGTCGTCGTAGAAGCGCAGCGCGAGGACCTCGCGCTGGGCGTCGGTCAGGCGGGACATGGCGGTCCGCAGCTCCTCGCGGTCGAGCGCGGCGCTGAAGGCGTCGGCGGCGTGACGCGAGCCATCGGCGCCAGCGAGCGGGACGATCCGCTGCCCGCGGCGCACGTGGTCGATCACGGCGTTGGCGGCGACGCGGTACAGCCAGCCGCCGAAGGCGTCGTTGCGCCAGTCGCGGTGGCGCACCGCCTCCAGGGCGCGCTGGAAGGTGGTGGCGGTCAGGTCCTCGGCCACGGAACGCTCCTGCACCCGGCGAAAGACGAAGCCGTAGATGCGTGGCAGGTAGAAGTCGTAGAGCTCGCCGAAGGCGGCAGCGTCGGACCGGGCGCGGTCGACGAGCGTCCGTTCCCGGTCGCGATCCATGCGGCTGGTGCCATTCGGTCCATCCATCGGCCTTGGAGGCTAGGGAGGGCGTTGCGGTGGGGCAATCGGCCGGCAGTACTGGACATTCCGCCGACCGTCACCCCACCGCTGCACCCCATGGGCCCGCGCTACTCGACCGTGATCGTCAGCGCGGCGGTCAGCCCGAGGACGAACCAGCCGTCCCCGTTCGACCCCATCGACAGGACCCGATACGTCCAGGTCTGCCCCGCCTCCACGCTGGAGTCGAAGAAGATGGTCGTCCCGGGGTCATCGACCACGCCGATCAGCTCGGTGCCGTCGTTGAGCGGGTACATCGGGCTCGCGTTGGTCGCCGAGCGGACGACCTTGTAAACCACGAACTCCTCGGAGCTGCACGGCTCCCAGGCCAGCTTGACGCCGCCGTCGGCAAGCATCAGCTCGAAGGCCATCGCCTTCGGCTCGGCCGGCGGCTCGTCGCTGCACTCGCGCAGCGCGCCGTCGACGTTGCTGGAGCCGAGGACCACGTAGCCCTCCTCGCCGTGTCGGACGGCGAAGACGCGGTAGTGGAGCTCGTCGTTGCAGGGCGCGTCGTAATCGACGAAGTAGCTGCCGTCAGGACCGAAGGCGCCCACCAGGGTGTCGCCCTCCCCCGCGGGCCAGGTGACCTCGCCGTCCCACGAGCGGACCAGCTTGTACTTCTCGAAGTCGCCGGTGAACGCGGTCCACTTGACCACGATCTTGCCCTTGTCGGCGTTGAAGCTGGCCTGCAGGGTCATGGGGCCGCTGGGGGCGGGATCCGGCTTGGGCTCGTCCTTGGGCTCGTCCTTCGGTTCGTCCTTGGGCTCGTCCTTGGGCTCCTCCTTGGGCTCCTCCTTGTTCGAGGGCTTCCAGGTCGGGTAGTTCTCGTCGATCTCGCCAACCTTGTCGCCGTCGGTGGCCTCTCCCCCGTTGGCGTCGCCGGCAGGCTTGTCGCCGGTCGGCTCGTCGAGGTTGCCCGCGGTCGAGCCGTCGTCGGTGGCCGATGCGGTGGTGGCATCGTGGTCGACGGTCATCGGCCGGATGACGGTCGCCCCGAAGGTGATGGCACCGACCATCAGCAGCGCCGCGAAGGCGTTGATGGCGGAGCCGAAGACGGTGCGCCGGAGCCTGTCCCTGAGCTTGTCGCCGTGGGTGTCCATGGTGGTGCGTGCTCCCGTATGAATGTGTGGGCGCTGCCCGTCGCCCGATGAACGACAACAGAACGGGGAGCGTGCTCGGCGATTACGGCGCGTGGGGGGCCGGTGGTACCGGTGCGGGGAGGGACTTTGGGGCGGTCGTAGCGCGTCAGGCGCGGCTCGCTGAGAGGCGTTGTGCTCAGTATCTGGGCATATGGACAGGGATCCGGGCCAAGAGGAACTGGCGAGAGCCACTTCGTGGCCGTCCTGCTCAGATGCTGGGCATCCGGCAAGGAAACGGGCGTTTCGTGGTCCACATGCTCAGATGCTGGGCATTCGGCCGAGATATCGGGTGACCGCGCTCGGCCCGGTCCGCCCCGTACACTCCGCGGGATGCAGCGGCTGCCCCTCCTCGAGGTCGTGCTCGTGCGCCACGCGCAGGCGGTGCCGGTCGGCACGCCGGGGTGGGACGACGACGAGCGGCCGCTCACCGAGGAGGGGCTGCGCGACGCCGACGAGCTCGCCCTGGAGCTCGACCCGTACCACTTCAGCGCGGTCTACAGCAGCCCCTACCGGCGCGCCGTGCAGACCGTCACGCCGACCGCGGTCCGGCGCTCGCTGGAGGTGCAGGAGCTGGCCGACCTGCGCGAGCGGCGGCTGACGGTCGAGCCGCGCGACGACTGGGCGGACATCCTCGTCCGGGCATGGGCCGATCCGGACTTCGCCGCCCCCGGCGCCGAGAGCGGCCGCGATGCGCAGCGGCGGGCGATGGGCGTGCTCGACCTGCTCCGCGCGCGCCACTCACTGGGCGGCCGGCTGCTGGTCGGCAGCCACGGCAACCTGATCTCGCTCATCCTCCAGGCGCTGGAGCCGGCCGTCGACCACGCCTTCCACCTGGCCATGCCGATGCCGGCCATCTTCCACCTCGAGCACGACGGGATTGGCTGGCGGGTGATGGGCGGGCACGGCTTCGCGGCGGTGTCGAGGCGGAACTAGGAGGGCGGAACCGGGGCGGAGGCATCGGTGCAGAGGGAGTACCAGGCTGCACCGGAGGATCTGAGCCGATGAGGTGCCCGCCTAGCGGATGCGGGCCACGGTCAGGCCGTCGGCGACCGGCAGCATGACCACGTCGACCCGCTCGTCCTCGGCGATCAGGGCGTTCAGGTCGCGGATCGACTCGGTGCTCTCGTCGTGGTCCGATGGATCCGCCACCCGCCCGCTCCATAGCACGTTGTCGATGGCGATCACGCCTCCCCGTCGCACGAGGCGCAGGCAGCGCTCGTAGTAGTCGAGGTAGTCGTCCTTGTTGGCGTCGATGAAGGCCAGGTCGAAGGTCCCCGCCTCGTCCGCCGCCAGGAGGTCGTCCAGCGTGTCGAGTGCCGGGCGCAGGTGCAGCTCGACGCGGTCGGCCACGCCGGCGGCCGCCCAGGCGCGGCGGGCGATATCGGTCCATTCCTCGCTCACGTCGCAGCACACGATCCGGCCGTCGGCCGGCAGCGCCAGCGCCATGGCGGTCGAGGAGTAGCCGGTGAAGGTGCCGATCTCCAGCACGCGCCGCGCCCCCAGGATCCGCACCAGCATGGCCAGCACCGCCCCCTCCTCGGGGGCGATCTGCATGCTGGCCTGCTCCAGCTCCGCCGTCTCGGCCCGCAGCCGGCGCAGCACCTCGGGCTCGCGCACGCCGACGCTCACGAGGTAGGCGTGGAGGTCTTCGGTGAGGCCGATGGAGCGGTTGGACATCGGTTCCCCATGCTAACCGTTCGGCGTCAGCCCGAGACGCTGGCTCGTGGCTTCGCGGTGCGCGCGGGCGTTTCCGTTGGCGCGTCGTCCGCGACCGGGACGAACGCGGCCCGGTATCGGTCGACGACGGCAGCCGCCCCGCGGCCTGTGAAGAAGGCCGCGCCCTCCGCACCGGCCGTCTGCGCATCGGGGTCACGCGAGCCGGCCAGCTCTCCCCACTCGAGCCCGGTGAGCGCCTCCTCGACACGGTAGCCGCTCTCGTGGATGGCATCCAGCGCGCTGCGGTAGCCGACGTGGACTTCCTCCCAGCGGCCTTCGCGCGCGGCCAGGCCCGCCTGCGCCGCCGCCAGCCCGGCAGCCGTGATGCGGCCCTGCAACGGGGACCGGCGATGGACCTCGATCGCGGCCCGCAAGTCATCTCGCAGATCCCCCGCGACCGCGGCATGGGCTGCGCACACGGCCCCCTCCAGCACGAAGTTGTTGTTCTGCGCGGCGGCCAATGCCAGCCGCGCCGCCCGAGACCAATTGCCCTGGAAGAAGGCCAGCTCGCCTCGCGTCAAGTCGACGGCTGCCTCCACCATGATGCTCTGCAGGGCGCCAGCGGCTGCCTCGGCCCTGGCGGCCTCGGCCGCGGCACGCTCCAGGTCGCCTCCCAGGGCAGCACGCAAACTGCGCACCGACGCGAAGCCGGCCTGGTAGAAGGGGGGGACCCGCTCCGCCTCCTCGATGCTCGCCATCTCGTCGAACCATTCATCGCCGTCGCCCACCTTGTTCGCCAGGTCAGCCAGTTGCATGACGAACTGGTTGAGGAAAGAAGCCACCCCGAACCGGACGGCCAGATCGTGGCCCTCGCGAAGGAGCGCCAACTCCTCCTCCGCACTGTCGAGGAGCGCGGACTGCAGGTTGTTGCGGGCGCGGAGGGCGGCGAGTGGCAGTCCGTTCCGATCGGCCACGGCGATCGCCCCGCGCAAGACGCTCTCGGCCTCCACCATCCGCCCAAGAACCTGCAGGGCGGTCCCCTTGTTGATGAGCGCCTCCACCACCGCGCGCATCAGGCGGTGCTTGCCGGCGAGTTCCATCGCCCGATCAGCGGTGGCCACCGCCTCGGCGGGGCGCTGGGTCAACATGTAGACCCGGGAGAGCTCGGCCAGCGCCTCGGCGTACTCCGCCGAGTCACGAATCGGCTCCGCCTCCGCGATCGCGGTCTCAAAGGTCGGGATCGCGAGCGTATCGAGCCTCGCCGACGCCTGATGGCGACCAACCCAGGTCGCTGCCCGCAAGACCCCGAAGGCGTCGCCAACTGATCGATACAACTCCCGCGCCTCCTCAGCGTGGCGCCGGCCGTTCGCCGCGTCGCCCGCGGCGTCCTCGGACTCCGTGGCTCGCAGATGGAGGACCGCCTGCTCGGCGGGGTCCCGGGTGACAGTCAGAGCCTGCTCCAGGTGGCCCAGCGCCTGGCGATGCGAGTGGAGCGAGATCGCCCGCTCGGCGGCGGCCTGGAGGGCGATCCGCGCCTGGGCGGCCAGCGCATCGGCCTCGGCGCCGGGCCGCGACGACTCGTATGCCGCGAGGTAATGGGTGGCCAGCACACCCGCCAGCTCCTCGCTGCCGAGCCCCTCGAAATAGCGCGCGGCGGCGGTGTGGCGCTGCCGGCGATCGGCCTTGGCCAGGTTCTGGTACGCGATCTCGCGCACGAGGGCCTGCACGAACTGGTATTGGCCCCGCTCGGGGGAGCGCAGGTCGGCCTCGACGGTGAGCAGCTCGCGACGTACCAGCCGATCGAGCCGATCGGCCAGG
>Ga0209640_10006752_pt1 | contig 10033 bp, 8 predicted proteins | sample RifCSP10_1_FD_184018 | JGI IMG/M metagenome (GOLD analysis project Ga0209640, IMG submission 184018) | Soil microbial communities from Rifle, Colorado - Rifle CSP2_sed 10_1 (SPAdes) (version 2) | ecosystem: Environmental > Terrestrial > Deep subsurface > Rock core/Sediment | place: Rifle... | reverse complement strand
GGACTGGATCGGGACGCGGAGGAAGGTCGGGACACCGGCGAACGGGTAGCTCGGAGTCATGGCTCCCTTGAGCCGGGCGAGTTCCTCGGGTGTCACGGCGCGGTCCTCCCGTCTGTCATAGGGGGGTCGCCCGGCCGCCGAGAGGCGAACGACGGCCGGGCGAGGATGGGATGCGAGCTGGATGCCTCTAGAACTGGGTCTTGCCGCTCTTGAGGTCGTCCTCCGCGGCCTTCACCGCGTCGCGAACCGCCTGCGGCACCTTGTCCGAGAATGCGCCGAAGCTGACGACGCCCTCGGCGACGCCCTCGCTGTTGGCCTTGCCGTTAAGCGGCTGCGTGGCGGCGTTGAACACCACGAGCGACGCGTCGGCGAGTGCCGCTCCGATGTGCGACGTCGGGCCGAAACTGCTCTCATCGGCGTACAGGCCGATCGCGTAGACGCCCTTGTCCTCGGCCGCCGCGAAGACGCCGGCGTCGGCCGCGTCGAGCACATGTCCGAGGACGTCGGCGCCACCGGCCACCAGGGCCAGCGCCGCCTCGCGGGCCTTGTCCGTATCCGCCCAGTCGCCGGTGATGCTGGCCGTGACCACCGCGTTCGGGTTGACCCGGGCGCAGCCGTCCTTCCAGCCCTTGATGGCATCGTTGGCGATCGGGATCGTCTCGCCGACCACCAGGCCGATCTTGTTGGACTTCGTCATCGAGCATGCGAGGACGCCGGATAAGTAGCCCATGTCCCCGTAGCTGAGGGCCAGCGAGGTGACGTTGGCAGCGCTCTTGTTGCCGTTCGTCACCACGAACTGCACGTTCGGGAACTCCGACGCGACCTGGAGGGCCGCGTCCATGTACTCACCGCCGTGACCGATGACGACGTTGTTGCCCTGCTGGGCGTAGGTGCGGAAGACCTCCACCTGCTGGTCCTGGGTGACCTTCTCGGTGTAGGCGATGGTGGCGCCGCCGGTCTCGGCCCTCTTCAGGCCTTCGAAGCCGGCCTGGTTCCAGGACTGGTCGTCCACGAGACCGGGGAACAGGGCGGCGACCTTCGCGCCGCCTCCGCCGCCGCTCGCGGCGGGCGTGCCCGTCGCGGCCGGTGAAGAAGAACAGCCCGTCGCGGCGAGGGTGATGAGCAGGGTCGCGGCGAGGGCCGCGAACCGTCTGGTCGATAGCATTCGAACTCCTCCTCTGGTTTCCGTTTCGTTCCTTCGGTTCGGGTCAGCGAGCGGCGCTGGGCACGGTGCCCAGCTCCCGCTCGATGACGGCCACAAGGCCGTCGACCGCCGACGCCAGCAGCAGCTCGCCCGCCTCGGCCGTACCCCTGGTGGGGTCCGACAGGACACCGGAGGCCGGGACGAAGTCGGGTGCCTGGGGGTAGACGTCGTAGGGCGGCAGGCTCTCGACGCCGTCTTCACGGATCTCCTCGCGGCGGACGAGGTCCGGCCGGAGGGCGAGCATCACGGACGTCTCAAGATGGGCCGCGTGCTCCAGGGCCCAGCCGGGGAAGCCGTCGGGCCACGCCCGGTCGAGCGTCTCGGTGGGGATGGGATCCACCCACAGGATCTTAAGGATCCGCAGGTCGGGTGGCGCCCCTGCATCGAGCACGAGGTGGATCGCCTCGTGCAGGAACATGTTGTTCTCGTAGTGGCCGTCGAGGACCACGATCCGCCGCGACCCGTGGCGGATCAGTGCCTGCAGGATGTCGCGCACGACGAGGATCAGGGTCTGACCGGTGACGCTGGTCGTCCCGCTGAAGATCTCGCCGCCGCCACTCCTCGGAGCGGAGCGGTAGCCGTACGGGATGGTCGGGGCAACGATCGCTCCCAGCCGCAGGGCGACCCGGCGTGCGATCTCCTCGACCTGGATCGCGTCGGAGCCAAGCGGCAGATGTGGCCCATGCTGCTCGGTGGATCCCACCGGCAGGATGACGATGGAGTCGCCGACTCGCGCCTCGTACTCCGGTCTCGTCAGCTCCTGCATGAGCACCCGTGTATCGGTGCGTTGTGTCATCCCACCTCCTGCTCGAAGTCCATTGGTAATGGTCGGGAAACGCGCTGGCTCATCCGGCCTCGCGGCGGTACGGCCGCCCCAGCTGTTGGGGTGGGCTGGCTCGTCCGATGGCACCCGCGACGGCGGCTACCGCGAGGACGTATGGCAGCATGATGAAGAACTGGTAGGGGATGCCGAGGTTCAGGGCCTGGGCCCGCAGCTGGAACGCGTCGGCGGCGCCGAACAGCAGGCAGGCCCCCGCGGCGATCATCGGATGCCAGCGACCCACGACGATCGCGCCCAGGACGATGAACCCCCGGCCGGCGGTCATGCCCGGCGTGAAGTAGCGAACCGCCCCCAAAGCCAGCGCCGCGCCGGCGAGCCCGGCCATCGCGCCGCCGAACAGGACCGCGGCATAGCGGACGCGGGTGACCGACAGCCCGGCCGTATCGACTGCCAGTGGGAAGTCGCCGCCGGCCCGGATCGTGAGCCCCCACGTCGTCCGGAACAGGACGAAGGCCGCGATGATCGGGATGAAGTAGGCCACGAACACGATGAGCGACTGCTGGAACAAGATCGGGCCCACGACCGGGATGTCCGCCAGGACCGGCACCCGGACCTCCGGGAAGCCGGCTACCCGCTCCCGACCGGTCTCGCCCCAGATGGCGCGGAACAGCGTGTTGGTCAGGCCCAGGGCGAGGATGTTGATGGCCGCGCCGGTGATGATCTGGTCGACGCGCCGGGTGACGGTGAGGAAGGCGTGGATGAACGCGATCCCGCCCCCCGCGAGCATCGCCGCGATCGCGGCGAGGAGCGATATGACGGCCGGGTCGGCACTCGCACCGAGGTAGTAGCTGGTCGCGACGGCCGTAAAGGCCCCGACGAGCATCATCCCCTCGATGCCGATGTTGAAGACCCCGCTCCGCTCGGCGAAGACGCCGCCGACCGTGGCCAGGATCAGCGGGGTCGCCAGGCGGATGCCGGCGCTACCCCAATCGGTGATGAAGGCCGGGTCAAGGGGCACTCTCGGACCCTCCCGGCGTCAGTCCGGCGCGACGGGTCGTCCGCGTGGCCACCCAGCCGCGCAGCGGCCCGAAGATCACGAACAGGATCGTCAGCGCCTGGATGATGAGCACGAGCGACGTCTCGATCCCGGTCGCCTGCTGCATCGCGTTGGCCCCGGCCCGCAGGGCGCCGAAGAACGACGCCGAGAGGATGACCCCGAGCGGGCTGGAGTTCGCCAGTAGCGCGACCGCGATGCCGTCGTAGCCGTAGCCCGGCGAGAAGCGGTCGTAGAGGCGCATCCGGAGACCAATCACCTCCCCGGCGCCCGCCAGTCCTGCGATCCCACCGCTGATGAGCATGGCGATGACGATCTGCCGCGAGCTGTTCATGCCGGTGAAGCGGGCGGCCGTGGGGTTGCCGCCGAGCATCCGCAGCCGGAAGCCCAGGCCCGTGTAGCGCAGCAGGATCTGGAGCGCCACGGCCAGGCCGATGCCCAGCAGCAGCCCGGCATGGAGGCTCGTCCCGGAGATCAGCACCGGCAGCCGTGCGGTCTCCTGGACGAGCGCCGACTGAGCATACGAGGCGTTGCGCTCGCCGATCGGGCCGGTGATCGGGTCGATCAGGTAGCTGATCAGGTAGATGCCGACGAAGTTGAGCATGAGCGTCGTGACGACCTCGCTGACGCCCCGGTAGGCCCGCAGGTAGGCGGGGATCGCGACCCACAGCGCCCCGCCGACGAAACCGGCGAGCAACGCGAGTAGGACGTGGATGAATCCCGGCAGACCGAGCGGCGCGACCGCCACCACCGTGGCGAACGCCGCGCCAACGTAGAGCTGGCCCTCCGCGCCGACGTTGAACACGCCGGCCCGGAAGCTGATCGCCACGGCCAGACCGGTCAACAGGATCGGCGTCGTCCGCACGCCGGTGGTGGCGAGGCTACCGATGCTGCCGGCGGCTCCCTGGAGCATCGCGCCGTACGCCTCGAGCGGGTTGCCGGACGCGACGACGATCAGGACGCCCGAGACCGACAGGGCCGCCGCGATCGAGACGACCGGGACGACCAGCCGGTAGAAAACGCGCCGCACGAGCCGGGTAAGGGTCGCCGCGGACTCCATCAGGCGGCCGTCCCCCCATCGCCCGCGACCTGGATCGTGTGGCCCATCATCATCTCGCCTACCTCGCCGAGCCGGGTTGGGTCGGGCGGGACCGCGCCCATGATCTGGCCCGCGTGCATGACCACGACCCGGTCGCTCACGGCGAACAGCTCGGGCAGCTCGGTCGACACCAGCAGCACGGCGGCACCGCGGTCACGCTGGCCGCGGATCAGGTTGAGGACGCTCTCGACGGCGCCCACGTCGAGTCCCCGGGTCGGCTGCGCGGCGACGAGCAGGGCGGGGTCCTCCTGCGTCTCGCGAGCCACGATCACCTTCTGCTGGTTGCCACCGGACAGGTGGTGGACCTTGGTCTCCGGGCCCGGGCAGCGGATGTCGTAGGCGTCGATCTGCTCGACCGCGTGGCTCCTGATGTGGTTCCAGCGGAGGAAGCCGAAGGCGGAGAAGGGACGCCTGCCGTAGGCCCTCAGCACGAGGTTCTCGGCGACGTCGAAGTCGCCCACCAGTCCCTGCTCGTGACGGTCCTCCGGGATGAGCCCCAGCAGGCCGATCGTCCGGAGCGCCCCCTTCGGCGGTCGCCCCTGGATCGCGATCCGCCCCCCGGTGATCGGCCGGAGGCCGGCGATGCACTCCACCAGCTCACGCTGGCCGTTGCCATCGACGCCGGCCACGCCGACGATCTCTCCGCGGTGCACGGTCAGTGAGACCGAGTCGAGACCCGGCGTGCGGCGATCGGTCAGGCAGCTCACGTCTTGCAACTCGAGGATGGGCGCATCTCCCTGGACGGGTGGGCTGACCCGCTCGAGCGAAACGTCCCGGCCGACCATCATCGACGAGAGGATCGAGGGACTCGCCGCCGCGGTCGGGAGGCTGCCGGTGACCCGGCCCAGCCGCAGCACCGTGATCCGGTCGCTGACCGCCTTGACCTCGCTCAGCTTGTGACTGATGAAGACGATGCCCCGTCCCTCGGCGGCAAGCAGGCGCATGACGCGGAACAGCTGCCCGACCTCGACCGGCGCGAGGACGGCGGTGGGCTCGTCGAGGATGAGGAGTCGGGCCCCGCGATACAGCGCCTTCAGGATCTCCAGGCGCTGCTGCGCGCCCACCGACAGTTGCCAGACGGGGACGTCGGGGTCGATGGCCAGCTCGTGCTCCTCCGCGAGCTTCATCAGCCGCCGTCGCGGGTCGCGCAACTCGAGCAGCGGGGGCCGCGGGCTCGAGACTCCCAGCACGACGTTCTCGAGGGCGGTCAGGTTGGGGACCAGCATGAACTTCTGGTGGACCATGCCGATGCCGAGCGACACGGCCTCGTGCGGCGAGCGGATCGTCACCAGCCGCCTGTCCAGGTTGATCTGGCCCGAGTCCGGCTGCTGGAGGCCGTAGAGGATCTTCATGAGGGTGCTCTTCCCGGCACCGTTCTCGCCGAGCAGGGCATGGATCTCGCCGGGCAGGACCTCGAAGGTCACCTCATCGTTGGCCACGAGGTCACCGAAGCGCTTGGTGATGCGCTCCATCCTGAGCAACTCGGGTGCGCTGGACTGCTGGTCCGTGCTCCCCACGCCCGCCTTCTCCTGGTTGCCCCGGCATCCGATCCGACCCATTGACGTTTCAGGCGGCTGACAATAGGCTGTCCATTGTCGACAGTCAACAGCCATCCTGACAGGGACTCGATGGACGCTCGGGCACTTCCGGCGATCACGCGATCCTCGCTGGCGGACGCCACGGCTGGACTGCTGCGGGAGCGGATCCTCGGGGGCGTGTTTCCCCCGGGTACCCGCCTCGTCGAGGCGGACATCGCGCGGCAGCTGCGGACCAGCCGTGGCCCCGTCCGGGAAGCCCTGGCGATGCTCCGGGCGGAGGGACTTGCTCGCGAAGAGCCGGGACGAGGGTCCTACGTGTCGGTCCTCAGTCGGCGGGAGGTGGAGGAGATCTACGAGATCCGGGCGGCGCTCGAGAGCGCGGCCGCGCTGCTCGTCATCGAGCGAGGCAACCTCGCCGAGTTCGCCGCCCTCGACGTCGCGCTCGCCGAGATGCGCCGGACGGCGAAGCTCGGGGATCGCGGCGCCTTCGTGGATGCCGACCTGTCCCTCCACGGCGAGCTCTGTCGCCTGTCCGGCAATGAGCGGCTCTACCAGGCCTGGGAGACCCAGGTCGGCCTCCTGCGGGCGCTGATCCGCCTCGAGATCACCCGCCTCGAGGCCACGCTCGACCCGCTCATCGTCGAGCACGAGAACCTCGTCGCGGAGCTCCGCTCCGGGGACCTCGAGCGAGCGACGCGTGCCTGCTGGGCGCTGTTCCGCGACACCAGCCGACGGATCACCGAGGGGCGCGCCGAGGACGGTGTCGCGGGGGCCGGCTTCGCCGGGTTGATGGAGCTCCTGCCGGGCCGCTGACGGGCCGGGTGGATGAGGCTCGTGGGAAGGGCATGAGGGGACAGGAGGAACCGGTGGGCGACTATTACGAGGAACCGAAGACGCCGCGCGACATCCCGCATCTGCTGATCCCGGAGAAGCGCAAGATCCTCCACTGGAACGATCCCCACGAGCTGCGGGTCAACAACTGGATCGAGCCCTGGGACTGGGCCTCGACCCTCGACGTCGGGCTGATCAACGTCCCGTCGAGTAAGACCTCGATCTTTGCCAACGGGGCGTACGCGGCGCCCAACGCGATCAAGGATTCCTGGGCCATCAACACGACCTACACACCCGACTACGACGTCGACATGGCGAGCCTGCGGGTCCGCGAGATCGGCGATGTGGCGATCCCCGTCCTCGATCTGCGCGAAGGCATCGAGCACATCGAGGAGTCGCTCCGGGGGATCTTCGAGCAGCCCGAGACGTTCCTGCCGGTCGTCATCGGGGGTGACCACGCCATCACGGCCCCCGCCGTCCGGGCGTACTGCAGGGCCAACCCGGACAAGCAGGTTGGCCTCATCCACTTCGATGCCCATAACGACGTGCGGGTGCTCGACCACGGCCCGACGAACGGCACCCCGATCCGCGGCATCCTGACCTCGGGCGTGCGCGTGTCGGGCCGGAACCTGGTCCAGGTCGGGATCCACGGGTTCATGAACGCGAGCTACTACAAGCGCTGGGTCGAGGGCAAGGGCGGCACGATCATGACCGCCCGGGAGATCCGCCGGCAGGGCATCGAGGAGACGATTCATCGGGCCATCGAGATCGCCGGCCGCGACACCGACGCCATCTACGTGACGGTGGACATCGACGTGCTCGAGCTGGGCTACGCGCCGGGCACGGCGGCGGCCACCGCGGACGGCATCCATCCGACGGACCTGTTCGAGGCCCTCTTCATCCTCGGCCAGGAACCGCGGGTCGCGGCGATCGACTTCGTCGAGCTGGATCCGTACCGCGACGTGGCCGAGATCACGACGCGCACCTTCAACTCCGCGATGCTCACGTTCCTCGCCGGCTACTTCCTCCGCAAGAACGATGGCTGGCGGGGCTACGACAACACCCCGATCGCCGAGTGGTGAACGTCGTCGCGTCGCCTCTGCGGCCGTCGACCGGGCACCGCGACGACCCCCGGGGCCGGCGTCCGACGTGAATGCTCCGGCCACGATGCGGGCGATCGGGGTCGAGCGGACCGGGGGCCTCGACGCCCTGCAGCAGGTGACGGTCCCCGTTCCCGAGCCGGGGCCCGACGAGCTGCGCATCGGGGTCGCCTTCGCGGCGGCGAACTGGAGCGACATCCAGAAGCGCCAGGGCATCTACCCCGACCCGGTCGGCTACCCGGTGATCCTCGGCGCCGAGGTGTCCGGGATCGTCTCGGCGATCGGGCCGGGCGTGCGCGGGCTCGCGATCGGGCAGCGTGTCGCCGCGCTGTGCGGCCCGCGCCTGCTCGGCGGCTACGCGGACGCGGTAGTGGTCCCCGCCGCCTACGTGCTGCGGCTCCCCGGCGATCTGCCGCTCGACCAGGCGGCCGCCCTCCCGCTCGCGACGCTGACCGCGTTCCACCTCCTCCACACCGCGTACCGGATCAGAGCCGGGCAGGTCGTTATGGTGCACGCCATCGCCGGCTCGGTGGGTCTGGCGGTGACCCAGGTGGCCGGCATGGCCGGCGCCCGGGTCATCGGGACCGTCGGCCGGCCGGGCAAGTCCGGGCTGCCACGACGGATGGGCGCCGAGCTCGTCATCGACCGCAGCTCAGAGGACTTCGTGGAGCGCGCCCTCGCCTTCACGGACGGTCGCGGGGTGGACCTGATCATCGACTCGCTGGGGGGCGAGATCCTCCCCCGGAGCTTCGACGCCCTCCGCTTCCACGGCCATCTCATCAACATCGGGGAGGCGGCGGGCGAGCCCGACTTCCCGGTTCGCAAGAAGCTGTACGAACGCTCCACCTCGATGGCCGGCTTCGAGGTGCTCCACGCGGCGCCGGGTTCGCGGACCTGGCGCCGGGGCGTGCGCTTCGTCGAGGATGCGGTCGCGCGCGGCCGGCTGCGGATGCCGGTCGGGGCGATCTTCCCGTTCGAGGATGTCGCCGCCATGCACGCCGCGCTCGAGGGCCGCGGGACGTCCGGCAAGCTCCTGCTCGCGGTCGGTGGCGGATCGCCGGCATGAGCGTGGACCGGGAGGAGTCCCTGACACCGATGGACGAGACCGAGCGCCTGCTGGGCAACGGCACGGTGCTCACCATGGACCGCTCCCGACCGATCCTTCACGACGGGGCCGTGCTGGTGCGTGGATCGCGGATCGCGGACCTGGGGGACCGGGCGGAGCTGCAGCACCGATACCCGGCCGCCCAATGGATCGACGCCGCGGGCGGGGTGATCCTGCCCGGCTTCGTCAACACCCATACCCATCTCTTCCAGGGGCTGCTCAAGGGCCTCGGCGACGACCGTCCGCTCTATCGCTGGCTGCGCGACATGACGGCCCCCGCGGCGAGCCGGCTGACCGAGGAACACTGCGAGGCGGCTGCGCTCAACGGCGCGCTGGAAGCCATCCGCTCGGGCACCACGACCGTCGTCGACTTCATGTACGCGCACCCGCGCGAAGGACTTACCGATGCCGTGGTTCGCGGGCTGCAGGCGGCGGGGGTCCGGGCGGTCGTGGCGCGGGGCTTCATCACCCGGGGCGTCGACCTGGGTGTTCCGGAGGCCCTCATCGAGGAGGTCGAGACGGCGCTCGCCGATGTCGCCCGGCTGCGGTCGCTTCACGCCGGGCCGGCGGACCTGGTCCGGATCGGCGTGGCGCCCTGCCTGCTCTGGATGATCGACCAGGACGCGCTTCGAGCGACCCGCGAGTTCGCCACCGGACAGGACATCGTGATCACGTACCACCTCGCGGAGACGTCGTTCGAGGTGGACTACGCCCGCCGGACGTACGGGCTGCCGGAGGCTCAGGTGCTCGAGCAGGCGGGGTTCTTGGGACCGGACCTGCTGGCGGTCCACTGCACGAAGCTCGACGGCGACGACATCGAGCGGCTGGCCGCCCACGACGTGAAGGTCTCGCACAACCCGGTCAGCAACATGTACCTCGGCTCCGGGATCGCGCCCATCGTGGCGATGCTGCGTCGGGGCCTGACCGTGGGCCTTGCGACCGATGGACCGGCCAGCAACAACAACCAGAACATGCTCCACGTCCTCAAGTACACGGCGCTCCTGCACAAGGTGGCGCACGAGGACCCGACCGCGATGACCGCGGACCGGGTCCTCGAGATGGCGACGATCGATGGGGCGCGGGCGATCGGCATGGCCGACGAGATCGGCTCCATCGAGGTCGGCAAGCGGGCGGATCTGGTGACCGTGGCGCTTGACAACCCCTTCGCGGCGCCGGTGCACGACCCGATCTCCTCGCTTGTCTATGCCGCCGTGGGCAACGAGGTGCGGACGGTCATCGTCGATGGCCGGCCGCTCATGCAGGATGGTCGGCTCGCGACGCTCGACGAGGAGCGTGTGCTGGAGCGCGCCTCCAGCGCCGC
>Ga0209640_10006750_pt1 | contig 10033 bp, 8 predicted proteins | sample RifCSP10_1_FD_184018 | JGI IMG/M metagenome (GOLD analysis project Ga0209640, IMG submission 184018) | Soil microbial communities from Rifle, Colorado - Rifle CSP2_sed 10_1 (SPAdes) (version 2) | ecosystem: Environmental > Terrestrial > Deep subsurface > Rock core/Sediment | place: Rifle... | reverse complement strand
GCAGATAAACGCGGATATTCAATGCGCTGCCCGTATTCGCCAGCCCACCAAAAGGGTGAATGGTCTCGGCGCATAAATGGCATGATTCATTTGCGTTAATCTGCGTTCATCTGCGGCTAAAGCCGTTTTTAGGAAATATGTTAAAAATATCCTGATCCGCGGGGCACGGATTTGACCGATATCAGATTCCGCCCGGCAGAATCCGCTCCCGGTCACCGAGATAAGGCCGCAACACCGCCGGTAGCGTGATGCTGCCGTCCTGTTCCTGATAATTCTCCAGTATCGCCACCAGCGTGCGCCCGACTGCCAGACCGGAACCATTGAGGGTGTGCAGCAACTCGGGTTTGCCGGTCTCCGGGTTGCGCCAGCGCGCCTGCATGCGGCGCGCCTGAAAGTCCCCGAAGTTGCTGCACGAGGAAATCTCGCGATACTTCTGCTGGCCCGGCAGCCACACCTCGAGATCGTAGGTCTTGGCGGCGGAGAAGCCGATGTCGCCGGCGCACAGCGCCATGACCCGGTACGGCAGCCCGAGCAGCTGCAGGACCTTCTCGGCGTGGCCGGTAAGTTCCTCCAGTGCCGGGTAGGAATCCTGTGGGCGCACAAATTGCACCAGCTCGACTTTTTCAAATTGATGCTGGCGGATCATGCCGCGTGTGTCCTTGCCGTACGAGCCGGCCTCGCTGCGGAAGCACGGCGTGTGGCAGACGTGTTTGCGCGGCAGGCGCGCGGCATCGGTAATGGTGTCTCGCGCCAGGTTGGTGACTGGAACCTCGGCGGTGGGGATGAGATACATCCGATCTGTTCTCTGCTTAAACCTGAGTTCGGCATCCGGCGGAATGCTTCCGTCCGCGTTCAATTTGTTAGCATACACATCAACGTAACTAAATACAGTCTTATGTTGCACCGAAAACAAATCTTCCTCGAACTTGGGCAACTGGCCGGTGCCACGCAGGCTGTCGGCATTCACCAGGTACGGGACATAGGTTTCGGTATAACCATGTTCGCGCGTGTGCAAGTCGAGCATGAACTGGGTGAGCGCACGCTGCAGTTGCGCGAGCGCACCCTGCAGCACCACAAAGCGCGCGCCGGATATCCTGGCCGCGACCTCGAAATCCATGAGGCCGAGGCCTTCGCCGAGATCGACGTGATCCTTCGGCGCAAACTCGAGTTTCCTGGGCTCGCCCCAACGGCGCACTTCCTGGTTGTCGCGCTCGTCCTTGCCGTCCGGAACGCTCGCGTGCGGGATGTTGGGAACACCGAGCGTGATGGCGCTGAGTTCATTCTGCAGCTGCTCGAGTTCGGTCTCGGCCTGCTTGAGCGCAGCACCGAGGCTGGCGACCTCGTCCATCAACGGATTCGTGTCCTCGCCGCGCGCCTTGGCCTGGCCGATGGCCTTGGATTTGGTGTTGCGCTCGTTCTGGTACTGCTGCGTAATCACCTGTATCTGCTTGCGCTTCTCTTCCAGGCTGGTGATGGTCGCGACATCCAGCGTGAAACCGCGGCGCGCCAGCAGCCTGGCGGTATTGTTGAGATCGGTGCGGAACAGTTTCGGGTCAAGCATGGTCGTGTGTAGTGTTAATATTATTGTTTAGCCGCAGATGAACACAGATGAATACAGATCCCTGTTTTATCCGTGTTTATCTGCGTTCATCTGTGGCTTAAGTATTTTAGTTTTCGTTCACCTGCGCCGACCACGACACGACGTGTCCGGGCGGGAGCAGCGCCTTCAAATGGCTCAGGATACGCCGCACCTTGTCCGGCGCGTCGAAGAACTCGATCACCACCGGCAGATCGAGCGACAGGTCGAGCAGCGTCGAGGAATGCACCACGCCCGAGCGACCGAAACCACTGATACCGCGAAACACCGTGACGCCGCGCACCTGCTCTTCGTCGTGCAGCTTTGCCAATAGTGTCTTCAGTGACTTCTCGCCTTCCGTAAGATAGACACGCACCACGGTCACGTCGCTGTGTTTCATAAAGGTAGCCCTACTCCGCTTCGCTCGTTCGTCTTGTCATTAGATTTGCCTCGCAAGAATGACACCGAGCCAGGTGGCGCCGACGCACAGAACCAGGCTCGCGGCCATGTTGCCCGCGGCCTTCGCCATGGCGCCCTGCTCGATCAGGTTGAAGGTTTCGATGGAGAATGTCGAGAACGTGGTGAAACCGCCCAGCACGCCGATCAGCAGCCCGGCGCGCCACACGGCGCTTTCACCCATGCGCTCGACCAGCAGCACGAACAGTACGCCCATCGCCAGGCAGCCGAGCACATTCACGGCAAGCGTGCCGTAGGGAAAGCCGCGCCCAAGGAGCGCGTGCACCCACGTCGATAGGCCGTAGCGCAGGACGCTGCCTACGGCGCCGCCGGCAGCAATGGCAAGAATCTGGCTCACCGTTTCAGGGCCCCTTTATATTTGTTCGATTCTCGTAGGGTGCGTCCCACGCACCGCTTCACGGTATCACGGAGTCGTTGGTGCGTGGGACGCACCCGACATCTCATCTAGCCTCGATGCTTCTTGTCCAGATCGCGGAAATAGGCCAGCCGCTCGGCAATTTTCGTCTCCAGGCCGCGCGCGACCGGGTGGTAATAGCGGCGCTCGCCGATCTCTTCGGGAAAATAGGTTTCCCCGGCGGCATAGCCCTCGGGTTCATCGTGCGCGTAACGATAGGCCTTGCCATAGCCGAGTTCCTGCATGAGTTTGGTCGGCGCGTTGCGCAGATGCACCGGCACTTCGAGCGAGCCCTCGCGCTTCACGTCCTGCATGACGGCCCCGAACGCGGTGTACACGGCATTGCTCTTGGGCGCCACCGCGAGATACACCACTGCCTGGGCGATGGCGAGCTCTCCCTCCGGGCTGCCGAGACGTTCCTGCACGTCCCAGGCCTCGAGTGCCAGCGTCAGTGCGCGCGGATCGGCATTGCCGATATCCTCGCTCGCCATGCGCACCACGCGGCGCGCGATATAGAGCGGGTCGCAGCCGCCATCCAGCATGCGCGCATACCAGTAGAGGGCGGCGTCCGGTGACGAGCCGCGCACCGATTTGTGCAGCGCCGAGATCTGGTCGTAGAACGCCTCGCCCTGCTTGTCGAAGCGCCGCACGCCGCCGGTAATCAATTCCTGGACAATAGTCTCGGTCACGGTGAGCCGGCCATTCTGCAGCTCGGCCAGATCGGCCGCCAGTTCCAGCAGATTCAGGGCACGGCGTGCGTCGCCATCCGCGGCATGGCTGAGCAAATCACGCAACGCCTCGGGCATGTCGAGGCGCAGGCTGCCCAGGCCGTGCTCGCTGTCGGTGAGCGCGCGGTCGATCAGCTGGCGGATGTCCTCAGCCTGCAGGGCCTTGAGCACGTACACCCGTGCGCGCGACAGCAGCGCCTTGTTGAGTTCGAACGACGGATTCTCGGTGGTGGCGCCGATGAAGGTCAGCGTACCGTCCTCGACATACGGCAGGAAGCCATCCTGCTGCGCCTTGTTGAAACGGTGCACCTCGTCCACGAACAGAAGCGTGGATTTCCCCAACTCAGCAAGTACCCGCCTTGCCTCATCCACCGCTGCGCGTATTTCCTTCACACCCGAGAATACGGCGGACAGGCTTAAAAAGTGCGCGCCGAGATGGCCGGCGACAATGCGTGCCAGCGTGGTCTTGCCACTGCCCGGCGGTCCCCAGAGAATCATGGAGTGCAGCACCCCGGCCTCGACCGCGCGCCGCAATGGCTTGCCGGTGGCCAGCAGATGCGGCTGGCCGGCGATATCCTCAAGCCGTTTCGGCCGCATGCGGTCGGCCAGCGGCTGCGCGCTGAGGGCATCCCCTATGGCCGGCGTAGTTTTCACAACCGATTTCATTCCTGAATTATGTCCACACCAGCGGGCGGCTTGAAGCTGAATTTATCGGCACTGATCCGAATGTTTTCCCTGGCGTCGCGCAGCGTGACGCGCGTGGTCTGGCCGAAGCCATCGACCATTTCGAGAATGCGGATATGGCCCTGCTCGAAACCGATGCGGATGATTTCAAAGCCGCCATCGCTCTTCTTCGGCGTCAACTGTACCCAATCGAGCTTGCCTTGCTGGCCCAGGTCCTTGATCGCAAAAACACCCTCCAGCGCACCCTTGCCGGACAGCAAAATAGCCGGGGTCGCGCCCAGCGCACCTTGCATGCGCCGCACTGCGGCCTGCTTGAGCTCGACGTCGTACACCCATACCTGCTTGCCGTCGCCGACGATGTGCTGCTCATAGGGCACGCTGTAGTTCCAGCGAAACTTGCCGGGGCGCTCGATCCACAGGTTGCCGGAAGATTCCTGGATCGGGTTCAGCGCCTCATCCAGCGTGACCTGATCAAAATGCGCGCTGTAGCGCTGCACCTTGCTGAAGAATCGCTGCAGGTCCTGGGTGGCAGCGGCCTGCGCCGCCAGGCCGGTGAACGAGAGAACAAGCAGAACAATCAAACGACGCATCATGCTTTTATCCTAAAAAGTCAAAGGCAGCCACAGATGAACGCAGATAAACACAGATAATTAAAGCCAGAATATTTTTTGCTTTTAATCCGCGTTCATCTGCGTTCATCTGTGGCCAAAAATAATATTCACTCGCGCGGCGGCGGTGGCGGCGCCAGCACTTCGCGGTTGCCGTTCGACTGCATCGGGCCGACCACGCCGGACTTCTCCATCTCCTCGATCAGGCGCGCGGCGCGGTTGTAGCCGATACGCAGGCGGCGCTGCACGCCGGAGATCGAGGCGCGGCGTGTCTCGGTGACAATCTTGAGCGCTTCGTCGTAGAGCGGGTCGTTCTCGCCCTCGCCGTTCTCGCCGCCCATGCCGGCAAACCCGCCGCCACTGGCAACTTCCGCCTCGCCGGTCAGAATACTGTCGTCGTAGCTCGGCTTGCCGCTCTTTTTGAGAAACCCCACGACCTTGTGCACTTCGCTGTCGGACACGAACGCGCCGTGCACGCGCAGCGGCAGGCCGGTGCCGGGCGTGAGGAACAGCATGTCGCCCTGGCCGAGCAGCTGCTCGGCGCCCATCTGGTCGAGGATGGTACGGGAGTCGACGCGCGCCGAAACCTGGAAGGCGATGCGCGCCGGGATATTGGCCTTGATGAGGCCGGTGATCACGTCCACCGAGGGACGCTGCGTGGCGACGATCAGGTGCAGTCCGGCGGCGCGCGCCTTCTGCGCCAGGCGCGCAATCAGCTCTTCGACCTTCTTGCCGACCACCATCATCAGGTCGGCGAGCTCGTCGATCAGAATCACGATGTACGGCAGGGCTTTCAGTTCCGGCACCTCATCGTCGTCGGACTGGACCTGATAGATCGGATCGAGAATCGGTTTGCCGGCCTTTTCGGCTTCGCGCACCTTGCTGTTGTAGCCGGAGATGTTGCGCACCCCGAGCGCCGCCATCAGCCGGTAGCGGCGCTCCATTTCCACGATGCACCAGCGCAGCGCGTTCGCCGCCTGTTTCATGTCCGTGACCACCGGCGCGAGCAGATGCGGGATGCCCTCGTACATGGCGAGTTCGAGCATCTTGGGGTCGACCATGATGAAGCGCACCTGCTCCGGGGTGGACTTGTACACCATGCTCAGAATCAGCGCGTTGATGCACACCGACTTACCGGAACCGGTGGTGCCGGCAATCAGCAGATGCGGCATCTTGGCGAGATCCACGATCATCGGCACGCCGCCGATGTCCTTGCCGAGCGCCAGCGCCAGTGGCGAATGCACCTCGTCGTAGGCCCGCGATGACAGTACGTCGCTCAGACGCACGGTCTCGCGGTTCTCGTTCGGTATCTCGATGCCGACCGTGGACTTGCCGGGGATGTTCTCGACCACGCGCAGGCTGATGACCGACAGCGCGCGCGCCAGGTCGCGCGCCAGATTGGTGATCTGGCTGGCCTTCACGCCCGGCGCCGGATCGATCTCGAAACGCGTGATGACCGGGCCGGGGTGCACCGCCACCACCTGTGCTTCGATGTCAAAATCGAGCAGCTTTTTTTCCAGCAGGCGCGACAGGGTCTCCAGCGTTTCCTTGTTGTACGCGACCTTGGCCTCTTCGGACGGGTCGAGCAATTTGAGCGGCGGCAGTTCGCCGGAACCGGCCGGCACATCGAACAGCGGCACCTGCTTCTCGCGCTCCACGCGTTCGCTCTTCACGATCGGCTTGAGCACCGGCTCGATGCGCGGCGGTGCGTGCCGTTCCAGAACCTTTTTGTCTTCCGCCACGGTCGCGCGCCGCTGCTTGAGCGCGCGCAGGCCGATTCCGTAGTCAACCAGGGACGAAAATTCCTGCTTCACGCGCTGCACGAAAGCGAAGCTCATGCGTCCGGTAAAATCCATGACATTGAGCCAGGAAAGACCGGTAAAGAGCGTCACCCCGGCAAAGAACACCGCCAGCAGGAAAATCGTGGCGCCGGTAAAACTGAACGGACCGGCCAGTCCGTGACCGACGAAGTTGCCCAGCACGCCGCCGCTGCTGAACGGCAGCTCACCGTTCGTGGCGAAGTGCAGGCCCGCGAGCCCGCCGGCGCCGAGCACCGTCAGCACGAAACCGGCAAAAATAAGCGCGCTCACGCGCGCGTCGCGTGGATTGTCATGCTTGCGGTTCAGGAAAATACGCGCGGCGGCGACGCAGGCCAGCAGCGGGAACAGGAAGGCGACATAACCAAACAGGTTCAGGAGTACATCGGCCAGCCAGGCACCGGCGCGCCCGCCCAGATTCTCCACCTGGCTGGAGGAACCGCTGTGCGACCAGCCGGGATCGGCGGCGTGATAAGTCCAGAGGGAAATCAGCAGGTATACAGCAACCGCGACAAGAATATAAAGACCGGCTTCGCGCAGCATGCGCAGGATCTTCGGGGCCAGGGGCGGCCGTTGTTCGCGTTTCCAGGTTGCCTGTGCCACAACACTCCTCGGGATGGATAACTGCCTGCGTATTATGGCGTTTTTGGCCGGATTAGACCATGGTCAGAGCCCCGCCAGGGAGGCAGCCACGGCCGGGTGTACCAGGCTGCCCGCCTGGACATTAATTCCGCTGTGCAGGGCCGGATCCTGCTCCCAGCCGGGCCGGGCCAGACGTGCGACATACGGGGCAATCACCCCGGACAGGGCCTGCGTGGCGGTACGCGGCACCGCCCCGGGCATGTTGGTCACGCCGAAATGGACCACCCCTTCCTCGACATAGGTCGGGTTTTTATAGTCGGTTGGATGCGTGGTCTCGATACAGCCACCCTGATCGACGGAGATATCCACGATCACCGATCCCGGGCGCATGCTGCGAACCATGGCGCGTGTCACCAGATGCGGGGTGCGCGCGCCGGGAATGAGCACGGCGCCGATCAGCAGATCGGTTTGCTGCAGCGCCGCGGCGATTCCTCCCTGGCTGGAATGCAGCGCCGTGACGTTCGGACCGAACTGGCACATGCGCGCCAGACTGTCGCGCGAGCGCGCGAACACCGTGACCTCGGCACCCAGCGCCGCCGCTGCCGCCACCGCCGCACCACCCGCCGCGCCTGCTCCCAGCACCACCACCCGGCCGTGTTCCGTACCGGGCAGGCCACCCAGCAGAATCCCGCGTCCACCCTGAGGGACGTGCAGCAGGTGCGCGCCAATCTGCACCGCCAGGCGCCCGGCAATCTCACTCATCGGCGCCAGTAACGGCAAACGGCCTTTCACTTCCACGGTCTCGAACGCCACTGCCGTCAGGCCCTTCTGTTGCAGCACACGCGCCAGTTCCGGCACCGCGGCCAGATGCAGGTACGAGAACAGCACGTGCTCGGGTCGCAGCAGGTCGTATTCCGGCGCGGTCGGCTCCTTCACCTTGACGATCAGCTGGGCGCGCCGGTACAGGGTCGCTGCATCCGGCAGAACCTGTATGCCCTGCGCGCTATAGGCACTGTCCGGATAACCGCTCTTCTCTCCGGCCCCGGTCTGTACGTACACCTCACTCCCGGCGCGCACCAATTCCCCGGCGGCTTCGGGTACGAGCGCCACACGCCCTTCGAGGGGTTTGATTTCCTTTGGAACACCGATACGCATGCCTGCTCCTTTCGTCGCTGTCCGGAAAGACTTCGCCTCAGGATAACAGCCGTTATAATAGCGCTCCAAATTCTCACGAACTTTCCGGAGTCTTGTTCATGGCCACCGTCAAACACTGTCGTCTCCTGATCCTGGGCTCCGGCCCGGCCGGCTACAGCGCCGCTGTTTATGCCGCGCGCGCCAATCTCAAGCCGGTATTGATCACCGGCATGGAACAGGGCGGCCAGCTCATGACCACCACCGACGTGGACAACTGGCCGGGCGACGTCGAAGGCCTGCAGGGGCCGGGACTCATGGAGCGCATGCAGAAACACGCCGAGCGCTTCAAAACCGAGATCGTCTCCGATCACATCCGCAGCGTCGATCTCAAGGTACGGCCGTTCAAGATCAGCGGCGACTCCGGCGAGTACAGCTGCGACGCGCTGATTATCGCCACCGGCGCTTCGGCCAAGTATCTCGGCATCCCGTCGGAAGAGAAATTCCGCGGCAAGGGCGTGTCGGCGTGCGCCACCTGCGACGGCTTCTTTTACAAGAACCAGAAGGTCGCCGTGGTGGGCGGCGGCAACACCGCCGTGGAAGAGGCGTTGTACCTGTCCAACATCGCCGAGCATGTCACGCTCATCCACCGCAGCGACAAGTTCAAGGCCGAGGCCATCCTGGTCGACAAGCTCTTGGAGAAAGTCGCGGCCGGCAAGATCTCCCTCGAAGTGAACAGCAACACGGATGAGATCCTGGGCGACAGCAGCGGCGTCACCGGCGTACGCGTCAAAGACATTGCCGGCAAATCCAGGGAAATTGGCGTGCACGGCGTGTTCATCGCCATCGGCCATGCTCCCAATACCACCATTTTCGCAGGCCAGCTCGATCTGGAGCACGGTTACATCAAGACCCGTTCCGGCAACCAGGGGAATGCCACCGCCACCAGCGTACCGGGCGTGTTCGCGGCCGGCGATGTGCAGGACCACATCTACCGCCAGGCGATCACCTCCGCCGGCAGCGGCTGCATGGCGGCGCTCGATGCCGAACGCTATCTCGAGCAGTTGAAGAAGTAGTTCTTACTATAAAGGCGTTGGCCACAGATGAACGCTGATAGACACAGATATTACCCCTCGGTTTCTATCCGCATTCATCTGCGTTCATCTGTGGCTGTCTTTTTGTCTTTGTGTTCGGAATCATGCTGCTCGCCAGCGGCGCCTCGCTCCTGTGGCACGCCTGGATCTAGTGTAGTGCTTCACGATTGACGGAACATTGCTTGTTTGAAATGCAGGTCGACCTTCAGGCCGGCATGTCGGGCTAAAGCCGCAACCAGGCCATCCCTGGCCTGCGGCCCTCGCCTCGATCCCATCGGCGAAGCCCGACCTACAGAGGGCTTCGGGAAGATATAAGTACCAAACAGAATGAAGCACTACACTGGCCGGCAGCACGGCACACGCCATGCGCCCCGTTGTGTTTTTAGCGCCGGCACCGCATATTCACCGCATCTCTCCTTGCGCAGCGCGCCATGGCAGACCAGGACGGAGACAACGAAGACCGCAGCCTGTTTCGCAAGGCGGTGAAGGGCGCGCGACCGCTCAAGCAGGACCGCCACAGCCCGCAGCGGCCGCGCCATAAACCGGTGCCGCTGCAACGGCATCGTGACGACCAGGAGGTCATGGCGAGCCTGCTCTCGGACGACTACTCACCGGACATCGAAACCGGCGAGGAGCTGCTGTTCGTGCGCACCGGCATCCAGCAGCGCGTGCTGCGCAAGTTTCGTCGTGGCCAGTACACGATCGAGGCCGAGCTCGATCTGCATGGCCGCACCGTCGCCGAGGCACGCGAACTGGTCAGCCGGTTTCTGCACCGCGCGCGCGCCGGCAACAAGCGCTGCGTGCGCATTATTCATGGCAAGGGGCTGAGTTCGATCGGAAAACTGCCGATACTGAAAGTGAAGGTGAACAGCTGGCTGCGGCAGAAGGACGAGGTGCTCGCGTTTTGCTCGGCGCGCGCCAGCGATGGCGGTACCGGTGCGG
>Ga0209640_10006749_pt1 | contig 10035 bp, 9 predicted proteins | sample RifCSP10_1_FD_184018 | JGI IMG/M metagenome (GOLD analysis project Ga0209640, IMG submission 184018) | Soil microbial communities from Rifle, Colorado - Rifle CSP2_sed 10_1 (SPAdes) (version 2) | ecosystem: Environmental > Terrestrial > Deep subsurface > Rock core/Sediment | place: Rifle... | reverse complement strand
GGTGACCGAGCAGGCGACCGTGGTGGCTTATCAGCTGATCGAGCACAAACGCATCCTGATAGCGCCGATGGTCAAAGCTATTGGCGAGCTCGATGGCTCCAACGACGAGGAGCCGGTCTACCGGGCCGAGAGCGCCAATTTTCGAGCCTGGCTGGATCGGGTCTCGCAAGGGCGGGCGATGCCCGACGAGGAGCCTTCATTGGACGGAGCTCCGCGTGCCGTCCCCATCGGGGTCGCCCTGCGCCGCGAGCCCAAGCTGTTGCGCGACGAGGCGCTGATCTTGGCCAAGCTATTCCACACCGAGCCGACCTCGGTGCTGGCCGGTGTCGTCACCGCGGGAGCCGTGGCTGCGTCCTGCTATGGGCAGTCCGGCCGCGACCTGATAGCCGGGGTGATCGAGATCGTCGATACGTCTTCCGAAATGATCCGCCCTTCGCCGGCAGGAGGTCCCGAGGCGGGAGATCTGATGAACGAGCTGCGCGGGTTGCTGGATCATGTGGGAGTTGGAGATGGGGCCGAGGCCCTTGCCCTGGTCACCAGCGGAGTCGGCCCAGGGCCATGGGAGCAGGTGAAAGCAGGTCTGTTGCTGGCGGCTCCCTTGGTGGAGCGGCCCCACGTCCCGATCGAGCAGGCCGCCAAGATCGGCGGCAGCGCCCTCGCCGCGATGGTCGGCGGGATCGTCGGCGCCCGGGTCGGGATCAGGGCCTGGCCGTGGGCGTTCGCCAACGACACCTGGTTCGCCGAGATCGGGAGACGTCTGGTTCGGGGCCCACAGGAGGTGAGGGATCTGCCGATTCCGTACGCGGTGGAACACCACCTCATATCTGGCGAGCGTCAAGGGCTTCACTGAGACCGGGAAGCTCGGCGTCAGGCTTGATCGAGGACAGGAAGGTCGGCCGGCAGCCAAACCCGTTCGGTGTCGTCCACTCTGCGCAATGACCACCATCCCACGGCCACGAAGACGATCAGGGAGGCCATCGCCACCCGTCGGCCCAGCCCCACCACGTCGACGATGAACGCCCAGGTAAGGGGTCCGAGGATGGTGGCGAACCTGCCCACCGTGGCATACAGACCGTAGAACTCTCCTAAATGCCTTGGTGGGGAGACCCTCGCCATGACCACCCGATCGGCGGTCCAGGTGGCTCCCAACGCCAGCCCGCCCAATGGCCCGATCACCCAGGCCAGAGCGGTCAGACCTGTGACCGCAGCTGCGACCCCCGAGGCTATGGCGAGCATCCACATCACCAGGACGGTGCGCAAGACCCGCAGAGGTCCGAGCCGCCCGACCAGCCTGCCCGCTCCCAGTGCCCCGAAGATGGCGGCAGTGATCGCCACGGCCAGCAGTGCGGTGACGAATTGTCCATCCAAACCCAGTTCCTCGATCACGTAGATGGTGAGAAACCCGCCGATCAACGTGTTGATGGCGTCGGTGTAGAGGAAGCGCCCTATCAGGAACCTGACCACGCCCTGGTAGTTGGATGCCAGCCGCCAGGAGGCCACCAGTTTGGTCGCGACGTCCCGCAGCCTCGGGGTGGGAGCGTCGTCGACGCCTCCTCGCTCCTCGATCAGGAAGAACGAGGGCAACGCGAAGAGAAGAAAGCCGAGAGCCAGGACCCGGAAGGTGGCGCCATACGACCAGCCGAGGAGGTCGAGGGTCACCAGCCCGAGCCCCAGCCCGATGAACGAGCCCAGGTATCCGACACCGACTCCCAGACCTGAGACCGACCCTCGATTCAAGGGGGTGCTGACATCCACGAGAAGGGCGTCATAGACCACCGAGCCGACGTTGAAGGCGACCAGGGCCACTCCGAGCAGGATCAGTGTCACCGGCACCGGGCCGGTGGCCAGACCGGCGGTTGCGGCTACGGCCAGCACTGTTGTGGCCATCAGCGTCGGCACACGACTGCCCTTGACGTCGCTGCGCGCCCCGGCCCACGGTGCGAGGAAGATGACGATGGCGCCGGCTCCGGCTTCGACCAGGGCAAGGGCGCTGTCGGGTTGGTCCACCGATTTGAGCCATTGGGGGAAATAGCGCCCGATGACCCCGAGGGCGAAGATGGTGTTGGCAAGGTCGTAGACCACCCATGACCCAACCGACAGCCGGCCCGGGCCGGTGGGGCGACCGGTCATCTCAGAAGGTGACAGCTACCGAGATCAGCTCCTCTCGACCGAGCAGGCCGGCCGCGGCTTGGAGCGCCCGGGACGCCTCGCCCAACGGGAACTGGTGGGATACCAGGTCGTCGATTCGTGGGTCGGTTTCGATCTGGCGGGTCGCCCACTGATAGCCGACTGTGGTAGCGCCCATGGCGCCGCGGACCGTCAACTGCTTGGCGACGAGGACATCACTGATGAAATGGAACGCCCGATTTCCCTTGGTCGAGGCCAGGATGACCCGTCCCCCGCTGCGCACCAGATCGAGCGCAGTGAACAGCGCCTCCGGATCGTCCGAGGTGACATCGACGACGATGTCGGGCCGGGTGCCAATGGCCTCTGCGATGGCTCCGCCGACGTCTACCCTCTCGGCATCGATTGCCAGGTCCGCACCCAGGAGCCGGGCCAACTCGAGTCGGTCGCGATCATGGGAGAGCCCGGTCACTCCTACCCAGCCTGCCCCGGCCGCCTTGGCCGCGATCAAGCACGCAAGCCCCCGCGGTCCCGGTCCGAGGATCAACACGTTCTCACCAATCTGGAGTGAGGGAAGCTCCACCGCCCAGGTGTGACCGGCGGCCAGCGGGTGGACAAAGGTCCCAACCTCGGCAGGCACATCGTCGGTCAGGGGGTGAAGCCGGGCCGCGGGGTCGAGGTAGAGGAACTCGGCGAGACCACCCCAAAGCCCGGGAGGCTCCATCGATGGGATGAAACCGTATGAGTTCGACGGCCGGCGGCGAGAGCAGGTGGCCAGGCTGAGCTTGCACCGATGGCACTCTCCGCAGTGGATCCGCGGCTCGACCACGACACGAGTGCCGATCGGGTAGGGAATGGTTGGTGCGACGCTGGCGATTCGTCCCACGACTTCGTGACCCGGGATCAGGGGGTAGACCACATCCTGAGCCTCACCCTTCCATACCTTGACGTCGGCCCCGGAGATGCCGGTTGCCTCGACAGCCAGCCAACCACCTTCCAGGGCAGGTTGGGCAGACAACTCCGTGAGGGAGAAGTGGCGTGGCTCGACGAGCATCATGGCCCGCGCTTTGGTGCCATCCATCGTTGGCGAGTGTAAACCTGGTTGGGGAGCCCGGATTCACCCGGCGAGAAGCTGCCTGATTCTGTCCACCCCGCGCTCGATGTCAGCTTCCCCGACGGCATACGACAGACGGAGGTAGCCAGGGGTGCCGAACGACTCTCCGGGGACCAGTGCCACGCCGGCATCCTCGAGGATGGTGGTCGCCAGATCGGCTGTGCTCTCCCATCGACCCTGCAATGCCTCGCTGAAGTCGGGGAAGACATAGAACGCCCCCTGTGGCTCGACACAGCGGACGCCGGGGAGGTCGCTGATCAGTGAATACATCAGCTTTCGACGGTTGTTGAAGGCCTGACGCATCTCCTCAACGGTCTCCTGGGGGCCGCGGAGAGCAGCGACAGCGGCGTGTTGGGCGACATTTGCCACGTTGCCGGTGGCGTGGGATTGGTGGCTGTTGGCCGCGTCGATGATGTCGGCAGGCCCGACCATCCAACCCACCCGCCAGCCGGTCATGGAATAGGTCTTGGCCACCCCATTGATCAGAACCCAATTGTCGAACCGCGGGGTCACGGCGGCGATGGACGGGGCGACGTCGGTGAAGTAGGTCAGACGTTGGTAGATCTCGTCGGCCAGTACCCAGACGTCGTTTTCGAGCGCCCATTCGCCGATGGCTCGCGCCTCTTCGGAGCTGTATACGGCTCCAGTGGGGTTCGAAGGCGACACGAAGACCAGGAGCCGGGTGCGATCCGTCCGGGCTCGCTCCAGGTCTTCGACCGTCACCTTGAACTCATCCTCGATGCGAGTCGGCACCGGCACGGTGATGCCACCGGCCAGGTCGATGCCGGCCGGGTAGGTGACCCAGTGTGGTGCCGGCAGCAGGACCTCGTCACCGGGGTCGATCAAGGCGGCAAATGCTTGGAACACCGCTTGTTTCGCCCCGTTGGTCACCATCACCTCGGACCAATCGACCTCGACCCCCGAGTACTTCCCGACATCCTCGGCGATCGCCTCGCGTAGGACCCGTAGCCCCGCCGACGCGGTGTACTTGTGGTTCTCGGGGTCGTAACAGGCACGCGCCGCGGCCGCCACAACGTGCTCGGGGGTGGCAAAGTCAGGCTCGCCTGCCCCAAAGGAGATGACGTCGATGCCCTGGGCTCTCATCTCCCGGGCGCGGGCGCTGATCCCCAGGGTGGCCGATGGTGGGATACGACTGAGGCGATCCGAGGCGCGTTTCATGGTGTGTGCGGGGGGATCATGGTCGGGGGGCAGGTCCCCGATCAGCCTTCCAGTTTGTCCTTGGCTTCTTCGGCTGCGCTATCCACCGCGTCGGAGGCATCGTCGACGGCATCCTGTGCCGCCCCGACTGCGTCGGCAACGGTCTCCTTGGCATCCTCCACGGCCGACTGAGCCGTCGATGCAGTGTCTGACGAACTCGCCTTGTCCCGCATCTCGTCGATTCTGGCACCGGCCTTTTCCACCGCATCCTGTGCGAAGTCCTTGGTCTTCTCGACGTACGGTTGAGCCTTTTCCGCCAGCTCCGCTCCTTGCTCCTTCGCCTTTTCCATCAAGGGCTGGGCCTTCTCGGCCAATTCCGACCCTTGCTCTTTGGCCTTTCCAAACCACCCCTTGAGGGTGTCCATCAGTGCCATCGTTTTCTCCTTGTCATCAGGTAACCCGAATCGTAGGGACCTGAGGCCGAAGGTGTGAAGGGGAGGCCGGTGGCGGTGGTCGAGAACAAAACTACCGTTGCAGCGATAGAGCGTCGGGACCGTCGACCGCCAACCAGACAACCACGTCGTTCTCGCCGGGGTGAAGTGTTTCCGGTGGAATAAACACCTCGAATCTCGCAGACGACCCCTCGGGTTCGAAAACCCGGGTGACCGCAACCACCTCACCATCCGACGAGACGACGAGGACTTCCCTCCCCGTGGCGGCCTGCTCCAGGCGGAGAGTGCCGGACAGGTAGACCGGCAGCACCTCAGGCTCGGGGGGCAACGACTCCAACAACTCCTGTTGCCTCACGCTCACCGAGACGTCAGGCACCTCGCTGGTGCTGATCGCGTCCAGTGAGAGACCCAACCACTCATGCCAGCCGGGTGGGGTGAGGGCCCACGGATCGCCCCCGGGGAACCAGGTCTCCTTCAACGCGGCAGCGGCGAGTTTCTCGTTCCCATCGACGCCGAACTCCACCGGCCCATCGGGACCGATCATCACCGACTCGGTGCGGCGGGCGCGCTCCGGATCGAGAAGAGAGAGCCCATCCACATCCCAGGGAAGGCTGATCCCGATCACCTCGGCCACCGTAGGCACCAGGTCGACCGTCTCAGCTCTGACGTCGTCGATCCTTCCCGGCTGCACGCCGGGGAACCCACTCGGGTACTTCACGAACATCGGCACCGCAGCGATGGTGCCGACGGTGTCGGGGGTGATGCGACGCTGATGCTCGACGCCGGGGCCGATAGTTATCCCATGATCGGCGACGATGATCACCATGGACTCGTCATAGATCCCTTCGGACTCCAACCGCTCGATCACCGATCCCACGATGGTGTCGGCGTATTGAGACTGGATGATGTGACGCTGGAATCCCTGTGCCACAAGCCACTCGTCCATGTTCCAGCCCGCCCCCTCCCCACCCGGCGAGTTGCCGGCGCCGGTCCGCTGACCGTCGGCCGTCAGTTCCCATGGGTGATGGGGAAAGAGGAAATGGCCGAAACGCAAGGGCGGAGCCGAGTCGTCGAAGCTGAAGGTCTCCAAGAGACGTGTCACCTCGAGTCTTCGGTCGGCGTCGACGTTGGCGAGGAAGCGGTCGATGATGTCGAATTCGGATCGTTCGCCGGTGGTGAAGTTGCCCCATGTCCGGTCTATCGCCGGAAGCCGGTCGGAAACCGAACGGGGGAGAACCAGATGGCCGTACACCACCGATAAGTCCACCGACAACGACGCCCATCGTTTTCCGAACGGCTCGATTCTCCGACTCGAGTTCTCACAGGCGAAGGCGGGGCAGAGATCGGTCACCGTCTCCACCGCTGCCTCGTCATAGGCGTCAGACAACAGCGTGAAGAGAGTGAGAGGGTGGTCCGAAGAGATCGGGATGCTGCCCGGACCGGCACCCACACCGGAGAGAATGGTGGGAAGCGCTTGCTCGGTCTGCTGCCGCACACCCACCCCGTTTCGATACCAGACTCCGTCGGCGGCGAGGGCGGCGAAGTTCGGGAACAGGTCTGCGAGTAACTCACCCCTCGAATCGATCATGGTTGCGACGGGGAACTCGTCGAAGACCAGCATCACGATCGGGACCGGATTCCGCACTTCACCGGTATCGGGGAGCTCGCCGGTGCTGGCGAACGCGACATCGCTGGCCGGGGTCATCACGAGGAACCAAGCGGCGAACGCAATCAGCGCCCAGGAGGCATAGCCCACGGCGGCTTGGGTCATCCGGGATCGGGCAAACATGAAGGCGAAGACTGCGCCTGCGGAGACCGCCGCCACCACGAACACCGCTGTTGGCGCGTCGCTACCCAGGAGGGCGACCCATGCCGAGGCGATGAACATGGCGAGAAGCCCTCCGAGGACGACCGCGTGTGCCGTCCCCGCACTGCGCGGGCCGATCCACCTCAGGGCGAGCACCGGGATGGCAAGGACCGCCGGCAAGACCAGGACGACCAGCGGGAAGAGCATGACGTCGAGAGGGGTGAAGCCGCGAGCTACGAAGAACTCGGGGTTCCGCCCCAGCAGATCGAGGATGGGTTGGCTGAACCCGAAGGCTCCCACGGTGGCGGCCGAGAGTGGCACCTTCCACCAGGGGATGGACCCGAGCTGGGCCAGGCTCATCGCGGTAGGAGGGCGAAGAGGACTCTGGTTCCCGATGACAGCGAGGACTCGTCGACAACCTCGAAGAGCTCACTGGCGAGAGTGCGGAATGCCGTCTCGTCACGGTCAGGGTGCAACTCGTGGGGCAACTTGTTGCCGACCAGTCTCGCCACCATCTCGTCGGACGGAGAGACGAACTCGACGACGACAGGAGCGCCGAAGCCGCGCAACCAATTGAGAACCTCACGAGGTGGGATGCTGGCCTGGTAGATGAGGTGGTGGATCAAGCCGTAAGCGATGACGAAGTCGGGTTGGGCTCGATCGACTATCGAGGATCTCTCGGTTCCAGCCCACCCTTGAGCCGGTGAGGGGTTCGCCAAATCGGTGAGGGCTATCGACACACCCATTCCGGCGCTCCGTCGGTAGAGGTCATCGAGGACGGCCTCGTCGCTGTCGACCGCCACAACATGGGCTCCGCTATCTGCGGCGATCATCGAAAAGTGCCCATCGTTGGCTCCGAGGTCGAGCACGCGCCGGGGACGGGAACGCTGGATCGCAGACTGCAAGAACTCGCTCTTGGCATCCCTGTCCCGGGACACATGGGTGCACGAGCCGTAGTCGGACCAGCCATCTTTGCGGCCCGCCCACTCCAGCGAGGTCACCAGGGATCGGAGTCTCTTCACATTGGCCAGGATCAACTCGACGCTGAACCCTGCCGACCTCAGGTCGTCCCGGACCGGGCGACCCGACATGCGTGCCTCCATGCGGGCCTGGAGACGGACATGGAGCAACGCCCCCGCATTGAGCCGCTTCTTGCTCCCAAGAAGCCGCGCCATCTGGATTGGAGTCGGCCCCTCCATGTCCCCCCGGAGCCACGGTTGGAAGGGAACGTCGAGCCATGCTCTCAGCATCAGCGGGAAGAGGAACTGACGGGTGAATTGGCGGTAGCCGATCCAAGGCTCGCCGACTCGGTATGCCTCGAATGATCCAATGTCGATGAACATCGGCCTCCCGTAGACGAATTGGATGTTGTACGGGGTGGCGTCCTTGATGGTCAGACCGGCGGCCAGAGCATCCTTGAGCAGGTCGAGTTGAAGCAGGGCCGCGTCCTTGAGCATGGAGAACGTCCACTCGTAGGGGTAGCTGATGAAGGGCAGTCGCGGATGCTCCAGCGCTCCAGCGCCGGTTGGGGGCGGCTCGCTGACCTCGGACGTGTCAATGAGCCTCCGGTCGGCGACGGCGGAGGCGAAGAAGTCGCTCGCGGAGAGTGCACGCCAGCCTTCCAACCCGCGCTCATCGAGCACCCGCAGGACCCGGCCCTCATTGAGGACTATCCGTGAGGCCGGGTCGCGAAACGACCCGGGATCGGGCGATTGCATCCCGGCGGTCAGGATTCCGCGGGCAGGGCTGTGTCTTCCACCGTTTCTGCTGCCTCACCGTTGTTGGGATCGGCAGCCTTCATGGCCCGGCCAAACCGGTAGCGATGCCTGAGAGCCTTGACGGCAACGGCGAGGCCGGTTGCACCTCCAATGACAGCCTGCAAGAGCAGGCTGCCCGAACCAGGGTCCAAGTATCCAAAGATCATTTGTTTCCTCCAGGGGCATCGGAAAACCGCGCCGACACCATTGTTATCCAACTCTCGGGTCAAGCAAACCAGTTCCCCGACCAGCCCTGGTCTCGAGCCAACGCCGTGTTCGGCAGCGGGCCGGATAGGGCGGGATCGGGGTTGGTGAGTCAGGTGCCGCTGCGGTACCTCTTCAGCTCCTGTTGCTCCATCCGCCTGCGCAGACGTCGCCGCCGATAGCCGATGCCGAACAGCTCGGTGAGAACGACCATCGTTCCGACCGCGACCAGGATCACGAGGGCGAGGGAAAACTCGCCCTCCAATCCGAGGAACCTGACCGGGACCGTCGCGGTGTTCTGCACCGCGAAGATCACCACGGCGCTGATCCCCAAGAGAAGAAGGATGGCACCCCAGGCGATGCCTGCCGAGACCGGGGCAGCCTGTGGCAGGTCCTCGCTTTGCTTGTCGGATGCTGGAGGAGCGCTCGGCCCCTCCGAACCGAACGGGTCGTGAGATTCGTCGGTCATCGGCTCATCCTATCGGCTCACGGGCGGCGGACACGATTGGCCGAGCCCTGACATAACGTGTTCCCGATGCGTCGAATCTCGATCATCGTCATAGGGCTGTTGGCGGCCTGCAGCTCTGAGCCCGGCTTGCAGCCGACGCCCTCGGCGGGGCCACCTCTCACCACTGCCACCACATCGAGTGTCACCAGCCCTTCGACCACTGTGCCCGTGACCTCCACCACCACCACGCCTGCCACGACCAGCACGCTGTCTCTGGATGAGACCGTTCTCGGATACGAGGTGATCGCCGACATGAGTTTCCCGGTGCAGACCACCGCCCGGCCTGGCGACCCTCACTCCTACGTCATCACCAAGGATGGGCGGGTATGGATCCTCGACGGGGTAACGGTCTTGGAGGAGCCCGTGCTCGATATCGGCGATCGGGCGCCGCTGTGCGCTCCTTTCCTCCCGCGCCTGCATGAAATCCTGCACGTGGCGGTTTTCGGTTTCGGTGTAGGCTCCGCCGGCCGCGCTGAGGTCGGCACCTGGCCCCCACTCGGCGTGGCGAGCCCTTCCAGCACGTGCAGGATCTCGTCGGCACTCTGCGGGCGGTCGGCGGGACGCTTCTCCAAACACCGCATGACGACCGCGCCGAGGGCCGGCGGGATCGTGGCCCGTTGTAGCGCGAGGGGTGCGGGAGCCTGGCTCACTTGCGCGGCGAGGATCTGCTGCGCCGATGGGTCGATGACGTACAGGTTGTACAGGCCGGCATTGGCATTCCGAACGTAGGTGCCGATGCCGCTGATGTCCTGGCCCCAGCTGGTCGAGCCGCTGACCGGGACGCGGGCCAGGCTGCCCTTGCCCTTCGCGTCGGCCGGGCGCCAGCGCCACAGGGTGTTCGCCGCGTCGAGGGTCAGCAGATCGGGGCCGCCGACCGTCAACAGCCTGGGGTCGGCGGCGTCGGCCCCGCC
>Ga0209640_10006748_pt1 | contig 10035 bp, 8 predicted proteins | sample RifCSP10_1_FD_184018 | JGI IMG/M metagenome (GOLD analysis project Ga0209640, IMG submission 184018) | Soil microbial communities from Rifle, Colorado - Rifle CSP2_sed 10_1 (SPAdes) (version 2) | ecosystem: Environmental > Terrestrial > Deep subsurface > Rock core/Sediment | place: Rifle... | reverse complement strand
CCGGAGACCAGGGATGCCTGCCTATTGGGTGGCTCGCTCAAAGATCATCGATCCCGTCGCGTACAAGAAATACACGGACCGGATTCCCGACATCATCAGGCGGCACGGGGGCAAGGTGCTCGCCCGCGGCGGCAAGTACCGGATCATGGAAGGCCCCGACACCTTCCACCGGTTCGTCGTCATCGAGTTTCCCACCATGGAGCAGGCGGTCGCCTGCTTCGAGTCGCGTGAATACCAGGAGGCCGCCGCGTTCCGGAAGCACGGCGGCGGCATCGTGGAGAACGTGATTGTCGAAGGCGGGGACGCGACGAAGTAGCTGGTAGCCGGTCGTACGTAGTGTCCCGCTTCAGCCGGACCACTTGGTCGCGCTGACAGGCATGCCGCCTGCGGACGCGGGCGCGTGCGGCCGGGAAAGCGGCCTCCGCTCTTGCTCGATCGCACCCGCGTCGACTATCTGCCGCTTCGATGCGACATCCGTTGCGCGACTCAAAACGCCAGTGGTCACTCGCGACAATCGGAACGCGACGACGGAAGTCGCCGCGAGGAATCGCTTCGGCCGCTTTCCGGCTGCGCGGTGAGCTCGGCCTTGCGCACGCGTCCGCTGGCGGCATGCCTGCCATCGCCGCACGCGATCACCATGGTCATGTCAAATGTTCTTTGAAAGATATGGAGGCTACATCAACGCCCGCGCTTCAGCCGCGAAGGCGCCGTGGGCGTGTGTGCTTCTTCGCGGATCGGCGACGCGCCTTCGTCGGCTGCAAGCGGTTAGGCTGCGCCTGGCTTACCAAAGGATATTTTTCCGGGTGTTCAATCGACTCTACCGCCAGATCGATGTCAAGGTCTGGCCAATACAGATGGTGAGGGCTTGGAAGCTGGACGTTCGTGATTTCCCGAACTGATGCCTCACGAAACCACGGGAAGTCTTCGAACGGCACAAACAGCTCTCGTTCGCCTACGAACCACCAGAACCCGTGAGGCGAAACGTTAGTGACTTCCACCGGGGAAGTGCTTCGCCCACGCGCCGCGGATTTCATGGAGGTGCTCCTCGATTAGCTTCTGAACTTCGGTGACCTGCTGTGACTTGAGGCTAAAGTTCGCCGCCAGCTCGACAACCGGATCGATCCAGAACTTGGCTTCGCCGTCGGCATGCTGCACGTGAACGTGGGCCCGCCGTCCTCACGGGAAAAGAAGTAGAAATCCTTTGACCCGGAGGATCGTCGGACTCACGAAACCAGCATAGCCCACTGCCGTGGGCGCTGCGTCCAGACCTGGGCTTTGCGGAAAACACAGAGATGAGCGGTGCCACAAATGAGGTGGGCGCTCCTGTTGGCGGCGGCGTGCGGCATGCGACAAGGTCCGGCTGAAGCCGGACACTACGTACTACGTACGAAAACGACGTACGAAAACGACGTACAGAAAATAAGGCGGGTCCGCTTCGCGGAACCCGCCCTACGCGCTACCAACTACCAACTACCAACTACCAACTACCAACTACCAACTACCGACTACCAACCAGTTCAGACCGCCGCCTTCTGCAGCACGCTCGACACGATCGTCTTGAACTCGTCGGTCGTCAGCAGGTCCTTCTTCTCGAACGACTTCGCCTTCACGGCCTGCAGCATCGCCATCTTCTCCTCGTCGGTGGCGGTGATGCCGAGCTGCTCGCACCACTCGTCGATCGACGGCGGGCCGCTGTTCTTGCCGAGCACGATGCTCACCGGCTTCTGGCCGACGAGCTCGGGGGCAAACGGCACGTACTCGAGCGGGTGCTCCTTGCGGGCCAGCCGGATCCAGCCGGCGATGATGCCCGACTCCACCTCGTACAGCTTGTCGCCGACGATCGGCCGGTTCGGCGCCTGCGTGACCTTGGCGAGATCCATCACGAACTTCGACACCTCCACGAACTTCTCGGTCTTGATCCCGAGGTTCCTGCCGTACAGGCACAGGAGCGCCAGGACCACATCCTCCATCGGCACGTTGCCGGCCCGCTCGCCGAGGCCGGTGACCGTCGTGTGCGCGACCGACGCCCCGGCGGCCAGCGCCGCAATCGTGTTGGCGACGCCGAGGCCGAAGTCCTGGTGACCGTGAATTTCCACCGGCTTCTTCAGCCGCGCGATCACCTTCTTCACGACATGGTTGACGGCGTCCGGCGCGGTCCCGCCCACCGTGTCGGCGATCGTCAGCGCGTCCATGTGCCCCTCGGTGGCCACCTGCTCGACGATGTCGAGAAAGCGATTGAGCTCGGTGCGCGTGGCGTCGATCGTGAAGAACACCGTGTACAGGCCGGCTTCCTTGGCGGCCCTGGTCGTCTCGATCGACGCCTTCATCGCGCGCTCGATCGGCCAGCCGTAGGCGTTCTTGATCATGTGATCGCTGGCGGGAATCTCGATGACGATGCCCGTGCAGCCGCAGTCCTTGACGACCTTGACTTCGGAGGGGATGCACCGGGAGAAGCCGAAAATTTCCGCTTTCAGGCCGAGCGCCGCGATGTCGGCGATGGCCGCCCGATCCTGCGGCGACACCGCCGGCATCCCGGCCTCGATGCGGTGCACGCCGAGCGCGTCGAGCTTCCTGGCGATCGCCACCTTCTCCTCGCGGCGGAAGACGACGGCGGTCTGCTGCTCGCCGTCACGCAAGGTGACGTCATGGATCTTGATGTTCGTCGGGAAGTTGTAGTGCTTCGTCACCTCTGGCAGGTAGTTCCAGGGGCTGATGAACCACTTGTCGGTGTTCCAGGGTTCTTGCATGTAGCCTCCGAGGAACGTCGCCATGACGTTCCGGTGGATATCGAGGAGAATTGACCAAAATCTGATGTTACCTCCCGCCGTGACGCCGCATCAAGGGTGGGAGCCGATTGCCGTGTGGTACGATCTACGCGATCCCCGGTACCCAGATCGAGCATGCCGAGACTCCGGTTCACCCTGAACGGACAATCCATCGACGCGTCATACGAGCCGGGCATGCACCTGCTCGAGGTGCTCCGCGAGGAGTGCGGTGTGGTGTCGGCCAAGAACGGCTGCGCGCCGGAGGGCGCCTGCGGCTGCTGCCTGGTGATGATCGACGGCCGGCCGGCGCTGTCGTGCCTGCGCAAGCCCGAGCAGATGGACGGCCACGACATCGTCACGCTGGAGGGCCTCGATGAGGAGACGCGTCGCACCATCGGCGACGCCTTCGTGCTCGAAGGCGGCGTCCAGTGCGGCTTCTGCATTCCGGGCATCGTCATGCGGGCCGCATCGCTCATCGAGCACGGCAAGACCGGCGATCGTGACGCCATCACGAAGGCGCTCGACGGACACCTGTGCCGCTGCACCGGCTACGCGCGCATCGTCGACGCCATTCAGACCGCGGGAGAGGCGCGCCGCGCCGGGGGTGCGCTGCCGGCACAGCCCCGGCGGCACCAGTACTTCGGCGAGGAGTTCGGGTTGAAGCGGAATCCGGCCTTCGGCACGGGCACGGGCGAGGGCATCGGCAACTCGCTCGCCCGGCAGGGAGGGCTGGAGCAGGCCCTGGGCCAGAAGCCGTTTGTCGACGACATGCGCGTGCCGGGCATGCTGCACGGCGCCATGGTCCTCACGCAACATCCGCGGGCGAAGATTCTGAAGATCGACACGACAGACGCCGCTGCCATGCCCGGAGTCGTGCGGATACTCACGGCCGCCGACGTGCCGGGATCCCGCGGCACCGGCCTCACCGATCCCGACATGCCGGTGTTTGTCGCGGAAGGCGAGGTCACCTGCGCCGTCTCCGACTTTCTCGCGATGGTCGTGGCCGATACGCAGTTCCACGCGCGACAGGCCGCCGGGAAGATCGGGATCGCCTGCGAGGCCTACGAGGCGATCACCGATCCCGTTGAAGCGCTCGAGCCGGATGCGCCGCTCGTGCACGCGCCCGACACCTTCAGCCCCCGGCCGTCCAATGTCCTTCAGCCGGTTACGGCCTACCGTCGCGGGGACGTGGATGCGGCGCTCGAGACCGCCGCGCACGTCATCGAGGGGACGTGGCGTACGCAGCCCGTTGAGATTGCGTTCCTCGAGCCCGAAGCCTGCCTGGCGATCCCCAACGGCAAGGGCGTCACCGTGCACACCGACAGCCAGGGATCGCTGTACGACCAGCAGCAGATTGCGAAGGTCCTGAATCTCGACCCCGGCGACGTCGACATCGCGCTCGCGGCCAGCGGCGGGGCGTTTGGGGCCAAGGAAGAGCTGTCCATTCAGGCGCAGACCGCGCTGGCGGCGCGCCTTCTCGGCAGGCCGGTCAAAACGGTCCTGACGCGCGAGCAGTCGACGCAGCACCACGTCAAGCGCCACCCGATGACGATCGCGCTCACGGTGGGCGCCGATGCCGGCGGACGCCTGCTGGCCGTACGGTCCCGCATCGTGGCGGATGCCGGCGGGTATCACACGACGAGCGCCAAGTGCGCCCTTCGTGCCGCTTGTCACACGTGCGGTCCGTACCGCGTGCCCAACGTCGACGTCGAAGCCAGGGCCGTCTACACCAACAATCCCACCAGCGGCGCCATGCGCGGCTTCGGCAGCAACCAGGCCCAGTTCGCCATGGAGGGCGCGATGGACCTGCTGGCCGACCGGATCGGCGTCGACGGCTGGGACATCCGCTACCGGAACGCGCTCGATCCGGGCGACGCCTTCGCCACGGGTCAGATCATGCGTGAGAGCGTCCGCGGCATGAAGGCCTCGCTCGAGGCCGTCAAGGACGTCTACAAGCGCGCCAGGTACAAGGGCATCGGCTGCGGCATCAAGAGCACCGGCCTCGGCAACGGCACCGTTGAAGGCGGGTACATCAGGATTCGCGTGCTCGAAGGCCCGCGGTTGGAGATCCTCAACGGCTACACGGAATTGGGGCAGGGCGTCTTCACGGCCACGATGCAGGCGGTCTGCGAGGAGACCGGTCTTCCGAGCGGCATCATGACCGTCGCGTGGGACCGGGAGCTCGGCAACAAGTGCGGCGAGACGTGGGCCTCGCGCGGGACGACGCTGAGCTGCGCGGCCGCCCGCAAGGCGGCCGAGAAGCTGGCGGCGGATCTCGAGAGGGTCCGGCTGAAGCCGGACACTACGTACGTACAGGCGCTCGAGGAGCTGGTCGGTCGCGAGTACGACGGCGAGTACGTCTGTGCTTTCACGACGCGCCCCGGCACTCCGGAAGCGGTGCTGAATCCGACGACGCACCTCACGTTCAGCTATGCCACGCAGGTCGTCCTCCTCAATGACGAGGGCCGGATCGAGCGCGTCATCGCGGCGCACGATGTCGGCCGGGCCATCAACCCGCGCCTGTGCGCCGAGCAGATGGAGGGCGGCGTCCACATGGGCTTGGGCTACGCCCTCTCGGAGGACTTTCCGTCGACGGGTGGCGTGCCCGATTCTCTCGCGCTGCGGGATCTCGGCATCGTCACGGCCAGGCACATGCCGACGGTGGATGTGATCCTGATCGAGGTGCCCGACGAGGTCGGCGGATACGGCGCCAAGGGCGTGGGCGAAATTGGTTGTGTGGCCACCGCGCCGGCGGTGGCCGCGGCGCTCCATGCCTACGACGGGATTCGCCGCTTCAGGCTGCCGATGGACGATGCGCCGGCCGCGAGGCCGTCGGTGCCGAAATCCCGCCGCCGATCGGCAGCCTGACCCGGCGAATGTGGACCGCGGCGGTTTGCGGTCCTCGTGCGGACATGGTACCTTGCCGTGGAATATCCTGTGAACCGATGAGAGCATTTGAATTCGTGGCTGCGCGCGACTCCCGTCATGCCGTCGCGCTGCTGGCCGAGCGCGCCGGGACGGCCAAGGTCAAAGTGCTTGCGGGCGGCACCGATCTGCTGGCCGACCTCAAGTTTTCGTCCCACACGCCCGACGTGGTCGTCGATATCTCGCGCGCCGAGGACCTGAAGTACATCGCCATGACGGAAGAGGGGCTGCGCATCGGCTCGCTCGTGACGCACACCGAGATCATGCGCTCGCCAATCGTCCGCGACCTGTTTCCGGCCCTGGTGGACGCGGCGCACACCATCGGCGCCGTGCAGACGCGCAATCTGGGGACGCTCGGCGGCAATCTGGTCACCGCCGTGCCGTCGGTCGACAGCGGTCCGACACTGGTGGCGCTCGACGCGCGCGTTACCGTGCTCGGCCCCGCCGGCCAGCGCCAGATGCCGCTGGCCGAGTTCTTCGTCGGGCCCCGCAAGACGGCGCTCAAGCCCGACGAGCTGCTCGTCGAGATCCTCATCCCCAAGGAGAACCTCGGGAAGCCGACGCACTTCTTGAAATTCGGGCTGCGCAAGGGACAGGCCCTGGCGCTCGTCAACGTGGCCGCCAGCTTCTGGGTCAACTGGGACGCGCAGGCCTTCGTGGCGCCGCGGATTGCGCTGGGCGCGGTGGCGCCCAAGGTCATGCACGCCTCGACCGCCGAAGCCTATCTCGAGGGCCGCGCGATCGCGCCGGAGGCGATGACGGAAGCCGGACGCCTGGCGGCGGGCGACGCCAAGCCGATCAGCGACTTCCGCGCGTCGGCCGACTACCGGCGGGATCTGATTGCGATTCTCACCAGGCGGGCGCTTGAAGGCGCGTTCGAGCAGGCCCGGGCAAAGCGGGCAGAGAAGAAGAAATGACGAAGGTCACACTCACGGTGAATGGTGAGACGCGCACGGCGTCGGTGCCGCCGGAAATGACGCTGCTCCGGATGCTGCGCGAGGAGCTCAACCTGACCGGCTCCAAGCTCGGGTGCGACGTCGGCGATTGCGGCGCGTGTACCGTGCTCGTCGACGGCAAGGCCGTGAATTCGTGCCTGATGCTGGCCGGGCAGGCCGACGGCCGCGACGTGTTGACCATCGAGGGGCTCGCCACGATGGAGCGGCTGCACCCCATTCAGCAGGCGTTTGAAGAGAAGGGGTCGCTGCAGTGCGGGTTCTGCGGCCCGGGCGTCATCATGTCGGCCAAGGCGCTGCTCGACGACAACCCCGACCCCACCGAGCAGGAGATCCGCGACGCGCTGGCCGGCAACCTGTGCCGGTGCACCGGGTATTCCAAGATGATCGAGGCGATCCAGGCTGTCGCGCGCGGCGAGAGCGCCCGACCGGCGAGGAAGTCCGCGTAAAGGACCGCAGTCATGGACAAAAAAGCAGGCGTCATCGACAAAGAGGCTCCAGTCCAGACCGTGCGCGACACGCAGGAACTGCTGCGCGCGCCGGCGGGGGCGCCCCTCGTGCCGCTGCCGCTCGAGGTCGTGGTCCCGGAGGCCCGCCAGCAGACTCCCGCGGTGCGCCAGCGGGCGACGCGGCCGGACGCACGGATGCACGGGCTTGGGCAGACCAAGTACATCGACGACTTCTACCTTCCCGGCATGTTGTACGCCAGAGTCAAGCGGGCGGGCATCGCCTCGGCCCGAATCCTGAGCATCGATACGAAGGACGCCGAGGCCATGCCGGGTGTCGTGGCGGTCCTGACCGGCCGTGACGTCCCCTGCAACTCCTTCGGTCCGTCGCTGAAGGACCAGCCGGTGCTCGCTTCCGAGCGCGTGTTTCACGCCGGCGACGGCGTGGCGGCGGTGGCGGCCGTCACCGAGCAGATTGCCAACGAGGCCCTCGAGAAGATCAAAGTCGAGTACGAGCCGATTCGGCCGGTGCTGGATCCCCTCGAATCGCTGCACCTCGAGACACCGGGCATCCACGCGCCGAACCCGAACATCTACGGGCACAAAGTGATCAAGAAGGGCGACGTCGAGAAGGGATTCGCCCAGTCGTACCGGATCTTCGAGGCGTCCTATCGCACCCAGATGGTGGAGCACGTGCCGCTCGAGCCCCACTCGACGGTGGCGACGTGGGACGCCAACGGGCGCGTCACCATCTATTCCTCGCTGGGACGGATCACGCTCGGCCGCAGCGACATCGCGCGCACGCTGGCCGTCCCGATGAGCCGCATCCGCATCGTCGCGACGGTGGTCGGCGGCAACTTCGGCGGCAAGAACGAGATCAGGACCGAGCCCGTGGTGGCGCTGCTGGCCAAGAAGACCGGACGGCCGGTCAAGTACACCTTCACGCGCCCCGAGGAGTTCACCTCGTCGACGACACGGCATCCCCTCGTGATGGACTACAAGACGGGCGTGTCGAAGGAAGGCCGGATCCTCGCCCGCCAGATCCGCCTGGTCCTCGATGGCGGGGCCTACTGCTCCTGGAGCGAGACGACGCTCGCCAAGGCCCTGATTTTGTCGGCCGGGCCGTACAACATCGAGAACCTGGCGGCCGAGGCGTTTGTCGTCTACACCAACAAGACGATGACCGGCGCCATGCGCGGCTTCGGCGCCCCGCAGGTGTGCTTCGCCTACGAGTCGCAGATGGACGATATCGCCAAGGCGCTCGACATCGATCCGCTGCAGATCCGTCTGCTCAACGTGCTCAGGGAAGGCTCGCTCAGCCCGACCGGCCAGACACTGCAGAGCGTCGTCGTCAGGGAGACGCTCCTGCAGGCGGCGCAGCGGTTCGGCTGGAACGGCGCCGGGAAGGGGACGCGGGCATGAAGCGGCGCGGACGCGGCATCGCCTGCATGTGGTATCCGATCGGCTTCACCGCCTCGGCCAATCCGAGCGCCGCGGTCGTGAAGGTCAACGAGGACGGCACCGCCACGCTGCTGACGGGCACCGTGGAAACGGGCCAGGGCTCGCTGACGATTCTGGCGCAGATCGTGGCCCAGGAGCTCGGCATCGCCACCGACGACGTGCACGTGGTGTCGGCTGACACCGATACGACGCCGATCGACACCGGGGCGATCGCCAGCCGCACGACGTACGTGACGGGCAACGCCGCCAGGCTTGCGGCGGCGGAGGCGAAGCAGATTCTGTTCCAGGTGGCCGCGCCGGTGATGGGCGTCGAGCCCGATCACCTCGAGGTGAGCGACCACAAGATTCAGGTCAAGGGCTTCCCGCAGCGCAGCATGCACATCGGCGACGTCGCCGAACGCGCGCGCGGCGTCAAGGGGCAGCTGCCGATTGGCAGCGCCAGCTTCAATCCGGCCACCGTCCCGCTCGACCCCGAGACGGGGCAGGGGAAGCCGTTTGCCACCTACGTCTACGCCACGCAGATCGCCGAGGTGGACGTGGACGACGAAACGGGCGAGGTGGACGTGCTCCGCGTCGTCGCGTCGCACGACTGCGGGACGCCCATCAACCCGATGCTCGTTGAAGGCCAGGTCGAGGGCGGCATCTCGATGGGCGTCGGGTTCGCGCTCGAAGAGGAGATGCTGTTTGACGCCAACGGGCGCCTCGTCAACCCCAATCTCACCAACTACATCATGCCGACCTCGCTCGACATGCCGAAGGTCGAGGTCGACATCGTGGACAGCTACGACCCGACGGGCCCGTTCGGGGCCAAAGGCGTCGGCGAGCCGACGTGCGTGGCGACGGCGGCGGCTATTCTGAACGCCATCCACGACGCGGTCGGCGTGCGTATTACATCGCTCCCGGCCACGGCCGAGAAGGTGCACGCCGCCATGAAGGCCGCGCGGGCCCAGGAGCCGAGATCGCTGACGGCGGGTTGATCCTGTTACTCCTTTCCTTCGCTTTTTGAGCCATATCTTCGCTGCAATCCCACCAGCCTCGGGTAGACTCATGAGTAGATCGGGCTGGCGGCCCGACTGTTCATACGGATATACCCGTGAACAGGCTTGTCGTCGGAGGGCGACCCATGATGCAAGTCCTTTCGCAGTGGTCTTTCGGACGAATCATTTCCTTGATCCTTCTCCTCGCGGTTGGCGTGTGTGCGACCGCGACACCGGTGTTCGCGCAAGGGGGCACCGCGGACGTCACTGGCTCGGTCGTCGACCAGCAGATGGCGGTGTTGCCGGGCGTCACTGTAACAGTTGTCAATGAGGCCACCGGTCAGCAGCGAACCGCCGTCACCGAGATCGACGGACGATTTACGATTCCGACACTTCTGCCCGGCACCTACACCGTCACGGCCGAGCTGCAGGGTTTTCAGACCACCAAGCAGCAAGGGCTCGTGCTCGCCGTCGGCCAGGAGGTCGCGGTGAACCTGACGATGCGGCT
>Ga0209640_10006747_pt1 | contig 10036 bp, 11 predicted proteins | sample RifCSP10_1_FD_184018 | JGI IMG/M metagenome (GOLD analysis project Ga0209640, IMG submission 184018) | Soil microbial communities from Rifle, Colorado - Rifle CSP2_sed 10_1 (SPAdes) (version 2) | ecosystem: Environmental > Terrestrial > Deep subsurface > Rock core/Sediment | place: Rifle... | reverse complement strand
CGGTCCCAAGGGTATGGCTGTTCGCCATTTAAAGTGGTACGCGAGCTGGGTTTAGAACGTCGTGAGACAGTTCGGTCCCTATCTGCCGTGGGCGTTTGAGACTTGAGGGGAGCTGCTCCTAGTACGAGAGGACCGGAGTGGACGTTCCTCTGGTGTTCCGGTTGTCACGCCAGTGGCACTGCCGGGTAGCTATGAACGGACGGGATAACCGCTGAAAGCATCTAAGCGGGAAGCCCCCCCCAAGATGAGGTCTCACTTGAGCTTCGAGCTCTCTGTAGGTCCGTCGAAGACTACGACGTTGATAGGCTGGGTGTGGAAGTGCGGTAACGCATGGAGCTAACCAGTACTAATTGACCGTGAGGCTTGACCATATAACACCCAAGTTGTTTTGACTCTCTACTTTGCTCCGCAAAGAAAGGAGACGCAATAACAATGCGGAAGGTGTTGTTGGTCATAAAACGCAACGTAACCCAATGGTTATTAATTAATGGTTATTAATTAATAGTTATTAACCAATGGTTAGTAAAATGTGCTAAAGCGATAAACACTTCTTTCCCAATTGTTTCTAATTCTGCTGCGTTGCTGTTGTTTTAAAGCGATGCGGCAAAAAAGTTTGTCTGGCGGCAATAGAGCATTGGAACCACCCGATCCCATCCCGAACTCGGAAGTGAAACGATGCATCGCCGATGATAGTGTGGGGCTTCCCCATGTGAAAGTAGGACACTGCCAGGCTTTAATTCAAAAACCCCTGATTGATTCTCAATCAGGGGTTTTTCTTTTAACTTTACGTTATTTCTCGAGGGCCTGGCAGTGGTTTTTTATATTCGCAGGCGCCGTTACGCTCATATACAGCAGTAACAATCTCTTTCAGTTTACAAAAGTCAGCCAGCTGTTCTTCTCCGATAAATCTACCATCAAAATAAGCGGTATCAGCGGCGCCGGGTGGGGTATCGAATTCGTTAAGTTGCCACCAATCCGCGTCATCGAATGCTGCGCCGTCACCGGCAGCGGTTCTTTCCAGATTAATTCACAGCTATTTATTTTCCGAAATTTCAATGGCTTTGAAAAATTAAGCAGGCTTGGTGATTCAGTCCAAGCGGCAGGTTCGTTGCGGTGGTGGTTTTCAATTGCAGTCCCAGCCTGTATTATGGTTTTGAGCCTGTGGATTGTTTTTGCCAAAACTCAACTCATTGTTTTTCACATTAGCGCAGCGAACTGGCCTCAAGGATGCTGTTATCCCGCCTGTCAGTAGCCAGCAATAACCAGTGCGAAAGTGTTTCCAGCATGAAGACCCGGTTGTTTTTCCTACTACTATTGGTGTTTTTTGCGTCCGCCGCGATCGCGGTGCCTTTTGGCGTTTTTGATCCCCGTTCCCTCGCGATGGGTGGGACAGGCGTTGCCTCAGGAACCAGCGCCAATGCGGCATATTACAATCCTGCGTTGTTGTCCATGTATAAAACGCGCAAGGAAGTCGGCAGGAATTCCCGGTTTATATTTCCGGCTGTCACGGCACGGGTGTCAGAGGCTGTTATCGATAATCTGGATATTGAAGATGAAAATCTGGAGCAGGATCTCGTCGACGCCATCACGGCATTCAATCAAACAATGACGGCGCAAACGGCGCAAGGTGTATTGAATGCGGCGACTGATCTGAATAGCAGGCTGGATCAATTGGTGGACGGGCCCGTTAATAGTGATGGTAACGTGGGTCTGATTTTGGGAATTGGCCATAAACAGGAAGGCGGTTCGATTATCATTAACCGGCGCTGGGTGGGTTCCGCGGTGGCGGAAAACTCCAGTTCTGACCTTGCGCTGCTGGAAGACTACGTGGAAGCCATGCAATTTATTGAATCCGGCGGTACGGCTGGCGCGCCACATCCCGAGCTATTCAACCCGGACGGCACGTTGGTCGATCAAACGGGTAACTTTGCGTCGACAGGCACCGGCAGTGGATTGGAGCTCACGGAAATCGGCATGGCGATGTCCAAAGAATTTCAGATCCTGGGGCAGAGGCTTGCCATTGGCATAACGCCAAAAATCCAGAGCGCCATTTTGTATGATTGGAATGCGGACGCGACTACCGGCCAGTCCGACACCGTAAAAGAAGAGGGGGAAGACTGGGATCTGAATCTTGATATCGGGCTGGCGCAGCAAATCAACGCGCAGTGGCGCGCTGGACTCGTCTTGAAAAACGTGAATTCACTCCGTTACACCACATCCTTGGGAACGGAAATCAAGCTGGATCCTCAGGTGCGGGCTGGGATCGCCTATGATTCGCCCTGGGGATTTTATGCCCTTGATGTTGATGTTATTGAAAATGACCCGGTCAGCTATGGCAGTCCATCGCAAATGCTGTCCTTGGGCGGCGAATGGAAGCCTAAAGCATGGCTGCAGTTGCGTGCGGGTGTTACGCGTAATATGCAAGGTATCGGCAATAATCGTGATCCGCTGTTTTCCGCCGGGTTCCAGTGGGATTTTGGCGGGATATTCGATTTAACCTATGCCCAGAGCGCGTCCGAAGTGGCGTTTGGCTTACAATTCGGGTACCGATTTTGATTGTCGCGTGAATATCCCCGGCATTTTAAAGCTCACCCCGGTCTTTTTTTGTGGAAAAATCGTTAAATTGTTGTAAAAACAGAGCGCTTCACCAATCTAGTGAAAAAATAACCACAAAAATCCTTCAAATTTTCCCTAATTCGAACGATAAGTACTTTAGTCTCATGCCTTGCCCGTGAGGTCTTCGTGTTTTAGGTAACTTATTGTTATAAAAAAATTGTTATAAAAAATAATGCGCTGGGCGGTAAGTGAGCTGTCCTTCCCAGGAAATAAGGAAATTATTGGATACTCAGGTTAACTGAATAGTGGCTACTGAAACTCAATCGATTAACCCGGCCTTATTGTCTGATTTAGTGCCGATCAAGGCGCTTTCCCCGGATCATTTGCAGGAACTCGCCAGCAAGTCCAGTTTGTGCGAAGTCGCCGAAGGCAGAACTTTGTTTAAAAACGGGGACGTGGCCGAGCGCATTATTTATGTACTGGAGGGCCAGGTTCAACTGACCACGGAATCCGGGATCAGCCGCCAGGTTGCCGGTGGCAGCAAGATGGCCAAATTACCCCTGGAACAGGGTAAGGTTCATCAATATACCGCCGTGGCGAAATCCAACGTCAAGTTCATCAAGGTTGATCCTAATCTGCTGGATATCATGCTGACGTGGGAACAATCCGGTGGTTATGAAGTGCAGGAAATCGATGACAATAGCTCGAATGACGATGACTGGATGTCACGCATACTGCAAGCAAAGGTATTTCAACGCATACCACCTGCCAATATCCAGAAAATTTTCATGAAAATGGAAGCGCACCATTTTAAGAAAGGGGATACCGTCATCCAGCAGGGCGATGAGGGTGGGCACTTTTTCCTGATCCGGGAAGGTAAATGCGAGGTAGCGCGAAAAACCCGTAAAAATCCCGAAGGCGTCACCTTGGCGCGCCTGGGTGTCGGGGACAATTTTGGCGAAGAAGCGCTTATTTCCGGTGGTAAACGCAATGCGTCCATTGTTATGTTGACCAATGGTGTATTAATGAGTTTGTCAAAAACGGATTTTCTGGAATTGATGAATGAACCGCTATTGAACTGGGTGAGCTTCCCGGAAGCCAAGGAGATCGCCAACGGGCAGGGCATCTGGGTGGATGTGCGGCTACCCGCGGAATTTCAATCACAACATCTTAATGGCAGTGTAAATATTCCGTTGCCCTTACTGCGTTCGAAAGTCGATAAATTGGAAAAACATAAAAAATACATTATTTATTGCGACACCGGGCGGCGCAGTTCTACCGCCACTTACCTTTTGACTGAAAACGGCTTTGAAGCCTATGTTTTAAAAGATGGGCTAAATAGCGTCGACAATGACTTGTTAGTCTCTTAAAATTCACTACCATCACAGGTTGTTCCCCCCGGACACAGTTCTGAAAAGGATTTAGACGTTCTTCAATGGGTAAAGATGCACAAATCCTGGCTCTATTGGCCGATGGACGGTTTTGCTCTGGCCAGGAATTGGCAAAGCAATTGGGATTATCCCGTTCCGGGGTCTGGAAGATTATTCAGAATCTGCAGTCCAGAGGCATTGAGGTATTCGCAGTTCAGGGCAAGGGCTACCGGTTAGCCCAGCCCATCGAATTACTCAATAAAGACTTTATTGACCAGCATATCGCTGCGCACCCCAGTATGGCCGCGTGGCGCGGGGGTTTTCCCGGAGACGTAGTAGTGCTCTGGGAAATTGATTCCACGAACCGGTATTTATTAAAACATGGCGCTTTGGGTAGCGCAGCAGGGATGACCTGCCTGGCAGAAATGCAGTCGGCAGGCCGTGGCCGTCGCGGCAGGGTGTGGGTATCGCCGCTGAGTGGCAATATTTATCTTTCGCAATTGTGGACCTTCCAGAGTGGTCCGGCACAATTGAGTGGGCTCAGCCTGGCTGCCGCCATTGCGGTGGTGCGGGTTATTCACCAATTCGGTGTCAGCGACGCCGGATTAAAATGGCCTAACGACATCCTCGTCAGCGGAAAAAAAATAGCCGGCATTTTGTTGGAGATGACCGGCGAATCCAACGGTCCAACGAATGTGATCGCCGGCATCGGCATCAACGTGCGCCTGCCTGACACTGCCCTGCAGGCTATCGACCAGCCGGTAACAAGCCTGGAAGCCGAACTGGGCCGGCCGATCGAGCGAAACCGGTTTGTTGCGCAGCTCATTTGCGAATTGTTCAACGTCTACGAGCGCTTCAGTGAGAACGGGTTTTCCACATTTATGGATCAGTGGCATGATCTTGATGTATACCTCAATCAAAGGATCAATTTAAATTTACCGGCGGGCACTATACTGGGAATCAATCGCGGCGTGGACCAGGGTGGGTCGCTGCGGGTCGAATATAATGGACAGATTCACTGTTATCAATCCGGCGAGCTTTCCATACGCGGCCAAACCAGCTAGGCGGGTCACTCAATGAAGTATCAAAATTGTCTTCTCGTGGATATAGGCAACAGCCGCTTGAAATGGAACGTTTGGCCCTATGGCACCGGGGGATTTTCCCGGCAAACCCAATCGGTCGATTATAAGACCCAATCCCTGGCGCAGTTGCTCGACGCGCAATGGCAAAGTATTGAAGATTCTATCAGTGCTATTGTCGTCGCCAATGTCGCCGGGGATGTGATTGCAAAGCAGCTCGATGCCTGGTGCGTAGAGCGTTGGCACATTCACCCCCAATTCGTTGCCACTACGGCCGCGTTTCAATCCGTGAAAAACGGCTATCGTGACTACCGGGAATTAGGGGTTGATCGTTGGCTTGCCGTGATTGCGGCTTATCAACGGTATCCGGCTGAACCGGTTATTGTCATCGACTGTGGCACGGCAACCACGGTGGACGCGTTGACCAAACAAGGCGAGCATCGTGCGGGCCCCATAATACCGGGACGGCAAATGATGTTGCAGGCGCTGACAAATAATACCGCGAACCTGAACATCGCAGCCGGCGCCGACACTCAAACGTCACTCTTCGCCGACAACACTCAAATTGCGATATTAAGCGGGGTAAATTTTGCAGCAGCAGGTGCGTTGAATACCATTGTCAGTGAAATGCGCCGGCAATTGGCGGATGAAAAAGAGCGTATCGCGGTTAAAATCATTGTAACGGGAGGCGCGGCGGCGCAACTGATGCCGTTGACGCAAATAAAGAAATTTAGCGTAGAACCTGATCTGGTGCTAATAGGGCTGCGCACAGTGGTGGATAAACTACGATGAAAGTTCTATTTATGTTTTTTGCGTTGCTGAACGTAGCCTTTTATGTGTGGCAGGCTGACCTATTCAGTTTACGCGCCCCAACCACCAATAATACTCAGCTGCAGGTAAACCAGGACATTCCTCCTCTGGCTTTATTAAAAGAAGCCCCCAAAGACAAAGCAACGCAATCCGAAAAAACACCCAAAGCGGCAAAGCCAAAAACGGAAACACCGCTCGCCAAAGCCAATCCCAAAGCTTCGAGCGGCGCGGCATCTGGTCAACCCATTTGTTATGCGCTGGGTCCATTCGATGGTTTGCCACAAGCCAAAAATATTGCGGAAAAACTGCAAAATCTTGGCGCGTTTACGTCGGAGCGTTTGACCACCGCTGAGTCGCCCATGGGTTTTTGGGTCTACCTGGAGAATTCCGATTCCTGGAAAGACGCCAAACAAAAAGTGGTTAGCCTGGAAAAGCGCGGCATCAAGGATATGTTTATCGTGGGCCGGGGAGCCATGAAAAACGCGATTTCGCTGGGTTTATATAAAAATGAAACCAGCGCGCAGGACCGGGTCAAGCAGCTGAAAAAGTTGAATGAGCAGGCCAAAATTCAAATACAGCACAAGCAAACCGACCAATACTGGATTGATATTGACGTCGAAGCGGGCCAGGATCAAGTGGTTGCCACCATTGAGAAAATCGCCCAAAGCCTGACTGTGCTGGAGCTCAAGAATCGTAAATGTGATTAGTCTGCTGAATCCTGTTACCGCCGTTGCGGCAGGTACGTAATTTCCGTACAATACCGCCTCCGCGTAACTTGGATTGGTGTAACCGGGCTGGTATCACAGGGCGGGTACAACAACATAACAAGAACTCTTGATAACAAGAGCACTTGCATCAAGCATCAAGCGTCCCTACCCAGGACGGCAGGAAAATACTTTAATCAAAGCTGGCGTAGCTCAGTCGGTAGAGCAGCTGATTTGTAATCAGCCGGTCGTCCGTTCGAATCGGATCGCCAGCTCCATATAAAACAAGTAGTTAGTTATATTTTCCTCTTGATCATTTCTTGTCGAGTCAACAAATGCTAATTGTCAAAATGTGGGGAAATTCACCCTCAATGAGATATACTTTTCTAAGAGATAGTAATATATTTTAAGGTATAGAGATCGAAGGGCTGTTGTGCGTGGTTAAGTTTCTGCCCTTTAATTCCGATATTATTAATCAAAGAGAAAGCGAGAAGGACAACTATGCGCGTGATGACAGAAGAGCAAGAACAGTTAATCCGGAAGCTTACCAAGCTTGCAGAAGGGGATGTGTCTCTCGTTGCAGAAGCGCTTGACAAAAGCGCGAGTATGTCTCTTGCTGTCACTCATATACTCGATATAGTTGACGAAAGGCACCAAAGCACTTCAGGTTCTTCTACCACACAAGCACGTCCATAATATTGTAATTTGCTGGCATGTCCTTAGCTTGGACGACCATTGCATTTCTAGTTCTTCTCCTGCCTGGATTTTTAGCAATTTCTAGCTTTTATATGTTTATTCCCCGCGAAGCCGGGTTGCGCAGCCCTCTTGCGCAAGTAACTGCGACTGTAATAGTTAGCCTACTCGTCCACGGTTTGTACTATCTGTTAGTTGATGGCCTGTTTTGCAGGAGTACTGTCCTGCCATGTTTGCCGTGCTTGAACATTGAGTATGTGTTTTCGTTTTTGCACGTCATGGAGAATGAACCTGTTGGCCTGGGGGAATTGTCTAAAAACTTTTCTGATTTCAGATGGAACATACTGTCGTACATATTTTTGACAGGCGCGCTAGGTGCTGGTCTTGGAACACTAATCGCGCAAGGTATCATTCATAAAAAACTTAATTTTAAAAAGATTGTTCAGCACGATTGGGTATACGACCTAATTGTTACACCAAAAGAGACAGTAAAGTTTGCTTATGTGTTAACTCGCATACAAAATAAAGAAAATGTCATAATGTACAAGGGTACTGTTAAATATTTTTTTGCGTCAGCTGATGGAGAATTAATATATTTAGTGCTATCAGAAGCCACGCGATATTTCATGAAGCTTGACGGGGAATCTCCTAAGACAACCGATCACGTGAATATTGGGGAATCTGCTAAACAGGTAATTAAAGACGCAGACCCAGGGGCAGATGGCAAAAACACGAAAAATAACTTATTGATCGAGGGTGCAGATATTTCGAATGTTTACTTTGAGATTATTAAGTTGCCTATTGATGACGATATCGATATTGATGAAATAGTGAAGAGCCGGGCACAAGATAAACCCGTTAGAGCCACGGCCGCACATGAAGCAGAATAGGCAGTAAAAGCACGGACCAATATTTAGAATTAGAATAAAACGCCGGGCCACCAAACTGGTGGCCCCCAAGATGAAGAACTAACAATCGGCGCACGTGTTAGAACATTGTTGACCCATACGAAGTGGCAGACGAAACTGCCAGCGTTCGCGTTAAATCAGGAGTTGGCCCCGTTGGATTGTTTTGCCCTCCATCACTTAGCGGCAGGTTGCAAATGTGAAAAACACAATCCCCGATTCTTTCCGCGTATATCCGCGATGCCTGTCACTATCAGTACGCTCGCTATGGTGCTTGAAATCAATTTGTTGTTCATGTTAGTCCCTATGATTTTTTGCCCGTGAATCGTTTTTGATGGGGGTCGAGTGCCGAAATATACAAGGGCATTTCCAGGGGGATGAATAAAAGAGGACTGCCAAGCCGGCAGCCCGTAAACCAGCTGACAAGCTATTCAACTAAGGGAACATCATTGCGGCCAATATACCTGGCCAGACCTGCAGGAAATAGGTAAATATTTCACCACATTGGGCCAACGCAATTGACCGTGGCTACGCATATCCAGGAGATCAATTCCGTTGAAGGTAAGGTTTTAACTCGTTCTCAATTTCCTTGATTGCAGAGTCTAATTTTTTTTGAATAACTCATCCGCTGCTCCCCGCATAGCAAAAATTGTATCTCTCATTTTTTCGCTCTACATTGGGATGGTATCCTTTCCCTCCGGCCGCCAGATAGTCCAAGTAGAGTTTTACAGAAGCATAGAGCGTGGTTACGCATGACCGCAAGACCTCGGTTTTTTGCGTTATATCAATACCAAAAATTGTTTCAGCTTCAAAAACTGCGATATCAAACGATTGTACTGCTTCTGTTAGCGGTTTCCATCTGTTGACATACACATACACATGCGCTTTGGATTTTTCAATGCTGGTTGCTGAAATGGGGTCGTAATCAACCGGATATTCGGGAGCATTAATAAATGGGGTGCGCACTGCCCAAATACAATCTCTCAGCTTTAACGACGCTTTTGCAAGCCCCTGGCGGCGTCAAAGTCCGCTCTACCTTTAAGCTCTGTTCTCCAACTTGAAATTCCCTGAATTGCGGCCGCTCCGGTTAACACTGCCACAACAGCCAATACAATGTCATTAATGAATGAAGCAATATCATTGGCGTCCATATCTGACCTTCATTTATTGTTTACCCAACTCTTCACATGGCGCTCGGTTTTGCATACATTAAACCATGTCATTCCGCTCTGCTTCAAATAATAGTACGCTTCGCCACGGCTTGCTATTTCCTTGAGGTATTGCTTCACCCCTCCGGCTTCTCCTCACGCCTCGCTTTTTGCCACTCCCACGGCGGAACCTGATGGCCGCCAGTCCACAATCCGCGCTTGTGCTGCCTGGCATCGCTTTCCAGGTCCAACAGTTTTGGATTATTGGAATATTTTCGATACGCCCACGCGAAGCCATGCCGGACCATTTCGGCGTTGATGTACGCGCCATCGCGGTACACTTCACCAACAATGCGCCCGTAGCGGTCCACGGTTTGCTGCGTCACAGTAACCGTTTTACCATACACAGGCCGCTCAGTGCCTGCTTGGCCTTGGCGCCGTATGACTGCGCCTTTTCGGGCACACCGATTTCGGCCAACCGGATTTTTAATTGCTGTTTGTCCACCAATATTTTGATCGTGTCACCATCGGAAACGGCAACTACTTTGCCAGTGTATGCTGGGTTTGACTGCGCGGTAATCGCGGTAAAGAACAGGAACGTTGTTAATAGTATTTGTCGGTAAAAGTTGGTCATTTGGTTGCCTGGCGTTGTTGGCTGGCGGGTAAGTTTAACGGTATTTGAGGCTATATGCACATTGCGTTGCGTGGGTTTATTGTGTAAATAGGGGCATGGACCGAGAAACCACAGAAAAATTATTAAAAGGCGGGCCG
>Ga0209640_10006746_pt1 | contig 10036 bp, 10 predicted proteins | sample RifCSP10_1_FD_184018 | JGI IMG/M metagenome (GOLD analysis project Ga0209640, IMG submission 184018) | Soil microbial communities from Rifle, Colorado - Rifle CSP2_sed 10_1 (SPAdes) (version 2) | ecosystem: Environmental > Terrestrial > Deep subsurface > Rock core/Sediment | place: Rifle... | reverse complement strand
GTGATCGTCCTCTTGATCTTCGGCGTTGGAAAACTGCCGCAGATCGGGGAAGGATTGGGCAAAGCCATCCGGGGCTTCCGTCGGTCCGTGTCGGAACCCGAACCCCCTTCATCCCTCACGGAAAAGGAACCCTCTCCCAAGAACGACTCCGAAGAAAAGAAACCGGAATGAGCCGCCTGGTGGACCGGTTTTCCCGCTCGATGTCTTATTTAAGACTGTCCGTGACCGACCGCTGCGACATGCGCTGTCTGTATTGCATGCCGGAAGAGGGCGAGCCGCATGAGACCCGCGATGAGATCCTCACGTTTGAAGAAATCCGTCGTCTCGTTCGGATCCTGTGCCGTCTGGGAATCACGCATATCCGCGTCACGGGAGGGGAGCCGCTGGTCCGGCGCGACCTGCCCGTTCTGATCGGAATGCTTTCCGGGATTGACGGCGAAATCGGCGGACAAACGGAACTGTCCCTGACGACCAATGCCTCCCGCCTTGCGCCGATTGCCGAAGAACTGAAGACCGCCGGCCTGAACCGGATCAATATCAGCATCGATTCACTGGACCCGGATACGTTTTGCAGGATCACGCGCGGCGGCCGGTTGTCGGATGTCCTGGCCGGGATTGAACGGGCCCTTGATGCGGGACTGACGCCGGTGAAACTGAACACCGTCGTGATGCGCGGGATCAATGATGACGAGCTGCCGGATCTGGTTCGATTCGCGATGGCCAGGGGGGTGACGCACCGGTTCCTCGAGGTGATGCCGCTCGGGTCGGTCGGGCTTGAAAACCGCGCCGGGTTCATCCCGGCCGCCGAGATACGGAAGATCATCGAGAAGCGGTATCCACTGGAACCGCTGCCGTTTCATTACGGCTCCACGGCACAGGATTTCCGGATCGCCGGAACGGAGGCCCAAATCGGGATCATCAGCCCTGTGAGCGAACGGTTCTGCTCCAGCTGCAACCGCTTGAGGCTTACGGCCCGCGGCCGGTTGCAGCTCTGCCTGGCCTATGAAGACGGCGTGGATTTGAAAAAACCGCTGCGGGAGGGATGGAGCGACGACGCGATTTCCGACCTCATCCTCAAGACGGCCTACCAAAAACCGGCCGGAAACCATTTTGCGGAGGATCCGGAACCGGTCTACCAGATCGCCATGTCCGGCATCGGAGGATAACCCATCTTAGAGTTCCTGGCCTGGGGCGTCGTGGTCTGGCTTCATGTTCTTGCTGCGATCACCTGGATCGGCGGCATGATCTTCATCAGCCTCGTCCTGGCTCCCGCTTTGAGGAAGCTCCCGCAAAGCTCACGATTGGAACTGCTGCAGACCGTCGGCACCGCGACCAAGGCGGTCGGATGGATCGCCATCCTCATCTTATTGACAACCGGCATCCTGAATGTTCTCCATCTCCAGATTCAGTGGAACAGCCTGATCGGACGGCTGCTCATCATAAAATTGACGCTGGTGACGGGCATCATTATCTTAAGCGCTCTTCATGATTTCTTCCTGGGACCTTTGCTCACGGCCCGGCTTCGGGCCGCAAGCGCGCAAGATCCCTCCACCCTTCGCTTGAGCATTCTGGTTCCCTGGCTGGCGCGGATCAATCTACTGCTGGCCCTGGGGGTGATCTATCTCGCCGTACTGATCGCAAGAAGCTAAATTTGCCTGTCCCGAGTTTTGATCCGAAAACGACTGGGGACAGATTTGAAATCTGTCCCCACCCAGCGTTAGCGATTGACACCTTTCGTCGGAAATGAGTAAGATGGGCATATCGTATGGAAGACCCGAAGCCGCAGAGCCAGGATATCCTGCACAGGATTCATGAAACGGAACGAGACGCCGACCGGCTTCTCCGCGAGGCCGAGGTTGAGGCCCGCTCACTGCGGGAACAGGCGCGATCCAGGGCCGCCGAAATTCTGCAGGCAAAGAAGCAAGAATGGGAGCTTCGCCGCGAGTCGCTGCTCACGCAGCGGCTGGAGGAAGCGCGGCAGGAAGCCCGACGGATCGTGGAACAGTCCCGGGATGAGGCCGGCCGATTAAGGGGCCGAATGGAAGCCAAGATTCCGGACGTCGTTGAACAGTTGCTCAAGCGCCTTCTCCCACTCTGACTGCGGAAGCGGGTTCCGGCATGATTGTGAAGATGACCAAAATCCGAATCATGGGTCCCAAAGCGCTTCTCCCCTCGGTCACCGATCTCCTCCACGGCCTCGGCATGGTCCATATCGAATCCCGTCCGCCGGACGTTCAGAAAATCGACGAGATCCTCCTCCGGCGGTTCTCGATCGAGGCCCCGACCCTTCATACGAAAGATTCCCTGGAGACCTTGCTGGAACAGGTGAAGAAGATCCTTCTCCTCCTGCCCGCGCCGGCGGCGGAGTCGCCGTCCGCCGCGGTCGGCGCCCCGTCCGACGGGACGGACCGCTTTTTTATGGAGGCCGGCCCGAAGATCGAATCGCTTGTCGCCCGCGTGGAGCAACTCGTCGGGAAAAAAAAGGTCTACGCGGATGAGTTATCGGTATTGGAGCGATATGAGAAGATCCTGCAGGCGCTCTCACCGCTGATTTCCCAGGTCCGGGAAAGCCGGGATCTGGATTATCTGGGCATCGCCATCCGGATGAAAGACAAGGACGTGATTCCTCTTCTGGAGCAGGCGATGGCCCGGATGACCCGGAACCAGTACGAGATCTTTTATGCCCCCGTGGATGCCGAGGTTCTGGCCGCATTATTGGTTTTTCCAAAAGAAACCTACGCCCAGGTCAAGTCGCTTCTATGGGAGGAAAACATCGGCGAACTGCGCCTTCCCTCTTCGATTATGAACAAACCGCTGGGCGAGGCGTTCAAGATCATCCTGCGTAAACGACAGGACCTGCCCCGGAGAATCGTATCGGTGGACCGGGAACTGTCGGCGCTGTCCCGCCGATGGTATTTATCGCTCGTTGAACTGAGAGCCTGGCTTGAAAACAAAATCAGCCAGATCCTGGTCTCGGCCTCCTTCTATGAAACGAAGATGACCTTTGTGATCTACGGCTGGGCGCCGACCCGGGATCTTGGATCTCTGCATCAGGGTCTGACCGAGCGGTTTGGGGGCCGTGTGGTGATCGATCCGGTGCCGGTTGACGAACGGGAACGGGAGCGGATTCCTGTTTGTCTCAAAAACCCCCCGTTTTTCCGGCCGTTTGAACGGTTCACGAAAATCCTGCCGCTGCCCAAATACGGGACGATTGACCCGACGCCGTACATGGCGGTCTTCTTTCCTCTCTTCTTCGGGATGATCATCGGCGACATCGGATACGGGACTCTTCTTCTGATTGCGGCCGTGATCCTCCGGCGGCGTTTTCGCGGAGATCCGTTCATCCGGGACTTCGCCAGCATCTTCATGACGGCCTCGATCGCCTCGATCGTCTGGGGAGTCCTGTATGGGGAGCTCTTCGGCGACCTGGGAGAACGCCTGGGACTCCATCCCATTTTAATGAACCGCATGGAGAGTTTTCTCCAAAACCTTTTCCTGGCCCTGGCGTTCGGGGTTGCGCATATCCTGCTCGGCATCGGCCTGGGCATTTTCACGGCCGTCAAGCATCGCCGCCGGCGGGAGATCATCGCGAAACTGTCCGGACTTGTTTTAATCGCCGGATCCCTCGTGATGACGGCGGGCTTGGTCGGGTTTCTTCCCGGTCCGGCCGTCACGGCCGGCCTGGTGTTGGTGATGGTCAGCATTCCCTTGATGATCATCGGCGGTGGAGCGTCGGCCTTGATGGAGATCCATAATCTGGTGAACATCCTCTCCTATCTCCGCCTGATGGGCATCGGCGTGGCCTCGGTCGCGCTGGCCTTCGCCGCCAACCGGTTGGGCGAGCTGGCCGGGAACGTGGTGCTGGGAATTCTGATCGGAAGCCTGCTTCATGCCTTAAATCTCGTCTTCGGGATCTTCTCGCCGACGATTCAATCGCTGCGGTTGCATTATGTCGAGTTCTTTGAAAACTTTTTCCAGGGAGGAGGCCGCGAATACAAACCCTTCAAAAAACTGCCTTACGAAAGGAGCGCGTGACTATGGAGATCGGACTCATTGCGATCGGAGCGGGGTTGGCCATCGGACTGACGGCCCTGGCGACCGGCATGGCCCAGGCCCGAATCGGGGCGGCCGTGGTCGGGGCCATCCTCGAAAAGCCGGAATCGTTCGGAACCGCGATTATCTTGTTGGTGATTCCGGAGACGCTCGTGATCTTCGGTTTTACGATCGCGATCTTGATTTTGTTCACCTTGAAGTGAGACGGCATGGGTTACGAAGAACTGGTCCGGGACCTTGAGCGAGAGGCCGGACGCAAGAAGGAAGCGGTATTGACGGCGGCCCGGGAAGAGGCGCGGCAGACCATCGCGGACGCGATGCAGCAGTGCGACCGCCTGGAGCAGGAGTTTCAAGATACGATCGCGCGTGATCTGGAGCATGAACGGGTGCGGCTGCTGAACCGCGCCCGTCGGGAGGCCCGGATGAAGCTGGCAGAGGTCAAGTCGGAGCTGGTGCGGCTTGTCTTTGCCCGGTTGGAGGAGAAACTCAAGGCCGTGGCGGCCGGGAAACGATATCCATCGGTGCTGGAGCGGCTGCTGAACGAAACGAAGCCGGAATGGCCGGAGGGCGAGATCGTGATCCGGGCCGATGCCGGGACCCGGACGCTGCTCAAGCCTTTGATGGGCGGCCGGGCGGCCCGTTTCGAGCCGATCGAGAAAACCGCCGCAGGCGGGGATCCTTACGGCGGTTTTGAACTGTCCAACCGCGAGGAAACGGTTGTGATCCGGAACACCTTCCGTTCCAGACTTTCAAAAGCCCGTCCGGATTTACGGGTCGAGATGAACCGGTTGTTGTTCGGGGAAATCCAGGCGGGGTGAGGGGGCTCTCATGTCCGATTTCAACTATTTGACCGCGCGGCTCGGTGCGATGCGGGCCGGACTGCTGACCCGGAAGGCCTACGAGGAATTGATCGCCTGTCCCGATATCCCGTCCATCCTGGCCTATCTGCTGAACGGTCCCTACGGCCCGGTCATCGAGTCGGTGGAAGAGTCGGCGGCCGACCCGGCCCGGATCGAGGAGGGTCTTCGACGGGATTTGAGCGCAACGCTCTCGAAACTGTTTCGGATGTCGGACGGCGATCCCCGTGAATCGGTTGAGATGCTGCTGGGGTATTGGGATGTCGCCAACGTCAAGACGATTCTTCGGGGAAAACAGTTTCTTCTATCGCCGGAGGAAATCGTCCGTTCGCTGATTCCCGCCGGCGATTACGATGAGCCCGCGCTGTGGGAGCTGGCCAAGCAGCCGTCGCTTCGGGCCGTGGCGGAACTGCTCCTGACCTGGCGAAGCCCGCATGCCGCGCCGTTGATGGAGGCCCTGCGGGATTACCATGAGCCGAGGGATCTCTATCTCCTCGAGCTGGGACTGGATCGTTCCTATTTTCTCAAACCCGGGCGGCTTTCATCGGACAAGCCTTCGATGGAGTCCCTCCGGACGTTCTTAAGCTTTCTGGTCGACAAGACCAATCTCATGACGGCGTTTAAGACGGCCGAAGAGCGATTGATTCTCGCCGAACGAGAACGATATTTTCTTCCGGGAGGGACGAGAATATCCTACCCGGTCTTTGTCATGATCCAGGAGGCGGGTGGGACCGGCGGCCTGACCGGGGCCCTTGCGCAGGCCCGGTCAACACGGTTCGGGGCCGTTCTGGCCGATGTGGGAGAGCCGCCCCCGGGTATCGGAATGCTCGCGCTGGTAGAAGGGCGGCTGGAGCGCGCCGTGCTTCGGGAGGCCCACCGCATTCATCGGTCCGATCCATTGGGCATCGGTTCGGTGCTGGCCTTCCTCTGGGACAAAATCCATGAGCTTATGAATCTCCGGATGATTCTGCGGGGCCGGTCGGTGAATCTGCCGGAGCCGGCGCTTCGAGCGCTGTTGACGATGGAGGCGTGATGGGCCGCATCGTGGCCATTTTAGATGAGGAGACCGCCCTGGGTTTTCGTCTGAGCGGTGTCGAGGTTCGAAAAGCCGGCTCCGAATCGGAACTCCGGGAGCGGATCGAAGCCGTCTTGAATGAGAAAGATGTCCGGATCGTTATCGTGGATGAAGAGGGGGTCCGCGGGCTTCCGGAAAAACTGGAACGGCGGCTGGAGAGCAGCACCGCGCCGCTGTTTCTGCCGATCCCGACGGTCAAGGTCTGGCGGGGAGAGGTGCGTCCCGAAGACTACGCGGCTCGTCTGATACGCCGTGCGATCGGGTATCAGATCAAGATCAGGAGATAGTAGGCATGGGTTCCAAAGGAATGATCGTCCGAGTTTCAGGCCCTACCGTGGTGGCCGCCGGAATGGTCGGGACCCGGATGTACAATCGCGTGATCGTGGGCGAGTCCGGCCTGCTGGGCGAGGTGATCCGTCTGGAGGGCGATCGCGCCACGATCCAGGTGTACGAGGACACGACCGGCCTCTCACTCGGGGAGGTGGTGATGGATGCGGGCGAGCCTTTGCAGGTCGAGCTCGGCCCGGGCCTTCTTGCCTCGGTCTTTGACGGCGTGCAACGGCCGCTGGAGGCGATCCGGCAGGAACAGGGGGATTGGATCGGCCGCGGCGTCGTGGTTCCCGCACTGCCGAGGAGCAAACGGTGGCCGTTTGTCCCGGCCGTGAAGCCCGGGGCATCGGTATCGGGCGGGGACGTGATCGGCATGATCGCCGAGACGCCGCGGATCGAGCATCGCGTGCTGGTCCCGCCCGGCGTCTCCGGATCCGTGGCCGAGATCCGCGAAGGGTCGTTCCAGGTGACCGAGACGATCGCTCGGCTCGACAACGGGACGGCGCTGACCCTGATTCAAAAATGGCCGGTGCGGACCCCGCGTCCGTTCCGGGAGCGCCTCTCCCCGACGCTGCCGTTCATCACCGGCCAGCGGATCTTCGATCTTCTCTTTCCCGTGGCCGCCGGCGGGACGGCGATCGTGCCGGGCGGTTTCGGAACGGGGAAAACGGTCGTCGAGCAGACCCTGGCGAAATATGCACAGGCCGATATCATCGTGTATGTCGGCTGCGGCGAACGGGGCAATGAGATGACCGAGGTGCTGGCCGACTTCCCGGGGCTGGTGGACCCCTCCTCCGGCCGTCCGCTGATGGAACGGACCGTCCTGGTGATCAACACCTCCAACATGCCGGTGGCGGCGCGCGAGGCCTCGATCTACACCGGCATCACGATTGCCGAGTATTACCGCGACATGGGATATCGCGTGGCCCTGATGGCCGACTCCACCTCCCGATGGGCCGAGGCGCTTCGGGAAATCTCCTCCCGCCTCGAAGAGATGCCGGGCGAAGAGGGGTATCCCACCTATCTGGCCACGCGTCTGGCTAACTTTTACGAGCGCGGCGGCCGTGTGGCCTGTCTCGGCTCGGGGGACCGTCAGGGTTCGATCACGGTCGTCTCGGCGATCTCCCCGCCCGGCGGAGATTTTTCGGAGCCGGTCACGCAGTGCTCGATGCGCGTGGCCGGAGCGCTCTGGGCCCTCGATTCCGACCTCGCCCATCGCCGGCATTTCCCGGCGATCAATTGGAAGAGCAGCTATTCGCTCTATATGGCCCAGCTTGCGGATTACTATCGGCGGATGGTGGCGCCCGACTGGACCGATCTGCGGAGGCAGATGATGGCGCTTCTGCAGCAGGAAGAGGATCTTCAGGAGATCGTCCAACTGGTCGGCGTGGATGCGCTTCAGGATCCGCAGCGGGTCACGCTCGAACTCGGTCGGATCTTTCGGGATGATTTTCTACGGCAGCACGCCTTCTCCGAAGTGGATGCCGCCTGCCCGCTGGACAAACAGTACTGGATGCTCAAGGTGATCTTCGCCTATCAATCCCTCTGCCGGGACCTTTTGAAAAAAGGACGGCCGGTGGAGGAGATCTTCAGTCTTCCGTTTCGAGAGGAGCTGGGACGGATGAAAGAGATTCCGGTTTTGGGGTTCGCGGACCGGGCCAAGGAATGGGTGGTCCGGATGGACAAGGAACGCGAGCGCGAGGTCGAGTGATGGATTTGCTGACGCGGGAATACGGCGCCCTTCATTCCATTTCCGGCCCGCTGCTGTTCGTGCAGGGCGTCCGGCGGGTCTCGATCGGCGAAATGGTCGCGATCCTTCTGCCCGGCGGCAAGGAACGCCGGGGCCAGGTGATCGAGATCTCGGAACGGTATGCCGTGATCCAGGTGCTGGAGACGACCGCCGGGCTCGGCACGACCGGGACGCGGCTCCGGTTTTCCGAGAGCGTCGCACGGATGGGGCTTTCGCCGGACATCCTGGGCCGGCGTTTCAACGGAGCGGGCGAGCCCATTGACGGTTTGCCGGAGATCCTGCCGGAGCGGTGGGTCGGAATCATCGGGAGTCCGATCAACCCGGTCGCGCGAGACAAACCGGCCCATTTCATCCAGACCGGGCTGTCCACGCTTGACGGGCTCAACACGCTGGTCCGCGGCCAGAAACTGCCGATCTTCTCCGGCTCCGGCATGCCGGCGAAAGAGATCGCGGCCCAGATCCTCCGGCAGGCCAGGGTGGCGGGCGAGGAGACCGGGTTCGCCATCGTCTTTGCCGCGATGGGCATCACCTTCCGCGAGGCGGCGTTCTTCCTGGACGAGTTTGAGAAAAGCGGCGTCTCGGAACATACCGTCGTTTTTTTAAACCTGGCCGACGATCCCACGATCGAGCGGCTGCTGACGCCGCGGTTCGCCCTCACGGCGGCCGAATACCTGGCCTTTACCCACAACCGTCACGTGCTGGTGATTCTGACGGACATGACGAATTACTGCGAGGCGCTCCGGGAAATCGCCACGGCGCGCGAAGAGATCCCCGGACGGCGCGGTTATCCCGGTTATATGTATACGGATCTGGCCACGATCTACGAGCGGGCCGGACGGATCAAGGGGCGGTCCGGTTCGGTGACGCAGCTGCCGATCCTGACGATGCCCGACGACGACATCACCCATCCCATCCCCGATCTCACGGGCTACATCACGGAAGGCCAGATCGTCCTGTCGCGGGATCTGCATCGCAAGGGGATCTATCCCCCGATTGATGTCCTGCCGAGCCTCTCGCGACTGATGAATCTGGGCATCGGCGAGGGGAAGAGCCGGGCGGACCACCGCGGCGTGGCGGACCAGCTGTACGCCTTCTACGCCCAGGGCCGGGACCTGCGCCGGCTGGCGGCCATCGTCGGCGAGGAGGGCCTGACCGAGCCGGACAAACGGCTGCTCAAATTCGCCGAGCGGTTCGAGCAGGAGTTCGTGAATCAGGGTTCGGAAGGACGCAGTCTGGAGCAGACGCTGATCCTCGGCTGGAAACTTTTAGGCCTGCTGCCCAAGGAGCGACTTACGCGGATCAAGCCGGAATTCATCCAGACGTATTATAAAGGATGACTCTTTCTAAAGGACGGGAGTGATGCAGAAGGCCAGCCCGACACGAATGAACCTGCTGGTCCTGAAGACCCAGGTGGAATCGGCCCGCAAGGGGCTGGACCTCCTGCGCAGCAAGCGGGAGGCGCTGGTGCGCGAATTTTTTTCGGCCATGGATACCGTGATCGCCTCGCGGGACCTTCTCCGGAGCATGATGGAGGCGGCGATGAACTCCCTGGCCGTGTCCCTCGGTCTGGATGGCCGGGCGGCGGTTCAATCGGCCGCGTTTGCCGCACAGCGGGATATTCCGGTCGAGCTGGTCGAAAAGAACATCTGGGGCGTCCGATTTCCGGAGATCCGGCACCGGAGCGTGATCCGTTCCGCCGACGCCCGCGGGTATGCCGTTACGGGCGTCTCAAGCTACACGAACACGGCCGCGCGTGATTTCGAGAAGGTGCTGGACCAGGTGCTCAAGATCATTTCGGTCGAGATGCGTCTGAAGAGGCTCGGCGGGGAAATCAAAAAGACGACCCGGCGGATCAACGCCCTTACCGAGATCGTCCTGCCGGGACTTCAATACCAGATCCGGTCGATCCGTTTTGCGCTGGAGGAACGCGAGCGCGAGGACATCTTCCGGATAAAGCGATTCAAAGAGAAA
>Ga0209640_10006745_pt1 | contig 10037 bp, 9 predicted proteins | sample RifCSP10_1_FD_184018 | JGI IMG/M metagenome (GOLD analysis project Ga0209640, IMG submission 184018) | Soil microbial communities from Rifle, Colorado - Rifle CSP2_sed 10_1 (SPAdes) (version 2) | ecosystem: Environmental > Terrestrial > Deep subsurface > Rock core/Sediment | place: Rifle... | reverse complement strand
TGCCATTCGGTGGCCACGTCCTGCACGATCTTGCGCATCACCCCAGGAAATCCGTCCCAGGTCTTCTTGTTGACGGTCAGCGCCGGGATCATGGTGCCGCCGAAGTCGGTCTTCGCGTAGTAGGTCGCCGCCTGATAGGTCTTGTACGGGAACGCCAGGCTCTCGGCGATCGGATAGCCCTCGTACACGCCGTTGGCGATGTCGGTGTAGGACTGCGCCATGTTGGCGGTCACCACGACGGCGCCGGTGCCGCGCAGCACGTGACCGAGCGCGCCGGACGCGCCGATCTTGCGGCCCTTCAAATCATCCACCTTGGCGAGCGGAAACTTGGTGAACATCTGGTTGTGGGCCGCGACCGAGCGCGCCAGCGCGATCTGATTGTATTTGAGGTACGCCGCCTCCATCTGCGGCACCTTGGCGCGCACGCGGCGGTCGATTTCCTGCATCCGCGGCCCGTCCGGCCCGAACGGAACCAGCGCGGCATACTGCTCCAGCGGCAGCTTGGCTTCCTCGAAGTTGGTGAGCAGAAGCCCGATCTGCGCGATCCCCTCCTCCACCGTCTCCAGCACCTCGGTGAACTTGGCGAGCGTCTGCGCGTACGCCTCGACCCATTCGAGCCTGAGGTTGGGATCCGCGGCGGCGGCGCGCTTGGTCACCTCGGGAACGAAGAAGCTCTTGCTCAAGCCGACCGCGGTGATGGTCGGCGGGGGCGCCCCCACGACCGTCAGCTTTATCGTCTGGGCAGCGAGGGGCGCGGCGGCCAGCACAACGGCCACGGCGGCGGCGAATGGCGCGCGGTACATCATGTGAACGTCTCCCACCAACCCGTGTGCCGGGCGTTATTGCCGGAGACGGTAGCATTTCCGGGTCGCAGTGACTACGCCGGCTGCGCCTTGAGCCGGGCGAGCGGCGCGTCGGCGATCGGCAAGTGCACGATCGCCGCAAAGATGCCGAGCGCGATCGCGATCATCCAGACGATGTCGTACGAGCCGGTCATGTCGTAGAACTTGCCGCCGAGCCAGGCGCCCAGAAATGCGCCCACCTGGTGGAAGAACGACACGATGCCGGCGAGCGTCGCCAGGTAGCGCATCCCGAAGATCTGGCTGACCAGGCCGGACGTCAGCGGCACGGTGCCGAGCCACATGAAACCGATTGCCGCGGCAAACAGGTAGGCGGATGTCTCGGTGACCGGCAGCAGGATGAAAAGGGCTATTGCGATGGCGCGCGCGAGATACAAAGCGCTCAGCACGTATTTCTTGCGCCAGAAGCCGCCCATGGCGCCGAACGCGATCGAGCCGATGATGTTGAAGAAGCCGATCAACGAGAACGCCCACGCCGCCGCGCTTGAATCGATCCCGGAATCGCGCAGAAACGCCGGGAAATGCGTGCCGATGAATGTGACGTGGAAACCGCACACGAAGAAGCCGGCATTGAGCAGCAGGTAACCCGAATGCCCACGCGCTTCCCGCAGCGCCTCGCTCAGCGTCTGCTCCTTGCCGGTGGCTGCGCGGGATCGCTGCCAGGGAAGCGCGAATGCGAGCAACGCGACGATCAGGGGCAAGAGCGCCACCACCAGCATCGTGTTCTGCCACGACATGTTCTCGAGGAGCTGGCCGGTGGCCGGCATCAGCGCGAACATGCCGAACGAGCCGGCGCCGGTAACGATGCCGAACGCAAGCGTGCGCTTGTCGGCCGGGACCGCCTGGCCGACTGCCGCGAACAGCACGTTGTAAGTGACGGCGCCGAGACCGACCCCGACCAGAAGGCCGAGCGAGGCGTACAGCGTCAACGGCCCGTCCGCCATCGATGCGAGCACCAGGCCCGAGACATAGATAAGTCCGGCAATGAAGATGACGCGCCCGACGCCATAACGCTCTCCGAGCGCGCCGGCGAGCGGCATCATGATGCCGGTTAGGATGTTCTGCATCGCCATCGCGAAGCCGAACACCTCGCGCCCCACGCCGAGATCCATGGTGACGAACGGCAAATACAGGCCGAACGACTGCCGCACGCCCGCCGACAGCGTGATGATGATGGAGCTCACGGCAAGAATGATGATCGCGCGGCGGCTCATCGGCGGGCTCCGGTTGCGGAGCCGGAGAATTATCATATGGCCGCCCCTGCGGCGAGTTGTTGCCTTATATTAGGCGGGCTCGAAGATCAGCAACCATCAGCATTCCAGCCGAGGACTTCCATGCCATCGCTGTTCGATCCGCTGACCCTGCGCGGGGTCACGCTGCGCAACCGTCTCGGCATCTCGCCGATGTGCCAGTACTCGTCCGAGGACGGCCACGCGACGGATTGGCACGTCGTGCATCTCGGCAGCCGTGCGCAAGGCGGCGCGGGCGTCGTGCATGTCGAGGCGAGCGCAGTCGAGGCGCGCGGCCGCATCACGCCGGGCGACATGGGCATCTGGAAGGATTCGCACATCGAGCCGCTGGCGCGCGTGGCCAAGTTCGTGGGCAGGCACGGCGCGGTGCCTGCGATCCAGATCGCCCATGCCGGGCGCAAGGGCTCGACCGCGGCGCCGTGGGACGGCGGCGCCTCGCTCGATGACCAGCACGGCGGCTACGAGATCGTGGCGCCCTCGCCGATCGCTTTCGGCGGCAACATCACCCGCGTGCCGCGCCCGCTGTCGGCCGATGAGATCCCCGGCGTGGTCGCGGCGTTCGGCAAGGCGGCGGAGCGGGCGCGCGCCGCCGGGTTCGAATGGATCGAGTTCCACGCCGCGCACGGCTATCTGGCGCATGAGTTCATGTCGCCGCTGTCCAACCAGCGCAACGACGAATATGGCGGCTCGTTCGAGAACCGGATCCGGTTCTGCGTCGAATCCACCCGCGCCATCCGCCGTGCCTGGCCGGAGCGCTACCCGATGTCGATCCGGCTCTCATGCACCGATTGGCTGCCCGGCGGATGGGATCTGGAGCAGACCATCGAGCTCGCAAAGCGGCTTAAGACCGAGGGGGTCGACATCATCGACTGCTCGTCGGCGGGCCTGCGCGCCGACCAGCAGGTGCCGCGCGGCCCCGGGTTCCAGATCCCGTTCGCCGAAGCGGTGCGGAAGGCGGTGAACATCCCGACCGCGGCAGTGGGCGGCATCACGGCAGGGAGCCATGCCGACGAGATCATCCGCAACGGCCGGGCCGATCTCGTGCTCATCGCCCGGCAATCGCTGCGCGACCCGTACTTCCCGCGGAACGCAGCCGTTGCGCTGGGCGTTCCGAATGCGGCGAAGCTCCCCATCGAATACCACCACTACGTCGGCGCGGGATAAGCCAAAGATTGACAAAGTTTGGCTCATTGGCGAGAGTCCGCTTGGCCTGAGGACACGTCACATGCATGTTTCCCTGACGCCCAAGCTCGAACAGCTCGTCCGCCGCAAGGTGAAGACCGGCCACTACAACAACGCGAGCGAGGTGGTCCGCGAAGCGCTTCGCCTCATGGCGGCGCGCGACGAAGCCGAGCGTGCCAAACTTGCCGACCTGCGGCAGGCCATTGCGTCCGGCAGGAACAGTGGCATGGCGGAGGATTTTTCCTTCGAACGTCTGAACCAGCAACTGGATGAGGAGGCCCGTCGCGAAGGCCTCCTCGATGAGTGAGTATCGGCTTTCTCGCGATGCGGCGGCGGACATGGCGGAACTCGGCCGCTACACGCAACGTCGATGGGGGCCGCAGCAGCGGCTCATCTACCTCAGGAATATTAAGCGGCGTATGTCGATGCTCGCGGCACGTCCGCTGATCGGCATGGCTCGCGACGAGTTGGAGATTGGCCTTCGCAGTTTCCCCGTCGGTCAGCACGTCATTTTCTATTGCGAAACCGATTATGGCATCGAGATCGTCCGCGTGCTGCACATGAGCAGGGACGTTACCGGTCAATTCCCAGCGGATCGGTAATGAATCATGCGCATCGGCGTTCCGAAGGAAATCAAGGTCCACGAATACCGCGTCGGCATGACGCCGCCGGGGGTCCGCGAGGCGGTGCGCCGCGGGCACACGGTGATGGTGGAGCGGAACGCCGGTCACGCGATCGGCATCGACGATCGGAATTACGCGGCTGCGGGCGCCGAGATCGCCGACAGCGCCGCCGCGATTTACGCGTCCGCCGACATGATCGTGAAGGTGAAGGAGCCGCAGCCGAGCGAATACGGCCTGCTGCGCCGCGGCCAAGTGCTCTTCACCTACCTGCACCTTGCGCCCGATCCGGAGCAGGCGCGCGCGCTCATCCAATCCGGCTGCATCGCGATCGCCTACGAGACGGTGACCGACGATCGCGGCGGCCTGCCGCTGTTGGCGCCGATGAGCGAGGTCGCCGGACGCATGGCGGTGCAGGCGGGAGCCGGCTGCCTGGAGATCGAGCGCGGCGGCCGCGGCGTGCTTCTGGGCGGCGTGCCGGGAGTGCTTCCGGGCAAGGTGGCCATCATCGGCGGCGGGGTCGTCGGCATGAATGCGGCAACTGTGGCGGTCGGCATGGGAGCGCAGGTGACCGTCATCGACCGGTCGTTGCGGCGCCTGGCCGAGCTCGACGCGCAGTTCGGCGGCCGCCTGACCACGCTCTATTCCACCGCGGACACGATCGAGACCGAGGTGGATAGCGCGGATCTCGTGATCGGGGCCGTGCTGGTTCCCGGCGCGGCCGCGCCCAAGCTGATCACCCGCGAGATGGTGACCAAGATGCGGCGGGGCGCGGTCATCGTCGATGTCGCCATCGATCAAGGCGGGTGCGCGGAAACCAGCCGGCCGACGACGCACGCGAACCCGACCTATGTCGTCGACGAGGTGGTGCACTATTGCGTCACCAACATGCCGGGCGCGGTCGCCCGCACCTCTACTTTCGCGCTCGACAACGCGACGCTACCGTTCGTGCTGGCGCTCGCCGACGGCTACCAGCAGGCGCTCATCGGCGACCCGCATCTGCGCAACGGGCTCAACGTGTATGAGGGGCGCATCACCCACCGTGCGGTCGCCGATGCGCTCAATCTCGAATACACGCCGCCCGAGAAAGCGCTGGCGTCGTAGATCTATAACAGGGGGATATGCGCGGTCGCGATCGCAGCCAGGATCATGTGCTGGTAGAGCTTGACCAGGTCCGGGATCGATTTTGACTTTCCCGGCACGTACCAGTGCGCCACCCAGTTGCAGCTGCCGATCACCGAGTTGTAGACGAGTTCCGGCTCGATGCCGCGGTTGAACGCGCCCTCGCGCTGGCCGTCTTCGATCAGCTTGAGCCATAAGCCGCGGTACTCGTCCCATATCTGCCGCAGCTCCGCGGCTACCACGGGGTCGGCGCCGTGATACTCCACCAGATAGGCGATCTTGGTTTCGGCGAAGCGGGTCTGGAATCGCGTCAGATGATTTTCGACCGCGCGGCGGAGCTTTTCCGGCGCCGGATCGTTGCTTGCCACGATCTCGCGCATGAATTGGATCAGCGACAGCAGCAGCGGCTTGATGATGCCGATCAGCATCGCGAGTCGGCTGTCAAAATAGTAGTAAAGCCCCTCGCGCCGGATACCGACCGCGCGCGCAATGTCGTCCAGCGACGTGTTGGCGTAGCCGTGCTGCTCGAACAGATCGCGCGCGTGCGCTAGGATCTCCGCGCGGCGTCGTTCTCGTTTGCGTGCAACGCGCTCGGAACTCATGCGCGAGCGCTGCATGGCGCCCCGCTGTGGCGATTGACGATCATCGATTTCACCCCACGTGCGGATTCGCAGGAGCCCGCGCCGATTGTCGGATAGGCGACTTTAATCGCGCGTTTATAGCAACCCGCATTCTACCGTAGGCGACAAACGCGGGGTAGCGGACGACGGCAATCTGCTCCAGAGTAGGCCCGCCGCAGATTTTTTCCATTCCGTAAGCATTTCACCTTGGCCGCAGCAATCGACCGCAAGCGCGCTAACGCATTGGGAATCCTATGGATGCTCGCCGCGGTGGTGCTCCTGACCGCAATGTTCGCAGTCATTCGCGGCATGGCCCAGGAACTGCCTCCGTTCGTCGTCGCCCTGATGCGCACGAGTTCCGCCCTGGTGTTCCTGGCCCCGGTGGTGGCGCGCCATGGCCGGCTGGGCACGCGGCGCCCGTTCGGCCATTTCTTCCGCGCGTTTTTCGGGATCAGTTCATTTGCGTGCCTGGTGTGGGCGTTGCGCGAGTTGATCCTTGCCGATGCCACCGCGATCTCGTTCACCGCGCCGTTCTGGTCGTTCATTCTGGCGATCGCATTTCTCGGCGAACGCATCGTCTTCACCCGCCTCGCCGCGACGATCGCCGGCTTCATCGGGGTGCTCTTGATCGCAAAACCGACCAGCGCGGTGGAGCCGGCGATGCTGCTGGCGGTCGCCTCCGCGCTTCTCACCTCGTTCGCGATCACGACCATGAAGGGGCTGACCGCCACGGAGCCAGCCGAACGGATCGTGTTCTATTTCTTCCTGCTCGGCACGCTGATGCTGCTGCCGCTGGCGCTGCTCGATTGGCAGACGCCGGATCTGCGGCAATTCGCGTGGCTGATCGGAGCCGGTCTCGCCGGCGTGCTCGGTCAGTTCTGCATGACCCGCGCCTACGGCATTGCGCAGATGAGTCTCATCGCGCCGCTGGATTTCTTGAGGCTGCCGGTCGCCGGCCTGCTCGGGCTCGTGGCGTTCGATGAAGTGCCGGACCTGTGGAGCATCGCCGGCGCGGTGGTGATCATCGGCGCCGCGCTCGTCGTCGCGCGCCGCGAGACGCGTTGAGCGAGGCGAGCGTCAGCGCCGCGCAATCCCTGCTGGCTATCCGCGGCGCGCCAGCGGCACCACCGGGCGTTGGCCCATGCCGTTATAGGACGACAGCGGCCGGATGAGCCGATTATGCGCAAGCTGCTCCAGGACATGCGCGGTCCAGCCGGTGACGCGGCTCATCACGAAGATCGGCGTGAACAGGTCGATATCGAAACCCATCAGGTAATAGGTGGGCCCGGTGGGGAAATCGAGGTTGGGGTAGATCCCCTTCTCCTTCACCATGATGCCTTCGAGAATCGCGTTGATGCGCTGCCAGCGGTCGTCGCCCGCCCATTCGGACAGCGCCGCGAGGCACTGGTTCATGGTGGGCACGCGCGAATCGCCGCGCTTGTAGACGCGATGGCCGAAGCCCATGACCAGCCGCTTGTCGGCAAACGCCTTCCTGAGCCATGGCTCGGCGTTCTCCGGTCTTTTGATTTCCAGCAGCGTCCGCATCACGGCCTCGTTCGCGCCGCCGTGCAGCGGACCTTTGAGCGAGGCGATGCCGGCGGTGACCGCCGAATAGATGTCGGACAGCGACGATGCGACGACGCGCGCGGTGAAGGTCGAGGCGTTGAACGAATGCTCGGCATACAGGATCAGCGAGATATCGAACGCGCGCACCACCTCCTCGGCCGGCACCTTGCCGAAGCACATGTGGAAGAAGTTCTCGGCGATCGAGAGCGAGCGCTTGGGCGCAATCCGCTTCTTGCCTTTGCGGAACCGGTAGTCGGTCGCGATGATCGTGGGAATCTTCGCCAGCATGTCCATCGCGCGGTCCAGGTTGTCGGCCGGCGAGTCCATGCCCCACGCGGCGTCTTCGGTGCCGAGATAGGAGACGCCGGTGCGGATGGTGTCCATCGGATGGGCTTTTTTCGGAAAGCGCTTGATCACCTCGATGTGGCTCTTGGAGATTTCGCGGCGCCGGCGCTCGTCGCGCTTGAAGGCGGCTAGCTCGGCCTTGGTCGGAAGCTCGCCATGCCACAGCAGGAACGCGACCTCCTCGAAGGTGCAATGGGCGCACAGATCCTGGACCGCGAACCCGCGATAGGTGAGCGAATTGGTCTCCGGCACCACCTTGGAAACCGCGGTGGTGTCGACGACCACCCCGTCGAGCCCGCGATAAATTTTGTTATCGGCCATCAACCAGCCTCATAGCTTGAAATTGAAGATGTCGCGGTCGAACGCGGAATATTGCTCGTAGCGGATCAGCTCATAGAGGCGCTTGCGGGTCTGCATGCGATCGACGACACCGGCCTGGGTGCCGTCGGCCTTGATTTTCGCGAACGCGTCCTCGATCGCCTTCATGGCAAGGCGCAGCGACGACACCGGATAGATCACGATGTTGAAGCCGAGCTCGGAAAGCTCCTGGGCGGTGAGCAGCGGCGTTTTGCCGAACTCGGTCATGTTGGCGAGCAGCGGCACTTTGATCGCCTTGCGGAACGTCTCGAACTCGCGCTTGTCCTGCAGCGCCTCGGGGAAGATCGCGTCGGCGCCGGCATCGACATAGGCCTTGGCGCGCTCGATCGCCTTTTCCAGACCTTCCGCGGCGCGCGCATCGGTGCGCGCCATCAGCAGGAAATTCTTGTCGCGCTTGGCGTCGGACGCGGCGCGGACCTTGCGCACCATCTCAGCGGTCTCGACCAGCGTCTTGTGGTCGAGATGGCCGCAGCGCTTCGGGTTCACCTGATCCTCGATGTGGCAGCCCGCCAGGCCCAGCTCCTCGACCTCCTGGATCGTGCGGGCGGCGTTCATCGCCTCGCCGAACCCGGTGTCGACATCGATGATCGCGGGCAGCTCGGTCACCCGCGCGATCTGTCGGCCGCGCTGCGAGACCTCGGTCAGCGTGGTGAGGCCGATATCGGGCAGCCCCAGGTCGGCCGAAAGCGCCGCGCCGGAGATATAGACGCCGTCGAACCCCTGCTCCTCGATCACCAGCGCGACGATCGGCGCGTGCGCCCCGGGGAACCGCAGCAGCTTGCCGCTGTCCAGCGCGGCGCGCAGCTTGACGCGTTTTTCGGCGGCCGAGGTTTTTACAAAGAGCATCTAGAAGATTCCACGCTCGTCGCGAGCCGCGCGGGTCAGCGCGCCGCGCTCAAGCACCACGTTGATCTCTCCCACCTCGCCCGGCGTGAGATCCGGCAAGCGCTGCACGAGATCGAGGAACCGCTTGGATTCGGCCGCCGAGATCAAGCCTTCCGTGAGCGTCTCGAATTTCCCGATGTAGTCGGGGCGCGCGAACGGGCGGGCGCCGGAGGGGTGCGCGTCGGCGACCGCCAGCTCGTCGACGACTTTCCTGCCGCCCTTGAGGGTGATCTCGACCCGTCCGCCGAATGCGCGCTTGCCGGGATCCGGCTCGTGGTAACGCTTGGTCCAGGCGGGATCTTCCACCGTGGAGATCTTCCGCCACAGCGCGACCGTATCGGGCCGGCGCGCGCGTTCGGGCTCATACGATTTGATGTGATGCCAGACGCCGTCCTGCAGCGCGACCGCGAAGATGTACATGATCGAATGATCGAGGGTCTCGCGGCTGGCGCTCGGATCGAACTTTTGCGGATCGCCCGCGCCGGTGCCGATCACGCTGTGGGTGTGATGGCTGGTGTAGATGACGATCTTCGCGATGTCGTCGAGGTTCTTGATCTGCGGCCGCATGCGGCGCGCCAAGTCGATCAGCGCCTGGCTCTGGTATTCGGCCGAATGCTCTTTGGTGTAGGACTCGAGGATCGCGCGCTTGGGCTCGCCGGGGATCGGCAGCGGCACGCGGTACACCGCATCCGCACCGGAGAGCATCCGCGCGATCACCGAGTCCTCGCCCTCATAGATCGGCGACGGCGCGCCTTCGCCGCGCATGGCGCGATCCACCGCCTCGATTGCGAGCTTGCCGGCGTGCGCGGGGGCATACGCCTTCCAGCTCGAGATCTCGCCCTTGCGCGATTGGCGCGTGGTGCAGGTGACATGCAGCGCCTGCTGCACGGCTTGATAGATCGTGGTCGGCGGCAGGTTGAGAAGCGCGCCGATTCCGGCTGCGGCCGAGGGGCCAAGATGCGCGATGTGGTCGATACGATGCTCGTGCAGGCAGATGCCTTTGACGAGATCGATCTGGATCTCGTAGCCCGCCGCGATGCCGCGTATCAGCGCGCCGCCGCCGCACCCCTTCTGCTGTGCGACCGCGAGAACCGGCGGGATGTTGTCGGCCGGGTGCGAATAGTCGGCGGCAAGGAAGGTATCGTGGAAATCGAGCTCGCGCACCGCGGTGCCGTTGGCCCAGGCCGCCCACTCGGCCGAGAAACGCTG
>Ga0209640_10006744_pt1 | contig 10038 bp, 3 predicted proteins | sample RifCSP10_1_FD_184018 | JGI IMG/M metagenome (GOLD analysis project Ga0209640, IMG submission 184018) | Soil microbial communities from Rifle, Colorado - Rifle CSP2_sed 10_1 (SPAdes) (version 2) | ecosystem: Environmental > Terrestrial > Deep subsurface > Rock core/Sediment | place: Rifle... | reverse complement strand
GCAAAATCATCATTCGGGACGACCGGCACATCCATCCCTTCAACGAAGAAGCGCGCGATTTACGCATCCAGAACAAGCCGCTGTGGCTGCATCAGCGCGACACGCTGGCGCGCTACACCACCCAGGAAATCGAAGTCCCGGCGTTCGACTTCATCCCCCGCGACGGCGTCGAGTCCCTCGTCCACCGCGACAACCTGTTTTTCGACCAGGAATATATTGACGCCTTCATGCAGGAGGCCAAAAGGATCGGCGGGCCGTGCCGGGCCGCCTTCTCGCCCGATAATAAGACGTTCGTCCAGCACGCCTTGCCCCTGTCCACCTCGTACACGAAAGACGGCAACCTCTATCTGGCCGATCTGTGGTACTTCCCCAACGGCGTCGCGCTGGACCCGCATCCGGTGGTGATTGACTTCCAGACACGCGAGCTGGGCTATTACCGCGTGCCGACGTACATGTCCAGCGAGGGCGGCGAACTGGTCTTCCAGGTGCCGCTGCGGGGGCTGCTGGCTATTGACGCCTGGGTGCACATCTATATCGCCGATGCCGTCTATGGCGTGTGGAAGCGGGGCGCGCGTTTTGAAGACCGCATCAACCGCGACAACCTCTACAAGCTCAAAGTCCTCTGGCACGCCCTGGTCGAGCAAAAGCAGGTGCTGGAATGCTCGGAGCTGGTGAAGATCGGGCGTCACTGCTCGATTGACCCGTCGGCGGTCATCCACGGCCCGGCGACCATCGGCGACAACTGCACCATCGGCGCGGGGACGGTGATCGAGAACTGCACCGTCGGCGACAACGTGAACATCTCACAGGGTTGCCAGCTCTTGCTCTCGACCGTGGGTGACGGCGCCTTCCTGCCCTTCCGCGCCTCGCTGTTCCTGACGACGCTGATGGACCACGCCATCGTCGCGCAGAACACCTGCCTGCAAATGTGCGTCATCGGCCGGCGCACTTTCATTGGCGCGGGCAACACCTTCACCGATTACAACCTGCTCCCCGCCCCCATCCGCGCGCTGAACGCCGACGGCGAACTGAAGGAAGCGAACGCCCCGGTGCTGGGCGGCTGCATCGGCCACAACTGCCGCATTGGCTCCGGCATGATCATCTACCCGGCCCGCACGGTCGAGTCCGACGTGATCCTCTTCGCCTCCAAAGAGCGGCGCGTCATTGACAAGAACGTCGCCTACGAGGAGAGCGACCACCACCCCACGCGGGCCGCGCACCTCCATAAGCGGCTGTACCCCCGCAAAGGCGAGAAGATTGCCGAGAGTTGGTAACGCGCGAGGCCGGTGAGAGACAAACCCCAAATCCCAAACCCCAATGTGAGTTACAATCATTGGGATTTGGAAATTGGGATTTGGGATTTTTTCTCGTGGACACCTTCGCCTTCATCATCCATCCTCTAGAGCCCAAGCGGGACGTGAGCCGCAAGTTTCCGCTGCTCGGCAAATATCTCACCGTCCGGCAGATCAATTTCTTCAGCACGTTCTTCCCGCCGCTTTACATCTCCGAAATTCATGGCGTGCGCTCGGCGGCCACCGGCAAAGAAATCCGGGGCTGGTTTGTCGCCTGCCCCTACACGCCCGCGCGCATGTTGCAATTGCCCGAAAGGACTGTGTACCGTAAAATAATACAGACGGGAAAGTTAGCGGAAGGTTTGGGCGCGCGGCTGCTCGGCCTCGGCGCGTTCACGTCGGTGGTCGGCGATGCAGGCCTGACCATCGCGCAGCACCTGTCTATCCCGGTGACGACCGGCGACTCGTATACCGTCGCCGTCGCCGTCGAGTCGGTCCGCGAGGCTGCGCGGGTCATGGACATTCCGCTGGCGCAGGCGACGGCGGCGGTCGTCGGCGCGACCGGCGCCATCGGTTCGGTGGCCGCCGAATTAATCGCCCGGGAGGTGGCCCAGCTGTGGCTGGTCGGGCGGCCCCACCGGGCGGCGGCCCTCGCGGCCCTGCGGGAACGTATCGCCGCCGCGCCGCGCACGCGGGCGCAGGTGCGCCCGGCGACCGAGGTGAAGGCCGTCGCCGCGGCCGACCTGATCCTCACGGTGACGAGCGCGGTGGACACGGTGATCGGGCCGGAGCACCTCAAACCCGGCGCGGTGGTGTGCGATGTCGCCCGCCCGCGCGACGTCTCGGCGCAAGTGGCGGCGGCGCGCGACGACGTGCTGGTCATTGACGGCGGGATGGTGGCCGTGCCGGGCGAGGTGAATTTCAACTTCAACTTCGGCTTTCCGCCGGGCATGGCCTATGCCTGCATGGCCGAGACGATGGCGCTGGCGCTGGAGGGCCGCTACGAGAGTTACACGCTCGGCAAGCACATCACCGTCGAGCAGGTGGAGACCATCGCGCACATCGCGGCGAAACACGGCTTCCGGCTCGGCGGGTTCCGCTCATTTGAGCGGGCGGTGACGCCGGAGCAGATCGAGCGCGTCAAAGAGCGCGCGCGGGAGAAACAGAGATGACGGCAACCCAGGCACGCAAACCGGTCGTGCTGGTCGTCGAGGACGATCCAGATAATTCAAGTTTGCTCAAGTCGTATTTTTCCGGCCACGGCTACGAGGTGCAAATCGCCGTGCGCGGCCCGGAAGGGCTGGCGGCTGCCCGCAAGCAGATCCCCGACCTGATCCTGCTCGACATCGTCCTGCCGGAGATGGACGGCCTGGCCGTGTGCCAGGCCCTGCGCGCCTCACCGCGCACCAGCTACATCCCCGTCATCTTTCTCACCGAGAAAGCCGCGACCAGCGACCGCCTGGCCGGGTTGAGCGCCGGGGCGCAGGACTACCTGACCAAGCCCTACGACCTGGAAGAACTGCGCCTGCGCGTGAAGAACCTCATCGCGCGCGCGGAGCGCGACAACCTGCTCGACCCGCACACCGGCCTGCCGACCGGTATCATGCTTCAAGACCAGTTGAAGCGCGCCGCGGGGCAGCCCGGCTGGTGGAAAGTAGAAGGCCGGATTGATTCGTTCCGCTCCTTCGTGGACTCGCACGGGTTCGCGGCCGGCGACGACGTGCTGAAGTTCGCGGCGCACCTGCTGCGCGAGGTTGTCCACGCCGACGGCGCGCCGGACGACTTCATCGGCCACCCGGTCAACGACACGTTCTTGATCCTCACGGCGGCGCCGGACCCCGCCGCGCTGGGCGAGAAATTGCGAGCGCGGTTCGACGAAGAGGTCCAGGCGCACTATTCCTTTATGGATCGCGAGCAGGGCTACGTTCTCCTGCGCAACGCCGATGGACAGCCGGTCCAGGCGCCGCTGATGACGTTGAAGGTGACGACCCAAGCCGCTTAACTGATGGAATTCCATTAGTTCCCTTAGTCCCCTGAGTTCCTGCTTGCCTCCTTGAAGGTAGGGAACTCAGGGAACTGATGGAACTCGACGGAGGCACTTATGAGCAAAGGCCGCATTCTGGTCGTGGAAGATGACTTCGACATCTCGAACATGCTCCGCATCTATTTCACCGGGCAGGGCTTCGAGGTGACCGTCGCGCCGCGCGGCGGCGACGCGCTGGAACTGACCCGGCGGGGACTCCCGCATCTGATCGTCCTGGACATCATGCTCCCGGACATGGACGGGTACAGCGTCTGCCGCGAACTGCGCACCACCACCCGCACCAGCCACATCCCCATCATCTTCCTCACCCAAAAAGACGAGCGCAGCGACAAAATTGCCGGGCTGGAGTTAGGCGCAGACGACTACATCACCAAACCCTTTGACATCGAAGAACTGAAACTGCGCGTGACGAACGCCATCGCCCGCCAGGAGCGGGAGAACTCGCTCGACCCGCGCACCGGCCTGCCGTCGGGCCGCCTGATCGAAGAGCAGCTGCGCAAGATCATCCGCCAGCAGAGCTGGAGCCTGCTCGACTGCCGCATCATGCACTTCGAGCGCTTCAAAGACGTGTACGGCTTCATCGCCGGCGACGAGACGCTGCGTTTCACCTCCCTGCTCCTCGGCGAGGTCGTGGACGAGGTCGGCACGCCTAACGACTTCATCGGCCACCCGGGCGGCGACAACTTTGTGGTCATCACCACCTCGGCCTGCGCCCCTAGAGTGCGCGAGCGGCTGAAGACCCGCTTCAACGCCGAAGTGCAGACGCACTACTCGTTCATTGACCGTGAGCGCGGCTATATCATCGCCAAAGCGCAGGAGGGCATGGAAGTGCAGGTGCCTCTGATGCAGATGGCTATCGGGTCGGTCTCGGCCGACACGCAGCAATTTTCTGATATCCGCGAAATCACCGAACTGGCCGCCGAAGCCCGCCGCCAGGACGCGTTGGCCAGGTGAAAGTTTCGCCTCCCGCGGGAAGCCGGGCATGGAGCTGTTCTCTTCTCTCCCTCTCGCCATCGGGGTGATTCTGCTGGGCGCCGGTCTGCTGGCCGTGACCGGGTTGAGCCTGCGCTGGCTGGCGGCGCGCCGCCCGGCGCCGATCGTGGCCTCGCCCGTGCCCCCGCTACGCGCCGTCGCGCACGAAGCCAACGACACAGGCGTGTTGGTGGTCGAGACCGGGAGCGGCGGCCGCCTGCTATTTGTCAACGAGCGCGCCCGGCAATTTTTCGGTCTGGACAGCCAGATGCCCAACCTGGAACGCCTGGCCCGGCAGGTCGAGCCGCCCGAGGCCCTGTGGGAGTTAATCGCCGCCGAAGGCCAGGTCGATCTGACCATCGGCGATTGGCGGGTTGAAGCCACCTCTCTGAGCGTGCCGCCCCCTGAAGGGGATCTTCGACAGGACAGGTCCGGCGCAGCGCGGATGGTTGTTGTGCTGCGGGAAACCAGGCAGTTTGAACTGGTCAGCCGCGATGAGCGCGCGGTCGAGGCGGTGAGCCGCCTGGCCGAAATCGGACAGGCCATGGCCGCCAGCCTGGAGCTCCCGGCGACACTCGAGGCGATCCTGGCCGGCGTCGGGCGCATCTTCCCGTATAACATTGCCGAGATTACGCTCTGGGATGAGGCTACCCAGACCCTGCGCCCGGCGCGCTACGCGGGCGATCCTCAATACGAGCGCGAGTTCAAGCAAACGAGCGACTTCCACTATACCCCCGACGAAGGCTTTTCGGGCTGGCTCGTCACCCACCGCCAGCCGCTCGTCGTCGGCAATATCGAAACCTTCACCCCGGCGCGGCCCAAGTTGGACGCCGCGCGTACCTCGCTCCCCCTGCGCTCCTACCTGGGCGCGCCGTTGATGGCCGGGCCGCAGCTCCTGGGCACGCTGGAACTGGTCAGCTACCAATACGACGCCTATCAGGAGAGCGACCTGACGTTGTTCAACGCGCTGGCCGGGCAGGCGGCGGTTGCCATTCAAAACGCGCAGTGGTTCGCGTTGCAGGAACGGCGCGTGGCCGAGCTGACCGGCCTGGCCGAAATCACGCGGGCGATCGAGTCCACCGCCGACACGCGCGAACTGTATGGACGGCTGACGGCCAACATCGCCCGCCTGTTGGATGTTGAGATCGCCGGTTTCGCGCTTTACGACGAGGCGGCCAACGCGCTCGTCGGGCAGGCGCCCTTCTACGGCATCCCCGACTTCGCCGCCGAAATTTACCGTCTCCCGCTCCGGCTGGGGAGCGCCGCCGCGCGCCTCTGGCGCGAGAACGAGTTCTGGCTGTCCAATCACGCGGCCACCGACCCGCTCGTGGACGAGGTCGGCCTGCGCGCGTGGGCCGACACGGTGAGTCTGAAAACCTCCCTGCTGATCCCCATCGTCATGGGCGAGCGTCGGCTGGGGGTGGTCCACGTGGGCAACAAAAACAAAGGCGCGCTCTTCGCCGACCAGGATGTGCGTCTGCTGATCACGTTCGCCGGGCAGGCGGCGGCCATCCTCGACAATGCGCGGCTGGTGCGCCAGGCCCAGCATCGCGCCGAGCAGGCGGAGGGGCTGCGGCAGATTGCGGCCGCCATCGCCGCCAGCACCAGCCTCGACGACATCCTACGCGCGGTCATGCGCCAGACGGCCGCCTTGCTCCGCTGCGATACCGGCGTGATTACCCTCCTCGACGAGACGCGCGGCGAACTGATCCCTCACCCGGCCTCGGTCTACGGCGGCCCGGCCGAAGACGTAGAGGCGATCCGCCTGCGCACAGACGACCCGGCGTTTGCTTTGTCGGTCACGCGCACGCGCCGCCCCTTCCTGACCCACCGCGCCCTGCGCGACCGGCGCATCAGCGCGCTGTATCGCGGCCTGGTCGAACGTTACCAGATGAACAGCATTCTGGACGTGCCGCTGGTCGTGGGCGACAAAAGCCTGGGCGAAATGATCGTCAGCGCCCGGCAGGAGAAGGCTTTCACGCGCGAAGACCTGCAGCTGCTCTCCACAGTCGCCTCGCAATTGGCGTCTGCCATCGAGCGCGTGCGCCTGTACGCCGCCACCGACCAGAACTTGCGCCGCCGCGTTGACCAGTTGACCGCGTTGACCCGCGTCGGCCGCGAACTCAACCAGACGCTCGAACTGGAGCGCATCCTGCGCTCGGTGCACGACGAAGCCGTCCACACGACCCAAGCCGACTGCGGGACGATTGTGCTGCTGGATTTGAACCCTTCGGCAGGCTCAGGGCAGGCTGCCGGGCCGGAAGCAGTGGCCCTGCGCCTCGGCGAAGAGAAACTGGGCAAACAATTGACGGCCCTCGAAGTCGAAGCCGCGCGCGGCGAGCCGCTGGCGCGCCGGCGACAGGTCAACCATCTCCCCTCCGACTCGCCCCTCGCCGCGCACGCCGACCTCCGCTCCGCCCTCATCGTCCCGATCCAGGTGCAGGGCCAGATCGTCGGCTTGATCCACATGCACAGCCGCAAGCCTGAAGGCTTCGACGAGGCGGCCGAGGAGGCGGCGGTGGCGCTGGCCGCGCAGGCCGCCATCGCCGTCGAAAACGCCCGGCGCTTCGAAGAACAGCGCCAGCGCGGCGACTTGCTGCGCCGCCGCGCCGACCAACTTGCGCAGCTCTTCCAGATTTCGCGCGCCGTGCGCACCGACCGGCCGCCCGAGCAGAACCTGGAGTCCATCGCCTTTGGCCTGCAAGAGGCGGTCGGGTTCAATCAGGTAGTGATCAGCGTGCTCGACCCCCAAACCCACCGGCTGAAGCGCACCGCCTCCGCCGGCGTCCCGCTGGCTACTTTCCGGGAGCTGCAGAAGGTGGAACAACCCTGGGAGAGCGTCGCGCAGGCGCTCCAGGACGAGTTTCGCATCAGCCAGTCGTATCTCCTGCCCGGCGCGGGCCGCGAGAAGGCGCAGGCCCTCGCCGCTCGCCAGGACACGGCGACGCCGGCCGCGCCCGCGCGAACAGCGCCCAGCGACCCGGTCTTTGACCGCCCCGACCGCTGGCACCCGGACGACATGCTCATCATCCCCTTGCGCGGCTCGCGCCAGGAGGCCGTGGGCCTGCTGTCGGTGGACGACCCGCGCGACGGCCTGCGCCCCGACCGCAGCACGATTGAGATCATCGAAATTTTCGCCAACCAGGCGGCGCTCGCCATTCAAAACTACCGGCTCTACCAGGCCAGCGAACGCCGCGCGGCGCGCCTGCTGGCCCTGCACCGTGTGATCGAACACACGACCTACATGACCGACCGCTCGCAGATCTGGCAGGCCGCGGCCGAGGGCTTACAGGAGGAAATGGGCTTCGACGTCTGTGTGATCGTCTTGCAGGAGGGCGACCGGCTGGTCATGCGCGGCCGCGCCGGCCTGCGCCCCGAAGTGGACTTCGCTTCCCTGCTGACCGCCGCCGCTGCTTCGACTGACGCTCAGCAGAACCCGGACGCCGTCTCGTACTTTGACCCGGTGCTGGTCTTCAACACCCGCGAAGGCGGCTGGCACACCGACCCGCTGGTCATCGCCAGCGAAGTGACCTCCTTCATCAACGCGCCAATTCTGAGCCGCGGCCAACCCGCCGGCCTGTTGTTCGTCGGTTCGCGCCGCGCGCCTACGCCGTTTGCCGAAGACGACCTCGAGCTCCTCATTATCCTCACCAACCAGTTGGGCGGCGCGCTCGAAAGCGCGCGCCTGGAAGCCGACATCCGCCAGCGCGCCGCGCAATTAGCCGCCCTGGCCGACGTCTCGCAGACCATCACCTCCATCCTGCGCACCGGCGACGTCGTGCACATCATCCTCACCCGCCTGGGAAGCGTGGTGCCTTACGACAGTGTGACCCTGTGGCTGCGCGAGGGAGGCCATCTGCGCATCGCGGCGGCGCAGGGCTTCGAGAACGACGCCGAGCGCCTCGGCCTCACCACCGCCATTGGCGACAGCGCGCTCTTCGCCGAGATGGCCGAGAAGCGTGGCGCGATTCTCGTGCCCGACGTGCGCGCCGATGCGCGCTTCCTGGCCGGGGCCTATCAACCCACGCGCTCGTGGCTGGGCGCGCCGCTCGTCAGCAAGGGCCAGATCATCGGCGTCCTCGCGCTCGACAAACTCGAAGCTAACGCCTACACCCCGCAGTCGGCGCAGGTGCTGGCGGCCTTCGCCAACCAGGCCGCCGTCGCGCTCGACAACGCGCGTCTCTTCGAAGAGCGCGAGCAGCGCGCGCGCGAACTGGACGAGCGCTCCCAGCGTCTGACCCTGCTCAACCGCGTCTCGGCGCAGCTCGGCAGCCAGCTCAACATCGAACACGTCTTTGACGTGATGCTCAACGAGCTCATCCAGGCGCTGGGCGTGGAGAGCGCCACGGCAGTACTCTTCAACGAGGACGGTCAGCCCCGCCTTTCCGTCCATGCGCCGGACACCACGCGCGGCGTGTCTCCGTTCGACCCGCAGAACCCCGTCTGGGCGCGGATGCAGGCGACCCTCGCGCCGTTCACCGTCGAGGACGTGACGCAGGATCCGTCGCTTGGCCCGGCGCGGGAGCCCCTCGTCGCCCTCGGCATCCAATCGCTGCTCTTCGTCCCGCTGGTGGTCGCCGGGAAACTGATCGGGGCGGCGCAGATCGAAGAGATGAAGGCCCAGCGGCGTTTCACTCCCAGCGAGATCGAGCTGGCGCAGATCATCGCCAACCAGGCGGGGGTCGCCGTGCAGAACGCCCGTCTGTACGCCGAAACCGAGACGCGCCTGGCCGAGTTGGAGACCATCAACCACATCAGCCGGGCCATCTCGGCCACGATTGACGTCAGGCAGTTATACGAGCTGGTCGGCCAGCAGGTTACGGCCATCATGGGCGTGGACAACATCTTCCTGATGCTGTATGACGAGCTCAGCAACCTGATTTCCTTCCCGCTCATGATCGAGCACGGCCAGCCGTTGGAAGTGCCGCCGCGCCCGCCGGGCGGCCTGAGCCAGCACGTGATCCAGACCCGCAAGCCCCTGTTGCTGCGCGGCAGCGATATCACCGCGCAGCTGCAGGAGCTCGGCGCGCTCAACGTGGGCGCCGGCGTAGCCCAGTCGTGGCTGGGCGCGCCGCTCCTCAGCGGCGAGCGCGTCATCGGCGTGATCGCCGTGCAGGACCTGGAGCACCCCAACGTCTTCAACGAAAGCCACCAGCGCGTGCTGACGACGATTGCGGCGCAGGTGGCGGTGGCGGTCGAGAACGCCCGCTTTGCGCAGGAACTCGAAGAGCGGGTGGCCGCGCGAACTCAGGAACTCCAGCGCGAGCGCGAGCGGGTCGAGACCCTGCTCCAAATCACCACCGAACTGTCATCCAGTCTCGACCTCGACCGGGTGCTGGCTCGCGCGCTGGAGCTCGTCACCGAGGCAGTCAACGCCCCGCAGGGATCCATCTTCCTGATGAATCTGGAGACCGATCAATTGATTTACCGCGCCGCACTGGGCCGCGCCCGGCCCCTGCCCCCCGGCGGCGAGGTCTCGCCCGTCCAACGCAACGAGGGACTGGTCGGGTGGATGCTCAAGAACCGGCAGGCCGCCGTCATCGGCGACCTGGACGCCGACCCACGCTGGAAGCAGCTGCCGCACCACCACGGGCGGCACAAGAGCGCGATCGCCGTGCCGCTGATGGCGAACGAGGACGCGTTGGGGGCGATGATCTTGCTCAGCCCGCAGTACAACGCCTTTGACGAGGCGCAGCTGCGGCTGGTCGCGGCGGCGGCCAACCAGGTCGG
>Ga0209640_10006741_pt1 | contig 10039 bp, 10 predicted proteins | sample RifCSP10_1_FD_184018 | JGI IMG/M metagenome (GOLD analysis project Ga0209640, IMG submission 184018) | Soil microbial communities from Rifle, Colorado - Rifle CSP2_sed 10_1 (SPAdes) (version 2) | ecosystem: Environmental > Terrestrial > Deep subsurface > Rock core/Sediment | place: Rifle... | reverse complement strand
AAGGCACACCTGACCTGCGGCTCCGCGTCGCGCACGCGACCGACCATCCGGTCCCCCTGGACCTTCAGGTCGACGGTGAAGACGCGGCCGTCGATCTCCTCACGGGCGACGACCTCGTCGCCCGACACCTCGAACTCCACGCGCGTGCCCCAGGCCCCGGCGATGCGCACGATCTCGGGGACCGACTCGGCGGCGAGCGTGCCGTGCAGCACGATGCGACCGGTCCCGCGGGCGCCCTGCTGGACGAACTCGGCCGACGCCTCGTCCCGCCGCGGGTAGCCCATGATGCCGTAACCGCTCCACGTGCCGTGCCACTTGCCGGAGATGTCCACGCTCGGCGGACTGACCGTTCGCGTCGGCGCCGCACAGCCGGTCGCCGCGAGCAGGACGACTACGAGGAGAGATCCGAGCGGTCGCATACAGCGCCTCCTTGGATCACACGCGCCCGGCGAGGCGAAGCGCCTCGTCTAGTCCTGGCCCTGCAACAGCAGCTTCACGACCTCGGGCACGATCTCCCGTGCGCGCTGGTCGAGCTCCGCCTCCGTGAGGTTCGCGATCGGGTGCGGCATGCAGAGGAACCGGTAGGTCGGCACCCCCCACTGCGCGGCCATCGCGCGGCCCGTCACCTCGAACACGTCCGTGGCGATCGACGCCGAGGGCACGCCCTTCCGCTCCAGCAGGATTCCGTCGAGCACACTGCCCGACGAGCAGGACCCTCAGTCGCCGATGCCCGCGACCATCACGTCGCAGGACTTCGAGAGCTCCTGGATGATCTCGTCGTGCGCCGGCACGCTCGAGTTGTGCTTGCGGAACATCCTCCACTCGGCGGCGCCGTACTCCGCCTTGAGGATGTCGCCGATCTTGGCCAGCAGCCGGTCCGAGTTGAACTTCGTGTTCTCGATGAGCCCGATGCGCTTGCCCTCGAGGGAGCGCGGGCGATCCACGTACGTGATCGGCCGCGTGGTCACCTCGACGGTGGGATCGAGGAGCTCGATCATCGCTTGACCTCCTTGGTCACTGCCTGTGAGCTCTTCACGCTGGACCAGCCCGGGATGTAGCAGGAGAAGGCGCCGGCGCGCCCGCCGGCGGCCACGACGAGGATGTCGTCGGGCGACCGGAGCAACGGCCGGAGCCTGGTCTCGTCGCCGGGCTCCGGCGCGCCGGACATGCGCTGGGTGCGCCTGAGGTGCGCGTGGGTGTTGTGCGTGTGCTCCCAGAGGAACTGGCGGATCCGCTGCTTGTCCCAGCCGCCGCCGGCGATCGTGCGCATGTGCTCGCCCGCCAGCACGACGCAATAGTGCGGCTGGCCCATCACGTTGCCCGAGATGCGCATGTCGTCGGCGAGCGTCGTGAGGACGCCCTCGGCGGTGTTCGACAGCTGGTTGTAGAACTGCCGCGGGCCTTCGGCCGCCATGACCGTGACCGTGGACTGCTCCGGGCGGAAGCCGCGCTCCACGTGGAGCGGCGTCCACGGGCTGTCGGCCTCGTTCTCGGCGATCACGTACGAGAGCCGGCCGGGGTGGCCGAGCGTGCCCCGGTCGAGCGTCCCGGGCCGCGAGCCGCACACGTTGCGCATGACCAGGCGCACGGCGCGGCCGATCGTGAGGTTGGCGCGCCAGCCCGGACCGAACAGACTGTCGCCCGCGTTGACGTCGAGCTCGCGCGCGATCGGCCCGTTGACGATCACGAGGACGCCAGCCCCCGCGGTGGACGTGCCAGGGCCATGGTAGCTGAAGCCGGGGTCCGCGATCCCCTCGACCGCCGCGACGACGACCGGCAGGTACGCCGGCAGGCACCCCGCCATCACGGCGTTGATCGCGACCTTCTCGGCCGTGATCGACACCGCGCGGTGGGTGATGAAGCCGATCTCCTGCTTCGGCTCGAGCCGCGCGGCCTCGAGCATCGCGCGCACCCTGGCCTCGGTGGGCGGGACGACGGGCAGGCCGTCCGACCAGCCCTGCTGGAAGCAGAACTCGATCGCGTCGCCGGGATCCTCGACCCGGTGTCGCGTCGACGTGAGCGCTGCGGGCATCGGGTCCTCCTGGGATTCTGGACTGCCCGTCACGCTATCACCCGGCCGGGGATCAGCGCAAGTTTGCCAGCGCCGCGCGCAGGACGCGCTCGATGTCGTCGGAGACGAACGGTTTCATGACGGCCGGCCGGCCGCTCGCCGCGATGAACTGTCGGGTGTCGTTGCTGATCACGTCGCCCGTGCTGAAGACCACGCGGCGCGCGGCCTCGGGGCGGCTCCGCGCGAGCTCCTCGAAGACGGCGTGCCCGTCCAGCTCCGGCATCTTCATGTCGAGGAGGATCAGGTCGTACGCCTCGCCCCTCGCGATGCGGTCGAGCGCCGTGCGCCCGTTGACGGCGGTGGAGACCTGGTGGCCGGCCGTCTCGAGGATCTCGGTCAGGAGGTTCAGGATCTCGGGCTCGTCGTCCACCACGAGGAGCCGTAACCGCCCGACCGCCGCGGCCGGCGAGGACGTGGCGGCCGGGGCAGGCGCCGGCGCGGCCACACCGGCCGGGAGCTCGACGACGAACCGCGCGCCGCCGCCGGGCACGTTCTCGGCGGCGATCTCGCCCCCGTGGGTCTTCACGATGCCGTAGCAGATCGAGAGCCCGAGGCCGGTCCCCTGCCCGGGCGGCTTCGTCGTGAAGAACGGGTCGAAGATCCGGTCGAGGATCGCCGCGGGGATGCCCGGGCCGGTGTCCTCGACCTCGAGCCGGACCTTGCCGTCCGCGGGCGCGACCCGGACCGTGACGACGCGCTCGCGCTCGCGCTCCGCCATCGCGTGCATCGCGTTCTGCAGCAGATTGAGCACCACCTGGAGGAGCTGGTCCGGGTCGGCCGCGATCTCGACGGCCTCCGCCGGGAAGTCCTTGCGGACCTGGATCGTGTTGACCCGGAACGGGTACGCGAGCAGGTCGAGCGCCTGGTCCACCAGCTCGCCAAGCCGCACCTGGCGCTGCTCGGGCGGGTGCTGGCGCGCGAACGTGAGCAGGTTCTTCACGATCTTCGCCGCCCGCTCGGCCTGCGCGTTGATCTGACCGAGCCGCCGCTTGATGCGCTCCGGCAGGTCGGGCGCGCCCGCGAGCAGGTGGGCGAACCCGGTGATGACCGTCAGCGGGTTGTTCAGCTCGTGGGCGACGCCCGAGATGAGGCTGCCGAGCGTCGTGAGCTTCTCGCTCTGGCGGAGCCGCTCCTCGCCCCGCCGGCGCTCCCCGGCGTCGGCGAAGTAGATCGAGAGCCCGTCCCGCGAGGGGTAGGCGCGGACCTCGAACCACGTGTCGAGGGGCGGGTAGAACTCCTCGAACCGCACCGCCACCTGCTCGGCCATCGCCCGCCGGTACTCCGTGAAGAAGGTCGAGCCGACCGCTTCGGGGTACGCGTCCCAGATGCCGCGCCCGAGCAACTCCTCCCGCGGGCGCCGGAGGAGCTCTTCGGCCCGGCGGTTCACGTAGCTGAAACGCTCCTGGCGGTCGAGGGCGAAGAAGCCGTCGCCGATGGACTCGAGGATGTTGCCGACCGCCTCCTCCGCCCGGCGCCGCTCGGTGATGTCGCGCGAGTTCACGATGATCCCGGCCACCACGGGGTCGTCCAGCATGTTCCGCCCCGAGCCCTCGAGGATGCGCCAGGAGCCGTCGCGGTGCCGGAACCTGAACTCGAGCGACGCCACGGCGCCCGGCACGGTCCGGTTCGCGGTGACCGCCCTGATGGCCGCGGGGACGTCGTCCGGGTGGATCAGCTCGAGCGCGTCCCGCCCGATCAGCTCGTCCCGCCGGTAGCCGAGCACGCGCTCGACCGAGGGGCTCTCGTAGCGGATGCGGTTCTCGCGGTCGATCACGCTCACGATGTCGAGGGCGTTTTCGGTGAGCGCGCGGAAGTACTCCTCGCTGCGGCGGAGCGCCTCGACCGCGCGCGCGTGCTCCGCCCGCACGTGGAGCACCTCGAGGCCGTACGCGGTGTCCGTCGCCAGCTCCGAGATCAGCCGCACCTCTTCGGGATCGAAGGCGCCGGCTTCGACCCCGTAGATCGTGAGGACCCCGCGCGAGGCGCGGTCGAGCGCGAGCGGCACCGCCAGCACCGACGCAAAGCCGCGGGCCAGCACCTCGTCGCGCCAGGGAGCGAACGACGGATCGTCGAGCACGTCGCGGCACACGCTCGCCGTGCCGGTCCGGACCGCGACACCCGCGGGGCCGCGGCCATGCTCGGTCTCGGCCCACGTGACCTCGAGCGTCCGCAGGTAGCCCTCCTCGATCCCCGCCCAGGCCAGCGGCCGCACCGCGCGGCCGGGATCGTCCTCCGCGCCGCCGATCCAGGCGAAGCGATAGCCTCCGACCTCGACGACGATCCGGCAGATCTCCCGCAGGAGCGTGCCGGCGTCGGTCGCGCGAATCAGCGCGTCGTTGCACGCACTGAGGGTCCGGAGCGCGCGGTTGGCGCGGCGCACGGCCGCGTCCGCCTGCAGGCGCTCCGTGATGTCCCGGGCGACGATCGAGATTCCGGCCAGCGCGCCGGCGTGCCGGATCGGGGAGACGCTCAGCGACACGTGGACGGGGCGCCCGTCCTTGCGACGCCGGACGGTCTCGAAGCCCGACACGCGCTCGCCGGCGTGCACGCGCCGCCGGACGTCGCGGATCTCCTCGACGCGCTCCGGCGCGGCGGTCATCTCGACGGAGCGACCGATGGCCTCCGCAGCGGAGTAGCCGTAGAGCCGCTCGGCGCCGGTGTTCCAGCTCTGGATCAGGCCCTCGGGCGTCGTCCCGATGATCGCGTCCTCGGAGGACTCCACGATCGCGGCGAGCCAGCTCCGCGCCTCCTGCGCCCGCTTCTGCTCCGTCACGTCCTCGAGGCTCCCCTCGTAGCTGACGGCGCCGGTGTCCCGGTCGCGCACGGCGCGCACGTTCAGGCGGATGTCCACCGCGACGCCGTCGCGCCGGCGCCACTGGACCTCCAGGTCGCGGACCACGCCATCGCGCTCGATGAGCTCGACGAAGCGCCGGAGCGCCTCGCGGCTCACGTAGAGCTCCCGCGCGTTCACGGCCTGCAGCGTCGCGAGGTCCGGGTAGCGGAGCAGGTGGAGCATCGCGGGGTTCGCGTCCAGCATGCGTCCGTCGGGCGTCGTCCGGAGGAGCGCCACCGGCACCGCCTGGAAGAGGACGCGGTAGCTCGCCTCGCTCTCGCGGAGCGCCGCCGTCACCCGCCGACGCTCGGTCACGTCCTCGAGGCTCCCCTCGTAGACCACGCCGCCGTCCGGGCCGCGGATGGCGCGCACCTTCATGTGGACGTCGATCGCGGCGCCGTCCCGACGGCGCCACCGGGCCTCGAAGTCGTGCACGACGCCGTCGCGCCCGATCGCCTCGAGGAAGCGCCGCCGATCCGCCAGGTCCACGTAGAGCGCGGGCATCCCGGCCGCCCGCAGGGACGCGAGGTCGGGGTAGCCGAGCATCTGGAGCATCGCCGGGTTGGCGTCGAGAATCTGGCCGGCCGGCGTCGTCCGGAGGAGCCCGGCCGGCACCGCCTCGAAGAGCGCGCGGTAGCTCGCCTCGCTCTCGCGGAGCGCCGCCGCCGTCCGCTCGAGCGCCGTCGGGCCCTTCACGCGTGCCGGCGCGGCCTTCGCTCTCCGCGGCTGCGACTCGTCCACCGTCGCTCCCTTCTTACCCTTGGGTATCCACATCTTAGTGTGCACATCTAAGGTAGCAGACCCCGTCGTGCCGGCAAAAAACGGCGCCCGGCGGCGCCCGCGCGGCCCTCCCCCTTCCCGGGCGATCACGCGCTCGGCCGCGCGCGACTGCCGGTCTCGAGCGTCAGGCAGGCGAAGCCGAGCGCCACTGCCTGCAGGGCGCCTGCCGCGAGGAAGGACGCCGTGAAGCCGCCGGTCGTGTCCGCGATCCACCCGAGAACGATCGGGAAGATCATGCCGCCGACGAAGCACGAGGCGTTGGTCACGCCTGCCGCGGTGCCGGCGAGCCCGGCCGGGAACATCTCGATGATCATCGCGAACGGGATGATCATGCCGCCGACGAGGAGCCCCGTCGCCACCGCCGCCGCGACGGCGCCCGCGGCGCCGAGGCCCGGCACCGCGAGGGCGAAGACGAAGCACACCGCGGCGCTCGCCGCCTGGCCGAAGAGGTACACGGGCTTGCGCCGGCCCAGGCGGTCGGAGACGAGGCCGGCGAGCGGCCAGGAGACGATCGTCCCCGCCGTGATGAGGCTCGTCGTCGCCCCGGCCTCGGCCTCGGTGAGCCCGAGGCCCCGCACGAGGAACGCGGGCAGGAAGGTGACGAAGCTGAAGTAGCCGCCGTACGCGAAGAGGACGGAGAGGTTGAGCGGCCAGAGCGCCCGCGTCGCCAGCACCCGGCGGAGGCTGCCCCGGGAGCGCGCGATCGGCCCGGCGCCGCGCCGATCGTCGGGCAGCAGGAGCACGATCAGCGCGAGCGCGGCGAGCGCCGGCGCGAGCGTGGCCAGATACGCGCGACGCCAGCCGAGGAGCGCCGCCGCCCAGGGGATCAGCACCAGCGCGAGCGTGCCGCCGACGCCGCCGCCCGCCGAGAGGAGGCCGGTCGCGCGCCCGCGCTCCGCCGCCGGGAACCACTCGGTGACGAGCCGCATGCTCGGCACCCACACGGCCGCGGCGCCGAGCCCGACGAGCATGCGCGCCCCGATCGAGGCCAGGAACGTGCCGCTCGCGGCGAACGCCACGGCACCGAGCGCGAGCAGCGCCATGCAGGCGAGCATCACGCGGCGGGAGCCCCAGCGGTCGGCGACGATCCCGATGGGGATCTGGGCGGCCATGTAGGTCCAGAAATACGCCGTCTGGATCGTCCCTGCCGCCGCGTAGCTCAGGTCGAGATCGCCGACGAAGGTCGGGATCAGGGGAGCGAACGCCATCCGGTGCAGATGCGTCTGCATGAACGCGACGACGCAGACGCCGAGGACCGCCCACCGGTAGCGCGCGCCCGTCACCGCCGCCGCCTCCTCCCGCCCGCGAGGGCTGCGACGGCGGCGGCCGCCACGGCGAGCGTCGCCAGCAGGAAGGCCTCGCCGTAAGCCCGCTGGAAGCCGACGGCCGCGCGGCGGGCGGCGACGACCTGGGCGAAGGTCGCCACGCCCGTCACGACGCCGAGCGTCCGGGCGAGGAACGTGAAGCCGCCCGCGGCGCCCTGCTGGCCCGGCGGGAAGGCCGCGAGCACGAGCGTCATGTTCGGCACCTGGAAGAGCCCGACGCCGAGCCCGGCCGCGAAGAGGGCGAGCGCCAGCAGGCCGAGCGGCGTCGCGCCGCCGGCACGGCTCAGGACCAGGAGGCCCACGGCCTCGAGCGCGAGCCCCACGATCATCGGCGCGCGCGGGCCGAGGCGCTCCGTGACCCGCCCGGCCGCGGGCGCCGCCACGGCCATACCGAGCGGCGTCAGCATGAAGAGGAGACCCCCGAGCGTCGCCGAGAGGCCGCGGGCACTCACGAGATAGAAGGGCGTGAGGAGCCAGATCGCGAAGATCGCCGCGTTCGCGACGAACGAGAGCGCGCCGGGCGCGAGGACCGCCGCGCGGAGCACGTCGCGCAGGGCGACGAGCCGGGCGCCCGCGGGCGCGCGCGTGGCCCGGGGCCCCAACGCCCATGCGAGGAGGACGAGCGCCAGGGGCAGGCGCGCGTGGAAGATCGCCCGCCAGCCCAGGCCGTCCACGAGCAGCCCTGCGACGAGCGGTCCCGTCGCGAAGCCGAGGCCGATCGCGCCGTTGAGGAAACCGATCCGGCGGGGCCCTTCGGCGCCCGCGGCGCCCTGCGTGACGAGCGCGGGCGTCGTGCCGTAGACGAGGCCGCCGCCCACGCCCTGCAGCGCGCGCCCGGCGAGCAGGACGCCGAAGGCCGGGGCGACGGCGCACAGGAGGAAGCCCGCCGCGCTCACGAGGAGGCCGCCACGGAACACGGCGAGGTGGCCGAGCCGGTCGGCCGCGGCGCCGCCGAGGAACGACATCACCGCGTAGGTGCCGACGTAGCAGATGATGATCCAGCGCGCGTGCTCCGGCGGCACACCGAAGGTCGTGGCCATGGCCGGGAGCGCGATGTTCACCATCGAATCGAGCGACACGACGAACGCGCCGGCCGCCGGGAGCCACCGCTGCACCCGCGTATCATGGCACGACCCGGCTTGCGGACCCCGCGCGTTCCGCGGTACAACCTCGCGCATGGACATCGAGCCGGGAGCCACCGCGGAAGTCAGCACGACCGTCACGCCGGACCGCACGGCAGACGCGATGGGCAACACGGGCGTCCTCGTCCTCGCGACGCCGTTCCTGATCGGTCTCCTCGAGAACGCCGCGCACGCGGTCCTGGCGCCGCACCTGCCCCCCGGCGCGGGCACGGTGGGCACGATGGTGGAGATGAAGCACCTGGCGGCGACGCCGGTGGGCATGAAGGTCCGCGCGAAGGCGACGCTGCTCGAGACCGACGGCAAGCGCTTCCTGTTCGGCGTGGAGGCGTGGGACGACAGGGACAAGGTCGCCGAGGGCCGTCACGAGCGCGTCCTGGCGCCCGACATCCAGAAGCTCGTGGCGCGCGCGATGAAGAAGGCGGCGGTCTGATGCCGATCCAGGTCAACAGGGGCGTCGTCGGCAAGGAGTACCCGCCCTGGCCCGTCACGGTCGAGCGGGGGCGGATCAAGGACTTCGCGCGCGCGCTCGGCGACCTGAACCCCTTCTACCTGGACGACCAGGTGGGCGCGGCCTCCGAGTGGGGCGACGTCATCGCGCCGCCGACCTTCCCCGTGAGCTTCCGCGACGAGCGCGCGGACAGCGCCGCGCTGCTGCGCGACCTCGGCGTGGACATCTCGCGCGTGCTCCACGGCGAGCAGGAATTCGAGATCCACCGCCAGCTCCGGCCCGGCGAGACGTACCTCTGCCGGACGAAGGTCCTGGACATCTACGAGAAGGCCGGCAAGAGCGGCCCCATGGCGTTCGTGGTGCGCGAGACGGCGATCACGGACAAGACCGGCGAGGTCGTGGCCACGATGCGCCACGTCACCGTCATTCGCCTGTAGGTGCGGCGATGAAGTACGGGCGCGTGTACGTCGAGGACGTGAAGGTCGGCGGCGAGCTGCCGCCGCTCGTGAAGGGCCCGATCCAGCAGATCCAGCTCACCCGCTACGCCGGCGCCTCCGGCGACTTCAACCCGATCCACCAGGACGACGAGTTCGCGAAGGCCGCCGGGATGGGCGGCGTGTTCGCCCACGGCATGCTCTCGATGGGCTTCGTCGCCCAGGCCGTCACCGACTGGGCGGGCCCCGGGACGGTGCGCAAGCTCGGCGTCAGGTTCGTCGGGCTCGTCCGGCTGAAGGACGTCGTCACGTGCCGCGGCCGGGTGCTCGCCAGGTCGTCCAGGGACGACGCCCATCTGGTCGACCTCGAGGTGTGGGCGGAGAACCAGCGGGGCGAGAAGGTCGTCGCCGGCAAGGCGACGGTCGCCCTGCCCTCCCGCGCCTGACCCCTCACGCCCGCACTCCCTTGCCCGGGAATAGGCGGGCACCTGGCTGGGTTTTCTAGGACAACTGTGCCATTTTTGGACCCGAAGGAGGTGATCGTGTGATCCGCAAAGCCCTGGGAGCCCTCTCCGTCGTCGCCGTCCTGAGCATGGGCGCGGCGCCGGCCGCCCTCGCCCAGAAGGCGAATCCGTGCGCCGCCAAGAACCCCTGCGCCGCAAAGGCGGCCAACCCCTGCGCCGCCAAGAACCCCTGCGCCGCCAAGAATCCCTGCGGGGCCAAGAACCCCTGCGCGGCGAAGAACCCGTGCGCGGCCAAGAACCCCTGCGCCGCGAAGAAGAAGTAGCGAGACCAGCGAGCCGACCGCAGCCGGGGCCGCGGCGCTCACCGCGGCCCCGGGGTCGGGCCCTTCCCTAGGAGGAACGGAATGACGTCATTCACCAGAATCGTCGCGCTCGGCGCGATCGTTTCCACCGCCTGCGCCGGAGCCGCCGTCGCCGCCGAGCCCACACGCGCCATCGTCGCCCAGGCGAAGAACCCGTGCGCGGCCAAGAACCCGTGCGCC
>Ga0209640_10006740_pt1 | contig 10039 bp, 6 predicted proteins | sample RifCSP10_1_FD_184018 | JGI IMG/M metagenome (GOLD analysis project Ga0209640, IMG submission 184018) | Soil microbial communities from Rifle, Colorado - Rifle CSP2_sed 10_1 (SPAdes) (version 2) | ecosystem: Environmental > Terrestrial > Deep subsurface > Rock core/Sediment | place: Rifle... | reverse complement strand
ACCGTTAGCCCTTCGCTCAGCCCGAAGGTTATCGGCACCAGCCTCGAAACGCGAGCCTCGCCGACTTGCCTGCCGTTCACAAATATAGCAGCCGTGCCGCCCCCCGGCCCCGCGCTCGTGAAGTCCAATCGCAGCGTCGCCGATCCTGCCGGAAGCGGCTCGGTCGCAGTCACCGCGTAGCGCTCCAGTCCCATCCAGTTGTACGCGTAGCTCAGTCGGTTCTTCTGCACATAGAAGCTGAATCCGCCAAAGCGTCCTCCGAGCGACAGCACAGCCCCGTCGGCGCCGCCCTGAGGAATCTCAACCTCGGCCGTAATGCTGTACGAGCGATTGCGAAAGTTCGGCATGTTGGCGCGCGGCACGGCCGGCATCCCAGCGTAGTAAGTCACGACGGCGCGCGGGCGGTTCGTCGCCGGCTGCTCCAGCGCGCGAATGATGCCGCGGTCGTCAAGCGGAAGCACGTTGTACTACCTGCTTCACTCCACCAACGTTCGACCATCTCACGCAATTTGCCCGGATTCTGCGCGGCCACGTCGTTGCTCTCGGAAAAATCCTCACTGACGTTGTAAAGCTCCCACGGATCCTTATCGAAGTCCTCTCCGCGCGTGTGCATCGTGACGCAACCCAACCCTTGTGATAGATCGCGCGGTGGCCGAGCATCTCGTAGTACTGGCTCTCGCGGCGGCTTGGGGCCTTCGCGTCCGTGAACGTGTAAGCTATGCTCAACCCGTCCATCGGACGCTGATCGACTCCGTTGACCGCGCGCGGCTGAGCGAGCCCGAGCACCTCGAGCACCGTCGGAGTGATGTCGATCATGTGATGATACTGCGCTCGAATCCCGCCCTTGTCCTTGATCGTCTTCGGCCAGTGGATGATCAACGGGTCGGTTATTCCGCCCGCGTGCGTCTCCTGCTTGTAGCGCTTGAAGGGCGTGTTGCCTGCCATCGCCCAGCCGAGCGGATAGTGCGGATAGGTCATCGGCCCGCCCAGCTCGTCAATCAACTTGAGGTTCATCGCAACGTCCTCGGGAATCTGGTTGAAGTACAGACTCTCGTTGAAGGTGCCCGTCTCGCGGCCCTCCTGACTTGCGCCGTTGTCCGATACGACGACCAGCAGCGTGTTGTCCATCAGGTCCTGCTCTTCCAGAAAGGCCAGCAAGCGGCCAATGTTCTCATCACAGTGAGTCAGGAATCCGGCGAAGACCTCCTGCATGCGCGCGTAAAGCCGGCGCTCGTCGCTCGTCAATTGATCCCACGCCTTCACATCCGAGTTGCGCGGCGCAAGGACCGTGTTGGCCGGCACGACGCCCATCTGCTTTTGTCGCGCAAGCGTCTCCTCGCGCACCTTGTCCCAGCCTTTGTCGAACCGACCGCGATACATCTCGATGTACTTCTTCGCGACGTGGTGCGGCGCATGCCCCGCGCCGTAGGCCAGGTTCAGGAAGAAGGGCTTGTCGGGCGTGACTTGTTTCTGTTCGGCGATGAACTGAATCGCGCGGTCGGTCAGGTCTTCGGTGAGGTGATAGCCGGGCCGCTTCGGCGGGTCGACGCGGTGGTTGTCGAAGACGAGATCGGGGAACCACTGATTGGTCTCGCCTCCAAGAAAGCCGTAAAAGCGCTCGAAGCCCATGCCGAGCGGCCAGTGATCGAATGGACCCGCGTCGCTGGTTTCGTCTGGCGGGGCCTGATGCCACTTGCCGACGTAGAATGTGCTGTAGCCCGTCTGCTTGAGTATTTCGGCAATCGTCGCCTGGCTTCGCGGCATGCGTCCGTCGTACCCGGGATAGCCGGTCGCGGCTTCGGTGATGACCCCGAGATGATTCGTGTGATGGTTGTGGCCGGTCAGAAGGGACGCGCGCGAGGGCGAGCAAAGCGAAGTCGTACGGAAGTTGCCGTAGCGCAGCCCGCCCGCGGCCAGCCGGTCGATGTTCGGCGTCTGAATCTCCGAACCGTAGCAACCAAGCTGCGCATAGCCGACATCATCGAGCACGAGATAGATGACGTTGGGCGCGCCCTTGGGCGCTTGAGTCGGGAGTTCCCACGAGGGCTTCGAATTCCTGTACGTGCGCCCTACGGTGGCCCGTTGCGACTCCTGCCTCCCTGCGATCACTGTGGCGAAACCGCAACCAAGGATCACAATAGCACCGACCGCAGATGTTATTGCCGCGAGCTTGAGGCGCGTAGTCACAATGCACCGTGGTCTGTTCATGTCAAGGTCCTCTCCTTTCGCGGACCGGCATCATACTACTCGCGCGTCGAGAAATGAATGCGGTCAGGAGGTTGTCGCAAAAACTGATGTGCTGCCTCGTAGTAACGAATTCATTCGTTCTGATGGTTGAGGAATGCGCGCCGAGCCAACGTGGAAACGAGTGAATTCGTCACTACGAAGGATTGTTCCCGACAGGCTGCACGCCGCCATGCCTCAAGGCGATTTCACGCACCTGAACCCGGTGTTCGATCCCCCGCTGTCAACCGCCCCGCGGCCGCGGCTTCCGACAAGATACCGCGCACAATACTGATCGCTGCACAGAAACGAGCCGCCCTTCTGAACGCGCTTTGCGATTCCCGGCTCCTGGGGATCGTAGCTATCGGGCGGGCCGTTCGGGTTGCGTGCCGCGCCTTGTGCCGCCAATGCTGAAAAGTAATCCGGGCGATACCAGTCCTCACACCACTGCCACACGTTGCCGCCCATGTCGTACAACCCGAATGCGTTCGGCGGAAAGGCCGTCACCGGCGAGGTTCCGACGAACCCATCGTCTCGTGTGTTCCGAGACGGAAAGCTTCCCTGCCATATGTTCGCCGCCCACTTGCCGCCGGGTTTCAATTCGCCTCCCCACGCGTATCGGCTCCCATCAAGTCCACCGCGAGCGGCAAACTCGAATTCGGCTTCGGTAGGCAATCGCTTCCCCGCCCATTTCGCATAAGCCGCGGCGTCTTCCCAAGCAACGTGAACAACCGGATGATCGTCGCGGCCCTTCGTCGTGCTACGCCGCCCATCCGGATGCTTCCAACTTGCGCCGCGTACATAGCGCCACCATTGAGTGTAGTCATCGAGCTGCACGTCTTGAGGCGGAGGTGTGAAGACTGCCGAGCCAGGCGCGAGGTTCTTCGGATCGACATCGGGATAGTCTTTAGGGTCGGGCCGGCGCTCCGCAACGGTGACGTAGCTGGTGGCTTTGACGAATCTCGCAAACTGAACGTTGGTGACGGGCGTCCTGTCCATCCAAAAACCGTCTACGGTGACAAGGTGCACGGGCTGCGCATCAAGCATGCCGCAGTCATCGCAGCCCATGCGGAACGTGCCGCCGGGGATCCACGCCATGCCTTCAGGTGCCGGACCTGGCGCCGGCGAATCGCTGACTCCAACGGCGGCCGTTTCGATTGAGGATGACGCGGGGGAAGTTGCGCGCTGGCTCGCTTGACCGGATGAGTGATCGTGCTCCGGCAAACTTGTGCTGCTGTTTTGCTTCGCTCTTAACACAAGAACAGCCACCGCGACGCACACGGCGAGAACAGCGAGGACGCCATACCACATCCTCGACCTTGAACTTGCCGACCCGCGTGTGATCCTGTCAGCCGGTGCTCGATGTGGCTCTTTCATTGGGTGATCAGGGTCCAACGAAGTTCCGGGCGCGGCGCGAAGGGCGGAATCGTCAGTGACGACTCAACTCTTCGAGCGCGCGGACGACGAACGGGCGAGTCATCTGTTTGCGCCATCCCATAACAAAGTCGGTGTTGTCGAGCGGGCGGGCCTTGACGTAGCACGCTTCGGCGGCGGCGTGAATGCGCTCGGGATCGAGCGAGCAGCCGGTCAGCGCATTACCGGCCTCGGGCACTTCGATGGGGGCCGGCGCGATCCCGCCCAGCACAAGCCGCGCGCTGTGGATAGTCTCGTCGCCGTTCATGTGAATCACTGCTGCTACGCCAAGCACCGGAAAATCGAACGAGCCGCGGCGACGTAGTTTCTTGTAAACGGCTCGCGCGCCATTCATCGGCGGCAGGTGAATCTCGGTCAGCAGCTCGTCGGGACGCTTGTGCAAATAATCTATGCCGTCGTTGTTGTACAACCCCGCGGCATCAACAAGACGGTCCCCGAGCGTGGAATGAAGCTTGAGCCTTGCTCCAAGCGCAACCATCAGCGGCGCGAGGTCGGATGACTGGACGGCCCAGCACTTCGGGCTGCTGGGGGCGACCCAGCACGTGTCGCCGTCTTTCTTCAGACAGAAGTTTATGCCTTTCCGCCACTCGTAGTTCTGGTCGTAGTAGTTGCACCGCGTGTCGAGTAGCAGGTTTCCGCCGATCGTTCCCATGTTGCGGAGGATCGGAGTCGAGATCAGCCTGGCAGCACGGGCGACGGCCGGGTAGTCGCGATTGATGATCGGACTCTCGCAGATGTCGGTGAGTGAGACCGACGCGCCGATGACGAGCCCCTCCGCGCCGTCGCCGCGAATCTGGTGAAGCTCCGCGAGGCGCATGACGGAGATCACGGCCTTTGGAGTTTGCTGCCGGCGTTTCATGTTGGGGTAGAGGTCGGTCCCCCCGGCGACAAACATGGCGTCGGGCCCCGAGTCGGCCATGATCTTCACCGCGTCCGAAACTGTCTTCGGCACGCGATAGTTGAACTTTGGAAGTCGCATCATGACTTCTTTTCTCTCTCAGCCTCGGTCATCAGCGCGATTGGAATCTTCGCGTTTCGCGGCAGGTCTGTTGGGCTCATTTCCTCCCTGATCCGAATGCGTCCATCCATCTGGGGGAAGAGGGCCGCCCAGACATTCATCACGGCAAAGAGCCAGAGGGGCCAAACAGCGGCTTCGATGTACTTCGTGTCCCACAATCCTGCGGCCCCGAGTGCTAACAGAATAACCAACTGCGCCGCTGACCAGAATCGCCGCCATCGTTTTCGATTCTTCATGTATTCCCATTCTCCTCTACTTGTCTGTCGCTCGAAGACGATGAATGTTCTGAGTTCAGCCTTTAGGCTGCTGTTTGGAATTCGGCAAGCTGAAGCTTGAACTCAAAACATACTAGTCGCGACCGTGCACTGCGACGCGGGGCAGTTCCTTTCCATCTCCTCCTTCGGCAGGCGTCGGCACTCTGATCGGCACGGGCCACGCGACAACGGGAAGCGCGCGAAGTCCGAAGCGGCCTTCCTTGCCTTGAGCCTTTGAGCGAATCCCGGCCAGCACCTTCTCGGGCATGATCGGCACCTCATCGATTCGCACTCCCACCGCATCATAGACCGCGTTCGCGATCGCAGGCGGGACCGGCAGCAACGGGCCCTGGCCGACTTCTTTCGCACCGAACGGGCCGTTAGGATCGGGGTCTTCGACCAGGTAAGTCTTAACGTCGCACATCTCGAGCGTCGTCAGGCTCTTGTACTCGAGCATCGACGGGAACTTGTGCACGACGTTTCGCTTCCCGCGATAAGCCATCTCCTCCATCAACGCTTCGCCCAATCCCATGTAGACGCTGCCTTCGACCTGACCCATCACCAGCGCCGGATTGATCGACTGTCCGATGTCGTGCGCGATCCAGATGCGATCGACCACGACCATGCCCGTTTCAGGATCGACCTCGACTTCGGCCACCGCAGCGGAGTAGCTGTAGGCCGGGGACGGTCCAACTCCCGAACCTTTGTATTTCCCAGGCGAGCGCGGCGGCGTGTAAGAACCCACCGTTCCAATCGTGCCGAACTTGGACTCGGCGAGGACCACGGCTTCGGCGAAGGTGACGCCAACGTCAGGATTCTCTACGTCGAACGCGCGCCGGTCCGCAAACGCGATGTTCTCAATCGGCGCCCCGAGCTTCTCACTCACCGCTATCGTCAACATCTCTCGCGCGCGCTCGGCGGCTTGAATTGCAGCGTTGCCCGTCATCAGCGTGACGCGGCTCGAATAGCTGCCCAGATCGACTGGAGTCAAATCGGTGTCGGCAGTCACGACGCGAATGTCGAACGGGTCGATGCCCAACACCTCGGCGACGATGTAAGCGAGTATCGAATCCGAGCCCTGTCCGATGTCGGTCGAGCCGCACTGGACGCACACGCCGCCTTGCCGGTCCAATCGAAGCTGCACTCCCGATTGCGGCATGTTATTCCAGTAGATCGGCAGCCCGGCGCCGCAGATGTACGAGCTGCAAGCGATTCCGATGCCGCGCCCGTAGGCGAGCTTGCGAAACTTGTTCTTCCACTCTGAGCCTTGAACTACCTTGTCGATGCACTTGCCCAGGCCCATGCTGCCGACGCGAAGGTAATTCGCGGTGACCGAGTAGGCCGGAACAAGGTGCCGCTTGCGCATCTCCGCCGGGTCGAGCCCGAGTTCTTCGGCGATCTTGTCCATGTGAGCTTCGAGGGCGAATCGAGGCTGAGGCGTGCCGTGCCCGCGCTTGGGGCCGCACGGCGGTTTGTTGGTGAAGACGCGCAGGCCTTCGAACTTGTAGCGGGGGACGTTGTAGGTGACGGTTTGCAGCGCGCCAGTGTAGAACGTGCTCGCGACGCCGTAGCTCCCGTAGGCGCCGCCGTCGAGCATCGAGCGGAAGTGCATCGCCGTTATCGCGCCGTCGCGCTTCACTCCGGTCTTGACCCACATCAGCACCGGGTGACGGCCGCGGTGACAGTAGAAGACTTCTTCGCGAGTGAGGGTGATTTTGACCGGCCGGCCGGTAACCATCGCGAGTTTGGCGACGGCGATCTCGTGATTGAACGGATCGCTCTTGCCGCCGAAACCGCCGCCGTTCGGAGTCGCGATCACGCGGATGTGGCTCGCGGCGAGACCTAGCGTCTTTGTCAGCGCGCGATGAACGTAGTGCGGCGTCTGGGTCGCGCTCCACAGGGTCAGCTTTTCGTCTGCGTCGAAGTGGGCGACGGCCGCGTGCTGTTCCATCGGCAGATGAGTGCTGCCTTCGTAGAAGAGAACGTCTTCGCGGATGAGGTCGGCCTCGGCGAAGCCTTGCTCGGTGTCGCCGAATTCGAGCGAGACCCGCTTGTGCACGTTGCCGCCGTCACCGTATTCGTGAATGCGCGGCTCGTCGGTCGCCAGCGCTTCTTCTATGGAGGCGATTGTCTCGAGCGGCTCATAGTCGACCTCGATCACGTCGAGCGCCTGGAACGCCGCATCTTCGTCGAGCGCCGCGACGGCCGCCACGGGATCGCCGATGAAGCGGACCTTGTCGATGCAGAGAGCGTGCTCGTCCTGACTGACCGGGAGTATGCCGTAAGGGATGGGCAGATCGTTGCCGGTGATCACGGCGACGACTCCCGGATGCTTCAACGCTTTTGAAGTGTCGATGTGTTTGATCAGCGCGTGCGGAACGGGCGATCGAAGAAGCTTGGCGAAGAGCATGCGCGGCAGGAAGATGTCGTCGGCGAATTTGGTCTGGCCCGTGCACTTGGCGCGAGCGTCGACTTTGCGGAATGGTTTGCCGATGATCTTCTTTGGGCCGTTTTGTCCGAAGTTGTTGGTCATGGTTCTGCGACTGTTGCTCGCAAGCAAATAGCACTAGCTAGCTACCTGCGTCACTCACAATGTCGGCTACGCCAGGCCGTAGATGCTCTCAGTAGCGGGCTCGACTTCCTCGCCGCGCATCCTAGCCGCCGCCAGCTCGACCGCTTCATATATCTTGATGTAGCCGGTGCAGCGGCACAGATTGCCCGCCAGCGCTTCTTTGATCTCCTCCCTTGTCGGCGAGGGATTCTTCTCAAGCATCTCTTTAGCGGTCAGCAGAAAACCCGGCGAGCAGTAACCGCACTGCGCGGCGCCGAGGTCCGCGAAGGTCTCCTGAAGCGGGTGGAGAATCCCATTGGCGGCCATTCCCTCGATGGTCACGACCTCGCGGCCTTCCATGTCGAGGCCTAACGCGAGACAGGACAGAATCGGCCTCCCATCGACGAGGACGGTGCAGGTTCCGCACTCGCCGAGTTCACATCCGTGTTTTGTGCCGGTCAATCCGAGGTCTTCGCGCAGGACCTCGAGCAGTGTCTTGTGGGGCGCAAATGCGACCTCGGCCGCTTCACCGTTAAGCGTCAGTCGGATAATGGACTTCTCGGGCTTGTTTGGCATAGCGGCTGTTTCATCACCAACGTCGAATGTGCCCGTTTGATCGAGTGCAGATTATATCAGAACGGGTCGCGCGCTTATCGGCCGGCGGGCTTGAAGACGGGGACCTCACCGGACTTTTCTTCGGAGCGCCGCCACGAGTTTGTTTCCGTCAAACCCTCTCAGCATCACTTCGTGCGCGGCTCGCGAGCCTTCCCGGCCGGACGGGAGTTTGACCTTGAAGGCGGCCTTGCCGGCAACGACGTCGCGACTTCGCTGCGGGCGGCCATTCAGGTAGAGGTCGAGGCGTGAGATATTCTCGCTTGCGGTCGTGATCATCAGAGCGCCGTCAGGTTTATAACGGATATCGGCCGAGAGCTTATGCACCCTCTTCGACGCGAGGATTTCCACCGCGCGCTTCAGCAAATCCCGGTTACCGTTAAGGAGATCCTCCCTTGTAATATGGTAACGCACGTCGGGAACAACGCCGAGATCCTCGAGCGGGCTCCCTCCAGCCACGGCGCCGACTCGGATGCTTCGGCGGAATGCCACGTTCATGCTGACGCCCTTGGGCAGCCGCCTGAATGGCGATTTGGGGTTTGTTTTCATCGCTCTTCTGAGGTCTTCGTGCCGCCATACCTCCGCACCGCCCGCACCTGTGTTACCGCTTACGCCAAGCAACTTTCCGATGCAGTGATCAGAGAAGCCCGCCGTGAATATGTCAGTCGTGCTGTAGCATAAGGCGTCGATGATGAGCAACACTGGTCCAAAGTATATTTGACCGATGCTGTTGCAGGACTCCTCCGAGGTCAGCGGAAAACCAAGCGAATACACTGCACCGGTTTCGACAGCCTGCTCGAGTGGACTCCTCCATTTCGCAAGCTCGTGATCGTCGGGAAGACTGCGGCAGAGGTCGAGGTTCAACGGCGTGTTGATCATCTCGAATAACTCCGGCTTGATTCGCTCGGGGGTAAAGAGCTGAAGCAACCGTTCGCCGGCGTTGATCTTGCCACCCCCGTTGTTTCGCACGTCTATGATGAGACCATTGGAAGGGAGGGTTTCGACGAGGCGGACGAATTCCCTCACGAACCTCGCCGTGTTCTTTACGTGAAAGGTAAAGATGCGAATGTACCCGAATTCCCGACTGCGGCGCGTTTTGATTACCGAGGCACGAAGCACTTCAGGCGTCCTGGTCCTCACGGCCTTGGCCTTCATGCCGTCACCAACGGCTCTAAACCTGGCTACGGTCCCCCTGGCGCCGCGCGGCTTCTGAGCCTCCATTATGACTCCCGGGGCGAACAAGATTTTTTTGGCTTCATTGACGGCGGCCTTCTTTACGTCCATGCCGATCTTCGTCTCGCCTGGGTCGATGAATCTCGGTGAGCTCCGCTCGCCGCGCTTGTGGGTGAACACCCACCATCTTTGCCTGTGCTCCATTATCTGTCCGTCCGGGGCGCGATAGGTTATGACCACCCATTCTTCATCGGGCGGCATGGTGCTGTGGAGCGGGCGAATCGTGAGCGAGTGCAAACCGTTGGCGAACCGCGCCTCGGGATTACTGCCGGGTTGGTTCTCGCCGTTTATCTCGATCGCTCGCCTGATCGGAGCACCGTTCCAGTGGAGCACCTCGACGCCGGGCCTGAAGGTCGGGTGGTGAAACCCTTCCGCGAGCTTCGAGACCATGAACTTCGGCTCATCCTTGGCGCCCTCTTCAAAATACTCTTCGATAAGAAACGGCAGGTACGCCGTCTTTCGATTGAACGGGAACGGCAGCCTGTAGACCGTGTGATAATCGCGGGCCGATGTGAAGATTCTCTGCATCTCCCTGTGAAAGCTCATTTCGCTTGGGAGTTGAGCATTACTCGTCTCTTCGAGGCGGGCCCTTAGCAGCTTGAGCCGCTGAATCGGATCGACGGCGTGGATGGCTCGCTTGAGGGGCAAATGCACGTAGTTCATCTCCAAAAGGACGAGAGCTTGCTCGACGATAGTCAGGCGATCCGATTTGGA
>Ga0209640_10006738_pt1 | contig 10042 bp, 2 predicted proteins | sample RifCSP10_1_FD_184018 | JGI IMG/M metagenome (GOLD analysis project Ga0209640, IMG submission 184018) | Soil microbial communities from Rifle, Colorado - Rifle CSP2_sed 10_1 (SPAdes) (version 2) | ecosystem: Environmental > Terrestrial > Deep subsurface > Rock core/Sediment | place: Rifle... | reverse complement strand
GCTGAGCGCATCGCCCGCGTCAACGTCGGTAAACGTGGCAGCGAGCACAGCGAAGCGGAAAAGCGCGTTCTGGTTGCCGAATTGATCGGCAAGCGAATTAACAAGTTGCGGCGCGTCGTTGTTGTTGGCGACCAACACATCGAAGGTATCGAACGCCGAAGCGCCGGCAACATCCATGGCCGTCACTTTGACACTCAAGGTGCTGACATCCCCGTTCAGCGGGGTGCCGCTGAACGTGTGCGTGGTGGTGTCGAAGGAAATCCACGACGGCAACGCCGTCCCGTCGGTTTGCGTCGCCGACATGACGAGCGTATCCCTCGCGTCCACATCGGCAAAGGTGTCCTCGGGCACCGCGAAGCTGAACGGCGCATCCTCGGTTGCTGTTTGATCGGCAATCGCATTGGCCAGTACTGGTGCGTCATTGGTGTTCGCCACCGTCAGATCAAACACATCCGAGACCGAGGCGCTCGCTCCGTCCGAGGCCGTCACTCTCACGCCGACCGTGCCTACATCCTCGTTGGCAGGGGTGCCGCTGAAGGTTCGGGTTACCGCATTGAAGGTAAGCCATGCCGGCAGCGCCGAGCCGTCAGCCAGGCTCGCGCTATAGGTCAGCGCGTCGCCCGCGTCCACGTCAGCAAAGGTGTCCGCAGGCACCTCGAAGCTGAACGGTGCATCCTCGGTTGCGGTTTGATCGACAATCGCATTGGTCAGCACCGGCGTGTCGTTGGTGTTCGCGACCGTCAGCATGAAGGTATCCGACGCGCTCAAGCCGCCGGCGTCGGTGGCGGTGACCGAGACGTCGAACGCGCCGACATCGTCATTAGTGGGCGTGCCGCTGAAGCTCTGAGTCGCGCCGTCGAAACTTAACCAGCCGGGCAAGGGCAAGCCACCGGCGAGCGCCGCGGTATAGGCAAGGATGTCCCCCGGGTCGGCGTCCGAGAATGTTCCGGTCGGTATGGAAAAGCTGAAGGCAGAATCCTCCTGTGCGCTCTGATCCGCCACCGGGACGCCAAGGGCCGGCGCCTGAGTGCCGCCGGGCGCTGTGATGCTTTGCGGCGTCGTCCCGAAATTTGCGTCACCCAGAACCTGGCGCATCGCCGCGTCGCTCAGCGCGTTCAGATTGCCGACGGTTCCGTACTGGTAGGCAAGTGCCCCACCCAGCGCGTGCGTCTCGCTGAAACCGGTCCGGTGCGTTTGCAGCACGCCATCAAGCGAAAATTCCACCAGCAAGGGATCCGCGGCCAGCGCCTGATAGAACTCAGCAATGACGGCGCTGAAATCGTAGATATGGACCGACCCGAACATTTGGAGCGTGATTTGCGGCCACGCTTGCGGATCGGGCTCGAACCGGCGGGTCAGCCGGATCGAGTCGCTTGCGCTGATCGCGAGAACCAGGTCGGCCCCGTCCTGGCTCAGCGACAGTGAAGAAGGTTCAATCCCCCCGCCGAGCGAAAGGGTAAGGGCGTACAGCGCGTAGACCGTGTCCTGGCCGTCGCCCGCATTGAACGCAATGACGTTGTCAGTCGCAAGCGAATAGATCCAGTCATTGTCCGTGCCGCCGATGACGAAGTTGTTGCCGCCATCCGCGTAATCGGGCGCTCCGTACGCGAAGATGGCATCATCGCCCATGCCGCCATTGAAGAGGTTGTTTCCCTGCTCGTCCGACAGCTTGTCCGCTCCATCGCCACCGCTCAAGACGTCGCTGCCCGCACCGCCGGAGAGTAAGTCATCGCCAGCGCTGCCCGCTAGGACGTCGTCTCCGCCCAGACTGTAAATCTGATCGTGACCACCCAGGCCGTCGATCACGTCATCCCCAGCCGTTCCCGCAATGATGTCGTCGAACTCGGTGGCTGGCGTAACGGTCATTCGGGCCTCGAGTTCCGCGGTATCCCAGATCGTGCCATCCGCAAATTCGACGCTTTCGACCCGGGTAGTTTCATCAAACCAACCGGAAAGAGTGAGGCGATCGCCCGTAGAGAGCGTGAGAATGAGTGCGCCGTAGGGATCCGCAGTAACCAGCACGTCTTCCGGGGCGATGTCGACGGCAAAGCGCACCCCATCCGCGCCACCCTCGTCGAAGACATAATCCACGCCGTCGCTTTGCGCAAAGACATACACGTCGTCGCCTTCGCCGCCTTGCAGGGAGTCCTCACCCGGGCCGCCTTCCAACGTATCGTTGCCCGCCCGCCCAAGAATCACCTCGCCGCGCGCGCTGCCTACGAGCACGTTGTCCCCAAACTGGGGATCGAAGCTCGGCGCGGGCGGCGCAGCAGCCACCATCTCTTGCATGGAAACGACCAATCCGTCGGCGAAGCGAAACTCCTCCACCCCGGTGCCTAACGGATCTTCCGCGTGCGGGATCACGATTCTCGCCACGTTGCCCGGACCCCAGCTCACATCGAGCGTTGCGTAGGCTTCGAGCGCCCCGCTCACCGGCGAGATGCTACTCACCTCGCTCCACGACAAGCTCAGATCGTCGGCCGTCATACCCTGCCTGAATTCCACGGCATCGACTTCAATCAGGCCCGCGGCGTAAAGGGGCGCGAGCGCGTTCCAGTTGTGTGCGGCAAATTGCGGCAGCGGCGGCAGCAACCCCAGCGCAATCCCCTCCTCAATGCTGAAGTCGTCTTCCGTTTCCGGGTCGATAAGCCGCTCTTCCCAGTCGGAGATACCGACCGAGGGGTAATACCAGCCGGCGAATTCCTCGGCCGACAAGCCGTGGAAATCGGTGACGGTGTCCCGTCCCTGATCTTCCGCATCGAAAACGAAGCGGCTCGTGCCGAAGCCGCCCTCGAGGTAATCGTCTCCGGCGCCGCCATGAAGCACATTCGCTTGGACAATCGTGTCATTGCCCGGACCACCGAGCACGAGGCTGCCGCCAAAGAGCGTATCGTTGCCGGCGCCGCCATCGATGAAACCGATGCTGTCCACTGTATCGTTGCCGGCACCGGCCTGCACGATATCGCCGCCGGAGATCGTGTTGTCGCCCGCGCCGCCAATCACCTCATAGAAGACGTGGGTGATGCTTTCGTCCGTGATCCAGGCGAGTGCGATCTTCGGAAAAAGCTCGCGAAACCTGGGGATCACCAGCGGCACGCCGTCCGGCACCGGACCAATATCGCCACGCGCGAAGTTCTGCTGAAAAAGGAACTCATCGTATGTCTCGATCGTGCCCAGGAAGGTCGGATCCCCGGTCACCGGGTCAAACGGCGGCCCCAACCAGGGTTGGATATCGGTACGGAAGTTATGGTTGACTGACCCGTGTGAGGTCACCGTCCAGTCGAGTCCCACCCAATCAAAGTCGCTGATATTCGTCTGAAACCGGGTCGCAGTCGGCGCGAAGATAAGGGCCCCATCACTAAAAATGGTCTGGTTCTGAAGTTGCGCTGAGCTGCGAACGAGGCTCCCACTTGCACTATAGTTCCACGCGTCCATCGGAAACGTCTCTGAGCGAGTGCTGGTAATTTCCCCGGTCGTGGACCTGAACACGATAGTGCGGTACTGCGCGCCGGCGATATAGTCCGCAATGAAGGGTACGGCCAGCGTGCGGCTGAACGCGCCTTGGCCTTCTACGACAAAACCTTGCGCAACCAATTCTCGAGACAGTTGAGCATTCAGCCCCGCGATGTAGTCTTCCCTCAACGCGGCCGCCCCCTGCTGCGCACGGGCCTCTGTGGCGGCGATAACATCCTCGATCGGCACTTCCACGCCCGTAGCGTCGCGGCTACGCCAGGATTGCGGTGTGACGAAGTAATCCGCGAGCGTGAGCCCCTCTTCGCTGCCACGGATCGAAACGAGAAGATCAGCTCCGCGCCGGTTCGCGGCGAGGTCAGCGACCCTCAATCCCGAGCGCAGCGCGATGACGTTGACTCCGCTGTCAATCGCGGTGTCCCGCTCCATGCCGTAGTCAAGGATGTAGGTGTCTTCTCCTTCGCCGCCTTGTAGAAAGTCGTCTCCTCCTTTGCCGTCGAGCGTATCCGCGCCTGCCAGGCCCATGAGCACTTCGTCAAACGCGCCACCACTTAGCACGTCGTCTCCCGCGCCCCCCGTAATCGGCGATACCGTCAGGGAGTCAAGCTCACCGGCGGTGACGATCCGACCATCAGCAAATCGAAACTCCTCGATGCGGTTTGCGAGGTTGGTGTAGTGACCGGCGATTGTGATCTGATCGGCTTCATCGAGGATCACCCTGAGATCGCCGTTCGCCTGTCGGGCAAAGGTCACCGTCTCGGGCGTGACCTCCGAGGAGAATTGCACCGCGTCAATGGAGAGCTCTTCGCCCGCGTCAATGATCGTGTCGCGTCCCGCTCCCGGTCCAACGAGGTAAACATCCGCCCCCGGGCCGCCAATCAGCGTGTCATCCCGCGCGCCCCCGTCCAGGGTGTCGTCTCCTTCTGCGCCTTCCAACGTGTCTGCGCTGGCGCCGCCGATGAGCAGATCGTTTCCTTCGAGCCCGACCAAGCGATCCGCGCCGCCGAAGCCGCGGACCACATCGTCGCCCGCGGTGCCGAAGAGCTGGAGGTTCCCGGTGAACGCGATGTTGAAAAACTCCTCGCTCGTCAACTCCGCACCCCCGAAGGCAAAGCGCACGTTCTGCGTGGTAATGTCGCCAAAGAGGGTAAGCCCCTGCGGCACACGTGCCGGATCGGCATCCACCGCTCGCGATATGAGGACGGCCGCCCGTCCCTCCACGGAAGCACGCGAGACGATCACGTCCTGCGCCGATGCGGCATCAACGACAATCAAATCACCGCCCGAGTTGTCGTCAATGACGTCCTCGAAGTCGGTAATGTAGGTATCGGCACCCTCACCTCCGCGCAGGATGTCGCGGCCGGCGCCTCCTACGAGCGCATCCTCGCCCGCCAGCCCAATGAGTTGGTCGTTGCCACCCTCGCCGTCAATACGGTCTGTAACCGCGGTGCCGATGATTACGTCGTCGCCCTCGGTGCCGTCGAGATCGAACCCCTGCTCGAGCACCTCGTCGTAGGTCATCACCGTGCCGTCGCCGAAGTGGATCGCATCGAGCACCGGGGTGGCAAGCGGATCGTCCGGATTGAAGCCGTCCAGGTGAATCGCGTCACCGTTACCCAAGTCAACCAGGAGTGAACCCAGACGAAACTTCACGTCATTACTGGAAATGCCTTCGCCCAGCACCAGCACGCTCGCCTCGGGATCGTTCGCTCCGGCCGGCGTGTCCACGATCGTGTCCACTCCGTCGCCACGGTTGAAGACGTAAATATCCTTGCCCGCCCCGCCCTGAAGCAGGTCGTTTCCGGCACCACCAATCAGAATGTCGCTTCCACCGTTGCCAAAGAGCCCGTCGTCGCCCGCGCCGCCGTCCAGGTAGTCACCCGCTTCATCAGCCGCCACGATCACATCCGGGTTGTCCCCGACGAGCACGTCGTTACCCGCGCCCCCGATCAGGATGTCCGATCCCGCCTCGCCGAACACGACATCGTCGTCCGCTCCGGCATCGATGAAGTCATCCCCCGCCCCCGCAAAGACCCAGTCCGCACCTCGCCCGCCATAAACGACATCCGCAGCGCCGGTCGCACTATCCATTATGGTTGCACCGAGAACGCGGGCTCCGTAGGTCTTCCGGCCCGCCTCAACGGTGACAACTCGTTCGACTTGCCAGCCGCGCGTGTAGGCGATCAAGTCATCATCGCCCCAGATGGTATCGTTCCCTGCCCCGCCCACGATCAGGTCCTGATCACCCCCGCCAAGCAGCAGGTCGTTGGTCCGATCCCCTATGATCCAGTCATCCCCCGCCGCACCGGAGAGCAAATCCCCCTTGAGATTGGTTGACGTGGCCTCATTGCCCGCGCGAATCGCCTCGGCGAGCGTGATCTTCCCCGCACCATAAATCTCGTCATCACCCGCCCCGCCATCGGCGACGTCCCCGCCCGCTTGCCCGTCCAGCACGCCATCGGCACCGGCCTCGATGAGATCGTTGCCCGCCCCGGTCTCGATCACGTCCTGGCCCGCGCCGGCGAGGACCCAATCCGCGTTACCGAGCCCGTTTTCGGGTTCCCCCCGCGGCCGGTCCGCGAAAATCTGGTCATGTCCCCCGCCCGCCTCGATCTTCTCGCCGGGGGCGGTGCCATCAACAGCCATATCCGGCCGGTTGCCAAAGAGCACATCGTCCCGATCCAGCTCTACTTCGGCGGTCACGATGACGTTGCCCAGCCCATCGGTCTGCGTCTGCACGCCGGAGGTCGCCGGATCGATGTCCTGGGGCTTTAGATCGCCCGAGATCGTGGATGCGGGCTGTGGCGTGGCGCGCGCTTCCCTTAGACGGATGCCAAGGTCACCGTCGCGAAAGTCCTTGAGCGTGATGCTGCCGCCGGCATCGCCATTGATGGTGATGATCAGATCGTCCTGGCTCCGAATGTAACTAAAGTTGCCGTCCGCACTGTTCCACTGGGTGCCGGAAACCTGCACGCTCGCATCGGCAATCACCGTGCCCTGCGGATTGGCGAACGTGCCGTCGCGAAAGACATAGCGCAACACCCCCTTGCCATCAGTGTCGAGGATCGTGTCTGCGCCATCGTTTCCGGAGCTGACCAGCCCGCTGAAGGAGTTGTAGTTGTAAACGTCTAGCCCCTTGCCACCTTCCAGATAGTCATTACCCGTCCGCCCTTCCAAAAAATCCGTGCCAATGCCGCCGAAGAGGCGATCGCCCAGAACGAAGTCAAAGCCGATCAAAGCACGTGACGCGTCATCGGCGAACATCACGACCTGGGTGCGTTGCTGGCCTGCGGGACGGTCAATCGGGTCAGCAAACAGAACGCGTTCGGGTCCACCTGCGTAGTAGTGGTATTGGGTGCTGATGTCGCCGGTGCCGGGAATGCGCGCGATGTCAGGGTTGTCCTGCGTATTTGAGGTCAGTACCGCTTGCAGCAGCCCCGCGCGGTCCTTGATCCAGTCCTCGGTGAGCGTACCTGTCCGACTAGCACTGATGTAGAGATCGATTTCGCCCTTCTGGTTGTGTTGGTTGTAGATCGCGTTGTTGCCCACGATCGCGAAGGGGTTCAGTTCCTTCAGGGCGTAACGATAGGCGATCGCCTCCGAGCCCTGGGCCCAACCCCCAAGTTGGACGGCATCGGTTGCAACAAGAGAATCCACTGTCAGCGCTCCCGCATAGGGGGCAATACGGGTTTGAAGACTGAAAAAGTTCTGATAATACTGCTCGCGGTCGTCCGCTGCGGTCGGCGCGGGATTGGGGGCGGCGGGATCCTTGAATAGCTTCCTCAGCGAGTCAAGACTCGCTTCCAATGAAAGGGCGGGCTTGTTGGAAGCCGCCTTTAGAATGTCGGTGATCTTGCCGATGCCGACCGCGGGATCCGTCGTGTTAAGCGTTGGATCGATATTGGAAAAGAGATCGTAGATCGCCAGGGAGTCGGCGAGGGGGGCCATCTTATGCGCAGGGATCGTATTGATGGGATCTATTGTTGTGCTTTGCGTTTCAGAAAATACCTGTATTTGCGGTTTACCCTGCACCGTTCCAATTAACTGCGCGGGCTCGCCCGGCACAAGCAAGTTTTCACCCGGGCCAGAGCCAAAGTTCCCTGTAGGCAATCCCAGTAAGTTGGTTAGCGAATCAAAACTCGGATCATTCGGACGGGTTAAACCAAGCGCGTTGTACGTATAGACCCCTGCACTTCCAAAGATCCGTTGATACACCTGACCCAGAAACCCGCCCAGGCTGTGTCCGCTAATTGTCAACTGGGCAGGGTCAATGCCTGGGCCAACACCGCTGACAAAATTGCTGGTCAGCCCTGTCCCGAGGGGAGTCAGTTGCTGCGTAAGACCATTCGCGCCCGCCCTTAGTCGCAACACATAGTTCACCATTGAGACCAGTTGATTCCTAGCCACACCGGTCACTGCAAGATCAAGGTCGGCCCCTGCAAAATCCACAAACTCGGTTGATCCACGAATGGCAAACATGTATGGCCCTGTTGGCTGCTGATTCGCATCCAGCCGCTCCAACAGCGTCGCAGACAATCCGTTGCTCAATAATCCACTTTCGGTGAATTGTGAGACGACACGCCAGTTTTGCACGAAGGCGGTGGCTTGAGATTCGCTGAAACCTTCCGTTTGAAGAGCGGCTATTACACCAGCATTGGTTGTAAGTAGATTGCCTGTGTTATCAAAGAAATTTGCATATGCAGCTTCAGCCAATTGAGCTTGTCGAAACAGGTCCTGAATGGTACTCATTTTTTTGCCCCTTCGACTTGTGCTGTGATTTGATCAAAAGATCCCTGATCTCTATGTTTTTCTATGCTACAGCGCTCACTATCTAACCAAAACTTCCATCCCGACCAACCGGCTTCTCGTCGTTCCTGCGAAGTGGAAAAATTTATTTCACGCGCAATAACTTCGCTATTCTTGCTATCTCGTATTTCCTTTTCAATTCGCCATCGGTTAATTGGGAGCGGCCCTTCATGTTTGTATATGTGAAGAAACCGCTGATTCAACACAATCGCTCTGCCGTATGGGGTTTGACGATGCGGCATATCTCTCTTATAAACCAACGTCTCCATCACCGCCGGATTCTCGGCCTTCCATTGATCAACGGTCTTGTAGACCCAGAACCCCGCTTCGGTCGAGCAGTAGTACTGATGCATCGCTACCGTCGGCAACCAGTCCCAAAAAGGAATTAGATACATTACCAGTGCTGCACTCCAACCCCAACGCTTGGCGCTCCTGCCGCTATTCCGCGCATAACGAATCGCCCAGTGCACCACCGCGATGGAAATCAGCAAATACAGCAACGCCGCCCCTAGTACGACTGGCCCAATCATTTGAGCTCCGAATAATAATCAAAGCTTCTCGGTTGCACGCAACACTGCTCGCCGTAATTGCTGTCGCATCGAAGAGGTGATCTTAAATGGCTGCGCGGCGCTTCTGACATAGACCTCGAGCACGCGGACCCCCTTTCTTACCACATAACCCGCGGAATTCTCCCCTGTCCACCAAACGGCCGCATCACCCATCGATCTCTCTGTTTCGATGGAGCCACTGGGAACCCTCGGAGTATTCGCCTTATCCGCCCAAGTTTTCGCGTCAGACGACGACTTGAACTCCCAAAGGGTTACAGTGACAACCGTAACGGGTGCGCCTTCGGCCGAGAAATCGCAATCCTTTCGAATCTTGTCGGCAAGAACATTTCTCGAAGCGGTCGGTCCTCGTGCGACAGGACGACCGATTATCTGGCTCGCCGTGGCTTTGTCGATGAGATCGCACGCGGTAATTTCTGCAGCCGCGGAAGAAAATGCCGACAAGAGAGCAAAAACACATAACAAGGCACGGATCAAGCTGATCAACATATCTTCTCCCTAAGTTTCTTTGCCGCTTCCCACTATCTCCCCGTCCTTCGCTCCCCTCCCCTGAAGGAAAGTGACTTGGTCTTAATGGGGACGGAGCCCGGTTTCGGGTGCCACCCGCTCCAATGTGACCTTGACCATAGTCCGAATACACTGCAGGTGCTGCCTCCACGACTCAGACGAAATCTTTCTAAAACGGGGCTCCGTCCCCATCCACCCTCCTCGTCGATCGGAATCGCTACGGGCTCGCCTTGGTGCGCTACATTCATCTGAATCCGGTGCGCGCCCGGATCGTCCAGCAGCCCACCGCCTACCCCTACAGCAGTCACCGCGCCTATCGCGGACGGGAGGATCTGCCTTGGCTCACCACGGACTGGGTGCTCGGGCAGTTCGGCGCCCGTATCGGGGTTGCGTGTTCGCGCTTTGCGCGTTTCATCCATGAGGGCAAGGCCGAAGGCCACAACGCGGCGTTCTACGGTGGGCAGACCGACTCCCGGATCGTGGGCGAGGAGGACTTTGTCAGAACGATCCTCAAACCGCCGCCCGTCCGCCAACGCCCGCCCCCGATCGGAAAACTGCTGACCCATGTATGCCGCCGCTACCGGCTCACCGAGAAGGAGCTTCTCGCCGCAGGCCGCGCGCGACTGCCCGCCGAGGTGCGCTCGCTCGTAGCCTGGCTCGCGCTCAACACCCAAACTGCCTCGCTCACCACA
>Ga0209640_10006736_pt1 | contig 10045 bp, 9 predicted proteins | sample RifCSP10_1_FD_184018 | JGI IMG/M metagenome (GOLD analysis project Ga0209640, IMG submission 184018) | Soil microbial communities from Rifle, Colorado - Rifle CSP2_sed 10_1 (SPAdes) (version 2) | ecosystem: Environmental > Terrestrial > Deep subsurface > Rock core/Sediment | place: Rifle... | reverse complement strand
GCGTACAGATGTCATGATGAATTGAGGATGTTTGACACTCAGCGAATGTGACTTTCCCTGTCATATTAGGTGAAGAAAGGTCCTCGTTTGTGAAGACGTGCACGAACTGACGGTTACCGAGAGCATCCTGGAAATTGCTGTGCGCCATGCGCGCGAAGCCGGCGCGGCGCGCATTGCCGGCATTCACCTGGTTCTCGGCGAATTGTCGTCAATTGTGGATGACTCGGTGCAGTTTTACTGGGATATGATCAGCGAAAACACTTTGGCTGAGGGGGCGCAGCTGGTTTTCCGGCGGGTTCCGGTTGAACTGCTATGCCTGAGCTGCGCGCAGCGCTACAGTCCCAGCAGCGTTGAACTTGCCTGCCCCAGTTGCGGCGCTGTGCAGGTGAAGATCATTGCAGGCGAAGAGTTTTTCGTAGAGGCAATCGATATCCAGATGGAGGGCTCGAAAGAAGCGAAATGAATCAACGCATCTCCGTGGTTGAAAAGATTCTCGACGCTAATGACCAGATCGCCAGCGAAAACCGGGCGTACCTGGAAGCCGCTGGCGTATTTTCCCTGAATTTAATGGCCTCGCCGGGCGCTGGAAAGACTTCCTTGATTGAACAGACCATCAAGAACCTCTCCAGGGATGTGCGGCTGGCCGTCGTGGACGGTGACATCGCCACCAGCCTGGACGCCGACCGCGCCGCTGCGGCGGGTGCCAGGGCAGTGCAGATCAACACTGGCGGAGACTGCCATCTGGACGCGATCATGCTCAGGCAGGCGCTGGGACAGATCGATCTCTGTGAGGTTGAGCTGCTAATCGTAGAAAACGTCGGCAACCTGATTTGCCCCGCCAACTTCCAGCTGGGTACCTGTCAAAACGTTCTGGTGGCTTCGACTCCGGAAGGCGCCGATAAGCCGTATAAATACCCCGGCGTATACCGGGGAGTGGACGCGCTCGTGATCAACAAAATCGACCTGCTGCCTTACCTTGATTTCGATATGGCGTACTTTCGCCGAGGAGTCCAGATCCTGAACCCCGGAGTGGTGACTTTTCCGCTGTCCTGCCGCAGCGGCGAAGGGGTGGAAGCCTGGTTGGAATGGATCCGAGAGAGCATCCGCGCTTTTCGGGCGAGGTATGGATCGAACGGCATGGCCAAGCATGTCCGAGATTAGAGGTTTCCGCATCCACATCACCGGCATTGTCCAGGGCGTCGGATTCCGGCCTTTTGTTTATGGCCTGGCACGGCGCCTGGCATTGACCGGATGGGTGCGCAACACCTCGTCAGGAGTGGACATCGAAGTTGATGGAGCGCCGGAGGCATTGGAAGTCTTTGCACAGGCGCTTCAAAGCCAGGCGCCGCCCCTGTCAAAAATCGACAGCATCGACATACATGACCGTCCGTTTAACGGATTCAATCGCTTTGAAATTGTCCCTTCCCAGCCGCAGCCAGACGCCTTTCAACCGATCTCACCCGATATCGGCATGTGCCCGGATTGTTTGAGGGAATTGTTCAACCCGCAAGACCGGCGCCACCGCTATCCCTTTATCAACTGCACCAACTGTGGGCCGCGCTTCACGATCATCGCCGATATCCCGTATGACCGGCCCAACACCACGATGGCACCCTTCGCCATGTGCCCGGACTGCGCCGAGGAGTACCACGACCCACTGGACCGGCGGTTCCACGCCCAACCGGTGGCCTGCCCGGCCTGTGGACCGCATGTCTGGCTGGAAAGCAGCGGCTTGCAGATTCAAGAAAACAAGCGAGATAATCCATGGGGAGAAGAAGCGCTGGTACAGACCCGCCGGCTTCTGGCGACGGGCAAAATCATCGGGGTGAAAGGCCTCGGCGGGTTCCACCTGGCCTGCGACGCCACCGACCCTCAAGCCGTGGCCGAGTTGCGCCGTCGAAAACTGCGCGTGGACAAACCATTTGCAGTAATGATGCCCGACATCGAAACGGTTGAACGCCACTGCTTTGTCGATATTGCCGAAGGCGAATTGCTGACCTCCCGAGAGCGGCCAATCGTCATCCTGCGGAGGCGAAGCGATTCACGGATCGCGGCGCAGGTGGCGCCAGGACAAAAAACGCTGGGCGTGATGCTCCCGTATACGCCGCTCCATTACCTCTTGCTGGAGCGAGCGCATCAGTTCCCGGAGGCCCTGGTAATGACCAGCGGCAACCTGAGCGAGGAGCCGATCGCCATTGACAACGAAGAAGCGCGCCGCCGGCTCGCCCCCCTTGTGGACGCCTTCTTGATGCACAACCGCGATATCCGCATCCGCTGTGACGACGCGGTTATGCGAGTCTTTCAGATACCCGGGCCCCACTTGCATGATTTTTCTTCTTCCGCCTACCCGCTGCGCCGGTCACGCGGCTACGCGCCCCTGCCCATACGACTTCCCTGGACAGGATCCCCGATCCTGGCGACCGGGCCGGAGTTGAAAAACACCTTCTGCCTGGCAAGAGATGGGTATGCCTTCCTCAGCCAATATATCGGCGACCTGGAGAATTACGAGACGCTGCAGGCATTCCAGGAGGGCATCAGCCACTTTGAGCGGCTTTTCCGGGTAAAGCCGGGTGCACTGGCCTACGATTTCCATCCAGATTACCTGGCAACGCGTTATGCGCTGGAACGAGCCGAAAGGGAAGACTTGCCAGCGATCGGAGTCCAGCACCACCACGCCCATATCGCTGCCTGCATGGCCGAGAACGGGCTGACCGGGGAGACGCCGGTGATCGGCGTGGCGTTCGACGGGACGGGCTACGGCGATGATGGCGCAGTGTGGGGCGGCGAATTCTTGCTGGCAGATTACCGCGGCTACCAGCGAGTCTATCACCTGGACTACACGCCGCTGCTCGGCGGGGAGAAGGCCATCCGGGAACCGTGGCGCTGCGCACTGGCCTGGCTGCAGCGGGCGGGCGTCGATTGGGAAATGGATCTCCCGGCGGTGCAAGCCGCGTGGGAAAGCTCTGCGGCCGGCGTTGACCCTCTCTCTCTGATCAGGCGCCAGCTGGAAAGTGGTATTAACGCGCCGGATACGTCCAGCATGGGTCGACTCTTCGATGCAGTTTCCGCCTTGATCGGGATCCGCCAGCAGGTGAATTATGAAGCGCAGGCAGCCATCGAGATGGAAGCCCGGGTTGATCCCAAGGAGAAGGGAACTTATCCCCTGGATGAGGCGCATGGCGTGATCGACGCCAGGCCGCTCATCCGGGCGGTGGTGGCTGATTTGCGCGCCGGCGCGCCGGTCGAGACGATCGCCGCCCGCTTCCACAACAGCATTGTCCAGATGACCATCCGGCTATGCCGGAGCATGCGGGCCGATTATGGCATAAACCAGGTGAGCCTGAGCGGCGGCGTATGGCAGAACATGGTCCTGCTGGACAGGACGGCCAGGCTGCTCAACAAAGACGGCTTCGAGTTGCTCCTGCACCGCCGCGTCCCGGCCAATGACGGCGGCGTCGCTTTGGGGCAAGCGGTGGTTGGTTTAGCGAAGTTGGCAGGCGAGAAGAGTCAGGTGGACTGGATTTGGAGGTCGTAGTGCGTGTTGCGTAGTGCGTATCGCGTATTTTTGAGGTGGGGATTCCACGGATCACTCATTACGGATTACGCAATACGGATTACGGAGTACGGATTACGCAATACGGACTAAACATCAAGCGAAGTAGATACCAAGGAGTAGCCAATGTGCCTAGCGGTACCCGGCAAAGTTATCGAGCTCTACCAGGTAGATGGGATGAAGATGGCCAGGATTGATTTCGGTGGTGTGGTCAGGGAAGCGTGCATGGCCTACCTCCCGGATATTCAAGTCGGCGAATACACGATCGTTCACGTCGGGTTTGGCCTCAGCAAGCTCGATGAAGAGGAAGCGCAAGAGACTCTGCAGATGCTGGCAGAGATGGATTTGCTGGCCGAGGAGCTGCCCGAGCTCAACCAGGGAGATCTTCCCCGTGAAATATCTTGATGAATATCGCCAGGAGCAGCTCACACGCAAGCTGCTCAGAGACATCGAATCTGTCGTCACCCAACCCTGGACCCTGATGGAAGTGTGCGGGGGTCAGACCCACTCGATCTTGCGGAGCGGGCTGGACCAGCTGCTGCCGCCAGAAATCGAACTGGTGCATGGACCGGGCTGCCCGGTCTGTGTGACCCCTCTAGAACTCATCGATAAGGCTATCGCCCTGGCTGCCAGCCCGCAGGTGATCTTCACCTCCTATGGCGATATGCTCAGGGTCCCGGGATCGGAGCGGGATCTGTACAGCGTACGAGCCGCGGGTGGAGACGTACGCGTGCTTTACTCCCCGCTGGATGCGCTGAAGATTGCGCGAGAGAATCCGGATAAGATCGTGGTTTTCTTCGGCATCGGATTCGAGACCACCGCCCCGGCGAATGCAATGACCATCGTGCAAGCCAGGAACCAGGGGATCCACAACTTCGCCATGCTGGTTTCGCACGTTACAGTGCCGCCGGCCATCACCGCCATCCTGGAATCGCCGGAGGTGAAGGTGAATGGCTTCCTTGCGGCTGGCCATGTTTGCACCGTGATGGGCTATTGGGAATATGAAGACCTGGTCGAAAAATACCAGGTGCCGGTGGTGGTGATGGGTTTCGAACCGGTGGATATCGCCAGAGCAATATTAATGGCTGTAAAGCAGCTGGAGGCGGGGCGGGCGGAGGTGGAAAATGCATACCAGCGTTCCGTACAGAGGGCAGGCAACCGGAAAGCCCAGGAAGTCATCCGGCAGGTTTTCGAGGCCTGCGACAGGTCCTGGCGGGGGATTGGTGTGATACCGAAGAGCGGTTACCGGCTGCGTCCGGAATACGCTTTTTACGACGCGGAGAATCGCTTTCCCGAAGTGCAGGCCATTAAAGCGGAGGAATCCAGCCTGTGTATCAGCGGGTTGGTGCTCCAGGGTCTCAGGAAGCCCAACCAATGCCCGGCATTTGGAAAAGAATGTACCCCAGAACATCCCCACGGGGCGACGATGGTTTCTTCCGAAGGGGCCTGCGCCGCCTACTACAGGTATGGCCGCTATGAAATGAGCTCAAACCGGTCTGAGGCGCTTGCTTAAAGTAGATGGAATGGACGACAGTGAGGGTTGCGTATGACAGAAAAGATTACTATGAGCTCATGGACCTGCCCGATAGCATTGCGGAACTACCCGACCATTGTGATGGGGCACGGAAGCGGCGGCAAGATGATGAGCGAGTTGATCCGCCACTTGTTTCTGCCATTGTTCGACAACGGCACGCTGGCGCAGCTGGGCGACTCGGCAGTGCTGGAGATCCCCACCAACGGTAGCGGCCCAGCCCGGCTGGCGTTCAGCACAGATTCCTTCGTAGTCCATCCGCTGATCTTTCCAGGCGGCGATATCGGCGAACTGGCGGTAAATGGGACGGTCAACGACCTGGCGATGAGCGGGGCGCAGCCCTTATTCTTAAGCGCCGGCTTCATCCTCGAGGAAGGGCTTCCCATGGAAACCCTTGGGAGGATCGTTAATTCCGTGGCGGATGCCTGCCGGGACGCCGGGGTCCAGCTGGTGACCGGCGACACCAAGGTGGTCGATAAAGGTCATGGTCATGGGATGTATATCAACACGACGGGAATCGGTTTAATTCCAGCGGGGGTAGTGATCGCGCCGGATCGAGCGCAGGTGGGCGATGTTGTGATTTTGAGCGGGACGATCGGCGACCATGGTATGGCCATCCTCTCCGTGCGTGAAGGTCTGGAATTCGAAACGCTGATCGAGAGCGACACCGCTCCGCTGCATGAGTTGGTTCAGGGCTTGCTCGCGGTGACGCGGCAAATACACTGCCTGCGGGATGCAACCCGAGGCGGTCTGGGGGCCGCGTTGAACGAACTTGCGATCAGCTCTCAGGTAGGGATCGAGATCGATGAACGCCATATCCCGGTGCGTCCGGCGGTGCAAGCGGCCTGCGAAATTTTGGGCCTCGACCCGTTCTACGTTGCCAATGAAGGCAAATGCGTGGCGATTCTGCCACGCGAGCAGGCAGAAGCAGCCCTGGCCGCCATGAGAGCTCATGCAACCGGGCGGGAGGCGCAGATGATCGGCCAGGTGGTTGCCGATCACCCGGGAATGGTGGTGGCTCGGACGGGAATCGGAGCGCGCCGGGTGGTCGACTTACCGGCCGGAGAACTGCTGCCAAGGATTTGTTGACGTAATGCGTAATGCAATTCGTATTCCGTTCAGCCGAAGAGAGCAATCCGGATGCAGGTGGTATGATTAAAGGGTGGAGACTATGGGGATGTCAATTAGAAATCATGACGGATAAAACTGAAGCGTGGCAAAGGGAGGTTGATCGACCCGCGGTAAAGGTAACCGGTCGAGCTGAACGACATCGCCGCAGGGTAATTTTTGAGGGAGTGGTCGTCATTGCCCTGATGATCTTTATCGCGTTAACGGTCCTGGCATCAACGCGGGCTTACTTTCAGATCGACCTGGCGATCACTCAAGCGCTGCAGTCCTTACAGGCGCGCTGGTTTGCCTCTTTAATGGGTGCAGTCAGCTGGCCGGGTAACTGGCCGCAGTCGGTGATTGTGACTGGCCTGCTGATCCTGGGTATCTGGTGGGCCGGATTCAAACGGGCAACGGTCATTGGCGCTCTCTGTGCGATTGGCGTGCAGCTGCTCAACTCGCTGGTTAAGATCAGCGTGCAGCGACCGAGACCGGCCGCCGACCTTGTAGATGTCTTCCGGGAATTGGGCACATTCAGCTTTCCGAGTGGTCATGTCATGTTTTACACAGGTTTCTTTGGCTTTTTGCTGTTCTTGGTCTATCGTTTGATAAAAGATTCGTGGAAGCGAATGGCATTAATGACGATATTCGGAGGGCTGGTGGCGCTGGTAGGCCTTTCACGCGTGTACCTGGGCGCGCATTGGGCAAGCGACGTTTTAGGCGGGTATATACTCGGCGGGGTATGGCTGCTCTTGATGGTAGAAGTGTATCGGCGAGGGCAACGCAGGAGTGAGGAGGGCGTGTAAATTTCTATCTGGAAGTAGGCGCGGGCTGATGTTTGGAGGGCCTTGTTTTTTCGTGGTCTTCCTCGGCGACGTGTACCTGACGACTGGCTATGCGCGCTTCTATCGCCTCCTGGTAAACCGAGAGCATTTTTTGAGCCTGCTCCCTAATTGAATAGGCACGGGCCTTATCCAGGCCAGCCGCTTTCAGGCGATCCGCCAGCCCGGGATCATCGAGAATGCGGGAGATTGCCTGGGCGAGGGCCTGGCTGTCGTCCGGTGTGAGGAGTCCGTCTTTGCCATGCTCAATGACATCGCGAGTGCCGGTGGCATCCACTGCGGCGACAGGCAGCCCGGTCGCCATCGCTTCCAAGGTCACCAGACCCTGGGTTTCGGTGAGGGAGGAGAAGCAAAACAGGTCGGCTGCCTTGAGGTAGCACGGAATCTCCTCAAAGGGGACCTTGCCTACAAAATCCACCGAGGGGTCGATTCCAAGACTTTGAGTAAGCTCGACGAGATCCTTCCGGTAAGGACCGTCGCCCAGGATGACCAGGCGAACATCGGGATGTCTTTGAACAACCAGGGCAAAAGCCTGTAGCAGGCGACCCAAATTCTTTTCCTTGGCTAAACGGCCCACGGTGATCAGAACCGTTTGTTCTCCCCAGCCACGCTGCTGGCGGATGGAAGTGCCATCGGCACTCTCGTAAGGTTCCAATTCGATGCCCGTTGGGACAATGGTGATAGGCCCCTTCACATAATATTCTGAGAATAAGATATCTCGAATGCTCTTGCTTGGTACAACGATGTGGTGGCAGCGCCGCATATAGACGCGCAGCCACGAATCGATCGTGTTCTTGATGAATTCCTGGACGATTTCCTGATTCAACGGAAAGTAATGGCTATAGTCGCGGTAGCGGGTGTGAAAAGTGAAGACCAGGGGTAAATTATATTCTCGGGCCTTATTGGCGGCGGCCTGGCCGAGAAGAACCGGGTGGTGGCTGTGGATGACATCTACTTTAAGGGGAGGGAAAAGATTATCGATGAACGGGGAGAAAGGAATGGTAGCCGGGAAATCACCCGGCAGGCCCAAATCCAGCGCCGGATAGCGGAAGATAAAAGGCTCCTTATCCACATAATCTGGTTCGTTCTGGGCAAATACAAAGACGTTGTGACCGAGCTCGGTCAGGGCCTTGCGGAAGGCGCTGACGGACCGAACCACGCCGCTGATAACCGGATAGTAGCTATTCGTAAAATGGGCGATGTGCATGTGGATATTATAGCGTGAAACGGGGGACGTAATGCGTAAGACGTAGGGCGCAATATAAGAGATTCTTAATTACGGGTTACGCATTACGGATTACGTGTCCGCATTGCTTACGGTAAATTGCTGAATTAGGGTTGGAATCGGTAATTAATGCAGAGGATGGCCGGCCAGGTGGCGCTCGAAGACATGGTTAGCGTAGATCACCATGCCCGCGCTCCAGGTGAAAGGAGCTTCGGAGCTATACCAGAAACCGCTTACGTAGCGCCCATTCGGGGCATAGACTTCGTGGACAGCGCCATCCCGGGCGATGACTTCAGAAAGTCGATCAAGGCATTCCTCGGCTTCTTTGAGACGCCCGGCCCGGCTGAGAGCAATGATGTGCCAGGCGCCCAACCAAAGCCAGGCCGCATCGATATGGTAAAACCCGATGCGACCCAGGCGATTTTCGATGGCGACAAATTGGTTTGGGTAAGGCGGGTACACTGTCCTGGTGGGAATGGGGAACGCCATCCCGAAACGATGCATATTATCGAGAATGGCATGAGCCTGAGCGGGGCTGGCCAGGTCCCAGGCAATCGCTAAGAGGTTTCCGCTGCTGCTGAGGTTTTCGAAGTCCTCGCTCGTGACGTAATAACCTAGATCCTCGCGCCAAAAATGATTGTTAATGGCTGCCGTGAGCTGGGTGGCCTTGAAAGAAAAATGAGAGGCATCGGCTTCTTTGCCAAGCCGGGCGGCAGCTGCGGACATATCTCTAAGAGCTTTCCAATAAACCACGTTCGTATACAGGACACGACCCACCCTGGCGATGCTATCCGCCCAATCCGAAAAGGCTTCTTGATGCAGCAAGCCATCGCTGTGCGCATGATCTTCCAACCAGAGCAAGGCCCGGCGCAGTTCCGGCCAGTATTTTCTGAGGAAGTAGAAGTCGCCGGAACGATGCGCGTAATTGAGAGCGGCAATCACCAGCAGCGCATTGCCGTCCAGCGAGATAGTCCGGTGTCCAGATTTATACTTGGGTTGCAGCGGCGCGAGGATAGGCTGTTCGCGACGAAAGAGGGAGTGTAGAAAGCGGTTAGCCACCCCATTGGAGTAAACCTTGACTGGGAATTGGCCGGAGGACCGCTGGTTGATGAGAAAGACTTCCAGAGATTCGCGCACCGGCCGGTATTCTTCCAATTCGACCAGGCCGAAGCTGGCGAAGGAGAGATCACGCGCCCAGGGCTCGCGGAAGTTTCGGCGACCCGCGGAAACTACCATCCTTTGACTGCCATCGGGAAGAGGACGCATCTCGATCCCGTCATGAAGGTTAGCAACCGCAATCGCCAGAGCCCGAGACTGCAGGGAGGTGAGCGCCTCGGTTTCCAGGTTTACCGAGTAGGGCTGCAGATAGGGCTGTTTCAGGAGCCGCTGAAAGTAGCCGATCAGCTGTATGGCGAACCAGCCGGCCAGGCCACCGATTAATAGCTGCAGAAGAACTATTGGACCGTTAACATACCAGGAGGTTTGTTTTGCTTCGAGTTCTAGAGTGTCTTCAACCATGACAAATATTAGTCTACCATGGTTGTCTATTTTAGATTTTTCAATCCTGAAAGGTGGACAGGGACTTGAGGAGTGAAAGGTGAAGCGTGAAATATAGGTAAACGTATGAATGGGCGACCTAGTTCGTACTTCGTCTTTGGTAATGCGCGGCGACCAGGAGGAACCGCCTGGATGCGAAGGGCGCGAAGGAACGCCAAGATAAATTAATCTTGGCGATCTCTTAGCGCTCTCTGCGCCTTTGCGGTTTTATTTACCCACCACAAAGGGCG
>Ga0209640_10006735_pt1 | contig 10046 bp, 13 predicted proteins | sample RifCSP10_1_FD_184018 | JGI IMG/M metagenome (GOLD analysis project Ga0209640, IMG submission 184018) | Soil microbial communities from Rifle, Colorado - Rifle CSP2_sed 10_1 (SPAdes) (version 2) | ecosystem: Environmental > Terrestrial > Deep subsurface > Rock core/Sediment | place: Rifle... | reverse complement strand
TACCAAATACCATATCAAACCAATGTTCAATTTCTTCTGTAGTTCCCCACCAAATTACATTATCAGGAGGTCGTTTTTCTTTAGGGACTTCCTCATAAGCGTCTAATTGCATTTGTTTTCTAACTACATAACTAATTGTCCAAGGAAAGTCTAAAGAATCTTCCGGTAAATCTCGTATAAAAGGTAAGTTTGTACTATTACTTAATGTCCAGGCAATTCTTATTCCGTTACTTCGGGCAATTTTTTTAGTACGCCCATCCCCATTTCTAAGTTCTTATATTCTTGAACTAATTTTTCCTTAAGATTATAAGAAATATTCTGAAAATCAGCAAATGATTTAAAAGCTAGTTTTCTATAATTTTTATCTTTAAATGTAGCATAGTAAATAATCATTTCATAAAACTTATTAGACATTTCTTCTATACAAAGTCTATTAATTATAAGTCGTTCATATTCTTTATATAGAACCTCAGGTTCTAAGTTATCAAGTCTTTCCTTTTCTACTGCTTCTAATTTCCGTGTTTTTTCAGAAACAGCTTCGGAAAATTTCTTAGGAAACTCATCTATAAGTTTCTGATATTCCTCTTGATCTTCTAGTTCAGCATCCGATTTAGGAGGAGTGGGCTGTTCCATATCTACATTTCTAATAGCTTGTCCTTGTAAATCTTCTAATTTTAATAAAAGAATCATACTTACTAGATGTTCTTTTGATTGTTCTTGAAATTCATCAAACTCAGAAAGCAGAGATACTCTTTCATCTGAACCCTGGGTTTTAAGTGCTCTTCTAAAATCACTAGACTTTCTTAAAGCGTAGGTTCTTGCTTTTCCTACATCTGCATCCCCTACTAATTTTAGATACAGAATAACTGATTGATTAGAAATACCGTCCTCAATAGTTATTTCCTTTTTCCATCTAAATAGCTGTTCTATATCTACATCATTCTTTTCAATATCTCTCATCTTCCTCTCCTAGTATTAAAATTAAAGGGCTACATACACCTGCGGTTAGGCTGAGTATGTAGCCCCTTTGTTCATCCTTTTTGGCTAAATTATTTTAGCTTGGGATCACGCCTGAATAAACGATTAAATCTCCAGTACGTGATTTGATATCAAATGTCTGTTGTGCGTTAGCATTTACATTTGAAGTAAAGCCTTCGCTTGTTACAACTAACTCTGGAACCTCTAAACTCTTTAGAACAGCAATTGGTGGAACCTTATCTGCTGGGTCTCTAAGTTCAATCACTAAATCAAGACCAGTAGCAGTGAATTCATCAATACCCCATTCTGTATCACCAGATGCTAAAGTTCCGGTTGTGAATAGTTCAATTAGTTCCTCATCTGTATCAAGAACAGTAACTGTTCCTGTAACAGAAGGCACCTGTAGTTGATAACCAACTACTTGTCTATTACCCATTTCACGAACTGTTTCTGGATTGAAAGTACCATTTAAGGTAACAGACTGTACTCTTTCAATACCATTAGCTGCGATTGTTACAGGAACATCAAGACCTCTAATAGCAGCAGGCATTGAGTTATCTCCGGTATCTGCCCATACTTCAGATGAAGTAGTAGATTGATAAACAATCAAAAGTTGATCTACTGTAGCAGAACCTACGGTTAAAGTAGAACCTGTAATTTCATATTCACCAGCAGCAGGAACACCTGAAACTTCATCTAGATATACACCATCCTGAATAACTGAAAGAGCATCATTACCGCTCTTTAGTGGCTCAGGAGTTTCTGATAAAGCAAATGGGCCAGCGCCAGCACCGAACTTCTCAACTATAAGATCATTAATAAACCAACGTTTTTCTGACCCAATGATTGTATACTCTTCTGTTGATTCTCCATCAACTGAATAGCTGAAAGAGAAATCTCTAACTGTACATTTACGAGCGTGCGCTGTTTTAACATAATCATCTGTATTATCGTCTCTTACATGAATAACTACATCAACCTCTTGAATTTCAGTAATACTTACTCCAGATGCAGGATAAGCTAAAAAGTCTGTTCCTGTTAGAACAGAGAACAACTTAATACCCACATCCATAGACTGAAATGTAAGAGTAACAGCAGGAACATCTTCAACGGTACCAGCATGTAGACGATTACCCAACTCATCAATATCTGTAGAAGGGCGATCAGCATTCATAGTTAGTCTTTGAATTCTTGGAAGAATCAAAGAATCTCTAACGCCTACTAGCTTTACCTGAACTTCCTTAGATGGAATAGCAATTCTTCTAGCCATTAGGTATTAACCTCCAATTATAATTCACTATATTCCGTAATAAATCGTATAGAACTTCTCCAATAAAGTTTTTCAACTAAATCTGGAAATATTCTAATTGGTATTACTTCTATATTTGAGGGAATTAAAGTTCCCAATTGCGTAACAACTATAGGTGGGAAACCCTCATCATAATCATATACGGCTATTCGATTATCTTCTAGCTCATTAATAATTATAGACGAAATTTCATCCCGTTGCGCTTTATTAGCCGCAAAAACATCAATATTCCATGCCCTGTCTCTTTGCCCTCTTCTATTACCTAGTTCAAAAGGATCAATGCTAAGACGTTGACCCTCAATGGCTACGGAAGGAATAACTAAGTCTTGTTCAGGATAACCGTCAACAACTAATACAGTATCATAGGGAGAGACTAAAACCTCATCCTGTAACCAAAAGAAAATACTAAGGTCTTGCTTTCTCTCTAAAAACATTAGCCTCTTCTAACTCCTAAGATACCACGTTTAGGTGTGATATATAATTTATAGGGTTGTCCTGCCACAAAAAATTCTTTGATAATTTGACCTAATGGTTTAACTCTTCTTCTATCAAATGCCTCTAATTCTACAAATATTATATTTTCTATTTCTCTATTTACTTGTTCTATAGCAGTTTGAAGTAATGGTCGTGCTTCATCCTCAGTATTTTCTATAAAATGAGTAGGAGCATTATTAGGATAAGGAGTTCCGCCGTCTCCAATTGGAGCTTCTGAACTTCCATAATTTAAAAACAACCAATAGGGGGCTAAGTCTCCCCATAAATCAAGTCTTGTTTCTATAGTTCTTTCGTACTTTTCTTTAGCTTTTTCTCTAAAGGACTGTCTACTTCCCTCTCTGACATTAGGAGGAGCAGCCCCGCCTTCTCTAGCAGGTCTATAGATTACTTGTTTCCAAAGTAAAGAACGAGTTTCAACCGTGCCTTTACTAATACCTAAAATTTCTCTAGCGGCTCTTATACCATCATCTAAATCTACCCAATCTCCAGCTACAAGTGAAGCGCTAGTAAATAGATCAAATCTTCCATCAGGACTAGCTCTAATTATATCTGGATTAGAGAAAACAAATTGTAAGTGCTGTGATAGTTCAGGAGTATTAAATTCTCTAGTACTACTAATAGCTGATTTAAGATTTTTAAGTAATATGGCTTGAACTTGAGGAAATACTCTTCCCAAAGCTGTAGCTACTATGTCTATATCAGTTACTATGGCCCCTCTATCAATTTCTGCGGCTAAAGCCCTCGCATTAGCAGATAAGTTTTGTAGTTCAGGTAGGGCCATTATTTCATAACCAAGCCTTCTATATTACCAAATAGAATTCGTAGAAGCGATCTTGTATAGTCATTCATAGCATCAAGCAATACTTTTCTAACAAATTTATATTCATTACTATCTTTATCCATATACTCTTCTAGTTCAGAAAGAGCAATGGCAATAAATTTGTCCTTTTTCTTTGTAAAGAAATCAAGAACATCGAGTACATCTAAGCCGTCTATAGTAATACTTGGACTAGGATAATACTCATTATCTTCATTCTTCAAAGGATTATCAACATCTTCCCAAGACATTATTCCTCCCTCTCTACCAGAGTTACGATTACTCTATTTAACTCTGGAACCCCTCGGTATGAAACATCTTTCTGGATATACTCTTTATTATCAACTAAATAATAGTCTGCATTTTCTACAGCAAATACTGAACTTGCTGTTAGTTTGAATTGTACTCTTGAATCACCTTCAACTATTAGACCCCCCGAAACCCATACTGGTTGATCTAGATTATTTAGTTCGGTAATATGTGCCTTTGTAATAAAGCCAGAAGTTGTATTTAGATACCAACTACCCCCACAAGTAGGGCAGAATTGATTGGTAGAAAGGCCAGTAACGGGATCAAAACTATCTGTAGGGTCAGGGCATTCTATACCGCTTACCGTTACAAATATTGTTATGTCCCGTCCAATAACCTCTCGTATATCATCTATAATTTCGGCGGTATCATCAGGCCAAGCTATTACCATTATTCACCTAATAGTCTTGAAAATATTACATCAAATTGATTTGAGATTACTTTCCAATTATATTTAGGTTGAGTAACATTATCATATGCGGCCTGAGCATATTCCTCTAAAGTACCTTTATGCCACATATCATATGCTCTTTCTAGACACTCTACTACTGAGTCAAATTTAGGAATGCGGGCAATATTATTGGTATGTTCATACATTATTCGATCGCCCGCTTCAATCATAAAGGCATTATCTTTATTCCATATCTCAGAATTTGCTGAATGATCTGGAACTATCTGTGCCCTTCTAGTAGCAGCATGTTCAAAAGCTGTTAATCCCCACCCTTCACCTGTAGAAGTATTTAAACCTACATCCGAAGCATTGTAAATTAGATTTAATCTTCCATCGGGAACACCTGGAATTTGGTCCTTCAGAGTAGACATGATTAGTTTTTTATCCCAACCAAGTCTATTTGCAACCTTTAGGACATTTACTCCGGCATCTTCCACACCCATATGACAATAAAGCATTACATCTGTCTTATCTTTCTGAAACTCATCAAATGCCATCAGAGAAATATCAATTCGCTTCCTGGGTTGATTTCTATTGGCATTCAATATGATAAAGGGAGTTCTTTGTTCAAGTATCTTCTTCGGGTATAGCTTTCTTTTTGCAGCATCTACGCCCCTAAGAAGTTCTGTATCCTTGAAAGGAAAAAATTTATGAGTATCAACCCCATGCGGAATCACATGGATTTTATCTGGCTCGGCAAAAGCTTTAGTGGTTAAAATATCTTGTTTAGCAAATTCTGTATAAACACAAACATCATTTACTAAATGAAATCGTTCAAACCATTGAGCATCTGAACCATATGAGTCTATTGGAAAATAAACAACTATTGGCTTATCTTTTATATTAAGTCTTTCTAACTCGAAAAGATAAGTATTTATAATCCAAGCATCATTAAAGAAGAAGAAAAGATCGGGCTTTATAGCCTCGACCAATTCTCTTATTCTCTTTTTACCATATAAATCACCGCCCAATAAGGCAGGATAAATATAGTGTTTGTACTCATGTGGATCGCCTAGATAGTTTATACCTAGATGATGAACTTCATACTTTTCAGTTGAAAGATTCTTTATTATATTATGAGCGACTCTAGAAAATCCAGTTGTAGCAACGGCATCTGATACCCAAAGTATCTTCTTTTTTCCTTTCCTTGGCATTGTAACTCCTTAACTATCTTCTTCCGATTTCCCTCTCTCATAAGGATTTTGTTCAAATCCTTGTAAGTGTTTCTTGCCCGGAGCAGATAGTCGCTTTTGTGGAGGCTTCAAGATATTAGTAAGCTCTTCCCAATCTCCCACTAAAAGACTATCCTTTATTCTACTACCTTGTATATTAGAGTATGATATCTCAGCGTCTCGCCAAGAAGCAATATTCCACGAAGCGTTCTGTAGATCGCCCGCTTTTAGAATAATTGAAGCCATTAAAATAATTGGCTTATGATCTGCTCTTTCTATTACAGGTGGTTCAGAAAATAGAAATCTTATCGTAGAATTTCTATAAACCTCATCTGAATCATTCAATAGATATTTGAAATTCCACCATGGACCTAGACTTTCTACTGATAATATAAGAGCTAAATCTAACCACTCATCAAGATATGTTTCACTGTCCATATCTCCGATATGAAGTCTTAACCTAGTTCTAAGAAAGTCTAAGGTAGTAGTTGCCATTCGTATTACTCAGAAGTTTCGTATTTTTCTACCTGTAGTTTAGCTAGTCTCTCTTCCATATGCTTAATTATCTTTTCAGACTTTTCGAGTTCTCTAGCTCTAGCTAGTAATCTTATTACAGGGGCTTCCTCCGTAAAGGTATTCAAACGATTTACAAAAGCTAGAAAGCGTGTCTGTCGGCCATCCAAAAGAACGTCTACTTGAGCATCAGTTAATACATTTGGAGAAACTGGAGCTTCTGGAAGTTTTCCTTCCACTAAAACCAGTCTTCCTGCATCAAAATGCTTTCTATTTAGCTTTCTAAAAAAAGAGTCCTGACGAGCATCCCAAACCTCAACGATTTGAGTTTCTAACTCGTTAGGACGATTGGGATTACCCTGTAATATTCTACCTTCTGGTTCATCTGAAAACGGGTCTAGAACAGTTACATAAACTTTTCCTAAGATCGTTTTCTTATACCGGGCATATGGTTCACCTTCCATTCTTGCATCTGAAAGCCTTGCATCTACCATATCAAAATCCTCCTCTGAATTAAAATATTTTAGAAGAGGGGCCTTTCGACCCCTCTTCAGTCCTACACTTGGTAGGGTTTACTTTTAGCTCAATCCGCCGATAACGTAAACTCTTTGTGCGTTATCAATCATGATTCCCCATTGCTGATATGTCTGTAGAAACCATTGTGGCGGAACAACTGCTGGGTCATTCCACTGGCTTGATCTTGCTTCGCCGTAAGTAATGAATTCACCAGCATTTTCACCAATAACTAAGACGAAATCCGTTGGAACAAGTGCATTGTCGTCGTCTACATTATCAAAAACCTGTTCAACGACCATCAAAGGAACACCATAATACTTGCCAAGGAATCCGTTCTGACGAACCTCATCAATAGCTCTTTGTGAACCTTCTGTAGTACCTGCACCATCATCCCAAAAAGCACCGAACTTAGTAATTGGGGTCATAGCTGATCTTGAACCAAGAACAACCTTGGCTGATCCTCTTAGATTGATTTCATCAATAGCATCTTCTAAGGCTGTGGCAGTAATAGCACCACCAACTGAAACAAAGTTATCAGGAGTATTACCGGCTGTCCAGACTGAAGCAATTGCTGTGAACAGTCTATTTACATAGTGCTCACGAAGCTTTGCAGCCATTTCAGAACGGATACTCTGAACTGTTCCAATTTCACCCATTTCTAGTTCCCATTCATTATAAGTTACCTTAACAACAGCCATATCCAATACATAGCTGATACGGTCGGTAACTGTCAATTCACTAGCAAGTGCAATCTGACCAGGTACTAAAGTACGAACTTCAATGCCTTTACGGACTTTCTTTACTAGAGAATCGCCTGGGTTTAGAGAACGAGTATTTAGAATATCTCCAATAAACTCAGTTGTTAAATGATTAGGTTCAATATACTCAACAATAAGTTCAGCTAAAGCGTCTCTCTGTGCCTTATCGCCATACATTGAAGCTAATGCTTCTTGTAGCTTTTTCTCTTCCATAGGAATTATACCTCAATTTTTATAGAGAATATCCTTTTATTCTAGCCCTCTATATTAAGATTTGGATTATGCGTACTGTGTTCTGAAGGTCAAATCGCTATTGTCGGTATCAAAGTGCTCAACATATGCGATAACTGCTTCTGTACCATCCTGTACTTTCAATTTACCTGCATCAGCACCATCATCTGCTGTATTAGCAACCGATAGGGCTGTTCCAGCATTTTCCATACCAGTTGAATAGACATACTGGCCTGAGGGAACACGGAAAGTGCCACGGGCAAAAGCAAGTGCCTGGAAACCAGCAGGAATTGTAACGCTATCCTTATGACCGGGGTAAGTTAAATGAACTGCTGTTGGGTCAAAAGGTAGAGCACCATCTATATCGGCATCACCACCAAAACCACGTCTCAAAGCAAATGTTTCATTTGCTGCACCGGGTTGTGGAATAACTAGACGAATGCCATTGCTGAAGCTTTGATTTGAAACCGGCCAAGTTAGAATATAAAAGGCCTCATTAGCCTCTGCTTCTGTATCAGGAAGCTCTACGCCAGGAAGATCATCGCTACCACCAAAGTTTACTAAACCAGCAGTACCTCTGGCAGTTAAACGAACCATTCTACCTTCTACGATAGCTTCTGTACAAACTACACCTAAAATGTCTTGATATTTTCTAATTTCCATGGTTTAAACTCCTCCAATTTGGAGTGAATTAACTCTTTTTAACGTCTAATGACTTCAAATGAGTTAGGATATCTTTTGTTTCTACTTTTTCTACAGGCTTTGCACGAATAACAGGAATTCTTTTACCACCAGTCAAAGAAATACTTGCTTCTTCAATCTCTGCTGTTGCCTTTTCTTTTGCTGTTGCTTCAAAAGCAACAAGTTCCTGAATGAAGAAATCTAACTGTTCATCCGACATAGCAAGAAGATGTTCTTGTTTCTTTGCAAAATCTTCATCTGATAATTCAATACCTGCCTCAACCAATTTAGCACGAAGGGCAGTAGTTCTAGTTGCAAGTGCTTCCTTAGCTTCAACACCTGTCTTAAACTCACGAAGGCTTGTTAGTTCTGCTGATGCAGTTTCCGAAGCCAAATTTAATGCCGCAAGTTCAACTTGTGCCGCTTCTAAAGAAGCTGTAAGCTCTGTAACTTTAGTACTATACTGAGCTTCTAGGGCTGTCTTTTGTTCAGCCATCAATTTTTCATGCTCACTAAGTTCCATAGTATTCTCCTCTTCTTTATTTTTAGAGGCAATAACCTCTACAGTTGTTCGACCACCATACGCAGGCATACCAACTATAGTAGCTGCGTTCATAGATACACCAATAAAATCTTCTACGCCTTCATCATTGATTATTGAATCTGCGTGAGTAAGCTCCCATGAAATATCAATTGGCTTACCTTCGCCAAATCTTTGCTTCAAAAGAGCTACATCTGCTTCACGTTCATGCTCCCAAAGGGCAGCAAGAACCACGATTTCATTGTCTTTTTGAAGTAAGTGGGCCATAGTTCCCAAAGGGACAGTATCTTCATGTCCTTCACTGATAGTTCCGTTTGCCATTTTTAGAGGCATATGAACACCAGTTCGTATAACATTAGCGAATTCTTCTTGGGGAATTCTCTGTCTGTTTAAGTTTGCTCTATCATCTGTCAGAACAAACTTCATCCATGTGATATTGGGATTCAAAGAAATGGCCGCATGAGCCTCAAATTCCTTTAAATCTTTAGTTTCTAATAAGAATTGTACATCTTTTACGGTTAGTATGGTGTTTTTCATTATGTTAAATACCTCATTACGCTTGTTTTTTACCGTAAACTAACTCCATAATCTCTTGTTCCGACATTTCATATACCGCTTTATGCATCTTGCTAGGGTGTACCCCATGTCTCTTAATAAAGCTTATTGCACAGATTCGTTGAGCATCCTGTTTAGATTTTCCGCTTTTTATTTCTGAACGAACACAAGCCTCATATTCTGCTGGCATAATTATTTACCTATAGGAACATTAGTCTTCTTTTCTGGAGGCTTAGTTGGAGCACCGGGTTCTCCAGCCCCAGGCTTATTAGACGGAGCAACTGGCTCTACACCAAGCTCTTTCATAAACTCTTCATTAGCCTTTCTCTTGTTCTGTTCTGTTGTAAAGTCATACCCAAAGGCTTCTGACCAAGATTCTCTTGATAGATTGCCCGCTTCATATAAAGCAGTTAATCCTTCAAAGAAGATTGACATACTCATTAGATTTAGAGGCTTGAATTTTATAATAGGATACTCTTCCACTATTCTATTTCTACGCATTTCAAGAAAGATAAACTTTACAATAGGAAGAAGAGCCTCCCTAATTTTTTCCATAGTATGTAAAGGAGAAATAGTAGCAATCTGTGGGTCTGAGGCAAAGGATCGTTCGGTTTCGCCTGTGATTAAAATTCGAGGAAACCCAAGAGCTACCATAATATCTTCATTTACGGACTTATACTTATCACTATCCAACATAGCAGTAACTTCTGGAAATACCCA